>Ga0315321_10004043_pt1 | contig 11291 bp, 7 predicted proteins | sample M180m21515metaG_FD_203464 | JGI IMG/M metagenome (GOLD analysis project Ga0315321, IMG submission 203464) | Ammonia-oxidizing marine archaeal communities from Monterey Bay, California, United States - M1 80m 21515 | ecosystem: Environmental > Aquatic > Marine > Intertidal zone | place: USA... | reverse complement strand
TGGTGGTAGGTAATGTCCGAAAAATCGAACCCTTCGACCGAACTCCAGGCGTTGGCGTCAAAGATAGGACTGATCATGGCGTCTCTCCCGTCAAGGCGGGAGATGCCAGCCCAAGCACGCTAAGGAAAGCCTTTAGCGTGATGGGTAACTGCGCACCGCTTGACCCAGCCGGTCCGCTTGGTCGAGGCGCCCGCCGAGCGCTTTGCGTCGAGCCTGAGCGCCTGCAAAGGAGATGCCTTCGGTACCGTCCATGCGCCATAGGCTGACCTGAGCGCTCGCCTCGGCGCGAACACCCGTGGCGCAAGGAAGCGATTTGCAGGAAATGACCCGAGCGCCGCTCGTTCCCTCGAGCTCCCAACGGCTCTCAAGATTTTGGCTTCGACCTTCGAGGCTAATCACCAATTCGCCATCGATCGAAACCAAGGTGAAGGGTAACCCGTCATGCGCTTTACCGCAGTTACGATCCTCACCGCTAACCCACGGGAAGTTACGCTCTTGGCAGATAGCGAGCATTGGCTCGGTCAGGTTGTCATGGCGGCATTCGGCGCGGTTGACCACGTCGGCAATATCGACGCCCTCAATTCCAATATCCGGTCGCTGCTGATTGGTCAGGTCTTCGAGCAAAATATCCATGATCGCTTGTTCGCCAAGCGCGATTTGATCATGGGCTTCGGCGTCCCCTGAGTCGTCCAGCAAATCCCAGAGCAAGGGCGCCACCAAATATTCGCTGATCCCACCATCTAAGCGGTTCGAGCCGGTGCCACGATATTGGTCGTTGTTGCCGATCGTCTCTAGGTCTTTGCTGCTCTGCCCGCGGCCGCGCATGTCGATGTAGAAGCGCTGGTTGCTCGCCATCGAGCCAAAGAAGGTGGCGACCCCCTCACCAAAGGCGAGCAAGGGGTTGGTTCGGTCGCCGTTGTGGCTGCCGCCCGGCGAGTCGTCATGACTGAACCGGTCCATAAAGTAATGCGCAAATTCATGCCGAATCACGTCGTCATCCCACTCGTCAGGGTCTGCTTCTTGACCGCCAAGGCGGATCCGGTTGCGCGAGTAACATGACCCACAATTCCAGCTCTCCAACGGCGCCCACTGGATCGTGAGCCGGGGGGCGTCTTGCTGAGTAAAACGTCTCACGAATCGATAGGTTTCGACCGAGGTCGCCAGAATGTTGAACGCCGCACCCGCTGGGGTGCCATGATCTGCGATCAGGTCAATGGTCTCATCGGGCGCCGGCACAAAGGACTCGTTCGTGATCGAGTACAGGGCCGCAGGATCGCTCCGGTTGATGATTCGAACCGGGGTGTTTGAGAGGCTCTCCGCCAGCGCTCTGATCCGCCAGTTCTCCTGGTTGACCCATTCGGCTTCGAGCGCATACCGGCCCTCTTCGTCTGCGGTGGCGGTCGCCAAAATCCGCTCTTCATCGCCGCCGAGCAATTCGACGCGCACGAAGGGTACGACCCGGTTTTGAGTCTGACCGGTCATTCCTTGGCGATTGTAGAGTCGATCGGAATACAGAACCTGCCCACTCAGGCGGATGTACGAGCACACGTCGTCTTGGCTTGGGTTGGCGGTTCGAGGGCAGTTGTCGAGCTCGTCTGACCAGTCATCGCCATCGGCGTCTTCGGCGTCGTTGCAGGCATCTCCCAACCCATTTGAGTCGCTGTCGGCTTGGTCGATATCCGCAACATCTGGGCAGACATCGACGTCGTTGAGGTGGCTGTCACCGTCTCGATCATCATCACACGGGTCACCTCTGCCGTCGCCGTCAGCGTCGGGTTGAGCGAGCGTTTCAAACCGCAGTGCGTCCTGATTGAGGTCCAAAGCTGAATTGTTTCGACCCGGAACGCTCACTGCGACGTCGCGCGCATAATTCTGCAGCCCTTGCGTGGCGGAACGATCTCCACGCGTCACGCACGCGGCGCAGACGAGGTCAACAGCGCCTGCCTCATGAAGCACGATCTGAAAGAAGTTTCTCGGATCGCCGTTGCCTGCGCCATACCCGGGGACACGGTCCCATTCGACCGTAAAGATCCGATTGGGAGCCTCACCCGTGGTGCCGTAGCGCACGTTGCCGCCAGCCGATGGGTCAAGGTCAGTCCAAAAGCCCATGACCGCGAGCCGCGACGCGTCCTCACTTGGCAGCGTCTGGGCGCGATCATAGCGCTGGTTTTGCCCGGTGAGCTGGAAGCTGACGAAGCCGTTCGAGTGGATCCGCACCCGCTCTCTCCAGCCCGAGAAGAAGGGAAATTTAAACCCAATATCTAAGGCTTCGCTGCGGCTGTCATCACCGAGCTCGACCTCATTCTCTGGATGCGCTTGGAGCACCGCTTCGATCGAGCGCCCCTGCCAGCCGACGTTGGCTTGATTCGGGCAGTTGTCGAGCCCGTCAGCGACCCCGTCCCCGTCGCCGTCTGGGGTGATTTGGCAGGCGTCGCCTTGATCGTTTTCATCTCGGTCGACTTGGTCGGGATTGTAGCGCTCGGGGCAGTTGTCCTCGTTGTCGCACAAGCCATCGCTGTCGCTGTCGCCCGATGGGCTTGCGGGGCAGGCGTCACAGGCGTCGCCGATTCCGTCTTCATCGCCATCTTCTTGGAGCGGATTCGCAACGTCTGGGCAGTTGTCTTCGCTGACACAGACGCTGTCTTGGTCGTTGTCCGCGCCCGCATCATCCGGGCAGGCGTCGCAGGCGTCACCCCAGCCATCAAAATCGGTATCCTCTTGATCTGGGTTCGCCACCTCGGGACAGTTGTCGTCAGCGAAGCACAAGCCATCGCCGTCGGGGTCGTTGTCGCGATCGAGCGGGCAGACATCACAAGGGTTGCCGATGCCGTCTCCATCCTCATCCGTCTGGGCGGTGTTGGCGACCTCAGGGCAATTATCGAGCTGGTCGACGATGGTGTCGAGATCTTTGTCGTCAATCGGGGGGGCTTCAACGGCGACCGAGCAAGCCACCGAGGACAGCAAAACTAAAGAGAAGAGTCGTTTCATGGCTGGTTCTTAGCCCTCATCAGCCTGGTTCGCCAAATCGGTTGTCTCAGAGCGGCGCTTGAGGCCATCATCTCGACCATGAGATGGCTTCTACTGGTCAGCCTAAATGCGTTCGCGTGCCAAACACCGCCGCCGCCGGACTGGTGCGGTGATCAGGCGCCTGACGCGTCGTGCTTTCGTGAAAAAAGACCCGCAGACCATCCGAATTTGAAGCGCGCTCAAGAGATCGCTGCAGCCTTCATGCGGCGCCACCCTGCCACCGAACTCAAATGGGGTTGGGAGGATGGGGTCCTTTTGACCGCCTTGTCCGAGCTGCATCGCGTCACTCAAGACTCAGCGATTGAGCGGTATCTCAAAGACTACCTCGACCACCACCAAGCCGAGTCCGTGGCTTTTGAGGTCAGCGACGATTGCCCACCGGTTTCCGTCGCGGCCTACCTTGGCGGTTACGACCCGATGGTCGCTGCGATGAATCAATACCTTGATGTCGAGGCGCTTCGAACCCCCGAGGATTTACTCAATCACAACGGCGTCCTCGAGCTGATTCCTCCGAGCGCCTGGCTCGATTCTTTGTTCATGTTTGGCATGCCCTTGATGCGCCAAGCGGAGTTTCAAGGGCGACCAGAGCGGCTTGAGTTTTACGCGGTACAGCTGCGCTTGTTTATCGAAACATTGCAGCATTCATCGGGCTTGTTTCAGCACGCCGATTCGTATTGGATCAACGCTCAAGATGACGGCGTTTTCTGGGCTCGTGGCAACGGCTGGGTGACCGCTGCGATCGCCGAGTATCTTCGTTTGCGCCGAAACCAAGGCCAAGACGATGACGTCGTTCGTCAGGCCTTTATCCGCCACGTCGATGCGTTGATCGAGCGCCAGGCAGAGTCGGGGCGTTGGTGGACTTTGCTGAGTCATCCTGGCGAGGTTTATCAAGAGACCAGCGCCGGCGCGCTCTTCGCATTTGGGATGGCGCGAGCTTGGCGATATGGCGTCCTCGATGACAAGGTCCTGCCCGTGATTAACCGAGCTATCGATGGTATCCTAGAGCAGGTTGAGGATCGCCGAGACGGGCCGGTCGTGGTGGGCATTTCGGGACCGACGATGGCGGGTACCAAGGCGGTCTATGCTCAGGTCCCCTTGCGTGAAGATGTCAGTTTTGGAGTAGGTGCTGTGGTGTTTGCGTTGATTGAGTCGTCAGGATTACCCCAATGAAATACAGCGCAGGCTTAGCTTTGCTCTTAGTCGCTTGCTCGGAGGATCCGCCTCCGGAGCCTGAACGGGTCACTGTCCACCCGCACCTCGCCGTGCGAGCGGACCAAAAGGAGTCGATTTTGGCGCGTCTAAACGATGCCCCATTCGACGCTCTTTACGCCCGGATCACGGCGCGAGCCGATAACGAGTTCCGCGAGCCAGAGGCTGGTGTTTGGGACTGGAAAACCTACAACAAAAACGCCTGCATCAGTCAGGCGAACGCCTTTTTAGCTTGGCTGCATGATGACCCAGCGCGTGCCGAGAAGCCCCGCCAGTACTTTCGAGATTTAGCGACCGATTATGAGAACCACAACAGCTGGGATTTGAACATTCGGATGCCGTACATGGCGGTGTGCGGTGTGCATGCCTGGGATTTCTTGATGGGCAGCGGCTTCTTTCCCGCTGAGGAAGCTTCGGCAGCCCAAGATAAGTTGGTGCACATCGCCCAAGCTCATTTTGACCACTACGTGATGGATTCGTTTTATCGCTACACGGCGCTTGAGGTGACTCAAAACAACCACCCCTTGCGCACCGCCTCGACGCTGGCGCTCACCGGGATGGCGTTCCCTGATGCACCCGGTGCCATGGACTGGTTGGGCTGGGCCTTAGCCGAGTATGATTATTTGTTCTCTGAGCAGGGTCACTACATTCAGGCTGAGGGCGGAGTTGCCGAAGGACCCCATTATTATTTCTTTGGCTTACCAGCCGTTATGGCGGCGCTAATTGCGGCGGACAACGGGTGGGATGAGACTCGGCCGATCAAGCGGAATTGCTTGTCGCGCAACATCGGCCCACCTTGGAACGCAGGTGACTGCACCGAGACCACGTTTAACTTCTCAAATCCGCTCAGGCGTGAGCGTTTTGCCAAGGCTATGGATTGGTCGATGGCGCTTCGAATGGGCGATGGCGGGCGGCTATCGGTTGCAGACGGGGGTCGGCATTCGCCCAATGGTCTGGCGCTGATGGCTGGGTATGCCGAGGGTAAAGAGCACCTGGTTTGGGATTGGATGACCAATCAACGCGATGAGCTCAAGACGACCGGCGGGATGCACCTGACGATTCACCACTTGGCACATCTGCCGCATCCTTTGACCGCCTCCGAGCCGAACTGGCTTAATCGGTTTATGCCCGACTCAGGGTACGCTGTTTTTCGCAGCGGATGGGATCCTCAAGCGCGCCTTGGGGTGTTGATGGCGGAGCACGGCCCGGCGCGTCTAACGCTCCATGACCATGTCGACGGCACGCACTTTATGCTCGAAGCCTTTGGCGAATATCTGGTCATTGATACTGGCTATTATAAGCCCAACGAGCTCAACAACGCTCGAACTGCGAACGCCCCAGCGCACAACGTGATCTTGATCGACGGTCAGGGCGCTCCAACCAAGGGGCTGCTCAACGACTGGGGTGGGGCAGACGCCTATTTAGAGAACACCCACGACGGTCAGCGTCTAGCCTACGCCGAAGCGCGCCAGCGCTATCAAAACACGAACTTCGTACGCTCGATGGCTTTTGTCGGCGGTCGGTACTTTGTGATCGCGGATCGCCTTGCTAGCGACGCCGCCGAGGTGCGTGAACATCGCTGGCGTCTGCACGCAGGAGTGGGCCGCGATTACCCAGGTCAATCGAGTTTCGAAGGGAACCGGGCGACGCTCACCGCAACCCATGCTCGTCTCGAGATCGCGCTGGCGAGCCCATCCGGTGATGTGGTTTTTCAGGCGCCTCCCTTTGTAGAGGATCAGGCGCCTTACGTGCACTCGATCAACGGTCACGGTCATCATGACGTCCTCGATGGGGTGATCAGCGCGCGTCAGCCCAGCTTTCTTGGGGTGCTGCTGCCTTCACCAACCGATGACACCAGCCTCACGATTGAGGCTGTTGATGCGCCGGAGGGAAGCGTCGCTTGGCGCATCGTCGGTGGTGAGACCGACGATCTGATCTGGTTGCGATCTGCGGACGATGAGCGACCGCTTGAGGTGAATGGTGAGTTGATTCAGACCGACGCAGAGCTGCTTATCCTGAGCGGCTCGGATGCTGGTTTGATGGTGTCTGGTTCTTCTTTGAGCGTGGGCGACGTCCAGCGCGTCCAGCTCGACAGCGTCACCCCAGTTCATGGTTGGGAGCCCGGTGATTGACGCGCGCTTAGAAACGGGCTGTTCTTGGTCATGATGCGTACTTTTTTACTGAGCCTTTTAGTCGCCTCTCCAGCTTTTGCGCACGGGGGGCAGTTGGCTGCAGAGGTCCTCTTTTATGAGGGCGATGATCTGCGCGCCGTGAGCTCAAACTTTGGCCTGCTGACCGCTACCGAGCGCGGGTTTGAGTGGAGTTGCTTTGACACGCTAACGAGCGTCCCATTCACCGGGTTTTATCACGGCGAAAAGTGGTACGCGCAAACACGAGCGGGGCTCTTTGAGAGCGCTGACAAGGGCTGCAGTTGGGCGGCCGTGGGAGGATCGCTCGCTGGGCAGCCGGTGGCGACTCTTCGTGTCGATGAGCAAGGTTTGGTGGCGAGCGCTCAGCGACTCCCGGGGCTCGGTCAACTGCACCGTTTGGGCGAGGCAGGTTTTGCCCCATGGGGTCAGCCGCTCCCCCAAGGTGAGCTGGTCGACTTTAAAGTACGCCGAGTCGACGGCGCTGTTTTTGCGCTGATTCATGATGATGGACAGGACCCGGCGGTCTGGTTTGTGGATTCTGAGTTAGGTGAATGGTCGTTGGTGGCGAGCTTAGAAGGGCTCGCAGAGCCGCGCTTTATCGACCTGGAACTCGGTGACGATCAGCTCGTCGTCGCTGTTTTTCGTGGCGCCGCTGGAGAGCTGTGGGCGATCGATACACAAAACGAGCTTGCGCGCCGAGCGCAGCTGCCGACACCGATCCTTGAAGGGCGCAGCAGCGGCGATGAGCATTGGGTGATCACGCTGACTGGTGTGCCACTCAAAGCCACGGGGAACGGACCCTTTTTACCCGCCGAAGGACCTGAGCACTGCCTGGCTTCAAAGACCGAGCAGATGGTAGCTTGTGGTGATATCGACGATGGGCACCTGGTCCTGGCGCGCGTGCCCGGCGGTTTTGAGACCGAATATCCGTTCTCAACGATCGTCGGTCCTGCCTGCCCGGAAGCCGAATGCAATGAGCGCTGGGTTCAGATCGAATCCAGCCTAAACCCACAGCCTGATGCCGGCCCGGTGGTGGACGCTGGACCACCGGTCGAGCCGCCCAGCGGCTGCGGTTGTTTGAGTGGTTCGACAGCTTCGCTCGGGTGGTGCCTTTTGCTCGTCGCGCTGCGGAGGCGTCAGCGATGTTAGAGGGCGTTCGAGTCGTCGATTTGTCGCGCTTATTACCGGGGCCGATGGCGAGCTGGTATCTGCGCGGTATGGGGGCTGAGGTGATCAAGGTCGAGGACCCTAGAGTCGGCGACTACCTGCGCTTTTCGCCGCCCTTTCGAAGGGACGGCTCGTCCGCTTGGTTCGCCGCGCTCAATGCGGGCAAGCGCAGCATCGCGCTTGATCTAAAGGATCCGAACGCTCAAGCGCAGCTGCTCGATCTGCTCGAGACCGCGGATGTTTTGATTGAGAGCTTTCGGCCGGGTGTGTTGGCTCGTTTGGGATTGGATCCCAAAGCGTTGCGCATCACGCACCCTCGCCTGGTCATCGCTTCCATCTCAGGCTTCGGTCAGACGGGCTCTCGAGCTGCCGACCCCGGCCATGATCTAGGTTACTGTGGTCTCGCGGGTTCGCTGAGTTTGAGCGCTCGTCACGATCAGGTTCCGAGCCTGCCTGGGCTGCCTATTGCGGATATGGCTGGCGGCGCGCTGACCGCTGCGATGACCGTTTGCGCTGCTTTGTTCGCTCGCGAGCGCAGCGGCGCAGGGCGTTGGCTTGATGTGAGTATGACCGAAGGGGTCTTGGCGATGATGACCCCCTACTTGGCAGCGACGGCAGCCGGACATCAGCCGGTACCGGGCGCCGATCTTTTGACCGGAGGATGGGCTCGTTACGGGATTCATCGCTGCAAAGATGGTGGCTTGATTGCGCTCGCTGCGATCGAGGATCAATTTTGGAATCAGCTGCCCGAACTCTTGGGTCATCCGGTGCCTGAAGACAAAGCCCAGCTCAGTGAGCTCTTCGCCCGTCGAACTCGAGACGAATGGTCCGAGCTGCTGGCGCCTGCCTGCGTCACGCCGATCCTTGAGCTCGAAGAGGTGCTGCGCTCGAGTCTGCATCGCGAACGTGGCGCATGGAGAGGCTCGGATGAAGATCAGCGGGTCTCACCGGCGTTCTTTTCAGATCGCGAATTTGTCACGCTGCCCGCACCTGAGCTTGGCGAGGCGAACAGCGAGCTGCTCGCCTCAAACACTTAGCGTCTAGTCCGCCGCCGACGGTAAAGCCTCGCCCTGGCGACGACCTTGGCGGATCTTTAACACATCGATCGCTTTTGCTAATCGATAGGCGACATCGCTGACCTTTTCAGGGGTATCGATAATGTCTTGGCGGATCTCAAGCTCAAGGTAGATCACGCCGTGGCGACAGCCGTGCAATCCAGCCGAGTAGATGGCGCCGTCTTTGCCTGAGTAAGGCTCATTGAGCGCCGTGACGAAGCCGTTCTCGCGCAAGTGATGGGCGAAGCGATGAGCCACCGGATCGAACCGGTCATACAGCACACCCATCTCCATCGGGCGGATCTCATCGCCGAGAACTGGAGTGAACGAATGAATGCTCAGCAGCAACACATCACCGCCGTGCGCTAAGCGCTCGCTCAGGCAGGCGTCGATCTCAGCGTGATAGGGCTCGTGATAAGTGGCTCGCCGCCGAGAACGCTCCTCGTCATCTAGATCCTGATTGAAGCTCAGAGGGTAGCCCTCGACTTCAGGTCGGATCCAATCCCATTCGGCGACATGCCGATTCGGATCGCAGACGAGACGTGAAAATCGTGAGAAAATACCGGCACACTCTTTGTGTTCGATCAGCGCTCGAGTCACCGCGCCAGCGCCTGGGTCCCAGCCCCAGTGGGTTTCCAGCCACGGCAAATCTTCGGCCGTCGCTGTAATTTCGTCTGGAAGTCGGTTGGAGGCGTGTTCGCAAGTGACGACTAAAGGCCGAGTGTGGTTGCGGTCACCAACGATTTCAAAAGCGGTATGTTCCACGCAAGCTCCTCTTGGACCCGGCTCCTAAGATGAACCGGATGACTTTGGCAAACCCGCGAAGATTTATACCGCTTCGGGATAGGGGCTATAAAACTGCGCATACCAGCGCCTGAGCTTCATAATCGGACCGTCATCGGCGCAAAGCATCGGCAGCTCGCGGAAGGTTTTGTTCTCCCAAATTTCAACATCCTCAAGGAACCCTTGGGTCAGGTTTTCAATATACTTTGCAGCGATCTTCGCGGTTCGCTCCTCGTTGCCAAGGGGTTTGAGCGAGACCCCAAAGCGTAGATCCAGGGTGTGCTCGTCAACCATCGTGTGCGCATTGACCAAGAGCGAATGCAGGACGCCGCGCATGTCCGAGATTTGCACGCCCGGGCCGTAGTAGGTTGCCTCGAGCTCGAACTCATCTTTGCCGCCGCCCCGAGGGTAGGCGGTGCCTTGATTGATCTGAATTGCTTTATGGTCTTCGAAGCGGTTTTCAAAGCGTCCGACATGGGTGCCGTGAATGTACTTGAAATGAGCGATATCAACCACGTTTTCAACGATCTCTCTGCTGTGGGTGTTGATGCGTAAAATATGGTGCTGCCAGGGTGACCACTCCCCATCCCCTACCGGCAGCTCCGGAACATCAAACTCAGGTCCGCCACCATCGGGATGATGCCACAGGTAGATCAGACCGCCTTGCTCGCGCACCGTCCAAGGTTCGAGTCGAGCCTTCCGCGGGATGCGTTTCTCCGTGTAAGGAATCTCGATGCACTGACCGCTCTGATCAAAAAGCCAGTGGTGGAAGGGGCAGCGAATACAGCTTCCTTCCACTTGACCGCCGGCGCCCAGGTGGGCGCCTAGATGAGGGCAGTAGCCGTCTTTGACTTGAAGGGTCCCGTAGTCATCGCGAAAGGCGACGAGCGCTTTACCAAAATATTGGTGCTTCTTGACGGTTCCAGGTGTGTATTCGTCGGAAAAACCGATCACAAACCAGCCCTTAGGATAGCCTTCAAAGCGCGGTAAACCCGACTCCATACGATCCCCTTTTGCCGGTCCAACTAGAACATGTTTCATTCGGACTGTGCAAGGCGCTGCTAGGCAACCTCGAAGCCAGCAGGTAGAGGCGCATCACCATGGCCATCCGTATCGACCACGACCGCTTATTGGCGCCGCTCACGACCTTGCAGGTGGGCGGTCCTGCGGACCACCTCGTGCGAGCTCAGACGCAGAGTCAGGTCGTCGAAGCGATTTGGCATGCTCAGCGAGAGGGGCTCGAGCTCACCATCTTAGGCGGCGGCTCCAACAGCCTGGTTGCGGATCAGGGGGTCTCGGGCTTGGTCTTGCAACCGGCTCTATTGGGTCGCGACGTTACCGAGGACGGTGATCTCGTCGTCGTTGAGGTTGGCGCTGGTGTCCTTTGGGATGACCTCGTGGCTTGGTCGGTCGCTGAGGGCTTATGCGGTCTTGAAGCGCTCAGCGGGATCCCGGGCTGGGTTGGCGCCGCGCCGATGCAGAACATCGGCGCTTATGGGCAAGAGGTGGCGAGCGTCGTCGACGCCGTTCAGGTGGTGAGTCGGCAGCCAGGTGCCTGCAAGTGGCTACCCGCCGAGCAGCTCGGGTTTGCGTACCGGATGAGCTCATTTAAGGGGGTTTGGCGGGATCGCTTTGTGATCACAGCGGTTCGCTTTCGTTTGCGTCGTGGTCGGCCTGCAGAGCCCAAATACGCAGAGCTCGCTAAAGCGCTTGGTGGTCAAGTCGACCATCCCGAGCAGGTTCGCCAGGCGGTTCTGGAGCTGCGTCGAGGAAAGTCCATGGTCATCGATGATCAGGACCCCAACCACCGCAGCGCCGGGTCATTTTTTCTGAATCCGATCCTAAGCCTTACCGAATTTGAGATGCTTCGTGCTCGAGTCACTCAGGCAAGCCTTGATTC
>Ga0315321_10004041_pt1 | contig 11292 bp, 8 predicted proteins | sample M180m21515metaG_FD_203464 | JGI IMG/M metagenome (GOLD analysis project Ga0315321, IMG submission 203464) | Ammonia-oxidizing marine archaeal communities from Monterey Bay, California, United States - M1 80m 21515 | ecosystem: Environmental > Aquatic > Marine > Intertidal zone | place: USA... | reverse complement strand
GACTCCGCATAGGAGTTGATCCGAACGTGACGCATCAAAGGCAAGTGGGCCTGGGCCGACTCAAAGGCATTTTGGTAAACGGCTTTCAAAGCGAAGGCCATGTTGCTTTGGCCATTCATCACCCAAAGGTCGCCGATCAGAATATTTTCCATCCGGATGACTTTCTTGCCCGACTTCACCACAAGTTCTTGTCCTTCGGAATTTGCTGACTGGGAGTCGAAGGTAACCTGCCACCTCCCCTTCTCTCCCTCAGCCTTGGCTTTGGCGGATCGTTTGCCGAACGAGACCTCGACCTCGGTTCCAACCGGAGCCCACCCCCAGATTGTGATGGGTTTGTCGCGTTGAAAAACCATATTGCTGCGGAATATGCCATGCGTCTTCAAGGGATCGGCCCCAAAAAGCTCATGCCCGAGCATCAACGCAAAAAGCATGAACCCGTAAAGAAAACAGTTAGGTTTGTTCATTATGTGATACGGTAATTGATCAACTGGGTTTCTCCGAAAACAGGTGCGGAAAAGGGATTGGCGCGAAGCATGATCATGCCTAGGCCATCAAGTCGGTCATCATTCCAGTGCTGTCGGCGAAAGACTTCACCGGTGCGTTTACTCCATGAAGCATTGAAACGAAGAGGTTGGCCAACGGCACCTTTTTCTCTCCCTCGAACGAGTGCAGGTTCCCGTGCTTGAATCCAAGGGCTTTTCCGCCCGCCACTTGAATGGGATAGTTCTTCGTACTGTGCGAGGCATGCGGATGGGCCGAGCCCCAGACAACCACCGTCTGGTCCAGCATGTTACTATCCCCTTCCGGAGTGTTTCGCAAGCGCTCCAGAAAGTAGGCATGCTGCTTGGCCCGCCAATTGTCCCACTGCCCTGATTCGGTCGGTCGCTTGTGCGCGATGTCGTGGGTGGCCCCTTTGTACCCGAGCACGTAGTTGGCGTAGTTCCACAACTCGCTGCCACTGGAGTGTTCGCTTTCCAGCATGAGGGTGGCGAAACGGCTGGAATCGGTCTGGAGGGCAAGGTAGAGCAAGTCATACATGCATCGGGTGTATTCCTCGGGGTCTTTGTGGGAAACCTCGAGGTTCAGCCCCTTGGTATCAACGGTCGGCAAGGGCTGGTGTGTCCACTGACTGGTGCGTTCGACCCGCTTTTCCAAAGCACGTATGGAGTCGAGATACTCGTCCACCTTGCCTTGATCTTCTTTCCCAAGTCTGCGATGGAGCCTCTTGGAGTCGTCAAGCATCAGATCGAGCACGCTCGCCTCGCGTTTGAGATCCGCTCGAACTTGATCGACTCCTCTACCCGCATATGGCTTGAACAAACGGTTGAAGATTTCCTGTGGCCGGTGCATCGAAGGGATTGGCCGCCCGGGGCCGTAGTGGGACAGAGTCTTGGCGCTGCCATAGGAACCGGTACCTCCTTCGGTGCCCAACACGAGAGATGGGTAACGCGTGTGATGCCCACTCACCTTTGCGGCAACTTGATCGACGGAAACGTTATTTGTTTTTTCCGTAACCGTCATATCGGCGCCGGTAGCGAAGACGTCCCCGCTGCTGTGGCCCCCCATACCTACCCCACCCGCGTGTTCAAGACCCTTGAGGTAACTCACCGAATCTTTGAACGGGGCAAAGGGTGCGGCGGATTGATTGAAAGTCAGGGGCCCGGCGTCTTTGCACGGCCACCAGTTCCAATCGTGGTGCGAACCATCTTTGGTCTTCGGTTCGTACACACCGTAGGCAACATAGCTCACCACCATGCGTTTGGGCAGAGCCTTCCCTTCCGACGCCTTGCCCCAAGACATGCCCTGAAGGAAGGGCAAGGCCAGCGCCGCTCCACCGCCCCGGACGAACTGACGTCGATTGATATGCCAGGGTTTTTGTTTCATATAATTATTCTTCCTTGTTTTCGATACCGGTGAAGGTAAGACTGAGGCAAACGGATACGATCATTTCTTGAAGCTTATATTCGTCTTCTTCGGCTGACGTCAGCAATTTCTCAACTTCAAATCGATCACGATAGCTGAGCTCCCGTCCGATACCGTAAGCCAACAGTCTGCGAATGACGTTTTTTACAATCTCGTCCTTGCGGTCCTTGAGCAAATAATTCTTGAGCTCCCGCATGCCATCAACTCTGGGACCGTGAGGCACTCTGGAGGTAGCTTCCACTTCCTCCGTATAAACCGACTTCAGGTAGGCTTGATAACCAGCCAAAGTCTGATCCTGCTTATGATTGAAACCCCTAACACGAACTTTGTCTTCGGGTACGAATGGTTGGTATTTACCCACCGCGCTGTATCGCTCGAACGGTATCCCCCATGGATCAAGACGGACATGACAATCACGACAGCTCTCGTTGTTCCGATGGAGAGCCAACAGGTTCTTGATCGAGACCGCTTCATCAGCGGAATCTCCGACGGAATCAGACAAGGCCGGGACTTCGGCCGGCGGAGGCTTGACCTCGTCCCCAAGAATGGCTTCGCGCAACCAGACCGCCCGATAAATCGGGTGCGGAGCCGAACCCGTGGAATTACCCATCAAAACGGAGCCTTGTGTCAGGAGGCCTCCAAGCCGATGTTCCGGTTTGATCGCAACGGGACGGAGCTTCAATCCGGACACGCCTTCGACTCCATAATGGACTGCAAGGGGTTCGTTGAGGTAGGCAAATTTCGAATCGACGATATTGAGGACGCTCGCGTTTTTGCGAACCAGTTCGCCCACGAACCCCACCGTCTCCTCAAGCATGTAATCGCGAATGGTCGGACGAAACAACTGTTCCTGTCCGCGCCTCTCACCGACGTGCACGGTGTAGAGAAATCGGGGAAAGAGGTCACGGTTGACGTTCACCGTTTTCATCTTGGCGATGCTCAGCCATTGGGTGGTGAAATTTTCGACAAAACCCAAGACCCGCCTGTCTGCCAGCAGCCTGCGTGCCTGAGCCTCAAGGACCGTGGGGTCGGCAAGCTTTCCCGAGCCTGCGAGATCAAACAGTTCACGGTCAGGCATGCTTCCCCAAAGGGAATAGGAAAGGCGCGAGGCGAGTTCGTATTGCTTCTTCGTTTCGGAGTCATCAATGACCCGATGATAAAGAAACTGGGGAGAGATCAGGACCATGGCAAGGGTCTCGCGCATCGCCTGCTCAAGCGTATCGAACTCCGCGTCGTAGATCTTGTGGATTCGTTGATAGTGATCAACTTCCTCCTCGCTCACCGGACGCCGGAACGCCCGCGTCATGAAACGCTTGATCACCTCGCGTACGTACTGATCGGGTTTTCCCTTGCGCAACGGTGACTCAAAAAGGATGCGGGTATGGTGTTCGGGGGGCCAGACCTCTGCCACGGGAGCTTCGAACTCAAGCGACTCCAGAACCACGCGGGGTGCCTGAGCGCTCCAGGATGCGTCAAACCCGCTCTTGCGATGATCATTCAATTCCCCGTTATCGAAAACGTTCTGAGCGGTAATGGTAATGCTTGGCGGAATGATTTTGTTTCTGACCGCCCTGGCTGGTTGAACCGGGATGTTCTCGATACGCCCGCGGAATTCAAACTCCTCGGGTTGATCAGGCGTGTTCGTCAAATGAACGGTCCCCACTTCTTGATAGACACCCGACCCCGAATCGTGCCTGAGATCCGTACCCATGACCAATCGGAGTGCGACTTCCTCAAACCCCTTGGGGAAATTCCCCGATGCCTTGACTCGGATTTTGAACTCCCCGGTCTTGGGCCAACTTTTCACTCCGACTGTTTTCCTGCCGACCCCGGGTCCGTGGTAGACGCCTATCTCGGCTTGAGACAACCCTCCTTTGCCAGGTTTCCCATGTTCCCACTTTGAGCTGACACGATGGATTTCCGGCTTTCCCGGGTCGACGATCGCACTCGCCATAGCCTTGCGGGCCGCCTCCTTGTAACGGACCAATTGGTCTGGTCCGATCATCATCATTTTCGCGGTATTGTTGAAATGATAGGGTTTGTCCGGATCGACGGGCAGCTCCTTGGCCAGCTCAAGTTCAAAACCCAACAAGTCCCGCATCGTATTTTGATACTCGAAGTTGGTCAGCCGGCGAGTCGTCGTGGCGACCTCGGCTTCACTGGCCTTTCTTACGTAATCACGAAGGCCCGACTCGATCCAGTCAGCGATTGCCGAGCGATCGGTCTGATTAGGTTGGGCTTCGTCTTCGGGCGGCATTTCCCCACTTTCGAGCATTTCCAATACGTCCTCCCAACGCTCGAGCTCGCGTCCCGAGGACAAATCTCCGTCCAGTGTGTGGAGCGAGATCTGGCCCTTGCTTTTTTCAGGGCCATGACACCTGATGCAATGCTCCTCGAAAAAAGGAACGACCTCCTGTTTGAAGGAAGGGTCAGTCTTTGCTTCAGCAAATCCCAGAGTGAGCAACAAGGGAAGCATTGCCACGCCCGCAAATAACATCCTGACTAAAGCGCAACGGGTCATTTTACTGCCTTGCCATAGCTAACAGAGGCGATTCCTCGTTCCCGCAAGTGGGGTGCAAGAAGCATAGGGGAAAAGGTGGGAGAATTTTCATTACACAATACAATAGACGGACATTCTGAGGATGCGACAATTTCTTATCGCCTATGTGCGTATAATTAAAGCTTTTGTTGAACGGTTTACTTTCGCCCTTTGAAGATTTGGTCGTAGCTGTCTTTGTTCGCCTTGTAGTATTTTTTCAGCCTGGGTTTCCACTGTGCTTCCTTGCTGCTTTTAGGGTTGTTTAACTCCGTCTCGACACCCTGGTCTCCCTGCTGGGCCATCCAGCTTTCCAATTGTTTTTTCAGGTGCTTGATCGTCTCTGCATACTCCGGGTTTTTTGCCAAATCGTTGAGTTCATAGGGATCTTTTTCGGTATCGTAAAATTCGATCTCCGGCCGCTTGATCCATCGCCTTACGATTAAAGCTGCCTGTGGATTGGTTTCTGCATCCCGCAGCCAGCTTTGCCAGCAATTCAATCGATTTCCAATATTGTTGAAATTGACAAAAAAGCGATCGTTCATCGGGTTCCAAATGTATTTGTATTTCTTGTCCCGAACGGAACGAATGGGGTAAGGCCCGCCAATCCAGGCTCCCTGCATCGTGTGAACGCCATAGACATAGGAATTGTGCTCCTTTCGTTCCCCTCGCAGGACTTTCAGAAAGCTCTTGCCGTCCAATCCATTCCCTCCTCCGGGAGCCCCCTTCCTGCCGGTATCCACTTGGGTGGGTTTTCCTCCTGCAATCTCAATTAAAGTTGGAACCATGTCAACATACTGAATAAGGGCATCACTCCGACTTCCTCGCTTGATTTGACCGGGCCACTTGACAATGAATGCAGTTTTCAAGCCCCGGTCGTAGCAAGTCCATTTCCCCCCGTAAAAAGCCGAGCCTTGCTCGCTGGTAAAAATAACCACGGTGTTCTTTGCTTTCCCCTTCGCTTGCAGGTCGGCCATCAGCGTACCCACGTCGTCATCCAATTGAGTGATCTCAGTAAAATACCGGGCCAAGGACCTGCGTGTTTCCAAATTATCAACCAAGTAGGGAGCAACGGTGAGCTTAGCCGGGTCATACCCTTTTGCCTTTGGCCACCCGTCGTGTGGTTTTTTGGAGGCAAGCACCAGGCAAAAGGGTTCCGGTCCGGATGGAATCTTCAGGCCCTCTCGTTTTTCAAATGGGAAGGATGCCGCTGGACCGAAATGTTCTTTTCCGGACAAGGAGACTTGGTAGCCAAGTTCACTCAGGTGATGGACCATGCTCTTGGTACCCGGCTTCACCGCAGAGTGGTTGGCCATCGCACCGCTGCGAACGGGGAACAATCCCGTATACAATTGTTGCCTTGTAGGAGAGCACATGGCAGTCGCCGTGTATGCATGGGAGAAGGTCATTCCCTCGCGGGCGAGCTTGTCTATGTTCGGGGTCCTTACGTCCTTGCTTCCGTAACAGCCCAAATCAAACCAGCTCAGGTCATCCGCAAGGATCAAGAGGATATTGGGTTTGGCACTCTCGGATGAAGCGTGGAGCCCAATGCTCCATGGCATGCTGGCGAGCAAGCATATGACCGCGAGGAAGGTGATGCTGAAAATTCGTGCCAAGGTTTCCATTCTCTCAACCACACCTAACCAAGGGCACTTGGTCTAGTCACTAGGAAAAAAAAGTGAAATAAAAACCGAATCCATTACCGACTTCGGGCGGTAAGGTGACAACCTTTTACTTTAGCTTGTTCCAAAGAATCTGGGTACCCTCTTTGCCGGGAACGACGATCTCGAGATCGCCGTCGGCATCCAGGTCGGCGGTGACGATGTGCAATCCAATGCCTGCGCCCTTGGCCGCAATGTGCTTGCCGAAGGTCTTGAACTTCTTATCCCAAGTGTAGTACATCACAACCGGAACATCGTCGGCTCCCGGATCACGACCGTTGTGCCCGTAAACGCGCTTGCCGGTGATCAGCTCATCCACGCCGTCGCCGTCCAGATCCGCGAAGTGAAGAGCGTGGGCCTGACTGAATGAATCGTCGATCTTGACTTCGTTATATAGGAAGTTGCCCTTATCATCGAAGCCCTTCGACACCCATGCAAAGACGCCGTAATCATGACCATTGCCCCAAATCAGATCGTTCTTGCCATCCCCGTTGACGTCGCGGATCAGCACCGGGCAAGACAAACTCTTGGTCCAGCTTTGGTGAAACTTCCATGGACCAGCATAGGGATTACCCTTTGGTCGTTCGTACCAGCCCGTACCGATGACAATGTCGCTTCGTCCGTCATTGTTTAAATCACCAAAACCGATCCCATGACCGCTCTGAGGTCCAATCGTATGACCCTTGAACTTACCCTTGTCATCATGATACCAGACGATCGTGGGTGCCTTCTTGTTCCATTGGTTGGCAATCCATTCGCGTTTGCCGTCTCCGTCGATATCGAGGAACTGACAGAGTTCGTTGGTCTTCTGTTTGGTATCGATCAAAAGATTCTGCTCCCATAACTGGCCCCACTTGAGACCTTTTTTTCCCGGGTTTCGGTACCAGTTCACTTCGGGCAGCCAGAAACTGTTCGACACGACGTCGACCCAACCATCGCCATCGACGTCGTAAGCATGCTCGCCATTGGAGTGGGCATAGCCACCCTTGTCTTCGATTATGCGCAAGGGTCTCGGTACCCAGACTCCGGACTTCCCGGGATTCCGGTACCAGTTGCGACCGGCTGAGACGTCGAGCTTTCCGTCCTTGTCATAATCCGCCACGGCAACGCCTTCGTTTGCATCAACAGCCAACAACTGCATCTCAAATTTCACAGGATGAGTGCCGAACAGGGCGGTAATGCCGAAAAGGCTCAATGCCAAAATTACAAAATATTTCATATCTTATTCCTTATCTTTAGGAGGGTTTTTTGATTACAGGGCCAGTGGCGGATCGCAGTCTTGATGCACTCCACCATTCTAACTTACAATACTGAATCATTAGGAAAAATGGACTTAAGGCAATACAAAGGGCTTTCGGTGCATCGGCGTTGAGCAAAAGGCTGCTGAGGTCGAACTCTTTTGCCCCGGCGATGAATCAGTTTGTCAGTGGAAACATGGGCGAGGTAGGGTTGGTCTCCGCCAAGGGCAGGCGAATCATAGCCATAGATTTCTTATTTATTACCTTCTTCAACTGCCTTCTTGAGGAGCTTGCCGGTAACGGAGTTCAATTTAAACGTTTCGCCTTTGGAATTCATAACGAGGAGAATCTTTCCCTTTAGCTTAAGGAAAATAATGATATTCCACTGAACGTCTCTCTCGAGTCTGGGATCAACTTCTCCTCTGTAATAGGACATGGGGATCCCCGTCTTCCAAAGAACCTTGTTGGTGCGAACGTCCGTTGCCCATACCGTATGCCGATGACTCTCATACCTGACGTATCCGTTAATCAAGGGTTTCGGGTCCGCAATCTTGCCCAAAACAGAAGAAACGGGTAAAAGAGTAAAAAGAAAGAGAACAAGAAAGGGTGCTTGGATTATTTTATTCACCTCTCCAAGACGCATGAATGGACGGATCCTTAGAATTTCTTCCTGTTAATCAACGAATTGAAAGTTCGAAGCAGGAACCTTGAGACCAATACCGACGGCGTGCTGACTTGCGTTTGCCGTTATGCTCAAAGGTAGGGAGATCGCCGTTTCGGCTGCAAGGCTTTGGCCGGTTTGGTTCCGTTGTATTGAATCGCGCCGATATCCCAGTTGCCGGTCTTGGGCAACGGACGACCGTCGAAGTCGGATTCATAGAACTCGCTCAAGTTGATCGCTTTGCCACGCAATGGGCTATCTGCTCTGAGGCGATAATCTTGTTTCTCAAGATCGACAAGGCCCGGATCACCGCTGCCAGCTTGGCTGCCGTCCCCCTTGTATTTAATACCGGGGGATTTGTACTTTGAATACCAGTTGGCTGTTTTCAGGGCGCCACCGGATCGATTGCCGGTATAAGGCGAGGAGGAGTAGATAAACAGATTGTTTCTGAAATGGGCTCCCGAAGGTTTGCCAACGGGTTTCCCGCCCCGAACGTCAATTCGGGCGACGGCATTTTGAGCCCTTCCGAACCCATTGTATCGGGCTATCGTATTGTTATCGAAATAGATGCCGGTGCATGGGGCCAACATGAACAGCCATGACTGTCCATCGTAGCATACGTTGAAGGACACTCTCCAGTTATGGATTTCCTGTCGATATCGAGGCCAATCATAGTCCCAACTGGATTCGATGAACCCGGCATTACCTTCCGAATAGTTATGATGAACGTAGATGTTTTTCTTATGGTATTTTCCGCAGTCGATTTCGATCGCTCCGCCGTCCGAGCCCCATGGGCTGTCTTTGGTTCCAAAGTTCTTGATGGTGTTGTATGACACTTCCTGGTTTCCGACGTTTAAGTGTATCCCCATCGGTCCCCAGCTGCTTTTTGAGGTTCGCCAGAGCGCATAGCTCGGACCATCCAGATAATTCTCCGTGATCAAGGTATACTCGCCGGCCGACATGATGCCCTGGCCCGTCTTGATGAATTCATTATTTCGGATAATGCAATGATCCGCTCCGCGCTCGATACGAAGAGCGGCCAATCTGGTCATGATGATCATTCCCGATACGCGCTCGCCCGGGGTATCGTGAAAATGGAGGTTTTCCACAATGAGGTAATCGCCGCCAAGGATGATTGCGTTCCCAGTGGCATCGCGGGTAGTGGGATTGGTAAACTTGGGCAGGTCGCCCTTTCCGTAGGAAGTCAGCCGTATCGGCTTGGCCGCTGTGCCGGATTCACTGATCCGAATACTGCCGGAGAAGGCAGATCCCTTCTTGAAGTGGACTACGTCTCCTGCCGCCAGCGATGCTGACTGCGCTTTCTTATGGGACTTCCAGGGCGTGCGGATCGAGAGACCGTCATTGTTATCTGAGCCCTCGACCGAATCGACGTAATAATCAGCGCCACTGGAATGTGTGACCAGGGAGCAAAGTAAGAAGGCAAAGAGGGTGATGAATGGCTTAATGTTATTTCCTTTTCGGTTTTTTCTTCTTGGTTCCGGGAACCTTGCGCACGCCGGTCACGCGCTCATAGTCGATCTTTCCGCCCTTCATCGGATAGTCGTCCAGAGCCGCCTGCAGACTCTTGCGGACAGTGCTTAGTTCCGCCCTATCGCCCAAAGGCTTCTCTTCGCGCACGTCATTGATCACGTCGAAGAAGCGACCGTCCCGATAGAGCTTGTGGCGCTTGTTACGCGCCCAGGCGACCTCCCAATGGGAATACATCGTATCGAATTTCTGCGAGTACGGACGGGGAAAGTAGTAGCCGTAAATCCACTCCCGCTTCTTGCCTGCCTTACCCAGGCATTGGGGCCAGAAGCTCCATCCGTCCCCCTTGGTGATTTTCTTGGCCGGTAGATCCGCGGCTTCGACGATGGTCGGAAAAAGATCGGAAAAGCAGATCAGGTCCTTGTTCACCTGGCCGGACTTGATATGCCCGGGAAGGTTGACGATCAACGGCACCTTGGTTCCATGGTCGTGGGTGTATCCCTTGCCGCCCTTTCGCTGCGTACCGAAAAAGTCGAGGGTCAGGCTGGAGTTGGTCCCGTTGTCCGCCGTAAAGATTAGCAAGGTGTTCTCACGCAATTCAAGCTCGATCAAGACGTCCTCGATCCGTCCGACGCAGTGGTCCATGTAGGCCACCATGTCGATGAAGTTCCGCTTCGCATTCTTGCTCTTACGGTCCTTGCTTCGTGGGGTCGGGTCAAAAGGATTGTGCGGGAGGTTCATCGGGTAGTAGGCGAGAAACGGCTTGTCCTTGTTCGTCTTGATGAAATCAATCAGGTAATCCGCGATGACCGTCGATCCGTAGTCGTCCTCACCGTGGTTGATGACCTTGCCGTCATGCATCAGCGAGGGTTCCCAATAACGCCTGCGTTCGGTACCGGGAATATTCCAGACGCAATGCCTGTCAAAGCCCGCTTCTTTTGGAGAGATGCCAGTTTGCGCCGTCAACAACTGCCACTTGCCCGCAACGGCCGTGGCGTAGCCCTGGGCTTTGAAGTGATTGGCGAAAGTCGGTTCGCCCTTGGGGAACACGCCAAAGTCGACGTAGTTGAACACGTTCGACTTCCCGGTCATCAGGTTCACGCGACTAGGTGTGCACAATGGCGTCGAGTGGCAGTGATCGAAGCGCATGCCCTTGGCCGCGAGCGCGTCGAGGCGGGGGGTCGAGAACTCCTTGCTCCCGTAGGCGCTGAAACATTCATACCCGACGTCATCCGCCATGATGAGCACGACGTTGAGTTTTTGGGATGAAGCCTGGCAAACGGAAGCGGTCTGCAGAAGTACCGCAAGAAAGAGTATTATTACTTTTTTTATGGACATTGTTCGGCAAAATATAGGTTAAGCATTACCTTAAAAAGAAATGAAATATCGAGATCAATTCGCAAGGTTGTCCAAATTGCAGGAGTCTGGCGATAACGAAGAATGCTGGAAAGAATTCTACTCCGAAGACATCGTAAGGCAGAGCAGCCAGTGGAGTTCCTTTCGACTCCTCCTACAGTCACCCATGGCCGTCTTTGATCCTTGTTGACGGAAACCAGAAAAGGACTGCATATAAAATCCAATCAAACGCTCATGATTAATCTTTTCTGACTCACACATATGCACGCTTACGGATCTCTTGTCGTAACCTTTGCCATTATGTTGGCCTTGCCTTTTCAAATACACGCGAAGAACGGTAAGAAACGGGAGTTGCCCGCTTGTGATCCAGTGGCCACGGCCAAGTGGGTCACTTCCCTCTATACCCTGCAGAAGGGCAAACTTGCCTTC
>Ga0315321_10004040_pt1 | contig 11297 bp, 8 predicted proteins | sample M180m21515metaG_FD_203464 | JGI IMG/M metagenome (GOLD analysis project Ga0315321, IMG submission 203464) | Ammonia-oxidizing marine archaeal communities from Monterey Bay, California, United States - M1 80m 21515 | ecosystem: Environmental > Aquatic > Marine > Intertidal zone | place: USA... | reverse complement strand
ATAGATCAAATTTATTATGAGTATAGAAATAGATCTTTTGATAAAAAATCTTTGCCAATTAAAATACTATTTGCTTCACGTCTATTAACGGGAAAAGGTATAAATGAATTTTTTATTGCAGCTAATGAATTAGGTGAGCAATTAGATAATATTGAATTTTTTATTGCTGGATCTTATGAGCCTAATAATAAACTTTCAATTTCAGAACAAGATTTTCAAAAAATTCAAAAATCTGATTATGTTCAATATCTAGGCAATATTAAAAACCAGGATATGAAAAATTTATATCTTAGTTATGATATTTTTATTTTACCCTCATACAGAGAAGGCTTGCCAGCATCTGCTCTTGAGGCTGCTGCAACAGGAATGCCGCTTATTCTTTCTGATGTTCCTGGATGCAGGGAATGCGTCGCAGATGGAAAAAATGGATTTTTAATTCAGCCTAAAAGTATTGGGAGCATTAAAGGTGCGATAATAAAAATGCATAAAAACTCTCATCTCATTGCTGCTTTTTCAGCAGAGTCTAGATCTCTAATTGAAAAAAAATTTACTGTTTCGATAATCAGCAATAGTTATAAGCAATTAATAACTTAGCAACTTATTTTGAGAGTTTTGATTGCAAAAATGCAGCCAATTTAACAATGTCTATAGCCAAAGATAAAAACGAAATCCTTATAAAGTTTAATGGTAATAAGAAGTTTAATTGAGCGCCCTTTTTTTTAGGTAAGAAATATCCTCTGAAAAAGATATAGCTACCTATAATTGCTCCCATGCTAATTTTAGTAACATTCGGTAAATAAAAAGAGGAGACAGATTTCCAATCCAGCCAAAACCAATTCCAGTTATATGCAAAAGTCACTGCTGCAAGTGAAAGTGCTAGAAAATATATATCTCTATGAGGTGCAATATATGGAAAAATAGAAGCACTTTTATAGTTTCTATGCCACTTGTAAATTATATCTTTGAACCTAGCGCCCTGAAGACCGCTGTATGCAAGCCTCTCATTATTCTTAGCAAATTGAATGCCATGGAGTTGCAATCTTTTAATCCAATCTGCATCCTCGCCAGCTCTAACATTTTCAATAAATAATCCACATTGAAAAAATACTTCTTTTTTAATAATTGATCCAGGGAATGTTTGGATAGGTAAATCTCCAAAAGTTGCCGCTCTAATCACTTTTTCTTTATTTGTTTTAGCAAGATATCTGGTTTCACCCCAGATACCATCAAGATTCATGGATTGAATCAACTCAAGGCCATTTTGAAGCCATGTTGATGGTGGGATAGTTCCTAAATCCAAGAATGCAAGAGTAGAGTGTTCTGCATTAAGAATGCCAAGATTTCGTGAGTTGCCTGGATAAAAATTTTTTCTTCTCAAGACATTAATAGACACATTATTAGTTTTTAGGAAATCTAAAACATGCCTATCAATTTCTGCTTTTGCAGGAGTTGAGTCGATAATAATAATTTCATCTGGATAGCTAGACCATGATTCAATTTTCTTTAATAAGAAGTTGAGGTTATTCTTTAAATCCTCCCTGCATGGAATAATAAGCGATACTTTCATAAAGCCTTGCCCTCTTCTGTTAAATCTTGATAAATTTTGATATGTTGGTTGATTATTATTTCAAGTGAAAAGTTTTTCTCTGCAAAGATTCTACCAGCGTTTCCGAAGGAAGAGCACATATTTGGAGTAGTGATTAATTTAATCATTGCATCTGCTAGTTTTTTGGAGTTATTTGCAGGTACAAGAAGGCCTGAAATATTTTTCTGTAACACATCTCTACACCCTGGAACATCAGTCGTTATAATAGGTCTCCCACAAGCAGCTGCCTCAGATAAAACTTTTGGGAGCCCTTCTCTATAAGAAGGAAGGACAACTACCGTTGATAGCGGTAAGATTTCTTCCATACTTTCCTTGTGGCCCCAATATTCAACGATATTATTCTGCTCTAATTCTAAAATATCCGAAGGTTTTAAAGAAGCTTTGTTACCATCATCTAACATTCCAACTAAAACGAATCTTGCCTTGATCTCTATTGATTGATTGGAAGAGATCCGCTTAGCAGCTTCTACAAATTCATTAACACCTTTGTCAAAAAGCATTCTTGCAGGAAACATTATTATAGGAGGTTGAGCTGGGAGCTTGGTTGGTTTAAATTTTTTTAAATCTACTCCAGATCCCTTAATCAAGGTAAAGGCTTTCCTGGGTAAATTTGTTATCCCCTTAACTAGCTTTAGGTCATCAGCATTTTGACAAATGACTATTGCATTTGGATGATTTAAAGCAAGCTTATAGATAATTGAGCTCAACAGTCTTAAAAATTGATGGATAAATTTATTTCCAATATACACATAACCCATTCCTGATATTGCAAAAACTACTGCGGGCACCTTAAAAAACTTAAGGGCAATACCACCAATTAAGACAGGCTTGATAGTTACAAGATGCACTAAGTCTGGCTGAACCAATTTAAAGACTTTAATAAGTTTGAAAAGATATTTAATCACGCTAAGTGGATCTATATTGCTTCTATTCAAAGGAATATGATGAAGAATAAGGCCCTCGTCAGTTAATATTTTAGGATTGCCAGTTATTGCAGTGGCAATATGTACCTCATAGCCTTGATTCATAGCAGCTTTGGCGATGCCCAATCTATGAGATAAAAAAAACCAATCTACATTTACAACAAATAATAATCTTTTTTTCATTGTGTATTTAATTCCCGTAGATACCCTCTATTAATGGCACTCCAGTAATATAGTTCAAGTAAGGGTCGTAACATATATCAAATAATGCTGATAGTGAAACCCAGCCCATAAAAATCACCGACACTAAAATATATGGGAAGGCGGTCCACATAAATTTATATCTAAGGTTTTTTAAATAGGGTATTTGCGCAAAAAACATAGCTTGCAGAGGTATTAAATAATATCCAAATCTATCGGCGATGGTGCTTGAGAAAGGAATCATGAAAAAACATGCAACAGCTATTAAAAAACCTAAAACCAATATTGAATACTCTTTTTGAAATAATGCTTTAATTTTATTTTTAAAGAAAAGAAAAAAAACAATAGAACTAATTAATAAACTTCCAAGTCTATATACTGCTCCTGCAGCCTCATATTCAGTATCTAAATACCTAACAGAAATAATTTCGGCAATAGATGACTGATATAGAATAAATAGCATTGGCAAAGAAAGTAAAACTGCTAAAAAAAGTCGTTTAATTGAAAATTGTGAGTGCACAAATGGAGCTAAGGCTAAAAATATCAAGGCACTTGTGTGGAAACCTATGGCCATAAATGTGAAGAATATATAGCTCAACAGTTTCTTGTCCATAAATGCTACAAACCCTAAACACATCATTCCAATTGCAGCGCCCTGCCTTATACCAGACATTGGCATATTTAAAATTAATATTGGAAAAAGAAAAAGCAGAAAAGCAAAAGGATCTTTTTGCCTTAATGCTAACTTATTAACTCCGTAAAAGAATACTCCAGAAAAAATGACATTAAGCCACATAAAAGAAAGATCAAAAAAATAAACTAGTCTTAAGATTGCAATATAAAACGGTTCAGTAAAACTAGGGATAATACTCGTCCACTTAGCAAAACGATATCCTTCATACTGCAATAGGTAATTGGACCAATCACAGCCAACTTGAAACCTAAATGATGAGAATAAAAAAAGAAACCAAAATAGTACTTTATAGGCTAAATTTTTTAATCTTTCCTGACCAACTAGCGAGAATCTAAAAAAAATCATTGAAAAAAATAAAGTTATATAAAACATTAAGAATTCCTTTGGGCTTCCAGCCATGCCTGAAACATCAACACGCTCCAAAGTTTGGAAGTATTATCTCTTTTTCCACTTAGATGTTCCTGCCATGCATTGTCTATTTGCTTAAAATTTAAGTATCCTTCATTTTTAATTCGTTGAGGTTCAAGCAAAGCACCTGCCCAAGAACGTAACGGACCTCTAAGCCAAGATCCAATTGGTAATCCAAACCCAGTTTTTGGTCTATCTATTAAGTTTCTAGGAATATATTTATAAAGAATGTTTCTTAGAATGCTCTTGCCCATGGTGCCTTGAATTTTCATATTTATAGGAAAGCGCCAAGACAATTTAAAAACTGAGGGGTCCAGAAACGGAACTCTTGTCTCTAAACTTGTTGCCATTGCAGCACGGTCCACTTTACATAGAATATCATCTTGTAAATATGTTTTTGAATCTTGGTACATCATTCTCTCTGATGGCTCCTCAAGATTGAGTGAAGTGAAATCTGTTAATGTCAAAAAATTCTTTGGAAATACCTCCTTTTTTTTATCAAGACCAATAACCAAGCTAAATGTATCCTGCCACTCTGAGACTAGACTAAAGTACAAATCATCCAATGATTTTATCCATTGAAGTCGAGAACCTATTTTAAAAGACTTCTCATCAAGCCTGGAAATGCCCTTATCAGATGAAAGGAAGAAATTAATTAAATTTTCAAATTTTTGCCATGCTAACTTAGGAACGGACAGCATAAATTTACCTAATAGTTTTCTAAGGTGGAATGGAACTATTTTGAGTTTTTTCCATAATGAAGGTCCCCAAAAATAGCGATTATAGCCTCCAAATAATTCATCTCCGGCATCACCTGATAAGGCAACTTTTACATGCTTGCTAGCAGCCGTGGAAACTATATATGTAGGAATTTGAGATGAGTCTGCAAAGGGCTCATCATATATATAAGGTAATCTAGGAATAATAGATCTAACTTCTTCTGGGGTAACAAATAACTCGGTATGCTCAGTGCCTAGGTGATTAGCAATATCTTTAGCAAATTTTGATTCGTCAAATTCTGAGTCCTCAAATCCAACTGTGAAAGTTTTAACAGGTTGATCTGAGATTTCTTGCATAATTGAAACAATTAATGAAGAGTCAACTCCTCCGCTCAAAAAAGCTCCCAATGGAACATCTGACTGCATCTGGCTTTTAATTGAATCTTTTAATTGATTTTCTAAATCTTCGGTGGCCTTTTGCATGGATTGATAGGTACTCTCTTTGCTAAGAGAGATAGTTTTTTCTAGAGACCAATATTTTTTATAAGCAATCTGTTGCACCATATCATTTTTTATTATGAATTGAGCAAAAGTCCCAGACTCTAATTTAAAAATATCTTGATAAATACTTAGTGGAGATGGAACATAGTTATATTTCAAAAGTGCACTTAATGACTTTCTAGAAATTTTATTTTTAAAGCCAGGAAATTCTTTAAATGGTTTAAGTTCAGAGCCAAAAATTAGAGCATCATCAACCATTCCATAATATAAAGGCTTCTCACCAAATCTATCTCTTGCTAATGTCAATATTTTTTCACTGGTGTCCCATAGAGAAATAGCAAACATTCCTGAGCAAAATTGAAGAGTTTTCTTAACTCCCCATAACTCAAAAGCTGCAAGAAGCGTCTCAGAATCAGAGCTCCCTTTCCATAAAAAATCATTGCCGCATTCCTTTGTAATTTCAATACGCAACTCATTATGATTATATATTTCTCCATTAAAGGTCATAACAAACCTTGCAGAATTGGATTTCATAGGTTGCTTGCCGGCATCTGATAATTCTAAAATTGCCAGCCTGCAAAAACCCATGGCAATGCCGCTATCTGGATTTATCCAAGAATGCTGGTCATCAGGCCCCCTATGAATTAACTTAGATGACATACAATCAATGGTTGATTGCATTTCGCTCTCATCAGCAAATGACTTTGTTAAATAGCCCGTTAATCCACACATGGGTAAATATCTCCTATCCCAAAAAATAAATTATGCATTTTTTCTACATTGATCCCTATAAATAGCTTCCATTTGGGTTGCAAGCTGCTTAAAAGTGAAAGCTTGGATTCTTTCTTGACCATAAGCAATATTTTGCCTTCTTGCGGTTTCATCTAATAAAAGGGATTTAATGCTTGCTTGAATTGATTGAATATCCAATGGATTAAAGTACGTTAGGTGGCTTTCTGTAATTTCTTTGAATACTTCTAAATCACTTAACGCAATTGGAATCTTTGCACTCATTGCCTCTAATATAGGAATTCCAAACCCCTCATACAAAGAAGGAAAAATAAATAAACTGCAAGATCTGTAAGCACAGAAAACCTCTAAGTCAGTCAACCCACTATATATTTTTACTTTCTCAGATAAGCTCAATGAAGAAATTAATTCCTCAACAACATTCAATTCTCCATTATTATTTCCAATTATCACCAAGGAGTATTCTGGTAAATCATTTTCTAATATTGAAATTGTTTTTATAAGGCGCTCGTAATTCTTTCGTTTCTCAAAATGCCCTACCGCCAGGATAAATTTATGAGGTAAGTTCAAACGATTTTTAATTTTTAAAATATCCTTATCAGTTTTTTGAAAAAACCTACTCTTATCAATTCCATTGTAAATAACCGATAAAGAGGATTCTGGGAACATATCAGCAATATCTTTTTCTATTTCTTTAGACCCAGTGATAATGTGATCAGCATTATAAAAAGAGAGATTTAATACGGCCTTAAAAATCTGTTGATATAAAAGACTGTATTCATCTTTTAAACCTCTGAGATCATGGATTGTCATCACTGTTTTACCATATCTATTTTTTACCATAGGAAGATTAAAGCCTTCAAATAAATCAAATTTTTCTTTTTTAAGAATCTTGTTCCAAAAAAATACTCCCTTGAGAGACTTAATTAATCTTCCCTCACTAGGAATTGGTGTTTTATAAAATGTAAGATTTGGTAACCGATCAAACCAATCTGAAAGAATGCAATCCGAGGGTTCAAAAATTATAAACTCTGTGTCAGACATTATCTTAAAAAGCTCGCTATACATGCCTACAAATCTTTGCTTTGCACCGGATGGACGATCATTAAAGCAGGTTGCATTTAAACCAATTTTCATAATAATTTAGTTATTTATATGCGTTAATTTTTATCTACAAAGTTAAGAAATTTTCTATATTCACCATCTCTAACTCGATCTGCATGCAAAAAGAAAAAGTTATTTATATATGAATCAAGATCCCCAAACTGTTCCAGAGACTGAAATTTTTTCACAATAAATTTTTCAAGATTATAAAATTTATTTTCTTTTAAAAAATATCCTTTGTAATTAAATGCAGTAATTTTATTAAAAATTTCTGATATGTCCTCTTTATTATGTCTTTGCTCAATCTCCATCAATAAAACAGGTTTGTTTGAAGAGATTGTCTTCAAAGCTCCATCTATCAGAGTTGATTCATGGCCCTCAACATCAACTTTGATGAAGTCCACACTGCTAAAATTAAAAGAATCTAATGTTTGTAAATTGACTATTTGATGCCGAACATTTTTAAAGTCAACGCTTTCGATTGTTGCAGAGGAATCATGCTCAGTGCCCTCATCATCTATGGGTATATTAAGATTCGCTGACCCAGATGAATTTGACAATGCAATTTGATGAATCGTTACTTTCTTTTTATTTTTACCCCAAGCATTAAGAATTTCATAGCACTCTGGGTTAGGTTCAAAAGCATCGACTCGCATATCTAATAAATTTAACTTATATGAATAAATGCCCCTATTACCGCCAACATCTATAGCGTGCCCCTTGGGTGGTACTAATAGTTTTATAAAGTGCATTTCCGGCTCTAGCATGCCTTTAAAATAACAATACCAATACTTAATTGGAACCTGCAATGACGTGGGTATTAGATCACGTATTATGGCTCGAATATTTTTTTTCATAACAAAATTTAATACTAGATTAAGCTAAATTATACTTCGTATTAATTTAATATATCTATTTAACATTTCTGTATTACCAAAATATAATTCAGCATGCTTTCGGACATTGTTAGCTATTCTTGATTGATCATGAGGGTCTTTTAGTAATTTTATAATCGCTTTTGCAAAACTATCTTTATCATTGATTATGCAATAACCAAGATTATTTTGATGACCAAGAAGATTGGCAACACCTGTGACATCTGATGCAATTATAGGGATTCCGCAGCCCATGCTTTGCAATATAGAGGTACTTAATGTTTCTCCTTCTGTTGCGTGGACATAAATATCTAGATTTCTCATCCATGGTGCAATTTGTTTTTCTTCTATTAAGCCTTCAAAAGTAATATTTCTTGCTACGGATGAGCTTTCAGCAATGCGCTTTACTCTATTAAGCTCAGTTCCGTTTCCGGCAAATGTAAGCTTAAGATTAATATTTGGTTCAAGCTCATAGATTCTTTCTAAGACACTTACAAGAAAATCTTGTTTTTTTGAAGGTGTAAACCTTGCAGCCATGCCAATAACAAGTTGTTTGCAGGGAGCATTTTTATCTACAGGGTAAAAAAAATCAAGATCAATTCCATTTTGGATAATCACTATTTTTTTTGATCGAAGCAATGATTTAAAAGTTGCTTTCATTTGGATTAAATATAGATCCGTTAAGACTACAATTCTGTCAGCTAAAAGCATGGAGATAAAACTTGTAATTTTTTCATTTCTTGGCTTTATGGAGTTTGAAGTATGCTCAACTGCTATTAAGGGTATCCGGTAAATCCAAGCATATATTCTACAAACTAAGACAGGGTTTAGAGTATGGCAAATAATTGCCTCAGGCTTTTGCTTTGAAAGCCACCCAAACAGTGATTTCCACGCAAGAAGCGGATTCCTTGGTTTGGAAGTAAATGAAGCATATGGGAGTTTCAAGTTTTCACTCAAATTTTGATAATCACGATCTAGTTTTTGATCTCCAAGAAAACCAATAATCCAATCATGTGTATTATTTATGTCAGCTTGAACCAGTGAGAAAACAACGCTTCCCAGCCCGCCAAAGCCAGAATAAGTTATTTGAGCAATTTTCATTTGTTGCTAGCCAGCTTATTAAAATGGCCAATGCTAAAGTGAAAATTAGAAGTTGGATCATCGCTTAAAACTTTTACACCCGCGTTTCTTAATGATATAGCGATATTTAGTTCAATATTATTTCCTGAATTTATTTCTAGGCTTTCATGTAACAGCAATGAAACAACTTGAGAGTATCGAGAAAGATTTAATAGGACTGATGATGAAAATCCATAAATTATAACTTTATATCCATGCTGCATTAGCTCAAAAATGATGTCCTCTGCAATTAGATTATTTGTCATCTCGCCATTAATAACTTCATTCAAAAAATTTGGTAATCTAGGTTGTAGCTTGCTTGCTGGATGAGGAATAAAAATATCAAATTTGCTTGAGTGGGCAAGCTCATCATGTTTTTTTGGTTGAAAATTTTTGATGTGATCGAATGTGTTGCCAATGAGCAATCTTAATTTTTTAGTTGGTTGAGGGCTTTTCCTTTGGAAAGGAGTGCTTTCCAAAAGATCAATTTGTCTTGATGGACAAGGCATCCATTGTGATAATTTTAAATCATAGATAGTAAAGTGCATCAATGTTCTGCTAAGTATTTCATTATTAGTTTGTAGTAAAAATATTTTTTTAATGGCTTTATGAATTGGATGGTCCTCTAATGCATTATAAAAGTGCTGCATATTAATATTCAGCAACCCATCGTCAAATATATTTAATTTAGCTTCAACATTTCTAGAAACTAATCTTGAGAGCAGGATGCTATGAATGCTCGCAAAATAAATTGATGAGAAATCACATTTTCTGAGTTTTTTAGGCAAGGTATTCCATGCAAATAGCTCCTGAACCACAAAAGGAGAATTTTGTTTAAATGGAATAAAATATTTATTTACTGATTCAAAACTTTTGAAGTAATAGAAGTGTTTGGGGCTGCTATTAGCAGGATGATAAATAACTTTGCAGCTTGAAGATAATCCCAAACTAGCGATTATTTTTTGAGATACCTTCAGCTGAAGAGGAGTTCTGCAATAAAAAAGGGATATTTCTTTTCTTTGCTTCTGATTAACCATTTAAATATTTTTTGTCAGATAGCGCAATAGTATTCTTCTAACTATTTTTTGACATTTCTTTAAATATGTCATTTCTATTCACTAAATCTTGATATGAACCCTCATCTACCACTTTCCCATTATCTAATATATATATTGTGTCACAACTTTTAACAGTATTTAATCTATGAGCAATGAGGATAATTGTTTTTTGACCTGATAAATCATGAATTGCTTGCATTATTTTCTTTTCAGAAATTCCATCAAGCGAACTTGTTGCCTCATCCATAATTAATACTTCAGCATCATGGTACAAAGCCCTAGCTATACCTATACGTTGACATTGGCCGCCAGAAAGTTGGATGCCTCTTTCTCCAACGATTGTTTCCAGTCTATTGGGGAGGTTATCTAGCATTTCATCTAATTGTGCCATACTTGCAGCACTGGCCACTCTGGAGTCATCTATTTGATCCTCTGCCAGCCCAAATGCAATATTTTCTCTAATAGTTGAATCAGCTAAAAAAATTCTTTGCGCAACAAACCCTAGGTTATTTTGCCAGGAACGTTTATTTTGATTAGTTAAATTTTTTCCATCAAGAAGTATTTCTCCTTCAGAAGGAGTTATGAGGCCAAGGATGACATCAACTATTGTTGATTTTCCTGATCCGGATGGACCAACCAGACCCACAACTTTTCCTGAAGGAATGGAGATATTAATTCCATTTAAAGTAGGTTTGCTTGTTTTTGGATATGAGAAATGAATATCTTTTAATTGCGCTAAATGATTGATTAATAACTTTTGCCTTTTTTTAACAATCGCAGTGTTATTTCTATGCTGAATATCGCCCGTACTTGCCTCTAAGTCTTCTCGTAAATTTTCAAGAGCCGCAACATTTCCTCTGATCGTAGAAAAGCTATAGTAAATTTGTTGAAACCCTGGCAGTAGTTTGAAACCAGCCAATGCAAAAACTGATAGAAGAGGAAGAATTGAACTTATATCTCCCTGAAAAGAAAAAAATAAGTAAGCAACCAGAATGATAACCAAACTAAAAGCTGCTAGCTCCATAATATATCTAGGGCCCAAGCTCAAAACATTGCTGTTTCCAGATACTCTAGCAAATTCATTGCTTGCATCTCCAAAGCGATCATTGAAAAGCCCTGCTCTTCCAAGCAATAAGGTATCTTTGATGCCTCCAAACCCTTCATTCATCAATCTAAATCTTAAGGCTTGCATCTTACTTATCGTAGCACCATTGCGAATAAGTCTCTGTTCAGCAATTTTGTAGATTAACAGATATGAAATAGAAAAAATTAAAGCTGCGGATACTGCCATCCAAAAATTATAAATACAGATTGCAAGCGTCATTAAAAAAGCCATTAT
>Ga0315321_10004038_pt1 | contig 11300 bp, 10 predicted proteins | sample M180m21515metaG_FD_203464 | JGI IMG/M metagenome (GOLD analysis project Ga0315321, IMG submission 203464) | Ammonia-oxidizing marine archaeal communities from Monterey Bay, California, United States - M1 80m 21515 | ecosystem: Environmental > Aquatic > Marine > Intertidal zone | place: USA... | reverse complement strand
GTAAAGTAGAATTATCAGGAAGTGTTCCAGGTTTTCCAATTACTGAACCAATGAATGAATCACTTCTAGTCATTGATGGATCTAATTTTGTACCAATTGCAACTAAGCCTCCAGGTTTTACAGATTCGACAATTCCTGCAGCAGTTCCTAACGAAGTAATTTCTGTAAGAATAGGTTCATAGGATTTCTTTTTTTCATTCATCAAACCAGGTTTAATTTCAATTTCATCACCAACGTTAAAAATTCCTTGAGTTAAACTACCACCAATTACACCTCCTTTGATATCTTTCAATTTGATACCAGGTTTGTTTACATCAAAAGAACGTAAAACATGCATTACAGGATCAGCTTCTTCATCTCGTTCAGGTGTCTTTATTGTAGATTCTATTGCACCAATTAATGCATCAAGGTTTAACCCAGATTGAGCAGAAATTGGAATGATAGGAGATTTTGCTGCATTAGTTCCCTTAACAAATTTTGTAATATCATTATAATTTCCCATTACTTCATCATAAGAAAGTAAATCTACTTTATTTTGAAGTACAACTATTTGTTGAATTCCAAGAGTTTGAAGAGCTAAAAGATGTTCTTTTGTTTGGGGTTTAGGAACTTGTTCATTTGCTGCAACAAGTAATAATGCACCATCCATTAATGCAGAACCAGAAAGCATGTTTGCCATCAAACTTTCGTGTCCAGGACTATCCACAAAACTTACAACTCTAGATAATTCACTTTCATCTCCACAATTATTACATTTTGGAGTTGTAGAATACCCTAAAGGCTCTTCACATTTTTTACATTTGTAAAAAGCAGCATCAGAATAGCCAACACGTATTGTAATTCCACGTTTTAATTCTTGACTATGTACACTGGTCCATGAACCTGTTAATGCTTGAATAAGACTAGTTTTTCCATGATCGACATGGCCAGAAGTTCCAATGTTTACACATGGTTGATAACCATATTTTTTGATGTACCAATCAGGAAGTGTATCTCTCCAATGCATGAGTCAAAATATAGAATCGGTATATGTTAAGTTATTCTTTCTTATCTTCAGTTTTTTCAGCTGTTTCTTCAACAGGTGTTTCAACAGGTAATTCACCATCAAATTTACAATTTATTTGATAAATTTCTTCAGAGATTGTATTTCCACGAATTAATTTTCTAACTCTATCTCCATGTTCTGCATCTTGTAAACCAACACCTTTAGAAAGTAAAACACGTTTTCTTGCAGAACCATGAACATCATCTCTCATAGGAACTCCAGATTTATCACTACCACCAGTAAGTTTTAATTTTCCACTAAGACCAACAACAGTTGCATCTGTTTCATTTCCTAATTGTAATCCTAACAATGGATTTGCATCACTATCTTTGAGTTCTTTAGATAGAGATTTTCCTTTAATATCAGATATTGTAATCTTGAAGTTTGCCAATTATTCAAAAAAAAAGTTGAAGTACTAATTAACCTTTGGACATTATTTTTAAATCAAGATTTCTATAGATAGTCATGGCAGAAAAAATCACATGTCCAAGATGTGAAAATAAAATGGTAGATATGCAAGCATGTCATATGTTTTGTCCAAATTGTGGTGCCCATTTAGATTGTTCAGATAAGGGGAATTATTGGTAATTACATTCCAGGTCGATCAGGAATATAATCAGATGCCATATTCATTGCATGATCTTTCATAATCTCTAAGTAAGTGTCATAATCTACTTCAAAATTACAGTGAGGACACTTTACACGAGTAACATCATCATCTAAAACTGCGACTCTTTCACATTCGGGACATTTTGCATCCATGAAATACAATCACAATTAAGATATTTAATCATATTTGAAAATTATTCATTAAGCGGAATTAGTTTAGTCTGGTATGACGTCAGCTTCCCAAGCTGAAGGTCACGGGTTCAAATCCCGTATTCCGCATTAAATTTCTCTGATTGCTTGTTCTATAATTCCTCTATCAGGTGCTTTTGGGAAATATTTCAAATATGATTTAAGATCTTCTTTAGCATCAGAATTTTTATTTAATTTTTCACGTAAATAAGCACGATTTTTGTAAATTTTTGCAGATCTTTTTGGATTAATTTCAATTGCTTTACTGTAAGAATTTTCTGCTTTTTCAAATTCATTTGTTTTTAGATAGAAATTTCCCAATCCATTAAATGTCAAATATGATCTGGGATTAATTTTTAGACTTTTTTCATAAAATGAAACGCATTCTGGTGAACTTTGTTGATTTAGCATTGTTGCATACAAATGCAATGCCGTTGAATTATTCGAATCAAGTTCTATAGATTGTTTTAATGACAAAAGTGCTTCAGAATAATTTTGTAAGATATTTTGTTTTTCAGAATCAAAACATAAACGATTAGACTTGTCCTGTGAATTATTATCTAATGCAATATTTGATAATGTATCTGGCGGAGATATAATTATCAATAAGTTTCCTTCTTCAGACCACTCTCTATCAAAAATATCTTGTGGAATTGCGCCTTCTTGTTGTTCTCCTTCCTGATTACCTTTTTGAATATAATGAAGAATTGTTTTTTCTTCTTCATTATACCCAGTAATTACTGAAGCATGCTGTGTAATTTCAGGAATTCCTGGAAGAATTACAATTGGTGGCATACCTGAATCAATAATTTTTTTTAATTCATCTAAAGAAGAATGAACAATTTTGCATGATAACCCATGTCTTTCTGCAAGTTCTATTCCTTCAGTAATTATACTTCCATTAAAATCAGAATATTTCTTAGCGGATTCAATGGCTTCAGCCATAGGTAATTCAATATTCCAATATCTAGATACAACGTTAATTGGTAAAGGAAGACAAATATTTTCTTCCTCAACTAGAGGTAGAAGTAATTGATGTTCTTGTTCTTCAGTCATAAAATAAAGAATTTTTGAGAGTTATTAATATCAATCAGAGTGAACAAAAATTTTCAATTAAATTATTCCCATCAAGGCTCATTTCTGGATGAAATTGAGTTCCAAAAATTAATTTTTCTTTATGTTGAATAATTTCATATTTACAATTATTTGATTTTCCAATTATAGTTAACATATTAGGTAATTTAGAAATTTCAAATGCATGACTTTCAAATACATTAATTGAATTTTTTGCAATTAAATTATCTTTTAAAATTTCAATATTTTCAGTACCTTTTTGAATAGATTTTGTTTTTCTAATTGTACCACCTAATGTTAAGGCTAATATTTCTGCACCATAACATATTCCAAGTAATTTTTTACTTTTATTAATTGAAAAATTAATAATTTTGGAATTTACTTCATTTATTTTCTTATCATTTTTTCTTCTGCCAGATAAAATAATAGAATCATATTTTTTTAATGAATTTAATTCTAAAATATATGGAGTATATTTTTCAAATGAAATATTTTTTTCACTTAAAAAATCAGTTAATTGTTTTGTATAGATAGAACCGTTATCAACAACAAGAAGCAATTAGTTGCCAACCTCAATTGATACATAATGTATCTCAGGTAATCCATCTTTAACAAATACAGTTCCAATATTTAGAATTGCATTTTCTTCCCACATGAATACTCTATCACTACGTGGTTTGACAAAGTCATCTATGAATTTAGATAAAAATTCTTCTGTAGCAACACGATCATCTTCAGTAAAAAAGAATAATTCACCTTCATTAAATGATAATGGAATTTGAATTGATGTTGGTTCAGCAATTACAATATTATTATTTTCAAATATAGATTTTATAATATCAATTCTATCAATTTTAAGTAATTCAACATATTCATCGTCAGCCGTAGTTGTACTAGATGCTACACCAGATACCTTTTTCAAATATTGTTCAAATGCTTCTTCTTGAGTATCACCTAATCCAACAAAATATTCACCATTAAATGCTGCACCTACTGCTGCAATTGTACCTAATTGAGCAACTACACCACCAGCACCTGCTGTATAAACTGGAATAAAGTATACATCATGATCACCAACACGATACAAAATATTATCACCAATTCTTGGGTTTCTCAATAATGTTTTCAATTGAGCAAATTCAGGATCCCTATCCAGAGCCTCTCTAACAGCAGTTGGTCCAATTAATTTAGTTTCAGAATCTAATGGTATTTCATAAAATTGTAAATCACCTAAATTAGCAAGATCATTTTCAACGACCATATATCCGGCAAGGTTTCTTCCTTGTGATCCTTTCAATTCTAATGAAAGCAATCCCAAAAATGAAGTTTGTTCAAATCCCGGTGGTTTCGCTTCAACATAATAAGTATCTAAACCGCGTGGAATTTCATAAAATTCATTGGCTTGAATGAATGTTTCAGGATTAGTGACATGATAGATATTATACATTTCAGTTTTCCAATTAAATAATTCAACTGGGTATCTGATTTGTTCTTCTAACCAAGATGGCATTGGTTTGAATTGTTCAGCATATTGACTAGCAAACATGTCAGTAAAGAAATCATCACCAGTTTTCAATAATTGAATATCACCATTATACGAATCAACTAGTGCGTAACCTACTAACCGTAAATATGGATTACCAACAGACCAAGGAACATCACGTGTATCAAATCCAATAATTAATGGAATTAACCAATAGGAATTTTCTCCATCAGTTACAGGTAACGAGTCTAGTTCTTTGCCAAACAAATCATATAAGAAATATGGATACAATGTTTCCATTCTGTCATGCACATCCTTGTATCTCATTATGTGTACAGATTCACCAGGAAATGAAAGCAAGAAATTTGGTTCAAATATCCAACTAAGTGGTGGTGGCACATCTAAACCACCTATACCAGAATAGGAAACACCTCCAAGTTCTGCACTAGTATCACCTCTTCCAGTCGGAAAACCGGACCAAGTTTGTTCAAATAATCCGCCTTCACCATAGTAAATTTCTCTTTGTTTAAAGAACTCACCACTATCAACAATCTGACCATCTGTTGCTTCTAAAGTTAAAAATCCTTCTGGAACGTGAGTATAAACAAGATGTTCATTGTACCATCTATTATCAAGACTAACTGAAGTAGGTAAAATGGGTTTCATTGATGCAGTCCAATACAAAGTATTGTTAAATCTCAGAATATCGTTATCTTCAAAATCAACATAAGGAATTAATCCTATTTCAGGTTTTAGTTTAGCAAATGCAGCTTCCCAATCCCAAACTCGAATTACATCAAGAACATCACTATTTTGTTTTACATAATTTTTAATATTATTTGCAGAAACTGATGTTAATTGTACGTCATGAATATTTTCTTGAACATCATTTAATTCTCCAAGATATCTGTTAACACCAATTTGTTGAGCTGTATATGGTCCTAAAAATTCAATTTTCTTTGCATCAGCAATACTATTGTTTACTGCTACAACACCTCCAACTATTAGTGCAATCATAAGAATTGTTGCAAATCGAATAATTACATCACGTTTGAACATGTGAGTTAAAACCCGTGCTCTAATTCTATCAACTACAGAAAATGCAATTAATGCTGCACCAATTACAAGTGTACCACCAATTACATATCTTGTGTTATAATCAATTTGATCAGTAAAGAAAAGATTAATGCCAACCCATAAAATTGCAATTCCAAATATTCCTTCAATGGTAGAAACATAATTTAGATAACGAGGTTTTCCTTCTTGAGAGTCTTTCAAATATGATGTAACAACATCAATAATTCTATGAATACCAACATACAAAACTAAACGTAAACCAATTGCTGCAAGCATTGGTGGAATCAATATCACTAATGCAGGAATCATTGGGACAACTTGTTCAAATGCATAATTTGGATTAGCATCAGGAGTTACAAATGGTAATGAGAATAATTTTGGTAAATTTTCAACACCTAAAGTATTTCCATCAATAAATGACATTGCTGCAAATCCAAACATAATATTTGCAAAAAATGCACCAAATAGTAGAATTTTAGTTATTTGCCAGAGAATAAATTGTAGAGAACTTAATTTGTAATCTCTAAAACTTTGAACATCTGCTGTAGCAGATTGTTGAGGACCTCTTGCAATAAATCCAATTGCAGTGTTAATACCATACCAAAAAATTGAAGATCTACTGGAAATATTTACACGGATAAGAGCAATTGCAGAAAGAATTAGAGTTGAAAGAAGTGTATAGTAAAGTGGTTTAGTAAATTGTTCTCCAAACTCAGTAAAATTCATTGATAAAATTACTGCTTGATTTCCAACCATAGTGAAAATTACGATTCCTATAATAGCAATAATGGCTAATCTGATAAATTTACCAGTATCAGGAGGTGGAGCTTGCTTATCAGTAGAGGCGCTGTACAAAATCACATTTTATCGTGATTCACTAAATTAAAGCCTTACCAGCAAAATTAAGCAATTATTGCTAATTTTTTACAAATTAGATATACTGCAGCGTATGTTGGAAGTGATATTTTTTCATTAATGTATGGTCCAAATTTTTTATTTTTTAATTTAAATTCAATTGGACAATTAGCTAAAACTTCAACAGAATCATCATTAAGAAAACATGCATCTGTGTATGGATCAAATTTTGTTAAGTCAGTACAAAGAATTTTAGTAAGACCACTCTTACTGTTAATTGATCCAGGTAATCTAAAAATTCTATGAATATCCATAGTTACATTAGGATCAATTTTGACACCAATTTGTTCTGAAACACTATCAAGTGTTTTTTGAAAAGAAGAATATCCATTATCAAGTAGTTCTGAAATAATTTTTGAACGCTTTGATTTTGAACCAAAAACTTGTTTTGAAAATCTTCCATTCCAACCTTTTTGATTGAAATCTGGAAAAGATGATCTATTAGGTTTGAATCTTTTCATCCCAAATGTTTCAGGAATAGCACCACGGAACATAATATAATCAATAAGTTCAGATCTTTCTTTAGAACCCATTTTTTGAAACTGTGAATTAAAAACATAAACGTGAAATCCTTCATTACCTGAAAAATAAACATGAATGTTTTCTTCATTAATTCCTAAATCATCAATTAAAACATTAGATAATTTATTGACTTCAATTTTTGATGCATTAATACAGAATTTACAAGGTAAAGATTTTTTTTCTAATTTAGTAGAATTACATTTTACACATTGATTAGTATCTTTTGAAATTTCATTACAATCATTACAAATAGATACAGTATGATTTTTTCTACAAGGCAGATTAAGATCCTTTGCGTCAATATCAAAAATTAAATCAGCTTCCTTCCAATCTTTTTCATTCATCGGAGAATTTGGAAATGCATAATATGCATTTGAACAATAAACATCAGACGGAATATTTTGCATAAACAATAGGTGCAATTCTTTATCATCCTTAAGTGAGATATGTCGATTGAAAAAATTAGAATTAAATTTTTGATACCCAAATTCTCTTTCAGATGTACGTTGAGGAGTAGAAATGAGATTGAAATTATTAAAATAATATTTTTTAAACGAATCCTCTAAAAATTTAATATTATTTTCATTCATTATTTTCTCTTTTTTCCAAATTGTGATGGATTAATGATATTATCACATTCTTTTGTAATAAAACAGAGATCTTGTGTTTTTAATTTTTCACATGAAGGACAAGCATATGTTGTTGCACTACCGGAAGTTCCAGCCAAATGATTAAGTTGGTAAAGTGTTACTCGTGGATTATAATCAGGTGCATTTTTGAATAATGGTGCAATTTGTTGAACTGTTTGTCCTCTTGATAAAAGAAAAGTTGCAAGCATAAATCTTCCAGAATGTGGAAGATTCTCACCTTTTTCAAGTACATCAATTGCATGTTTAATACATGGAGGATATTCACCAGTAGTAATTGTATAAGTTGGAGTAAGTTTTTTAGAGATTGAAATTAATTCATCAACAATATTTTCGAGTCCAGGAATCATAGATGGTTTTGGGGCATTAATTATTTTAGAACTAATATAATTTCCTAATTCTTTTCGAATTAATCTAACAGTTTTATCAGGAGTAAGGAAAACTTTACCATTTTCAACATGTCTGTTGATTAATTTCCATTCACGTTCATGAAAAGTAACTGAGTGTCTTAGATAATCAGATACTGGTATTACAAAAAAATCATTCTCTTTAATTATTTCAATATTAAATAAATCATAAATAATTCTAGTTGCTAAATCAATTTTTGATTTATTAGAAGCATTTCCCAAATCTTTTTCCAAATAATTCTCTGCTCTTCGAGCTTCAGCTAAAGCAAATCTTTTGACAAGTGTAGACATTCCAGTTAATTTAATGAGTACTATAGCTAAAAGAAAAGAAAATACCTCCCTTTCAAGAACATAATCTTTAGAAGCTTGGCCATCAATCAAATCTGATTTATAGACTTCGCCTGCTGATGCAACTTTAATTCGATGTAATGCTTTTTCAACTGATAATTTTAAAACTGGATCGCTACCAAATTGGACTAGAGAAAAGCCCTTATCTTTTAAATATTCACCGGCATCAGCCAAAAAGGGATATTTTGCTTTTTCATCTTGTCCAAGAACTAGCATAATAGTTATCTGAGTAATTTACATAAAAATCTGATTCTTAACATTTGAACGGTGGTTTAAATTATGTTTTAAGAAATTGATAAAATATGCAAATTGGTTGTCATGTTTCAGCATCAGGTTCAGTTGATAAAGCAGTAGATAATGCAGTTGAAAGAAATTGTTCAGCATTTCAGATATTTACAAGAAGTCCAAGATCATGGCATGCAAAGGATCTTACAAAAGATGTCATTGAGGCTTTTAAATCTAAATTAAAAGATAGTAAAATTGATAGATTTGCAATTTGTGCACATATGCCATATTTACCAAATTTAGCTACTCCTAAAGATGATGCATTTGAAAAATCAGTTAACACATTGATTAGTGAAGTTGAAAGATGTGCACAATTAGGAATTCCATATTTAGTTACACATCTAGGTAGTCATTTAGGAACTGGGGAAGAAGCAGGAATTAAAAAATTAGTAGAAGGTTTGACAAAAGCTGGTCAAACAAAAAATGATGTAATGATTTTATTAGAAAATACAGCAGGACAAAAAAATTCTGTTGGTTCAGATTTTAAACAACTTGGTGAGATTTTTAATCAATTAAAACCTGGAAAAAAATTTGGTGTTTGCATTGATACATGTCATGCATTTGTTGCAGGATATGATTTACGAACAGCAGATAAGGTTAAAGAAACTTTTAAAGAATTTGATAAACATGTTGGAATAGAAAATTTGAAAATTCTTCATCTTAATGATGCAAGAGGAGAAATTGGATGCAATCTTGATCGACATTATCATTTAGGATTAGGCGGAATTGGAGAAGAAGGAATGAAATCAGTTGTAAAATTTGCAAATAAGAAAAAAATCCCGATAATTTTAGAAACTCCTATTGATGATGATAGAGATGACTTTGAAAATGTCAAAATAGCACAGGGATATGCATAAAGATGTATACGATTACAGAGGAAATTGAATAATGAATTATGAAGAAGTAATGAAATTAGCTCTTGAACGTGGATTTTATTTTCCTAGTTGTGAAGTTTATTCGGATGCAAATGCTGGATTTTGGGAATACGGACCATCAGGTGTTGGTTTAAAAAATAAATTTCTTGAATTATGGAGAAGAGAGTTAATCAGAAGAGACGGAATGATGGAAATAGATGGTTCTCAAATTATGTCTAAATCAGTTTTTGAAGCATCAGGTCATTTAGGTAATTTTGCAGATCCAATAATAAAATGTACAAAATGTAATTCAACATTTAGAGCAGATAGAACAATTGCCGAGATTGCAAATATTGAAATTCCTGAAAGTGCAGATTTGGTTGAATTTGATAATGCAATTAAAGAAAATAAAATACAATGTCCAAAATGTAAAGGGGATTTTGGAACAACAAAAAAATTCAATATGATGTTTAAAGTTGGAATTGGTCCTCAAGAAGAAGAAGCATATCTCAGACCTGAAACATGTCAATCAATATTTGTTGATTTTCCTAGACTTTTTAAAACTATGAGAGGAAAACTTCCATTAGGAATAGCTCAAGTAGGAAAAAGTTTTAGAAATGAAATAGCACCAAGACAAAGTTTGCTACGGCTTAGAGAATTTTATCAAGCAGAAATAGAAGTATTTTGTAATCCTGGGAGATTAAATGAAGTTGAAAAATTTGTTGAGATAGAAAATACCATAATTAGAGTTCAAACAGATGCTGAACCAATTTCCATGACCTGTAAAGAAGCACTAGAATCAGGAACTGTTCCAAATAAATTTGTAGCATATTATTTAGGAATTTTAACAGAATTTTATGAAAAAACAGGTATTGATGTTTCAAAAAGTAGATTTAGAAAATTAGGAGATAAGGAAAAAGCATTCTATGCAGAAGTTGCATTTGATTTTGAAGTTGAAACTACAATAGGTTGGCTTGAGCTCGTAGCATGTAATTATAGATCAGATTATGATTTATCTAGTCATGCAAAGATGAGTAAAGAAAAGTTTGAAGTAATGGATAATGATGAAAAGGTTTTGCCACATGTATTTGAAATTTCAATGGGAATTGATAGAAGTCTATATACCATTTTAGAACATTCATTAAAAAATGATGAAGAACATGAAAGAATGGTTTTATCTTTAAAACCATATTTATCACCAGTTCATGTTGGAATTTTATCATTAGTTAAAAAAGATGGATTAAAAGAAAAAACTGATGAAATTTTCCTAAATCTTAAAAGAAAATTTGATGCATTTTTAGATCATTCAGGTGCGATTGGTAGGAGATATAGAAGATTAGATGAGATTGGAGCTCCATTTGCAATAACAGTTGATCATCAAACATTAGAAGACAATACTGTAACAATTAGAAAAAGAGACTCTATGGAACAAAGCAGAGTAGATATTTCTAAAATTGATTCTATTTTATTGGAATCTGTAGGGTTTCCTTAACTTCAAAAATAATTTTATTATTTGAGCTTAGTGATTTTTTAAAAATAAAATAAAAATAATAAACTATCGTCTAAGCTCAACTAGCTACTCAAAGGAAGAAGTAGAAGAGGTTTGTGACGAAAGTCCTGTTGAAGATGGTACAGATGGGAATTTGTCTCCTATCTGTTGCTCAGCTACTGCAGATGCTTCTTGAAGAATCTTATCTGTTTCTTCATTTGAAACATCGGACTCCATATTGAATGAGTCTCCTGCAAGTGAATCCATCATGAGTCCATTAAGTGTCTGGGTCATACTATTCAATTCTGAATCAGCTTCTGGCATGAATCTTCCTAGCGATGACTTCAATCCCTTCA
>Ga0315321_10004037_pt1 | contig 11301 bp, 12 predicted proteins | sample M180m21515metaG_FD_203464 | JGI IMG/M metagenome (GOLD analysis project Ga0315321, IMG submission 203464) | Ammonia-oxidizing marine archaeal communities from Monterey Bay, California, United States - M1 80m 21515 | ecosystem: Environmental > Aquatic > Marine > Intertidal zone | place: USA... | reverse complement strand
ATTAACTGGCATATCGTTACCCTATTGATACGTTTCGTTTTTGAGTTTTCTCGACAGCGAGTTCCTTCTCATCCATTTCCATGTCGTGGTTCTGCTTCTCAACATCCATTAATAGACGACTGTCGTTCTCTTCTTCCTTGTGCTCTTGCTTCTGTAGATCTTCAACCATGCGGTTCTGCTCTTTCAGCACATCAAGCTCTAGCTGCCCTTCCAGCACAGACACTTGCCTGTGTGTCATGTCGGCATTGAACTCTGCTTGCTGCTGCGCCAATAGGTCAGCCGCCTGTTGCTGCTGCGACATCTGCTCCTGCATCTGCGCGTACTCTTGGCTGGAGGGATCAAACAGGTACATAGCGCTCGACTTCACGTTCATAAGCTCAAAGGCTCGACTGAGCATCGCGTGGCGCTGCGGTGCTCCGTACAACCCGCCCATGTTTGGATCGTTCGGGTTCATGGTGAACTGCTGGTCTAGACTTAGCAGCATCTGCGCTTCTTGCATTTGCTCTTCCGGTGTCAGCGCTACTGCAACCGACATCTCTGTGCGGTCACCAAGAAACTGTGGATTCACAGGCACAAACTGACCGTCCAACTGCACCAGCTTCTCTTGGTCTTCGTTCTCTACCGCTAACCTATAAACATCGTGCATTAGAGGTTTGAGGAAGTTTTCAGCAAAGTTTCGCGCCATAACCATGATTCTGCGGTTACTGGCGTTCATGAACTGCGTGATTAGGTCGCTAGAGTTCTGTTTGCTGACAACGGTGCTGTCCATACCTCGCGCCATACGCGACATACCGCTACGGGCTTCCTTCTCAGCTTCAAGGGACTCCATAGCTTGGAACACCGTGCCTGAGAGGTTGGGCATCGGCATAGGACGCACCACGTTCTCAGGATTAGGGGAGTTGACATCGATAATCGCCCCCACCTTGTTATCAAGCAGGTCTCTGGGATTTTTCACTAACGATAAATTCGCAACGAATCGTGATGTGTTAGTCATGAACGTGTGATCAACCACACCACGTTTCAGGCTCGACTGAGTTTTCTGTATATCGAACAGAACATCGGCCAAGCTCATCCCGTGGAATCGGTGAGGTATGGGGAAAGGTGTGAAGTACCGGAACGGTTTCTCACTGACAATCTCGACATCCAGTAAGACTCTGCGGCTGTGAAGCACCTTCAGGAATACGCACTTCCGCAAGTCTTCACGGTACTTCTTAATGTAGGACTCGTAGACCGTTACATACTCGCGGTCGTTGTCGGTGTCCTCGTACTCATCGTGTCGATAGCTATCAACGGAGTCCCGCCCCAGAGAACCGTCATCGTGCAAGTCTCTGTCTTCATCTAACTTGGCGACCACCTCGTCATCGAACCCTTCACTGAGCAGCTCACCTCGCGTTCTGGTTGTGCGGTGCGAACAAAAATCTGCGTCCTCTTCATCAGTGGCGCGTGGCGTTACGAGGAAATCTTCGGGCGGTATGACCTCAACACAGACTTTGCTCTTGTCGATCTTCCGCAAAAGCTCACCGCTGTACATGGGTTGAGATATCTCCACGACCTCGCCAGTTTGAGGATCTTGCATCTGCTGCGCTTGAGCTTGCTCGTCATATTCGGTGATCGTGATAGCGGGGTCGGACGCGAGTACGGAGAAGCTGGCCTCATCTAAACCTTCAAAGGTTTCTTCTTCGTACTGGTAATCTGTTTTGAAGTACCGCTTCACTATCCCTGTTTTCGCTACTAGCGCATCGTGGATCACATCGTGGAGAACCTTTGTCCCCTTGTTCTCACGGTAGAAGATAAAATTCGTCAGTGCAGTTGCCATCTTTGCTGGCATAAAATCTTCTGCGGTTTGAGGGTCGAATCTGCAGATGTTGCGGTCAGCCGTAAAGGATTCCATAAGTAGGCTCTTCACCGACTCAGTTGCGTCAAAGACATCCATGCTCACATGTTGAGATCGACCAGTGCGCTCATTACCCAGCGGTTGGCCGTAGTAGTACCTGTGGCCTTTGTCTCGCTGCTTACCTATTTCGCTGTTCGCATATGAGTCTGCTGCATCGATGTTCTTCTCTAGTGATGCCAGTAACTCGTCTTCGTTTATTTCAGAAGCTATATTCATGTGATGTGTACCCTGATCTACCGTTAGTCATTTGTTCGCGTTCCACACGGTTCTGTCCGAACCTTGTGACACTAATAGCCGCATACCGTGTTGCATCCATGAGGTCATCGAACTCCTTATGAATTTTTCCTTTCTTACGGTGATATCTGCGGAACTCTTCAAACCACGGTGTGAGATTGCTGAACACTTTTAGTCGCCCAGTTCTGAACCGCTCCAGCATCTCCATGAGCGCTGGCTCTACATAATTTGTCCCATCGGGGTTTGTGAACTTCCCGATCATCAGCACCCCCGCTTCGAGGTACATCTCTGCGAGTGTCCGACCGCTGCCCTTCTCTGTGTTATCTCCATCGTGTGGATAGATAACTGGGATGTCTTTGCCCCGACCCTTTATCGCTGTGGAGTGAACTGCCGGCACTTCACCCTCTTTCTTATAAACGTCATACACGTAGATCGTGTCGTTGTCGGGGTTGTACGCAGTCCACACACACGTAGTCGGGTGTGATATTCCGAAGTCCACGCCAGCCAACTTCTTATAGTGGGCAGGGATCTCGAACGGGTCGCACTTAATAGCCTCTTCAGCTATGGGGAATATCATCCCCTCACCTAGTACGGGGATACCCTTTGAGCGCATATCGCGCTGGTACTCCGGTATCGCCTCTAACAACTGCGCCTTGGTGTCCTCATTTAAGTGAGGCGCGTCATCCCAAGTAACATTCTGTAGAAACTGACCCTTCGCTGGGTGATCCATAAACTGGCTGACCAGTTCGGTCATACCGTTTTCTGGCGTTAACGTACCGACAAGGAAACCACCCTTCCCATCGTTACCTGTCGCGGTTCGCGTCAGGCACTGGGGGTAGATCGCTGTGTCGGTCGGCTCTTCATCAATCCATATATAGTCTTGAGAGCTACCCATCAGTACGTGCTGACCCTGCGTGTAACTCTTAAAACTGACTAAACTTGTGTTCCCCTTCTCATGGCGTATCGCCACATCTCTGGGTAGCCGTGGCGTACCCATAGCTGGTGTGACTTGGAATATGAGCCTTTGAGGTATGAGGCCAGAGCCGTCAAATTTGCCGTCTCCTAAGTAGTTACCGCAAAGCTCTTTAACGATTACGTCCCTCAACTGCTCACCGGATACACCCAGACACCAGATCTTGGTCGGCCTGTTGAACCGGATACCCTCCCACCAATCTGGGTATAAGCCTGTGAGGTGGTATGCAACCTCTGCCGCTTGCGAAGCCGTTTTGCCTACACGGTTTGCGGCCATCAACATGCGCTGCTTGTTTGTCTTACCAGCCTTGTAGAATTCCTTTTGCCAATTGTATGGCTCAAAATAGCTCAGACGGTTCTGCGCCTTGTGTATCTTCACCAAACGCACGGCCTCTGCTATTTTTGCCGCCTTATTTTTCTGGTCTTCACTCAGAGACAGACCGTCTTTTTTGCGAACTGTTTTTGTCACACAAAGCCCTCAGTATTTATCTCGATATACCCGCCCGTAGCCGGTGGGTGCGGAGTCCCGATTTTGCGAAGCGGTTCTATTGTTCGTACCCTCACAGCCTCAGAAGCTCGTAAGTTATTGATTTCATTGAGGTTTTATCCTATGCGGCATCGGAGCGGTCATAGGTCTTTAGGATCGATGCCGGCATCCCTCAGAGACTGCAGGGCTGCATCGATGTCGTGGTCGATAGCCACGTTAGCGTTGAGGTTTGCGTCCACCTCCTGCCGGTCTCGCCAGCCAGCCCTATTCTTGAGGAAGAAGATAGCTGCTGAGGTGTTAGGTTTGTCAGGATCTGTGGCTGAGTTGAATAGCTGATTGGTTACGAGGGTGATCCCCTCCTGCTTTCCGCTCTTTAGTGTGGTGGCAAATGTATCGTCTTCACGTTTGCGCCTAGAGATTGTCGAGCGTGATATACCAAGTGAGGTAGCGATCTGCTCCTCTGATAAGCCCATCCTTGCTAGGTTATAGAGCTTTTCGTAATCAATGACCTTTGTGTTTGCCAAGATATAAATCTCCAGTTAGGTGATGAATCAGGCGATTATACAGGCAATACCACAACATGTTGAGTATCCTCTATCAAGTTGACTCTGACGGTTGACGGTAAGGCGATGACGCACACTCACAGGCTCACAGGTTACTCACGGGTTAGAACGACCTAACCTGTGAGCTGCAGCCCAGTAGCCACAAGGGTTTGAGCAAAACTCACAGGATGCACAGGTTAATTTGGACAAATTCGGTTGGGGGATTTTTAGGGGCTTTTACGGGTTTTTTAGCTATATATTTTATTTCTCTTATAAAGTTAAAAATAACCTGTGCATCCTGTGAGTTTCGTTCTAGGCCACTAACCACGGGGGATACAGCTCACAGGTTAATCTCGTTTATCCTGTGAGCAACCTGTGCATCCTGTGAGTACCCCTCACATCCTCCACTGCTATCAGCACTAACATCGATAAAACATAACCACACCAAAACAACACGACCACTACTCCTTAAAGGCTAACAAGTTAATTGAGGCGCGATTGTACCTACTGGGTTGTGTGCTGCTAATGCTTATTAGGCATTGAGGCTATGAGGCTGAGACATAAAAAAACCCCACCGAAGTGGGGCAAAGGACTGCTAGGGGGAAATAGGTTACTGCTTCTTCTGCTCACGCTCGTAGTCATACCAAGCCAGCGTCCCGAAAGCGGGTCTGCGGTTCTTAAATTCTTCGATCCACTCGTCCAGAGTTAAGAAGTTGAGCTGGTACACACCGATACTCTCCATGTCGAGGTAGCTCATGTCGGTGTCGTGCGACCAGTAGAAGTAGCCGTTGCCCTTCACAAGCTCCCAGCCAGCTTCTATTGCTTGGATAGCCTCATTCACTTTCTTCATTGTTAGTCTCATAGTTATTCTCCTATTAGGCTGCAATCGCAGCCTTGGTTGGACGTTTAAAGAAGCCGAACTTGTCATCGTCATCGGACGCTTGGACAGTGGCAGAGAATGTAACGCGCTGGCCTTTCAGAACCTCGTAGTCCCAAGCCTGTGCGCCTAGTGAGTGTGGACGCTTCACAGCCTCATCGATGATTACTTGCGGCACTGTGCCGTACAGCTTAAAGCCACGGTCGTCCTTAACTACCATCTTCAGAACTCTCTGGTTGTAGCCAAAGCCGTCAACGAGCTTGGTGCTGATGATTGTGCCAGTGATGAGCTGCTTACCCGCTGAGATAGACTCAGCAGCATCGTGTTCGGCCTGACGCTCTGCTTCCCAGACAGCCTTGCGGATACCTTTAGCGATATTGCGCCAGAAGTTACGTCTGATATAAGCCTGACGATTTAGTTCACGCTGATTGGCACGCCTCGCATCAGCCTTGGCTTTACGTGCATCAAGTATGTCTGGGTGCGTCTTAACAGCGACATAGCCCTTACCGTTACACTTGAAGCAGACACCGTGAAATACACCTATGTGCTGGTACAAGTGACCGTTGCCGTGACATCTGCCGCACTCTCTTTTATATAGTTTAGTCATCCTGTTTCCCCTTACCTATCTCGTTAGTGAAGCATGATTATAGTCAATCTGAAGTGTACTTACAACCGTTAGTTGTATATTAAATGCAAAAAAAACCCCACCGAAGTGGGGCAAATGCTTGAGGGGAATTAGGTGATTACTTGTGCGGCTGAGAAGATCCCAGCGTAGATTTTGTATATTCCAGCGCCCATTGTGATGATCGCTAGGGTCATTACAGCGTCCCAGAAGAGCTTCTTACGCGCTCTAGCTTGAGCATAGATAGTCTTCTCACGCTTGTTCCTGATGTCTCTACGCAGCTCCACAAGCTCAGAATAACCATGCTCTCCGTAGGCATAGAGCAAGAGCGTCCTCAACTCCTTTTCTTGTGCTTGGGCTTTCTTCTTTGCTGCGTAAACTTGCATCGCCTCTGCTTCAACGCTCTGGCTTGCGATAAGTTTCTTGAATATTGGTGGGTTCTTGGTCTGACGTTCAGCTTCATTTAGATCCGATACAGCGCTATACCACTTGCCCATCTGACCCAGAGTGGATTCGATATCCTGCCCCATCGATACCATACGTTTGACGGTATTGTAGGCGGCAGTGGCCGTGGCTATAGCTGACATTGGTTCAATCATAGGTTAGTAGTCCGTTTCCACTACCAGTGGACTAGTCTGGTGTAACAAGGTCGAGGGAAACCTTTAGTGGAGGGGGAAATTTAGTCGCAGTCTAGGCACTCAAAAGCTCCAAACTTACAAGCCAGATCCTCCGCAGTCGGAGTAGTCGTGGCTTCCTCAATGAGATCATCGAGATCGTTGTTGAGCGTCTCTAGCGCGTCTTGAGCATCGTGGAGAGGAGCGCCACCGTAGATAGCCGAATCAGCTATCTCCAGTACGCCATCAGCAAGCTCATGGAATTGCCACTGCACACACTTGGTATGCAGCTCTCTTATGTTCACAGCCCTGCTTCAATCCAATGGACTAGTGACATCAATAAGATATAGCCAGCAAATACGGCTATTGCGAAGGCTGGTTTGTCACAATTACTGTTCATAAAACACCTCACTATTACATTTTATCATTTCAGGTTATATCCACAACTAGTAGTTGTATTCTACGCCACTGCCACACCGCTCACAGGTGACATAGGTTTCCGTCCTTGGCACTGTTGTATCGCCATAAGGCTCATAGTCTGTACAGACCTCCTTCACAACCTCAGACTCATCAATCAAACCGCACGATAGGCAGTGCGGCTTTTCTCTGAGGAACGGCTCTTCCTGCTCAAAGATTCGATCCCAGTTATCCCAGAACTCCGCAGCCGTACAGCTTATTGGTCTAGCTTTGCTACCTTTTCCCATGACTTACTCCTCATCCCAGTTATCTGGGTCAAATGGATCATCGGGTGCGCCAGCAGTGTTCATGGTCACCCATTGGATATTGTTTAGATTGTTAACGGCCTCAAACGCAAAGCGTCCAGCCTCTACCTTGTTGATCTTCACCATGCGGGTACGCGCTGAACCTTTCTGTCCTGCATCAGCGAATAGGTCACCGTAGTGCTTGAGCGTTTTCCAGAAGATGTTCTCCTTAACGGGTACTTCAAACTTATTAGCTTTAACGCTCGACACGTAGATCTCGTAAAGTTCAGCCTTCGCTACGCAAGTGCCAAACTCCACAGCCTCACCCAGCACCCTGTGCTCACGGAACTCTCCGTTCATCAGCGCGTTGAACAGCCACTGGTTCACGGTGTCGAGAGCCTCTAACTTCTGATCTGTGAGGGCATCTGTCTGCGGGACTAACCGAAGGTTTATCTTCGTCCCATCGAAAGATCGGAGGTAATGGATTAGTGCTGCAGCCCCACCCTCGTTTTCATACCAGCTATCAAGCGCAGAGAAATACTTGCTGTCCTGCTGCCGGCACGTTGATACATCGAACACGGCAAACCTACGCTCATCCAGTGTAGCCGGCACAACGTAGTCCTCGTTCGATGTGAACAAGATCCGTGTGTAGTTAGGGGCGGTGTATGCGTCCACCCCCTTACGCTCAATGGTGATCTTGGGGTTAGTTAGGATGTCCTTTAACGCACCCTCAGAGGCTTTTGCCCCAGCCCAGTACGCCTCATCTGCTTGCAGCAGCAGCGTATCTTCTAGGTGGCGGTTAAAGTTTCCGGTAACGTGCTCACTGCGAGACACGATCTTGTGGTGGGCGTGAAACAAGCCGCCCAGCAGCTCACCGAACTTGGTCTTACCTGTACCCTTCCGACCTCGAAGCACCAGACCCACACCGACCTTAGTCATGGGCTTCTGGATGATCTGAGCAGCCCACGCGATGATGTAGTTGGCGTGTACTTGATTGCCATCAGCAACCACGTTGAGCACATAGTCCAGCCAAGGGTCTACGTTGCCCTCACAGCCTTCCACCGACCAGCCTCGCCAGAGGTTATAGCGGTTCAGGGTTTCCATATCAGGCGCGAAGGTAAGACCAGCCGCATAGGTTCTACGCTCTGGATGTTCAAGCCATAGATCGACAAGGTTAACCAGCTTGGGCTTCTCACCGTCACTCAACACGCGACAGTTCATGTGCTCCTTCTTTAGATCCTGATCCTTGTACAGCACGATCTGATCCTTGGTGAGATTCTCGCGCACTACCCGCGCTGAACCTTCAACCTGAACAAACGCCCACTCGCGCAGCATCATCGGCAGCAGCTCTTCTTTGTGCTCTTCTGATATCTCTTCGCGCTCCATAGCCTTAACGCTGGCTAGGGTTATCGGGACTCTGCCCTTCGCCTCGAAGGTTGCGTAGCGTCTCTCGCACTCACCCTCTCTATACTTACTACCGCCACTGCTCCACTCATCCCAGAGATGCCAGCCCTCATCCTCACCATCGAACTGATGGTGCAGACCCATACCCACCTTTATCCAATCATCGTGGTGGCAGTCTGGATCTCTCGACATGATTAAGTTGCGTACATCTTCATTTGATATGTCGATACGTGGTTTAAACGTCAACAGGTCGTGCAGCTCTTGATCCGGTGACTTGCTACGGGCAGACACCTTGACCCAACCATCTTGCTGGCCGGCAAGCTGCTCAAAGTATTCGACAAACTTCTCAGCTTGCTGTTGCGTAATCGTGGGCAGCTTATCTTGGGGAGTATTGAGTAGAGATCCCTTCACCCAGTTGTATGGCTTCTGAGTCTTGGGGTGGATGCCGAACGCAACGAACTGCTGCCCATCAGCAAGAACCTCGACAGCGTGTTTGCGACCGTCAGCGTCCTCATACTCAGCGGATTTAATTTTCTTGAAGCCATCCTCAACTCTGAACACTGCAATGCACTTAGGCTTTTGCCCCGCCCTCACAGGCGATTCGGCTACGTTCTCTTTAAGCCAGTGCAGTAGGTCATAGTTAATCTTGGCGTTTAAACAATCGATATCTACAGCGACAGTATTACGACAAAGTATTCCGACACCCGCTTCAGCGTGTCCGTTACCCAGCCACTTATCGACACAGGTTTTGGTGGCACGGACATCTTGCCACCCCCGTAAAGTAGGAAACTTTTCCCCCTTCTTTATCGGGACAATCTCGTAGCCTAGTTCAACTAAGCTGTGTCCGTGTTCATTTAAAAAGTTCATAAATGTAGCCCTCGTACTACGTTTACTTGATATAGCGGCTCGTCCTAGCCAGTGCTCCTATCTCTAAACGCTCGAACACACCACCTATAAAAGCGAATGCGTAGGAGCAACCTTCACAACATTTTGCTAGTCCCTTCCAGCACCAGTACCGGAACTTATCTGCTGGTTTCATAGACTGTTTCCTCTCGTTTACTTTGTTCAAAATCAGAAACAATATCGGGGCATAGCTGCTTCCAGCTCACCGAACCCTGACTTATTAGTTCCATTTGCAGAGCACGATGCGCTGGGACAATCCCCGTTGCTCTCCACTTACTCAGCGCTTGCTTGCTGACATCCAACCGTCTCGCTAAAGCGCTGCAACTCTTTATCCCAGAGCCAACCAACACATTGTCGATTGCTGACTTCACCTCCGGTGAAAACTCACTCACGTACAACATAACTCTCTCCTGTGTATTTACAACTATCGGTTGACATACTAGTTCCCGTGTTCTAACCTGTCAACCACAGATATAAATTGTTAGCAAAAAAGAGGACTAAAGTGATGAAACATTCCCAACTAGGTGCTTCCAAAGCACACCGCTGGATGACATGCCCAGCTTCAGTTTCACTAGAAGCTACATTCCCTGATGAAGAATCGTTCTACGCTGCCGAAGGGACAGCCGCCCACGCATTAGCAGAGATGTGCCTTAAATCTCAGAAGCCACCAGAGTCATATATGGGGGTCGAGGTTGAGGGCTTTGTTGTCGATGAGCTGATGGCCTACTTCGTTGCCACGTATGTGGACTTCTGCAACTCCCAAGAAGGTAAAGGGACGATTGAACAGAGGGTGGATTATTCGGATTGGGCTGACGGTGGTTTCGGAACGGCAGACTACTGCGTTATCAACGAGGGCATATGCCACGTAATCGATCTCAAGTACGGGCAAGGCGTTAAGGTATCAGCCCAGCGCAATGAGCAACTGATGCTGTACGCATTGGGTGCAATGCACGATGCCGATGAACCCGTAGACACCGTGCAGATGACAATCGTGCAGCCACGGCTCGACCACATCGACAGCTACTCTCTCGCAGCAAAAGATCTCTACTGCTGGGCAAACGAAAAGGTTAAGCCGGCAGCACGTAGAGTGTTTGCTCCTGACCCAGCGTTCAACCCTTCACCCAAGGCTTGCCACTTCTGCAAAGCCAAGGCGACCTGTCGTGCGTTAGCCAAGCACAACTATGAACTCACCCTTTCGAGCTTTGACAATCTGGATGAGCCTCTCTTAGTGCAAGTACCTCATACCTTAAATGTTGATGAGATCGGGCAGCTACTACCCAAGATGGATGCACTCATTGGGTGGGCGCAGGGTGTACAGAAACACGCACACAAATTACTGATGGAAGGCGGCATCTTGCCCGACTACAAGCTCGTATCGGGTCGCTCACAGCGCAAGTGGGTAGATGAACAGGTAGCAGAAGAGACGCTGATCCAAATCTTAGGAGACAAAGCACATGTCTCCAAACTCGTTTCACCAGCTCAAGCAGAAAAGCTGCTTGGGAAGGCGAAAGCTGGAGAGGTTACCGATCTCTGGCACAAACCCGATGGCCGACCAACTCTCGCACCGGATAGCGATCCTCGCCCCGCTGTGAAGCCAGAAGCTGTCGATTTATTTAGTGAAATCCAATAGGAAAAATCCCAATGAGCACAATAATCTTAAAGAACGTAAGACTTTCATTCCCCCAAATATGGACTGCCAAAGCCTATATGGAAGGGCAAACCGCGAAGTATTCAGCGAACCTTTTGCTGGATAAGGAGGCTGACGCTGAACAAATAGCCACTATGAAAAAGGCTATCAAGAAAGAGGCGACCAGAGCTTTCAGCGGTGACATCCCAAAGGGTCTAAAGACCTGTCTGGGTGACGGTGTGGAAAAAGCATATGACGGATATGAGAACGCCATGTTTGTGTCGTGCTCTTCTCGTCAGCGCCCAACGATCATTGATCGTGACCGCACACAGTTGGTCGAGGAAGACGACAAGCCGTATGCGGGGAGCTACGTCAACGCAGCGATTTCGCTGTGGGTTCAGAACAACAACTTCGGAAAGCGGAT
>Ga0315321_10004036_pt1 | contig 11306 bp, 6 predicted proteins | sample M180m21515metaG_FD_203464 | JGI IMG/M metagenome (GOLD analysis project Ga0315321, IMG submission 203464) | Ammonia-oxidizing marine archaeal communities from Monterey Bay, California, United States - M1 80m 21515 | ecosystem: Environmental > Aquatic > Marine > Intertidal zone | place: USA... | reverse complement strand
TTTTGATCTGCCTACTGCCCCATCCCCTTTCGATGCCAACCCAAAGGTGGGACCCAACCAAATGCTTCCTGACCAAACGATCGTATTTTGGATTCCTGGCAACCAGGTAAATGATACATGGGTCGTCGACCCCCTTGATAATTACCGTTTCGAGGACACTCGAATTCCTGAATATTTTTCCGATACTCTTGAGAATTGGATTGGAGAAAAAGAGAATGCCGAGGTTTGGATGGCAGATTTTACACCCAACCTTCTTGTGGGCAGAGCTGGATTGGATACTTTGAATTTCGAGAAGTGTGCCTACTCGAAAGACAAGGACCCATTTAACGAGGACATCCTAAAGTTTGAATTTGGACAAGAGAGCAACGGGAAACTTGGTTCCTACTCCTTTACTTTTAAGGTAATGAAAGAGAAGTCAATCGAAGTTGAATCGGAAACTATTATTTCCAAAAACTTTATCAAAAGAGGTAAGATGATTCGCGTACCCACAGGAACCGAAGGTCGTTGCTTGGATATCTTTTTTCTTTCGAATTTGCATGGTTCGATGTCCGAATTTCAGAAACTTGGAGATTCTTTCACTTATAAGTTAGGTAAACTTCGTTTTGAGCCTACTGAAGTTTCTTTTGCAAAAGGGTTTCATTTCCTAACACCCCAAAGCTCAGCGACACCCTATTTGTTGGCACTTTCCGTCGCGAGTTCTGTGAACCCAAGCAAAATACGCATGCTAATCGACAAAGAACCAGAGAACCTCGATTGGTCCACTGCTACCCCTACAGACTTGTCCGCTTCGTTCTTTCAAGTGTCTTCTTCAAACCCGAACGAAGGTACGCTTCTTTCGGATCAGGAATATGCAGAAAGAGTCTCCGCTAAACTGCTCCAAGAGAAGATAGACTGGGACAAATCCAAGGCTGATGAACTTCAACAGTTTGGCAAACGCGAACAGTGGAAACCGATTTTTCAGTACATGACTTTTGTCGGGCAAAAAGGGTATAAGTTTAATTATCAGAATTTAGGTGTCTACATATATGAATCTACCCTCATTGTTTTGCGCAAAGTGCTCGAGGATGTTCCTTTCCAACTTTTGCTTAAAAATATCCCTCCCGATTTTTACAAAGTGGAAGAACTTGCCTATGAGCCAAAGTTAGCCAAGGCTTTTTGGGGAGCAATAAGTAAGGCGGTTAAAGGACAAATCGAAGCGAGCATCGATTTGCCTCGTCGGTACGATGACGAAATCGCCTTTAAAGACACGAATCGTTTGTTTGATTTTCTCGATTTGATGCTTCGTGCAGAATTGGCTTTCGGATTTACTGACGGTGAAGGTACTTACGAAGATATGCAGACCTTCCGTAACTCCCTATCCCTTTCGACAATGGAGAAGTCAACAGTTCGAAAATTACAAAGCCAACTGAAGCAAAATTCCGAACAATTATCTCAACTTTTCAGCACTCGATATCAAAGTTTTCGCACCCTCGAAAAAACACCTGACAGGTACGAACAATTAAAGTCTACAGATCTGAGGCTTTGTTCAAAAGTCCTATCGGACAGGGTTTCCTACACAAATTTTATTAAATACTACCAGACTGAATCGGCAGGAAGCTCCGGTGTTGAAACCCTACTGACCGAAGCCAACAGTAGACTGGTTAATCCGAAGTTGTCGGTGCCTCAGAAAAATGCTTTTGTCAGCGGAATTCCATGGACCTTGGCCATTTATAAAAAGAACTTTTCAGGAGACTTCGTAAAGCAGAGTGATTTCCTACGACTGAGCCCACCCAAAATTGAATAAATATTTTTAAGCTGTGAACATCGATCGACTCATTGACCGGATTGAAAAGGCCCTTCGCGAAGAGGGTACAACCGATCCTGTTTACCACGCCCTGGCTAAGGAATACGCCAAGTATCGAACCCAGATTGACGAGCGTCTCGAACACTGCGTTACGCTCATTAGATCAGGTAAAGATTTTGCCGCCCGTGAGTTAGCGGAGCAACCACCCGATGTTCTGACCTTGATGGAGAAGTTGTCCTTTTCCAACGATGCCAAGTGGCGGTCCATTTGTGACGAAAAGGGGTTATATATAGGTCCAAATTGGGCTGAAGAGCATGTCGACTTACTAAACGGTCTCTATGACAAAGAGATCACTGAGGACAGCCCGCTTTTCCGGGAGTATCGAACGGCCGCTCGGAGCCGGGATGAGGATAAGACCTTCAAGATTCTTAAGATGATCCTCAAGGCTAATCCTGATCATGCGTCCGCAAGAAGGCATTTCGGTCAGCTTAGCGTGAAAATCCAGGAGAATAAAATCCAGGAGTTGGATTTACTCATCCAATCGGGGCGTGAAGCTGAGTTTCTCGATCTTATTCTGGATATTGAGGAAACTGATTGGGTCGTTGCCCCCAAGGGCGAACAATGGGAGAACGCACTCGCAGTAAGAGTCGGAGTTGAGCGGCGCAACGCCAAGCTCCGCCTTGAAGAAATTTTAATCGAGTTGGCCGCCTTCCGCTCGGCCGATGATTGGAAGGGGTCCTTAGCCCTAATTGGAGAGTTTTTCAACCAGGCTCAAGAGCATAGCTTGGAAGGGGAATTAGATGCAGATGACATCAATGTTTACAACGAATACAAAGAGTGGGCGGAGGAATTGGCAGAAGAAGCAAAGGCCGAACGGGAACTGGAAGGGATGGTCTCTAGTTTAAAGAACCGTTTGGCGGAGATGCAGCAACTTGAGTTAGCTGGAGGCAAATCTATCGAAACCTATTTAGCGGAGCAAAATGAACTGAGGAAATACAGGCAGGATTTTCAGGACATTGGGAAATCACTCTCTCCTGAGATCATGATGGATCTGCAAAAGGCTGAAAATCAGGTCAAGAACCGGATTCAAAGGCTGCGTGGACGAACCAAGATGTTTTGGATACTTGCAGTGGCTTTTTTCCTTCTTCTCGCTGCTTCTTCAGTTGTGGTATTCGCTTACTTTAGTGGTTTGTGGAGTGCCCGTAGTGAAGCTGAAAGAATTGCGAATGACACGGAGTATACACCTGGCCAAAAATGGGACGAGTTATCCGTTTACTCGACTAAATTTCCACTGGATTGGCGGGGCATTGATTACCTCAATGACGATGATGTCAGAAACTTTCTTAGCCAAGCCACAAACGATGTATTTGAAGACGCGTCAGATAACTTAATTGAAGAGGATCAGAGAAAGTTTCTATTTAAAACTCAAGACAAAGCTCTCCTCTCCTTGACGTCCGACGATGTCCAAGCCAAACGCGCGGAAATCGTTGCCTCCATGTGTATACGGATATTGGAGCAGGCTAATCAAAGCTCTTTTGAGGCCAAAACCGCCAAAGATTTCCTGGAACTCTTCGAGGAACCACCAAGGATACGCAGAGACGACAAAGGGAATCCATTACCCCTTAAGAGTGTCGATTTCCATCGTTTTCAAGAAAACGATTCGGTGCTCGATAAATTACAGGAAATCGCCGCGACTGTTGCCCGAATGGAAGATAGCAACGATCGAATGAAAGACCGTTTTGATTCACTTGAGCAAAAGATCGACCGTTTTGAGAGGGATGTGATGATTGCTTGGAAAAAATTCAGGGATACCGAAGAAGTTGATCATGGCATTCTTGCTCAGGAGAAGTATTTGGACGGCTTGGATACTGAAACTCGTGAGTTTTCTGGCTCGGAGGCAGTGGATCCGAATGATTACCGGGAAGTACGGGATGCTCTTCGTGAACTACGAAAGAAATGGAGGAGTTTTTCCAAGGAAGTCGAGAGTAAATCGGGTTCCCAGATCGATAAACTGCTCAATGAGGCCGAGGCAATTGGCAGCTCTGTGGCCCGAGTCGAAATGGGCGAAAGACCAGGAAAGCTTAAAGAAATGGGGGAAGTTCTTGAACGCGTGACTAAAATCAACAAGAGTGCAAGCGAGCAAATGAGGATGAATTCCTCTCAGGAGCGAAGGCTTGCAGGATTACTCGAGATGCGTAACGAGATCCTAGACAAGATCAAGAAAGCTGGTGCTGCATCAGCCGGTACAGGGACGGCCAACAGCGTGGACGAGTATTTGTTTTCCCTGGAAGAGGGGCTTAGTGCGGATGCTTTTTCAGCGACTCAAGTTAAAGATGTCCGGACCGTATTGTCTAACCGTAATAAGTTTTCTAATGAAAAAGGCGAATTGCGAAAGAAGCTCTTCCTCAAGGGCCCGCCAGATATTTGGGAAAAGTTCGAAAAAGGAGAGATTTCCTTGATGAATGAGGACTCTAAGGACGAATATGAGTACCTTAAAGGCATGATGGAGAGATACAAGCTACTCAACCTTTGGTCTTATCAATTGGTTGAGTGCAGTCCCTTGCGGGTCAGCCCCGGGGTCTACCGAACGAGCAAGACGCCGAGTGGGACTTTTTATGTCTACGGGGACATCTCGATGGAGCGCCTGGAGGTCGAATTCGATGAGAATGGTCAACCTACTCCAAGTCCTCGCAAGAGCACCGTCACCCAAATGGGACTTTTCCACTGGGAAGGGAAACAGACGGGAAGGAAATTCACGTCTACCCATTTCAACGGCGGGATCGATGGCTTGATGCTCGATAACGGTCAGCTTTGCCCAGAATCCAGGTTTCTTCGGCTTCAGATAGATCGCAGGTTAGATCCCAATACCAAGTCCTTGGTAGGACCCTTAATGGAAATGCTTGAAGTCGTCATAGCTGATCAAAGCATCTCACCACTGCTCAAAGCCTACCTTCACATGGAACTTGTTGAGCTTATGAAAAAGAAGCCTGCATCCTGGGGAGTGGCCTTGAGTGGCCAATTACTACAGGATTATGAGGAACTGATTACCAAGCTTAAAATCAGGATAAGACCAACGGATTGGATGGACGGCAAATTGACCAAGGACCTATCTGTAGTTTTGGCCCAATATTATAGTCAATTAGGGAAACGAGATTACTTTCCCGAATCTCGCTTTACCTTGGATCTGCTCGGTCAATTGCAAAAAATTGAATTCGATTATGTCGGATTTGTCGACTCTTCTGGTCGCCAGAAATTTTCGAGTGCCGCTCCATCGATTTACTGGGGCTTGGAAAAAGGCGGAGCAAGTCAACTCGTACAGGCATCAACTCGCTCATCGCCCAACTTTCAACCCCATACCCCCTTGATCGCGACCTCACCCAGCTTGGACAAGGTTATTGCACAAAGCTACTCAAAAGCAAAGGTCCAGCAGGGCAAATATGGAATGGTTTCGGATATCTTGCCCATTGATTTTTCTCAAGACTGATGAGTTACATCGAGAAGTACACGGTATCGAAGAGGGGGCAAGAAGTCGGTCCATATACGGCGACCGAAGTAATAGATCTTCTTCGCATGAAGGAGTTAAGTACGATTCATAAAGTTAAGATCGGCAAAGACTGGGTCTTGATTTCTGACTTTATCGATCGTTTTGAAAAAGGGGATTTGCCTGAGCAAAACCTCGAAAAAACATTTGAAGATGTGGAGGAGTCAGTCCAAGAGTCAGAGCCTGAAGCTGAGGTCCCCGTCGAAGAACCTGAGCCTGAACCTGAACCTGAACCTGAACCGATCGAGGTTCCACAGCCCGGAGCTGCCACTGAGATTCATGTTAACCGATCGGGTACCCAGTTTGGTCCGTACTTGTTCAAGGAGCTCAAAGATTACCTGAAGGCTGGAAACCTCAGGTTTAGCGATATGGTATGGTTCGAAGGAGTCTCCGAATGGGTTCCTCTCTCTCGGATTCCGGGCGTGGCTGAAGGTATTGATTCACTCGGTTCTGCGGCTCCACCGCCACCAAAGCCTCCCCCTGCTCCTGCAGCCCCAGCGGCTCCACCTCCCATGCAACAATTGGCTTCCTCCAAGCCAGCGGAGGAAGCCTTTGAAGACCAAGAGACTGAGCTTGAAGAAGGTGATGACTCGGAAGCTTCCGGCGATGAGGAAGCTAACCCCTTATCTCGCGGATTAGCTTCCCATGGTGCCCGAATTTTGGCTGCACTTGTAGACGGACTAATTGTTCTTGGAGTTCTTGGCTTTTTAATCGGAATGGTTGGATTCATGACTGGAGTTTGGGATTTCCTGCTTCTGCTCAGCTTCTACATCGGATATTTTGTTCTCGGCTGGCTTTACTTTGGTCTCACAGAGTCATCCAAGTCAGGCGGGGGCGTGGGGAAAAGAATGACCAAAATCAAAGTGGTCAAGGCTTCGGACGGCTCAACGCCAGGTTTTGCCTTGGTAAGCATGAGGAGCTTGTTGAAGATTTTATTCAATCTAACTTTTATTCTTCCTTTCGTAACCCTCCTTACTCCTCGCAGGCAAGGTTTGCATGATTTAGCATGTGGTACGATTGTTCGATCGGGGAAGGAAGTTGATGTGGAGCAGGATTTGACTCAGTAAAAAACAAAACACTTAAGGAAAGGTTAATATTATGGATGGAGGAGTAGGATTTGACGAACCGGAGTTGAGCTGGTCGACTCAGGATATCGAGCAAAAGATCGGCTTCAGCGGTGGACGTTACACCGATACGAACGCTTTCTTTACTTTCTTGGTCGGCTTGATTATGGCCACGTTATTCTTTCTTGTTTTGGAGTTTCTCATCGGTGATTCGGGAACAGCTTTGGAATGGAAAGAAAACAATACGGAGATGGTAACCCTTGAAGACGGAACTCAAGAAGAGCAAGTCAAAGAGATACCTATCCACAAAGCCTTTGCAGACAAATTCATAAACCGTGGAATTGGTGGTTATTTAATGGGGGCAGGGATAACCCTACTTTTCTTTTGGGCTGTCACAATTTTAGTTATCAAAGGAAGAAAGGTAAGTTTTCAGCGAAAAATCCTTGCCTTGAATCTGATTCCGCAGGATCCTAATTTCTTTCTAAACAATGCCACTGCTCGGGATGCCTTGTTGAGAATTCGTGGCCAAGTTGACGACCCCAAGCACTTCCTTTTGCTTAATCGCATAGATGTGGCGCTTTCCAACCTGCAAAACATCGGTGAAATCAGTGAAGTGGCAAGTTTGACCAACGCACAAGCCTCTATCGATGAGGACCAAATTTCAGCCAGTTACAGCTTAATTAATGGTTTTAACTGGGCTATTCCTGTTCTTGGGTTCATTGGGACGGTGTTGGGCTTGGGTGCCGCAATTGGTGAATTCGGTGTGACGATTCAATTAGCCGACGATGTGGATAAGCTAAAGAATTCACTCACCGATGTTACGGGAGGCTTGTCGACTGCTTTCGATACCACATTACTAGGTCTAGTCGCATCGATTGTCGTCCAAATGCTTATGACCTTTCGCAAGCGGCAAGAGTTTCTTCTCCTTGATGAGTGCAACGAATATTGCCAAACCTATGTCTTGGCCAAATTAAAACTCGAGAAAAGTGGGAGAGGAAGGTGATGAAACCACATCTCGATGTGGATCGATTTGTTAAACTAGGTACAGAGTTGGGTATTTATTGAAAATGTATCCTTTGTGGCTTATTGTATTGGTTTATATGCTCAAGGTTCCAAAATTCACAATACACGAGATTCGTTCTTTCATTTCCCTTTTATAATGCCAAATAAAGATGGGTAGGAGTAGCCGCAACAGTGAAGAGAAAGTCAGTTTTTTTGCCTTTCAGGATATTATTACCGCAGTAATCGGAATCTTAGTTCTCATCGCTCTTATTCTTGCCTTGCAGATTAATCCCAAGAGAGAGAACGAAGGCGAGAGCCCGGGAAATAACACCGCACCGGTTGAATTGATTGAAGGTGACAACGACGGAGGTGGCAATGCCACCATCGTCGTCGTAAGTGAATTCAATGCCTCTGAGGTAATCGAGGAAATCGCCCAGTTGCATCAGGAGATTTCAGATGAAAAACGTGAATTTCTAGTGGAGCGTGATGAAAAAAATAGCGAAATAGAGGAACTTCTCAAGGAGTTGAAGCGAGTGAACATGGAGCTAGAAATTTTCAAGAAAAAGCTCGGGATCGTGGATTCGAATGAAAGCAAGGATATGAATAAAGCTCTCAAGAGTCTGCAGCTTATTTTGGATTTGGCAAAGGTTCAACAAAAGGAACTCGACGAGAAAAAGAAAGGGCTGGAGGACCAGGTTAATGCCCGTATTCTCAGGAATATAACCGACATGAGCGAACTAGAACTTCAGGAACTTGACTCTCAACTTAATTCTCAAATCGAGCAACTTTCCAACCAAGTTGAAAATGAGGTCAGGGTTATCCCTAGGGATAATAAAGTTGGGGAGAAACCAGTTTTGGTCGTTCTCGGAGCAGGGGAGTTTACTGTGGGCAAATTCAATGGGCAACAGCGTACCGTTCAAGTTAATAAGGATACATATTACGAAAAATTGGTACCAATACTTCAATCTTATGACAAAAAAAGGGATTTTTTCGTTTACTTTTTTCGCCCTTCAGCAATTGGTTTGACGGTTGGTAATGTCCCCAAAAGGGGCGGAGGTACAATAACTCGCGAAATATTTAAGCTTCTTTGTGATCAAGGAGCAAAAAATCTGACCAATTTACTTGGATTTAAATACGGTTTCGAACCCATTCATGAAGAAGCTGCGGTTCTTTTCACTGACAAGACACCTGATGTCTTCGAGGATCTGTTCATTAGCCCCTGATGTTTTCTTAAAATATGGCAAGAGAAGAAGAAGATGGCGGTAGTTTGGATATGCTACTTGATACCCTCTGCAACACTTTTGGGGGTATCATCCTGATTGCTCTTTTGCTTGCCTTAAGCGTGAACAAGAAAAGTGTCGAGTTGCACGATAAATTGGTCAAGACCGATGACAATCAATCTGAATTAATTAGAGAAAGGGAGCAATTGAAGAATTCCCTCTTCGACTTGCAGGACGAACAAGTAGAGATATTGCAGGACTTGGAGGATGAGGCCGACCGGATGAGGGAGGAAATAGAGGATAACAAGGACGACATAGATGATTTGAGCTCTGATGCCTCGGCCGCCGAAACCTTGGCGAAGAGAGAGGAGGAAAAGCTCGAAAACCTTAAAGATCTTGAACTCAAGGAAGAAGAGGAAAGGCTCAGCTTAGAAGAGGAAGTGTCACGCCTTGAAACGATTCTCGATCATCAGGAACTTTCACAGGAATTAAAGAAGAAACCTTACCGAAAGGTTAGCCTTCCTCAGCTGAAGGATACTCGTAAAAAACCCTTTTCCGTTATCGTAGCTCACGGAAAAATGTATCCCATGACTCGTTTTGGTATTGGGAAACTTGTCCCAAACGAGGATGGAGTGACTTGGAATCAAACCCCCGATCAGCGTTATCAAATAGAGGTTGATCCTAATAAAGGCATCGATCCAATGAATGATCAATTGTTGGATGATTTTCTTTCCTCTGTCCGAACCCCTCCTGCGAGCATACGGGATTCGTTCGGACTGAGGTTTATAGTTTACTCAGATTCCGAGAGTTTTGGTATATTCAATAAGATTCGGGATGAAGCTATATTAAGGGATCTTGATTGCAATTGGGATCCGATTTCAGAACTGCCCCTCATGATGAAGGCAGGGAATGCTCCATGGAAAGTACAGTGAGTTTTAATTCCTCAAACATTGAGCATGCCTTCGGGAATTGTCTAAACCGGAACCGATTTTTCAGGAAACTTTTCGTTTTTTGTCCAAAAAAAAAGACTATCGGCAGAACTATCATAATAAATGATCGATAAACTAGCATGACCATGAATTTATTTCTAATAAACTTTTAAACTTTTCGTCTTACCAAAGGTGGAACCAATTATTCAACACTTCGAAAATCCACTCATTTAGACAAACTAAAATTACACTTAATTACACAGATTTAACTTGTTAAAATTCAACCTTTACCCTTAATTATTGTTAATGTCCAAAGAGCTTTTAATATCCCTCGGCTTCGGTGCTGCTTTGTTGCTCGTATTGGCATGGGGTATCATCGACCAAGCGATTGTTCGCAACCCTATTTTCTTGTTGGTCGGTTGGGTTTGTGTAGCAGGACAAATTGTGACGGCTCATTTGGCATTTAATCAGTATAAAAACCTTTCCACTCAAACACCTAACGAAGGAGAAGAAAATGACGGAGAAGAACGATCAGAAGACGGATTCGACGACTGAAGAGGAAGAAAACCTCGTAGAGTCCGAAGAACAAGAAACCCAGCTTGACGCAAAGCACCGCACGCCTGCATTGGCGAGTTTGGTTGCCGGTTATACTTTGGCTTTGGCCTTTGCTTGCCTTTTGGCCGTTGGACTAAACTCGGGAGGGGATTCTGATAACCCAGAAATTGTTAATCCCACTGACCTTGAACAAATCGAAGAAGGTGAAATTTTATCGGCAGCCAATGTCCCACAAGACGAAGGATCCATTATTTCCCTATCCGGTGGATCCAGTATTGCCTGGCCGGTCGGTAAGCAATGGGTCGATCCGGGATACACCGCGATGATTGGAGATCAAGACTTCACCACATCTGTTGAAACCGTTTCTTTTGTGGATCACAGTCAACCAGGTACTTACAAGGTGGTCTACACCGTCAGGGATCCTAATTCCGAGGAAGTCCACTCGTCCGAACGTTTTGTAACCGTAAATGCCGGCGGGTTCATCCATAACGCCAACCCGGTAGTCTATAACGACCGACTTGAGGGCGTTGTTGTTGAGGATGATACGGTAAGAGCGGTTGTCGGTGATGCTGACCGCGATTTACTGTATGTTGACAACGATGACCGACACCTCCGCAGAGCAGGTATTGACATTGGTCATGGTCGCGTCGAAGGTGGTGTTGGAGGAGGCGGAAATGGTGGCCGTGGCCGTGGTGGTCGGGTTCGTCATGACGACGACGAAGTTATTTCTTTCGAAGCCGCGTTGCGTGACTTAGATGAGGATTTGGTGGTCATTGAACAAGGCGATGATGACTTGGTTGCACGATTGGATCGCAAGGACATTGGTCTGGACAGAGGCGGCAATGACCGTGTTGATATTGGGAATTTTGTACCCGACAATCGCAGGGGTAACGACGATGACGAACTTGGTCAAGTTGGTGACTTTGGGAAAGACGGTGATGGCTTTGGCAGAGGATCTCTTCCAGGTGTTGGCAAAGGTGCGGAAGTATACGCTTACAATTTCCCCTCTCAAGGAGTAGGTGCTGGTGTTGGTAGTCCTGCCCTTGGAGCAGCAGCAGGATTTGCAGGACTTGGTGCTGGAATTGGTCAAGCAGTGATGGAAGGCCAAGCAGTACCCGCTCTCGGTGGCATAGGTACATACACCCCTGCAGCTCCCGCCAAACCAGCAGGCCCCGATTCGGATAACGACGGCGTTCCCGATGCGATGGAACC
>Ga0315321_10004034_pt1 | contig 11307 bp, 6 predicted proteins | sample M180m21515metaG_FD_203464 | JGI IMG/M metagenome (GOLD analysis project Ga0315321, IMG submission 203464) | Ammonia-oxidizing marine archaeal communities from Monterey Bay, California, United States - M1 80m 21515 | ecosystem: Environmental > Aquatic > Marine > Intertidal zone | place: USA... | reverse complement strand
TGTCCGTTTTTCAGACGCTGGCGTGCTCACCCCACCAATTCGGGTTGCAGGCGCTGGTGACGGCAACCCAGTCGGTGGTTTTCTCCCTCATATGACGCTGAGCATTGCCGCTCATCAGATGCACAGCGTGATCGGCTTTAAGCGTCAGCTGTATGATCAGCGACTCGAGATGTATATCCAGCGAAACCATGTGACCATCGTTGATCGTTCAGGCGCTGTGTTAGTGACTGAGATGCTCACGAGTGGATTGAACTTTAGCTACGACCAAGAGGTCGTGGTGCAGGGTGTCGGCGATGATATTGTGGCTTTATGGACCACGACGGATCTCGAGAGCGCCGAGCCAAACCCGCCGTACAGACTGCATGGTAACCGGGCGGTTGTCGACGCCCCCCCCAGCCGGTGGCGCCCCTTGCTTTTGACCAGTGAGCCGCTTGATCGAACCGAATTTGAGTTGACTGAAGATCCGAATGGCTACGCATACATGCTCTGGCAAGACCTCCGGATGAGGGCAGGTGATGAGGCTGAACCCCTCCGCTTGATGATCGCTCCGTTGAGCTCGGACTTTCGCTTAGCCGAGCCTAAAGTGCTCAAGCATCCAAGAGTCTTTCTCGGAAACAGCAGCCCGTCGATGGTCTACCATCAAGGTCAGTTTGTCCTGGCTTGGGTGGACGTGCGCAGCTCGCAAGGAGCCTCGACGAAGAGTGAGATTTTTCTAGAGGCGTTTTCGCCCTAGCTCTTCAGGTGACCCGCTTGAACCGCCTCATCACAGCACCTATTGAGCAGCGCCCAAAGCGCAGGGCTCAAGTGCTTAACCTCAACATTGCGGCCCAGGACTTGCGCCTTGCTGATGCCGTGGCGCGCCCAAGAGCTCTCGGCACCGCATCGGTGATTGAGTAAGATCGGTTGCAGTCGATCAAGCGCTCGAGCGAGTCGGGCTTCATCGCTTTGACCCGCCTCGAACTCATCCCAGATGGAGCGCAGTTCATCGGTTTGATCGGTGGGTAGAATACCAAACAGCCGGTCGGCTGCGGCTTGCTCTCGCAACGCTTTGTCCTCATGACCTTGGTCGTCATACGCGAAGGTGTCGCCGGCATCGATCTCGACCACATCATGCAAAAGGAGCATGCACAACACCTTCGCTCTATCCACCGGCGCCGGGCTTTGATCCTCTAACACTAAGCCCATGATCGCCAGGTGCCAGCTGTGCTCAGCTGTGTTTTCTCGCCGCTGTGCGCTCGGCGTTTTGTTCTGCCGAAGGACCGATTTGAGCCGGTCCATCTCCAGTATAAATTCAATTTGTTGATCGAGACGCTGACTCATGAGGTGTCGGTACGGGTCTGTGGTGTTCGTGGCAAGCGATCCGAGCTATAACGTCGTCAGCGCCATGAAAGGTTGTTCTCGATGCTTCGACTCGCCCTGGTCAGTTTTGTCTGTGTCCTCTCAGCTTGTCCTGAGGGTCAAACGATCGTCCGCAACGTTGAAGCTGAGTGCGGTAATGGATCGGTCGACGACCTTGAAGCTTGCGATGATGGCAACCGGGAAGCAGGAGACGCCTGCACCAACGACTGTCAGGTTGCGGCATGCGGTGATAAGGTCCTGCGCACCGACTTGAGCTCGGGTGAAGTAGGCGCTGAGAGCTGTGATGACGGCAATGAGATCGATACGGATGCCTGCACGAGCGCCTGCCGGGTTGCGACCTGCGGTGATGGCCTGCGCCGCTTAGACCTGAGTGAAGGTCAGGCCGGCTATGAAGCCTGCGATGACGCCAACACCGTTGATGAAGACGCCTGTTTGAGCAACTGCCGAATTGCGCGCTGCGGCGATGGCGTGGTGCGCCAAGACCTTGAGGCTGGTGAAGAAGGCACCGAAGAATGCGACGACGCAAACGAGGAGCCCGGGGACAGCTGTAAGAACGATTGCACACTCAACGTCTGCGGTGATGGGGTGGTGCTCGCCGGCGCTGAAGCCTGCGATGATGGCAATGACGTCGACACCGACGCCTGCACGAACACCTGCCAGCTGCCTGATTGCGGTGATGGCATCGTTCAAGAAGGTGAAGAGTGCGATGACGGCAATGAAGAGGTGACCGATGGGTGCACCATGAACTGCCGTCTAGCCGTCTGTGGAGATGCGATTCGCCGCCTCGACGCCGAAGAGGGCGACCCCGGTTATGAAGCGTGTGACGACGGCAACGAGGTCGATACCGACGCCTGTATATCTTGCCAGTGGGCGGTCTGCGGCGATGGCACCTTGCGCGGCGATGTGGTCGATGGCGAGCCAGGCTTTGAAGAATGTGATGACGGCAACACGGACGACGATGATGGGTGCTCTTCGCGATGTTTAGAGGAGCGCTGCGGTAACGGTCGCCGTGATGGAACCGAGAGCTGCGATGACGGGAACCAAGTGGACTCGGATGATTGCACCAATCAGTGCGAGCGAGCGGCTTGCGGTGACGGGTTGGTCCATGAGGGCGTCGAGGCTTGCGATGATGGGAACGACAACGCCGGCGACGGCTGCGACCGCCTTTGCCGTCTTGAAGCCTGCGGCAATGAGCGCGTCGATGCCGGTGAAGAATGCGATGACGGCAACGAGGTCAACGATGATTTGTGCACCAACTTGTGCCGCGTCGCCGCATGCGGTGATGGCATTTTGCGCGACGACCTTCAGCCGGGTCAGCAGGGCTACGAAGCCTGCGATGATGGTGATCGAAGCGACTCCAACGGTTGCACAAACGCTTGTGAGCGCGCTCGCTGCGGCGACGGGGTTCAGCGTCGAGACCTAGGCCTTGGTGAGGTCGGTTACGAAGCCTGTGATGACGGCAACTTGATCGATCAAGACGCCTGCCGAACCGACTGCCTGACCGCGCGCTGCGGCGACGGGGTGCGGCGCTTGGATCTGCGTGAAGGTGATGTCGATTATGAGGCCTGCGATGATGGTAACCTCAACGATGGCGACGCCTGTCGAACGAACTGTCTCGCAGCGGTTTGCGGTGATGGCGTCCGGCGCGCCGACTTGCCACCAGGGCAGCTCGGTTACGAGAGCTGCGATGATGGGAATCGAGTCCATGAAGACGCCTGCACCAATCAGTGCATGATCGCTGGCTGCGGTGACGGGATCGTTCGCGCTGACTTAGGCGTCGGTGACGTAGGTCATGAGGCCTGCGATGACGGCGATCAAAACGATGCGGATGCGTGCACCAATGACTGCACCGTGGCGCGATGCGGCGACGGCCGAGTGCGCAATGATTTAGCTCAGGATCACCCTGACGCAGAGCTCTGTGATGATGGCAATCAAATCAACACCGATGGGTGTTTGAACACCTGCATTCCTGCTCGCTGCGGCGACGGTATTTTCCGTCAGGACCGCCAAGATGGGCAGTGGGGTTATGAAGAGTGTGACGATGGAAACCAGTGGGAAGATGATGTCTGCCGCACCAACTGCCGGCGAGCGCGCTGCGGCGATGGCGTGCTGCGTACGGACATCGCTTTTGGTGCGCCGAACTATGAAGAATGCGACGACGGTAATCAGGTCGCAACCGACTCGTGCACGGATGAGTGTTGGCGAGCGATCTGCGGTGATGGATTACATCGCGAGGATTTAGCGCCCGGGAATCCGGGGTATGAGGCTTGCGATGACGGCAACGCCAACAACGGCGACGGCTGCAGCGTCGGCTGCGCTTTTGAGGGCTGCGGTAATGGGGTTCAAGACCCGGGTGAGCCTTGTGATGATGGCAATCAAATCGACTCCGACGCATGCCGCAACGGTTGCGCCCTCGCTCGTTGCGGTGATGGTCTAAGACGCACGGACCTGGCGCTCGGAGAGCCTGGCTACGAGGCTTGTGATGACGGCAACGTGGACGACGGTGATGGCTGCTCGAGCGGTTGCCGAGTCGAGAGCTGCGGGAACAACATCGTAGATCCCGGTGAGGTCTGCGATGATGGCAATCAAGACCAGAGCGACAGCTGCAGCAACACCTGCCAAGCTGCAGTTTGCGGTGATGGGAATCGACGCGTTGATCGGATCGAAGGTCAGCAGGGCTATGAGGCCTGCGACGACGGAAACGCTAGCAATGATGATGGCTGTACGACGGCGTGCACGCTCGCTCGCTGCGGCGACGGGATCGTGCGGGGCGGAGTCGAAGATTGTGATGACGGTAATGACAACGATCTAGATGCCTGTCGAAACGATTGCACACCGGCGGCTTGCGGTGATGGGGTTCAACGCAACGATATCGGTCTGGGTGTGGCGGGTTATGAGGCTTGTGATGATGGTAACCGTGTCGACACCGATGCATGCCGAAATGATTGCGTTGCCGGTCGCTGCGGTGATGGGATTAGACGCAGTGACCTGCAGCCGGTGCATCCAAACTTTGAAGAATGTGATGATGGCAACAACCAGCCTGCTGATGACTGTACCAACGTCTGCACGGTCGCTCGTTGCGGTGACGGAATTGCTCAAGCCGGCGTCGAGGCCTGCGACGATGGCAACGCCTTTGATAACGATGGTTGCTTGACCAACTGCCAGCCGTCACGCTGCGGCGACGGCGTTCGTCGTCAAGACGTTGGGCCTGGACAAGTTGGTTACGAGGAGTGCGATGACGGCAACCAGAGCAACGGCGATGGCTGCTCCAACACCTGCGAGCTCAACAACTAAGAGCAGGCGTCACCGATACCGTCTGAGTTGCTGTCCGATTGATTCGGGTTTGGCGTATATGGGCAGTTGTCTCGACCGTCAGCGATCCCATCGTTATCGGCGTCGTTGTCGCAGGTATTACCGATTCCATCTCGATCATCGTCGCCTTGATTGTCTCGTCCTTCGCTGGCGCCTGTCAGTCTGAGCTGTAGGCTATGTGCCGGTCGGCCTGAGGGCGTGGTAAAGCTCGCACCGAATCCCCAGGCTCCTCCTCGGTTACGCACCTTGACCAGCAATCGATGCAAGCCAGGCTCGATCGTTAGAGGCACCTCGTGGTCGGTGAGGATATACCCTCGGCAGATACGATTATCGATGATCTCTTCGCCGTCCCACCAGACCTTACCGCCGTCATCAGTACCGACACGCAAAATGACGTCTTGAGCTTCTTCGGCGTACACCCACAGGGCGCCGTAGGCGTTGACGTCTGCCCGGTTGGCGATCAGGGAGGAGCAGTTTATGTAGCCAGAACTCGGGGCCTGGGCGCGTTCCCAGCTGTTGATTCCGTAAGTGTCACCGAGCTCAGGTTGAACCGCTTGCTCACCTTGCAAATAGTCCTCCACGCTGACCTGACACGTTGCTTCAGCGTCGACATAAGGTCCGATCAATAACCAGTTGCGGACGATCCCATTGTAGTCGGTGCGAAAGAACTCGGGTCGCGACCCATTAGGGTGTCTTGGGCAGTTGTCATTGACATCAGAGATTCCGTCGTCGTCGTCGTCGCTGTCACACGCGTCCGCGTCGCCGTCTGCGTCGAGATCCACCTCATCATTCATCGCAAACCGACCGTTTAGGCAGCTGTCGTCGAGCGCCTTGACACGGATTGAGTAGCCATCCACCGGGACGCGCTGGAAACCCGCAACGCAGACGACGTAGTCACCTCCTGCGAGGTAGCGAGCGCTGAGGTTCTCATTGGGTAAAATAGCGGCACATGAGCCGGCTCCGCTGTTGTCATCTTGCATGACCATATCGCCAGATTCGGCTGAATAGATTCGCAAGTAGGTATCGCCTGGACACCCCTCAGCGCCGTCGTCGACTTCGATGGTCAGGTTGCCGATATCAGGGACCGTGACTTGATAGCAGTCTTGGTCACCATCCGTGAGGCGACCATGGATTTGGGCGTCGGTATCGATCATCTGGGCTTGTTGCATGTTATCGTTGGGCTCGGCTTCAAGCTCGCCTTCCTCGATTCGACAACCTGGCGCACAGCCGTCTGCCCCAATCGAGTTGGCGTCATCGCAGGTTTCACCCTCGTCCGTTACACCGTCACCGCATCGAGGTAGGCTGCAGTTCGTACGACAGCTATTCGGCTCACGATCGTTGTTGTTGCTTCCTTGGTCACAAGCCTCTGGCTCCTGAACCACACCATCTCCGCAAAAACCGACAGACACCGAGGCGTCTTGAGCGCCTGCGTCTGCCAGACCACCCGCAGGTACGTCCAGCGTTGAGCAGCCCACACTGCCGGCCACAGCTAGTCCGCAAACCACCGAATAAAGCAGAGATTCAACCCGCACCATGGACAGTCCTTAGCCGAAGAACGGCAGGCTTTGTTCGTCGATATGGAAGGGAGTCACCACGGGGTGATCAGCGATTCCAAGATAGCTGCGTAGCGCTTGGTGAATCGAGCCTGGCGTCAGCCGGACTCCGTCGTCTTTACGAGCCAGTGTTTGGGGATCAATCGAGTGCCCACCGTGCCTCTCGTCGCTGCTACCGATCACTCGATTCCCCGTAATTCCAGGTGCCATCATCATCAAGCTGGTAATCGACCAGTGGTCTTTCCCGTTGTTCATATTATAGCCTGGCGTCCGACCGAAATCTGAGCCCACAAGAACGACGAGTTTGTCTGCGACTCCCTGGCGCTCCGCCTCTTCAACGAGGAAATCAAGCCCCTCGAGGACGTTGGCTAATCGGGGGATGTGCGTGGCGTCGTGATTGCCGTGCGTATCAAACCCGCCATGAGTCAGGCTTGCGCTCGCCGTCAGACCCGCTTTGTAGCTAGCCACCGCAAGTTGAGCTTGCCTCTTGAGCGGGTTCCCAGAATTGTCAAAGTCCTCTGGTAAGAATGCGGTCAACTGACGCAGTTCGTTCTCTCCCTGACGGGCTAGAAAGAGCGTCGATCGAGCTTTTTTCTCTTTCGGCAGCGTCGCATGCTCAAACGCCTCATCTCGTCGCGCCTTACGGGCTGACTGGATTCGGTCCATCGTCGCTTGGCTGTGGAACATGGCGCTCGCATCGTTCGGGTCGACCCGGTTCGGAAAAGCGATTCGGGCGAGCGCTCCCACATTGCTGATGCGCGTCCTAGCGACCACGTCGGCTGTGTAATCGTAGCCCCCGTTTGAGATAAACGTCAGCGGTCGACCTGCTGCGACGGCGCCCGCAAAGAGCGCCGATAAACTCGGCGTTCCTTCCGCTAGGTTGCCGCTCCAGATGTGGCGCGTTCCGCTCATATGACCGTTTGTCGAGGTATCGATTCCGTTGAAGACCACCAAGCGTTGGTGGTATTTCTCAAAGATCGGTGTGAACCGGTCGACCGGCGCATATTGGATATTACCTGCCGTCCGAATGTCCCCGGTGAAATACATGTTCATCGGTTCGGTGCTGGTCTCGTTTGCGCGCCCTTTGGGGTCGCACAGTGAGGTTGGATCCCAACCACCGCCCGCATGAATGGTCACGAAGAACAACCCATCGTAGGGTGTGTTCGCCAGGTGCGGGTCGGACGCAAAAGCGCGGCCTAGTCCAAGGGGAGTAGCGAGCGAGACGCCTGCTAGCGAGGCGAGTTTCATGAAGTCACGACGATCCATGGGCAGCCTCCTTATTCGTGTAAAAATCGGTAATCGGCGAGCATGTAGGTCAAGACCGCCATCCAAGACCGCAAGATGTAGTTTCGATCGTAGGTGATGCGTCGCTCAGCTGGCAAAGCATCCCAAGTGAAGTAGTCTCTCTCTGCACGGCAATAGTAATGCAGGTGAGGCACGACCTCGTCGCGTTCGAGCATGTCTTTACCCTCTCGCCACGTATCGTGGAAGATTGTGTACACCCGATCAACCTCCGCGCTATCGAGCCGGTGCTCTTCATCGAGCACTCGACGAAAGAGGTAGCGAATGTTTTCTCGGATCTTTTGCTGAGCCCCCGGAATGGGGAACCCATCAGCCGTCTCTGGCTCATAGGTTCGCTCCACGTGAGGGTAGAGACGTCGCTGACCTTGGTCCAAGGTAAAGTCCTTGGCGGTGACCCAGCACGAGACTTCATTCGCCATGCGCAGACCAATATTCGCCATCAAACCGTTGGGTTTGGTGAGCCGTTTGGTCACGCCGTCCGAGTCGATACCCCCGTAGAGCAGATTGTAGTCTTGCAGCAGCTGATTGCTGCCAGCGAGGCGGGGCTGCCAGGAGAAACCTGTCACCGCCTTGAGTTTGCGATCCAGACTTTCAGGCGACAAGAGTTTGGGACTGCCAGCGAGTCCAGCTGCCGCCTCGGAGGCTACCTCTGGATCGACCGCTTCGCCTCTGAAGTAGGGGGTCAGGGTCAACTTCGCCAATAGGGTCTTGAGGTTCATATTCGATGTGACGAACTGCTGCTGAACTCCATCGAGGATCTTCGTTTGAAGATCGAACTGGGCTTGCTGCAGCGCAGCGCCTGGGGCGTTCGGATCCGGCGGCGGGATCAGCAACTCCTCACCGATCAGCAGCTCGAACATCAAGTGCGTGATCGCCAGCGGAAACCGAGGGTCGGTGACGGTACGTTGCGCAAACCAAGGAAGCGCCGAACCCCATTCGTTCGAGGGGATCGCTTCCTCTTCATAGGCCGGAGGAACCATCTCCCCATACCAGCCGTTCTCCCGAGGGCGATACCTGCCGTTGTGGTCCCAGTTCTGGAATGCACCAGCGACTGGATCGAGGGTGGTGTGACACACCGTACACTGCGGGTCATTCATCGTCGGGTTGAAGATCTGTGAGCCTGTCGGATCAACAGGTCGATCGGCGAGTCTGAGGATATCAGTCGCGAGGAACCGCCGCATGAACATCCACGCACGATGGCGGTTGCGATTGGTGTCGGTCGTCGGGAACCGGTTGAGCCACGCGGTCGTGGTTAGAATACCCGAGCTTGGAACCTCCGGTAGCGACACCGGGAAGTAGTTCTGGTGGTCAAAGTCGTTGTAGTCGGCGCCATCCGGAAACGCTCCTTGTTCTGCATCCACGCCATAAGATCTCGCCGAATAGGGGTTCACCATCATGTAGTCGGCGGTCAGGATCTCAGAGAAGGGTCGGTCTTCAGCCACTACGAAAGCGACCAACTCAAGCGCTGCTCGCGCTGCGCCCACGTTTGAGTACTGGCGGAATCGACGCCGGAGTCGTTCGCGCTCGTCTTCAGTCTCGAGGTCGATCGGGGTGCTGTCATACCAGTAAGCTGGGTACCGGTTGCCATCGAGTCGCTCGAGCATATCGTTGCCGCCCAAGAAGCGGTCGGTCAGCAAGATATCATTGAACATCTCTTTGAGGCGCTCAGAGAAGCCTCGCTCTTTCATGAGATTCATCAGCACCATCTCGACACCGGTCGCCCCGAGTCGGTCCACGGTCGCATATTCATCCGCTGTTGGAAGCCTTCCTCCAAGGCTCAACGCCGCTCGGCGCAGGGTCCGAGGAAAGCTCATCATCGACACACCTTGGAAGGGGTCTTCTACCGTCGTTGGTTCTACATCGCACGCTACGGGCTCCCGGACTCGGGCTGCAAACTCTGCCAGCGTCGCATACTCAACGCTGCCCTCAGAAAGGACCGTGCCGCCACCGTGCGGGATCGCTTCGGTCGGCTTGAGCAATATGAACGAGGTGCCATCGCGCTCAAGGCTCGCCAAATAGCTCAGGACCTCTTGGTTCGCCTCCATGTAGCCGGGCTGGGCTGAGGGCATCATGACGAACTCGGTCTCACGGGCGATCCCTTGGGCGTTGTGACAGCCTAGGCATTTGCTCTGTAAGACCTGGGGCCAGACATTTTGAGCAAAAAACGTCGCGTCATCGACGCACAAGTTTTGAGGTGAGATTACAGGTTCAGGTGCTTTGTCCTCGGCACAGCCAAGGCTCACCATCACCAACAGACTCAAGGGCCGGATGACGCGCATCAATCCCTCCAAAAACGATCAGTTGAGGCCGTGACGTCGTCAAAGCCCTTCGGGGTTCTCTCAGAAGAGTAGCGGCCAGTGCCTCGAAATGCAAAGCGATGACACGACGTTTCTCAAGTGTTCGAGTCGGTTTAGCGCTGGGCTTGATCGACTCACATGCCCTTGTTAGCGCCAGCACCAGTTAGATGTGCATGGGAGCCTGTCGATGAAATCTGGAGATCTCGCTGCCGTGCGTCGTTTTATGGCGGAACATTTCCGCCACTTTAATGCCGCGGCGACGGTGGATGCGGCGAGCGGTTGGGCTGAGCTGAGCGCACGAGGTGATGCGATGATGGTTACCTTAGCGGGAGCCATGAGCACGGCTGAATTGGGGCGCTCGTTGGCGCAGATGATTCGCGCCGGAAAGGTTCAAGCGATCACCTGCACAGGAGCCAACTTAGAGGAGGATTTGTTTAACCTCGTCGCCCATCATCACTATGTCCGATTACCCAACTATCGGGACCTCACGCCTGAGGACGAGGCAGACCTGCTCGCCCGCAAGCTCAATCGAGTCACCGACACCTGTATCCCAGAGGATGAGGCGATGCGGGTGGTGGAAGGTGCTGTCCTTAAAGGTTGGCAAGCTGCTGAGGTGTCGGGAGTCGCTGCCTTTCCGCACCAGTTCATGTACGATTTGCTGCTCAATAAGCGTGTAGAGTTCAGCCCGGACATGGACGCAAGCGACTCTTGGCTACTGGCTGCCGCTGAAGCGGATTTGCCGATTTTTACTCCAGGCTGGGAAGACTCGACCCTAGGGAACATGTTCGTGGCTCGTCATCTGGCTGGCGATTTGAAAGGGCTCTCGGCTGTTAAGGGTGGGCTCGAAGCGATGGCTGCGCTTATCGATTGGTATCGGCAAGCTACTCTCGAGGGTCGGCAGGTTGGATTCTTCCAGATCGGCGGAGGAATCGCAGGAGATTTCCCCATCTGTGTGGTGCCGCTTTTGCATCAAGACCTTGATGAGCGCGATCAACCCTTGTGGGCGTACTTTTGCCAGATTTCGGATTCGACAACCTCTTACGGCTCGTATTCAGGCGCCGTCCCCAATGAGAAAATTACGTGGGGCAAGCTGGCACCCGAGACGCCGAGGTTTGTGATCGAAAGTGACGCAACGATCGTCGCCCCTTTGGTCTTTGCCTGGGTTCTTGCTGAGGATGGCTAGCGGGTCAGGTCAATCACCGTACCGAGCACTTCATCCTCTGTTTTGATGCTCGCTAGATTGGCACTGTACATCGTTTGAGCCGTGATTTGAGCGACGGTCTCATGCGCTAGGCTGACGTCCGAGTGTTGGTTTTTCTTGGCTTGAACTCGACCACCAGGTTGTTCCTGAGCACGGACGCCAGGCGCCGCATCGCTCAGCGTCGTCGAGCCGGCTTCAAACCCATCTGTGCTCACGTTGGCGACCTGGTGTGCGCTGTTACGCATCACCTGACCCGTTGCGCGCAGGCCGCTCAGAGCGGTGG
>Ga0315321_10004033_pt1 | contig 11308 bp, 6 predicted proteins | sample M180m21515metaG_FD_203464 | JGI IMG/M metagenome (GOLD analysis project Ga0315321, IMG submission 203464) | Ammonia-oxidizing marine archaeal communities from Monterey Bay, California, United States - M1 80m 21515 | ecosystem: Environmental > Aquatic > Marine > Intertidal zone | place: USA... | reverse complement strand
CATCCGTAGCAAGGGCCCGAGACGAGTGCTTTGCCATGGAACCTCACCCGATCGGGAATCCAAAGTGATTGTCTTTTTTGCAAGCAATATGGTTTAACGCTCGAAACGGATGACAAAAAGAGCCAAAAAAAGGAATGCTCACCCGTTTAGTCTTCCTTGTTCCCCTGATTTTGCTAGCCAACTTTTTTGCTCGGGCGGACAAACCCGATACATGGAACCAGTTCCGCGGGCCCAACGGTTCGGGCATCCGGTCCGATGCCCGGATCAAGATTCCCTCGAAGGAGAACTTGATATGGAAAACCCGACTTCCCTTTGGTCTTTCCTGCCCGGTTCTTTCGGAAGACAAGATCTTCCTTACCGGGATCGAGCAAGGCCGGTTGGTGACTCTGGCGTTAGACAGAAAATCGGGCAAACTGCTTTGGAAGAAAAAAGCCCCCGAGACGGAGATCGAAAAATTCCACGAGGCGAGCAGTCCGGCCACACCCACCCCTTTCGTAGACCAAGACAGGCTCTTCGTTTACTTCGGTTCCTTCGGGCTGCTTTGTTACGACCATGACGGAAAAGAGATTTGGAAAAAGCCCATCCCCACCCCCAAGAGCCTCTACGGCACCTCTTCCTCACCCATCTCTCATGGGGATTTGCTCATTCTGGTGGTCGACGACGATGCCAACCTGCCCAACAGCAGGGTCAGCCGATCGCGCATTCTGGCCCTCCGAAAAAAAGATGGGGGAATCGCATGGGAAAGACCCCGCCCGTTCCACCGGAGCGGCTGGTCGACCCCGACCATTTGGGAGCACGACCAAGGGAAGGAACTGGTGGTCTTGGGAAACGGTTCCCTCCGGGGTTACTCGCTCCCCGAAGGGGAGGAAAAATGGCAAGTGGACGGGTTCTCGAGGGAGACCGTCGCAAGGCCCCTCGCAGGTAAGAACTTCGTCTTCGCATCCGGTTCCAAGCTCGGGGGTTCGGCCGACCTGAAGACCGACCCCACTCCTTTCTGGAAAGCGGTCATCAGTTTCGATGCCAATGAAGACGGCCGTTTGCAACGCAAGGAAATGACCGGTCACTTCACCTTTCCCTTCCGCCCGCAATTGCCCCCCGGACATCCCGGTTACGGGCTGCCCCTGCCCAAGGATCCGGCAAAAAGAAAGAAGAGACTGGACGGGATGTTTTTCTGGACGGACAAGAACAAGGACGGGTTTTGGGACAAGGACGAATTCATCGGCAACCTGACAATCGGGCGTGGGAAACCCCTCCTCGTTGCGGTCAAACCGGGTGGCAAGGGCAATGTCACCGATTCACACGTCGAATGGGAATTCAACAAGGGCATTCCCGAAGTCCCTTCCCCTATTCTTCATGAGAACCGCATCTACATGGTCTCCAACGGGGGCGTTCTCACTTGCGTGGATGCCGGCAAAGGAGAAATGGTCTACCGCACTAGGTTGGGCGGACTCGGGCAATACGTGGCATCCCCGGTGGTTGCGGGAAACAACTTGATCCTGACATCGGAAGAAGGGTTGATCTCCGTGGTCCGCACCGGTGACGAATTCAAGGCCCTTGGCCAAGTCGAACTGGGCGAGAGCGTCCAAGTGACCCCCGCCCTAGGGAGAGAAACCTTGTATGTCCGCGGGAAAGAAAACCTCTGGGCCTTCGGATCGGCCAAACGTTAAGTCGCGCCCTGCTCTTCCCCGGCACCGCTTTCCGGGTTACTCGACCCTGTTCCCAAAGAATGAATGAAGGCCAAGAGGGAAGCAAAGAGGAACAGGGCCACCAACTGATGAATCACGGGCAGAAGGATGGGGAAATCAATGATCAGGAGGATGGTGGCGACACCGAGAGAAAACTGCACGGCAACCAAGCCCACGACCCACCTGAGTCGTCTTTTCCGGGTCTCGTTCAGGTTACCTGCCTTAAAGGAAAACCAAGCAAAACCAAAGGTGGCAAAGGTCAGCGCGACCCCCATCCAGCGATGGATGAACTGTACGGAAAACTTGTCCGCAACCAGATTCTTCCAGAAAGGGGTCAGTCCGAACAAGCCTTCGGGCACCCAATCCTCTTCCATCATGGGAAAGGTATTGAAACCATAACCCGCCTTCATGCCTGACGTGAAGGCTCCGTAAGTAATTTGCAGACAAAGCAGGCCCAGCAGAATGCAGGCAAGAAGTCTCAGTCTTCCCGTCTTTCCCGCGCCCGGATCTCCGGGATTCAAATCCTGCAACATCCACCAACCCAAACCGAAGACGGAGAAGGCCAGTCCCAGGTGGGCGGCCAAACGGTAATGGCTGACCTCGGGGTTGTTAACCAACCCGCTCTTGACCATGTACCAACCCATTAATCCTTGGGCACCGACCAGGAGCACGAGAACCAAGCCTTTTATACGGAGGTTCCCAACGAGCTTTTTCCGGAATAAAAACCACAAGTAAGGAAGAAGGCAAAGCAGGCCCACGATCCTGCCCATAATCCGGTGCAGGTATTCCCAAAAGAAAATGTCCTTGAAGCCTTCCATGCTCATGCCCTCATTGACCTTTTGGTACTGAGGAGAGGCCTTGTACTGATCAAACACCTCGTTCCATTGCGTATCCGTAATGGGTGGAAGAATTCCTGCGATGGGTCTCCAGTCAACCATCGACAACCCCGATCCGGTCAACCGGGTAATCCCCCCGACGACTAGAATCGCCAGGACGCTCAGACAGACGCACCTTAACCAAATCGTCAAAGGCTTGGTACTGATGGGATCGGCCCGTAATTCGTCGGTTGCGCTAGTTGGGTGTGAAGACATGAAAAAGTTCTTGGTAAACTTGCTGGGTTCGCCAAATCATGCTATCGAAAATTCCGGTTTCCGCAAAATATTTCTGACCCGCTACCGGTTGGGTGAGGACCGGCTTCAGTCCAAAGTTTTCAAACGCAGATCCTTGAACTCGGCAATCATCTTGGGGTTGTGCAACTGGAGTTGGATCATGCCTGCATGGAGACGTTTCTCTTTGGGCAAGTGTTCCGTAAACTCGGCCGAGGTCTTCCCGTTGATGATGAACTTGAAGTGATTTCCCCGGGCGATGAGATGAACGGCGTTCCAGTCGCCCTTTCGAATATCCCCCTCTTTCAATCCATTCTCGATCGCCGTAATGGTCGGTTTGTCATTCTTGTCGATGACCAAGCTATCCCCACGAAAGCACCGATGTTCCTTGCGACCCGGGGTATGAAAATCCCAAGCCCCCATGACTTGCTTGCCCAGGGCAATCGCGCCCAGGTCCGCATGGTAGCATTGAAAATCCCGACGCCTGGTCGTGTCCTTCACCGCCCGGATGCTTACCCCGCTGTTGGCCTTGTCTCCGGTCAACCGGTAGCTGAACTTCATCTCGAAGTTACCAATTTTCTTGTTCTCTACGTAAGCGAGGTAACAACGCCCTCCCTTGTCTCCATCTCCCCGAATTATCCCGTCCCGAACAACCCATGCATCCTTGGCCTGAGTGGAAACCGGGCTCCAGCCCTTCAAGGTCTTGCCGTCGAAGATTGAAACAAACCCGTCGTCCTTTTCAGCCCCAATGGAGAAGGAGGAAAGGCAGATGGAAAGAAAGCAGAGGCTTTGCGTCATTTTTATCAATTTCATTTTTAGTCACTCCCATTGTTTTCTGTTTTACCCAGTTGAACCAAGTATTGAATCAAGTTCAGAAGTCTTTGGCGAGACATGCCTGCCAGCAGGTTCGGGGGCATGGCGCTTCCCAGTTTCTTGACCGAGCCCACTTGTTCACGCCTCAGGGTCAGGAACGAATCCTCAGCCAGTTGCCGGATGGCGATGGTGCCCGGTTTCGAACTTCGCTCGTAGCCCTGGAGGATTTCGCCCGACTTGGTCGTAAGCTGGATCATGGAATATCCCTCCTTTACCTGCCTGCCCGGCCAGAGCAATTCCTCGACGATCCTCTCGGGCGAAAGGGTCGTTCCCAGTGAGGTCAGATCGGGTCCGACCAGGCCACCCTGCGTCCCAATCCTGTGACAACCCAGGCAAGACACGGACTCCAGTTTTCCCCGGGCCGGATCACCTTTTTCACGGGCCAGGCGGACCAGTTCGGAAATTGTTTTCTCGTCCGGGGAAAGAGGCTCGATTCGCTTTTCCGCCTTTCCGCCAAGCAGTTCACTCAACTTCTCGCTCAGGTGTCCGGACAAGTAGAGCGCCTGCAAAAGACCATCGGCAACGTCCTGCTCGAGATTGACGGGCTTGAGGGCCTCGACCAGACGATCCTCTCCGGAGGTTCTGGAAAGAAAGGCCTTGAGCAAGACGGCCAGTCCCTCCGCATCAAGAGCACCCTCGGCGATCAAGGCGGCCCCGCGCTTTGCGGCTTTGGGAAGATCGCTCAGGCACATGGCCCGGACGGCCGCATTCCTGATTACCGCAGAGTTTTCCTTGAGGGAAGACTCATCGAGGATTTTTTTAGCAACTGGTACTTTCATTCTGGCCAGGGCGAGAAAGGCAGTGCCCCGTAGGCCAGGAGCGAGATTTTCATCTCCTCCCATACGGGCCACCTCCGCCCCAAGATCCCGGACCGACCACAGGCCGGCCAAGGTCAAGGCATTCCTCTGTACTTCCTCATGACCTGAATCAAGCAAGGCTTGCAAGGATCCCGCAAGGTCTCCATCCGGACGAACCCCTCTCTGAACCGTTGCCTCGACCATGTCCTCCAATAATTCGGAATGGGTATCCGGATCGTAGCGAGCGCCAAAAGCAAACTTCCCGCGAGATAGTCCATAGTCTTTGAACTCACGGGGTCCGCCAACGGCAAGAAGGGTCACCATCGCTCCCTTGCGCTGGTCCCGCGAAAGGGATCGGTCATCCGCCACCCCTCTCAGTTTGCCAACCATGTTTTTGGAGCCCGCCCGGTTCAAAACAGCCGCGACGTGGGACAACTTGGAGAAAGTCAGTTGGCCCTTTTCAAAAGGCTCTTCCCAATGGGGTTTCAAGTGATGAATGGCTTGGGTAAAGGCATACTCGATCGAGCGGTCCATTTCCCGTTCACTCGCCATGGCCACGACTTGGATCGAATCCATCTGCGGGATTTGTCCTGCGGCCAACACCGCTTCCATGCGCACGCGGGGATTCTCGTCCCGGACCAAGCCAGCCAGCACGTCGAGCGGGTCATCGATCCGACCGGCCCACCGGCCCGTGATCCGGGCCGCCAGGGCACGCGCCCCGGGAAGGTCGGATCGGACCACTCTCCGGAGTAGTTGCTCGCTCACCATCTCGATGGTGGAACAGGCAAGAAGGGCCTCCATGAGGTGGCGCTCGCTCCCCTCCTCGGTCGGATCGTCCAGGCCCAGGGCCCATTCTTCCATGTAGGGCAATTGATCTTCGAGGAGGGCGGGCGTGAATCGGTTGGAAAGTTCCCTTCTGGCCTGTCCACGGGTCCACGAGTCGGGAGCCTTGAGGCTGTCGAAAACCTGTCGCAGGGGAGCATCCAGAAGCTTCGGCGGGCGAACCGGCGGGCGTTTCGAACTAATCCGCCAAATCCGGCCATGCGCCTTGTCCCGGCGCGGGTCGCGATAGGCGTCGTCCTGATGGCAAGTAATCGAATTGTACCAGTCCACGACGTAGATAGCCCCGTCGGGCCCGACGTTCACGTCGACAGGACGAAAATTGCGGTGGGATGAGCGGAGCAAGGGTTCTTCCCATTTCAACTTGAACCCGGCCCCGTCGTCGGACAGGGAGAAAATCTTGATCCGGTTGGCCTTGAAGTCACCTGTTGCAAATCTGCCCTGCAACTCTTCGGGCAAATGTCCGCCATCCAGATAGCCTATCCCACAATAGCCTCCCGGATTGCCAATCCTCGGGAGCTTAAGCCTGTTCTGGGCGGGAACCTGACCGGGGGACAAGCAGGACACACCCCCCGCCCCATCGACGACGAACATCTGTCCCCACTCGTCGAAGGCCATGCCCCAGGGATTGGCCGGGCCCATCCAGTTATCGAGGAGCGGATCCAGGCGCAGGCGCCTTGGGCGAAAACGGTAGATGCCCGCCTGGTAAAGATCGCTCGAACCCAAGGGGGTTTCCACCCGGGACTCCACCCCGTCGCCCTGCCCCATGAAGAGATCTCCCTCCGGACTCCAAACAAAGGAATTGATCGCCTGGTGCGAATCCCCGCTCCCGAATCCGCTCAGCAAAACTTTTTTCCGGTCGGCCCGGTCATCCCCATCGGTATCCTGCAAAAAAGTGATCTTCGTGCTTTCCCCGACGTAGACTCCGCCATCGCCTAGCTCGAAACCGGTCGGGATGTTGAGACCTTCCGCAAAAACGGTCGACTTGTCAGCCCGTCCGTCCCGATCGGTATCCTCGAGAATAAGGATCTTGTCATTGAATACGTCCCCTGGGAAAACGTGCGGGTACGCCGTGGTCACCGATACGTAGGCCCGGCCGTTCGGATCCCAGCGGACGGCCAGGGGGTTGGTCAGCCCGAGCTTCTCGTCCGCAAAGAGGTTTACGCTCAGACCATACCCGACCTCGAAGGCCTTGGTTTCCTTTTCCACGTCCGCTTGTTCGTCCCCATGCAAAACCTCCGGCTCGGGTCGATCGTGCCCTGGGTCGGGTTCACCGGCCGCAACTTTGCGGATTCGTTCGTCGGCCTTCGCGATCAAGGGAAGCAACCTTTTCCACTCCTCTCTGAAGGGAACCTTTCCCCGGGTGAATTGGCGACGGGAATCGTCCCCGTAGAGGAGCTTCCAGTTGGCCGGTCTCCAATAATCAAACCAGAGCCGGTTCTTTTCCCGGACTGCCTCCCGCAGTGCCTTGATTTCCCCAAATGGGGAAACCTCCAGTCCCGCCCTTTCCATCCAGAGGGCAGCGGCTTTTTCATGGGCATCGGCCCTCAAGTGCATGCCGTTCCCGGTCCATCCACGGGGTGCGCCCGTGAACAAATCGACGAAGACTAGCTTCCGCTCGGCCGCCATCTTGCTGATCTTGCCCACGTAAAGCGCGAGGGACGGGTTATGGACCGTCAAGTCGGGCAGGAGAGAGTTCGCGGGCTTCTCGAATGCGAGCGGGGCGACCGCCACGACTTGCTTTGCCTGCTTCAGGTAGTCGTCAATCAAGCGTTCGTAGGCATTCGCAAAATCCTCAAGCCTTTCCTTTCCTTCCATCGACTCGAGCTGTCCGAATTGAGCAATGACCAGGGTAATCTTTTGGCGCTCCAACTGTTCAACGCGGTCACCAAAACCATTCTTTCGCCACCTCTCGATCACCGAGCTCTGCCGGTAGACGGTATCGGCATCCCAGGACATGTCCCGAAAGACCGGTTCCTTTTTGGCGAAGACATGAGTGAGCATCGCTTCAAGCGAACCATCCTCCTGAGCTCGCCCAACGTTCGTTCCTCCGACGAAGGCAACGACTTCCTTCTCAGCAAGCGAAAATTCACCCGCACTTGCGGAAGGTTGCCCGAGCAATGAAAGGGACAGGAGGGAAAGTGCGGGCATCGCTTTCATCTTTGCCTCATCACCTCAACGCACGAACATGCCAGCCTACTTCTCCTCGAAAGTCCATGGCCAGGGCTTGACCTTGGCCCGGGTTGCCCAGCTCTCCCATTTTTTCTCCAACGCCTTGGCGATCTCGGGTTTTTCCTTGGCCAAGTTCTTGGATTCCACGCGATCCTTGGCCATGTCGTAGAGTTCCCAAGGCTGTAAGGTAGAGGGTCGTCCGGTCCGTCCGTAGCGGACAAGCTTCCAATCCCCGTCCCGTACCGCGCAATTCAAATGGTGCTCGAAATAAAGAGCATCCTTTCGCTTCAAGGGCTTCCCTTGAAAAGCGGCGCGCAAGCTCACCCCTTCAAGCGGATCGATTGCATGCTCCCCCACCTTCTTCGGGTAGTCGAGCCCGGAGAGATCCACGCATGTGGCCATGACGTCAATCAGGTGACCAGGCTGATGATCAATCTTCCCCCGGAGCTCCGTGGAGATCCCCTTGGGCCAGTGCGCGATCAGGGGGGTTGATATTCCTCCCTCATGGGCAAAGTGCTTGTATTCGCGAAAGGGGGTGTTGGATACGTTGGCCCAGCCACGGCCGTACCCAATGAAGGTATCCTCAGGACCGGCCATCTCGCCAGGTCCCGTGCGCAGAGGTCTGCCATCCCGGGTCTGCATGGGTGTCCAGATCTTCTTTTGCAGATCATCCGGACCCATGGGCTTGTATTCACGGTAGCCGTTCTTGGGGGTGTAGCGACCGTAGCCTTCCGCGCAACCGCCGTTGTCCTGCAAGTATAGGAAAAGCGTATCGTCAAACCTCCCCTGCCTTTTGACTTCCTTCATAACCCGGCCGATCCCCTGATCCATGTTGTCGACCATCGCGGCATAGACTTCCATGTTCCGGATTTCCCATTCCTTGTGCGGAGTCCGTTCCCAGTCATCCGAACCGGGGGAAAGTTTCGTATCGGGAGAAACCAACCCCAAAGACTTGAGTTTTTTAAGCCTGGCTTTTCGAATGGGCTCGAAACCCTCATCATAGATACCTTTGTATTTTTTAATATCCTGAGGCAAAGCATGCATCGGCCAATGAGCGGTGGTGTAGGCAAGGTAAAGGAAGAAAGGCTTGTCCGCATCGGACTTGGCATGGTCCTTGAGGAAACTCACCGCGTTGTCGCTGATGGCATCCGTATAATAGTAGGTCTTGGGCTTGTAATCGGGATCGTTGACCGGGGTAATGAACTTGTTTTCCCGGCACAGGGTGGCCGGATCATAAAAACTGCCTGCCCCGATGATGGTTCCGTAAAACTGGTCGAAGCCTCTTTGGCGGGGCCAGTTTTCCTTCGGCCCCTCGGCCCGGACGTGTCGGGTGACGTGCCACTTCCCCGACATGTAATTCTTGTACCCGGCCAAACCCAAAGCCTCGGCTATGGTCAGGACGTTACGACCAATCTCTCCACGGTATCCGGGCAAGTTCTTGTCTCCGGTCATCAATCCGATTCCGGCTTGGTGTTGGTAAAGACCGGAGAGCAGGGAAGCTCGGGTCGGACAACAACGAGCCGTGTTATAGAACTGGGAGAAGCGCAAACCGTTCTCGGCCAGCGAATCAAGATTGGGAGTCATGATTTCCCCCCCGTAACATCCGACGTCGGAATACCCCATGTCATCCGAGAGGATCAGAACGACGTTTGGTTTGCCGATGGCGCAAAGGATAAGAAATAAAGAAAGAAAAGGTATGAAGAAACGCATCATGAAAAAATAGGAGCGTTTTCATCGGGGTTCTAGCAAGAAAGAAAATTCGGTTTTCACTTTTTTCTCCTTTTCGCCAAATCCCAAAATTGATTAAGCTAAGAAGAATGAAGGTCTTGCTTATGGCTTTGCCCACCTTTGCCATGGTTGCGTCCTTGGCGTGCGCAGACGACCGGCAACTTCAACCGGATCGTTTCTTCGTTGAGGAGGTTTGGGCCAAGGTGGGGGAACTCTCTTGCCTGGAATGTCATCGCGACGGTGGGGAAGCGGAGGAAAGCTCCTTCGTCCTGCGCCAGACGATCCCTCTTCAGGGCAAGAGCCTCATCGATGCGAACAGGGAAAATTTCGAGGCCTTCCTCAAAATGGCCCGACCGCGCAAGGACGGCCTTCCCAAACTCTTGCGCAAACCGATAGGAGAATTGGATCACGAAGGTCAGGTCGTGCTCACTCCCCAATCGTCCGGACATCTTTTGCTCGGAGATTTCGTTCGCAGATTGAGCGACGAGAAAAAGGAGGATGAAAGGGGCAGCCCTTCCAAGCCTTTCTTCGCTGGGGTGACCATGGTCAATGACCAAAGCCTGCTGCGCCGGCTCACTCTTTCCCTGGCAGGTCGCCTGCCACTCAAAACCGAACTGGATACCATCAAGAAGAACGGTTTACGGGGAATCGATCGGGTCCTCGACCAAGTTATGACCGAGGACGCCTTCTACGATCGGCTCAAGGAAGGGTTTAACGATATCTTCCTGACCAATGGCTACGACGGGAACGGTGAGCTCATCCTGTCCTACAATCATTTTGAGAAAAGCCGTCTGTGGTATCAAAAGTACGACCTCAGCCACATCGAGGACGAAAAAGAAAGGAAAGAAGCCCTTTATGCCATGACTCGCGAATACCGCAAAGCCATCCGGAACGAACCTCTGGAGTTGATTGCCCACGTGGTTCGTAACGACCTCCCCTTTACCGAGATCATGACCTCCGACTACATGATGGTAACGCCCTACTCGGCACGGGGCTACGGCATATTCGAGCGGATCAAGGACCGCTTCAAGGATCCCGATGATCCCTTCGAATACCTACCCGCCAAGTTGCCTGCGTTAAAGGCGAGAAACGACAACCCGGTCAACGGCCCCCTTCACCAAGAATCGAAAACCGGGTTCTACCCGCACGCGGGAATCCTCAGTACCTTCCAGTACCTCCGGCGTTACCCCACCACGGAGACGAACCGTAACCGCCTGCGGGCCCGCATGTATTATCAGCATTTCCTTGGCATCGACGTCATGGAACTGGCCGACCAAGTGGCGGATGCCGCGGCCATTGACTCCAAGTACAAGACCCCATGGATGGAAGCCGCCGATTGCGTGGTCTGCCACCGCACCATTGACCCGGTCTCCGGACTCTTTCAGGATTTCTACAATGACGAAGGCCACTTCGGACCCCGTCAGGATGGCTGGTTCAAGGACATGTTCGTCCCCGGGTTGGAAGGAGTGGATCTCCCGAAGGAAGAAAAGTGGCGCTCGTTGCAGTGGCTCGCCAAGCGCACGGCCAAGGACCCGAGGTTCGCAATCGCAATGACCGAACACGTCTGGTACCTCCTGACCGGTCGGATGGCCCTGCGCCCGCCCAAGGACATTGAGGACCCCTTCTTTTCAGCCCGGCGCCGGGCCTACAAGATGCAAAGGTTGGAAATCGCAGACATTGCAAAACGTTTTGCCCAAGCCAACTTCAACCTCAAGCTGGTCTTCAAGGAATTGGCCAAGTCCCCCTTTTACCGGGCCGATGGCCTCGATGCGGCAATCGGCCAACCGGACCGTAAAGCCGAGCTTCACGACTTGGGAGTGAGCAGGCTTTTGGCCCCCGAGCAACTGGAGCGCAAGATCGAGGCGATCTTCGGGACCCGTTGGGGAAAGCTGAAAAAGGAAATGGAAATTCTTTACGGAGGGATCGATTCGAAATCAGTCACCGCCCGTCTGGGCGAACCGAGCGGAGCCATGGGTGCAATCCAGCGCATCATGGCCAACGACTTGGCCTGCAAGCACGTGGTTGCGGATTTCGCGCTGGACCCAGCCAAGCGCAGGTTGTTTCCCAAAGTCGAAAAGAACATGGTTCCAAGCGTCCTACCGGTAAC
>Ga0315321_10004030_pt1 | contig 11313 bp, 5 predicted proteins | sample M180m21515metaG_FD_203464 | JGI IMG/M metagenome (GOLD analysis project Ga0315321, IMG submission 203464) | Ammonia-oxidizing marine archaeal communities from Monterey Bay, California, United States - M1 80m 21515 | ecosystem: Environmental > Aquatic > Marine > Intertidal zone | place: USA... | reverse complement strand
TGGTGCACAACAAACCAACGTAGATGCGCAAGCGGTAACCCGACGAAACGAAATTCTCCCCGATGATCAATACCTAACCGCGGAACAAATAAAGACTTTGCAAAGTTCTAGTACGGGGGCCAATGAAACAAGTGCCGAAGACATTCAAAAAGTCACCTCTCAGGAACCACCTATTCATGTGGCAATCAACCAAACACACGGGATGATCATCATTCGTACTAGTGATAAAGATGCAATGACATCCATCTCTCTTTTAATTGAAGAACTAGACCGACCGACACCACAGGTGCTTCTCGAAGTGCGGATACTGGAAATCACTCTAGGGGATCAATTTAAATCAGCATTTGATTTTGAGTTTAGCAGAGGAAAAACACCAGCCTATATACCCAATAACGGCGGTCAAACTACCAACCCAGGCACCGGGACTCCATTTGCTGCAAGTAATTTAGTGAATACCGCCACTGAACAGTTTTTTGGAGATGGTAATTCTGTGCTTGACAACAGTGGTATGGCCCTGGGTTCGGGAAATTTTGGTATCGAACCTGATGGTTCTACGTTCGTCTATCAATTCCTCGATCAAAATTTTCGAGCCCGTGTGCAACTCCTTGAACAAGAGAATCGAGTTAATGTTGTAGCAACACCTATATTATTAGCATCGAATAATCGCCCAGCCTCATTAAGAATTGGTGAGGAACGCCGACTCACTGACAGCGCGTCGACACTTACCAACTCCAACCAAGGTGGCCAAACTACGGGCACGGCGGTTAATACGTCACAACGACAAATTGGCACTTCGCTAATGTTACTACCAAAAATCAATGCTGACCGCACGGTCACCATGACCATCTATCAAGAACGAACAGGAGATGACACAGGAAAAGAGGATGTCATTCCGATTTCCGCTACTCAAACAGTTACGCGTCCGGTGATTAGCAACGCCACAACCGTAAATACTATTGTCGCAAAAGATGGACTAACCGTAGCCATTGGCGGCATGATCGAAGAGCGTGTTGTTAAAAAACAAATTAAGGTGCCTTTGCTGGGCGACCTTCCGACAGTGGGCGCTCTCTTTCGCAAAGATTTCGAGCAAGCTCAAAAAACTGAATTAATAATTCTCATCACGCCGCATGTAATCTCAACGCCACAACAAGCTAGTCGAAAAACACAAATCTCTATTAATGACAATTCAGTCCATCCATTTGTGCGAAACGGATATCAAAATCCCGCAACACGTCCTCAAGTCAAAAATCTTCCCAAAGCCTACGGAACACAAGACACAAACCGATTATTTCAGGGGAAGTAGGTATTACCGGCAAGTCTCTCTAATAAAAGGAGATGCACTCGCTTGTAATCTGCGATCTCTGGTCGCACTCGAAACCAACATCAACTGAGTTATAGCTACTGCTCGGCGCAACTGTTCCGGTCGGATAAGTGACAAATCCTGCAGAGGGGCGTGCCCCTAATACCTCCTCGCACATTTCCGAGAGGCAGCAACTGAGCGCCGTCGATTGCTACTTGCCGGTTGTGTTGGATTTTAGTTCCGACAAACGTTCGGGGCCGCCTTCGTAGATATCCATCACGAATTTCGCTAGGTCCAAAAATTGTTGGCGGCTACTCAGTTGGTTCGTCAGTCCTGGGGGCATCGCTGACTTAGGGCTGGACAAGATCTCATCGACAGCATCTTTCTTGATCGTGATTTGTTTGCCACCAGCCGGTTCTCGGAGCGTCAGTTCCATGGCGTTCTCCTTAATGCGAAACCCCGTTATCACCAGTCCGTCGTCGGTGATGACCGCGATTTGCTCAAACCCCTTACGAATCGATCTGGATGGATTCAAGATCGACTCGACAAGAAAGGGATCAGTCACGCCGTCCCGTTTTGCCGTCAGATCCGGCCCCAGCCGATCGCCCGATTGTGGGTCATGGCATTTCACGCAGGAAAACGACCGATCGTAGAAGATTGCAGCACCTCGGCGGGCATCACCATTAGCACGCACCTCGCGCGCTAATGCGACAATATCGACGAGTGTCAGTTCTTCTGCCAGTGACTGGCTTTTTGGTTCCCTGCCCGTTAGTCCCTTAATCATCAGATCATGAATCGACCAGTACTTGCTTGATGAAGATCCAGTTTGCGTGACGCGGATGTGACTGACTGGGGATGGGCTATTCAATTCAATTTCGGTAATAGGATTAATGCCAACACCCTCGCCAACCTTGTCGCTCCAAATCTTCCCGTCACTTGACGTCTGCACGTGATAACGCCGCGGATAATCGTCGCGGGAACCTCGCGTGTCGAGAGTGAGAGCCAACACCTGAGCCGGTTCTGGCAAGATGATTTGAAACCACATACCTGGCCGCTGCGTAGCGGCTGTATCCCAGCGCGTACTGCTGTTACCGTCAATAGCGAGGGACACTTTGCTGTTGCCATGACTTGCGCTTAGTTTCCACGCAGAACGATTCTCAAAGGGAGGTGGATCGAACAATCTTAGCTCCGCGAGCGTCCAAGGAGCAACCCGTTTCGAGGAGGCGGTGCGGACACGCCCCACATCATCGGCCTCGATCAAAGGCGCCTGATTACCCCATGAATTACGAATAAAGGTAGCTACATCTGCAATCCACTGGTCACTGTTACCACCCATAGGCAGCATTAGTCCCCCGGCATAGGTTTTCTCGTCAACAGGGCCGATTAAACCATTGAGCAGTATTCTAGTTAGCCGCTCTCGATGGCCTCGAACTCGCGGTGAGCCTGCCAACGGGGGGGCCAGCATTAGTCCTTTTGCATCGACACTTGGACGTCCCTTCCCATCTGGACCGTGACAAGTAACGCAGAGCGTTGTATAGATAGCTTTTCCACGGACGATGGAATCGGCCAGTAACCCATTACGCCGGCGAATTTCTTCAAGTTTCTTCCGTTCCGCAATCATCGCTTCCATGCGTGCACGCAATTGGTTCGCTATATTGAAAACGGACGAGTTATCCGCATGGTTTTTGACGATCGCTGCAGATATCTCCTCGGCTTGCGGATGTCCTCCACGAGAAACCGACAGCAGCATCTGAATGGCCACATCCGGGTGCTTATCATTCATCAGTCCCACGATACGTGAGTCGAGGGAGCGGTTCGATTCCAGTACGGCCTCACTGATCCGGAGACCAGCTGCGCGAACTCGTGCATCCTTATCAAGGAGGGCGTCGCCCAATAAATCGGTCTTAACCGTGGCCAAACCCTCGAGTGTCCAGAGGGCATGCAGACGACCGAGCGGTGATTTGGACGTTCTCACAATTGCTTCCAACATCGGAGCTACACTTTTGTCACCGTTAAGGATAATTAGCTTTTGGGCCTCACTGCGCCACCAGCCATTGGGGTGCGAGAGGTGGGCTACCAACTGAGCTGGGGTTTCGTCAAGCATTCGTGGCTGGGGGCCACGCTGCGTGGTCGCATGATCAATGCGGAAAATGCGACCACGTCCAACATTCTTATCAAGTTCGTACTCTTGGACTACGCCACGCAAATAGGACCCGCCACGCACCCAGTTTCCCTCTTGGATGATGCCACGATACATATCCACGATATACAGGCAACCATCGGGGCCAGTCGCACTGTTGACTGGTCGAAAATTAGGATCGCTGCTGCGTATAAATTCATTTTCAAGGTAGGCGTTGGAGACAACGATCCGCCCGGCATCATTAGAAACTTTGGCACGCCGCACTAACCGTCCCACCGGCTCGCAGATAAAAAGGTCGCCATGAAGATCTTTTGGCAGACGATCGCCCCGATAGACGGATTGGCCACAACTTGCCGTAAACCGGTTAAGTGTATTGTTGGAACGCAGGCGTCCGCGCCCACCTTGTGTATCTGGAACATTGTCGATGGGAAAGACCTCGCGAAAACCAGGGGCCTGCTCACCCGGAAGCGAGATCCGCCCGTAAACCAGCGGTTGCTGAAAGTCGGTTGCCGGATTCTCGCCGCCCGCACTAGAGTAGAAAATGCGTCCGACATCATCATGAGTTAGCCCCCACTGTCCGGCTCCTCCTGGCAGACTTCCTTTCTCGACCTTGCCTGTGGTAAAACGATACCGATGAGCTGAGTAAGTGGTATAAAGCCAGTTATCGATATTCCAGATGAGACCACTCGGCTGATGTTCGAGATTCCCACCTCGGTTTCCTCCTTGGTACCAGAGTTCTATTTTGTCGGCGACTCCATCGCCGTCGGTATCCTGATAGCTTTTCAGGTCGAGCGTATTCGTCTCACGAATTATTACGCGGTCCCGCAGGGGCAGTATCATCCGTGGTAGGGACAAGTTGTCCGCAAAAACAGAATGCTTATCATAGATGCCGTCCCCATTTGTGTCTTCGTGTCGAGAGACGCGACTAATGGCAGCCAACTGGTTCTTGCCATCAATTTCCTGCATGTAGGTACGCATTTCTACGACGTATAGCCGGCCGTTGCCGTCCCAGGCGATGGCTGCTGGCTCGTGAATATGAGGTTCGCTGAGAACGGATGTAATTCGGTAACCCGGCTGAACCTGCATCGTGTTGATCGAGTCCTGCGGAGAAAGGGGTGGGGCCTTTGAGCTGACCGCTGGCTGTGCAAGTAGTGGTGTACAGGAAGCGAGAGCCAGTACACAAGGCAGGAAACGTCTTGAATTCATTGCCATCATCCTTCATAAGTTATTGGTGCATCCGTTCGCCAGCGGCGTCACCGAACAATAAAATCTGAGGACACAATGCCCTATTTCTATTTTTCAAACGCAACCTTAACTTCAAGGATACCAACGCAGGCATTTTCTTTAGGCGTTATTTTAATTCGAATGGCTGTGCACTTCAGGGGTGCAGCGGGGTGAACAACGTTGTATTGGTTCGCTCGGGTCTCATAGCGATCTGTCGTGTAAAGTTCAAATACGTTCCACTTGCCTTCTTGCTCAACTTCCAACAACCACTCGGCTGGAAACTTAACGTCAAATTGATCTTGCATCCAATATACCCCAACGCTGCGGACTTGCTTGATTTCGGCGAAGCGAGTTTCCACCCACTGCTTCTGATTAATTTGCGGTCGGCTTGTCCAACGAGGCACCTTTTTGCCGCTTGAATATTGAGGCTCTTTTCCATCGCCAATTGCATTTACCGTATCTAGGGGTGAAGTATGTGAAGCTTTGATTGCTTCGAAAATACTATTCTGTGGGAGCATGTGCGGATCATATACGGCCAAGGATTTGTCCTGTGGAAACCAAACACTCATTGAACTTGCACCCCGATTATTCCACGCATAGTACGGAGTGAGGACCAGTTTGCATTTTTCACTACCGCCTCGTGACGTCTTGGACCGCGCAGGTACCGTGGTCTGCAGAAACGATCCCGCATCCATACTCATCGAAGTAATTCTGGATCTTTTAGTATCCGGCAATTGGTCAAAATAAAATCTTTGTGTCGCACCAGCGTTATCTACCCCTTCCGCACACAAAACTAACGGACCGCGCGTAAAGGCAATGCGGTTCGTGTTGGCCTTAACTGAAGGATGACAAATAGTTACCTGCACAGGCATGGGAAGATACAAGCCAACTCGGTCGCCCGCCTTCCATTCACGCTCAATCGACGCAAAACCATTTTCAATCTTGGCGGCGACATGCTTTCCGTTTATAGATAATTTGATGGGCGAGATGTTGGAATCGGCGTAACGATACAATTCACCGGGGACAAAGCGACCCTGCGTCCAAGTCGGAATACGGAGCAACAGACGAAATTTCGTCGGTTTCTCAGGATTAATTACGACTCTAATTTCGCCATCGTTTGGGTAATCGGTGTACTGTTGGACTTTGATGCGCGTGTTTTTCAACTTGATCTCAGTCCGACTTTCGGCAAAGAACGTAATATATAGATTGTTGTCATCATGGGCATAGGTCATGCCGGGGACCTGTGGTAAAAGTCGAGCCATATTAGACGGGCAACAGGCGGTCCCAAACCACGGTGCACGGCCTGCAGTACCGTGATTAAATGGATATTTACCGTCAGCCTCCAGCGGATTCACATAGAAGAATCGATTTCCCTCGAAATTAACTGCGGCAAGAACATTATTGAGCAATGCTACTTCGGCAACGTCCAAATACTTGGCGTCTTTGTGTAACAAGAACATACGATAGTTAAACAACACATTACCAACCGCTGCACATGTTTCGTTAAAGGCGTCCGCATTGGGTAGTTCGTATTTCGGTCCGAAACCCTCGATGCCATGGACAGCACCAAGGCCACCGGTGATGTGCATTCGCGTGTTGGTTATGTTACTCCAGATGTGATCAAGTGCCTTCCCGTAATCCGGGTTTTGCGTCAATGTACCGACATCGGCCATCGCCGAGTACAGATACGTTGCTCTTACGGCGTGACCAACGGCCTCGCGCTGTTCGATCACAGGAGCGTGTTGCTGGGCATAAGTGGGCGACATGACGCCCACGCCATCGGGAACGTATGTTACGCCACGTATTTCTAGGAACTTACGAGCCATCGTGAGATAGAGTGACTTACCAGTGACACGATACAGTTTTACCAGCGCCAACTCCATTTCTTGATGTCCTGGCGCCTGCCGGATTGGTTTGCCGCCATTATAATCTGAATCTCCTTCAAAAATGACTTTGTTAATATGAATGGCGCTCTTCTCCGCGACTTCCAACAGTTTCTTCTTACCCGTCGCTCGATAATACGCGATTGCTGCCTCATACATATGCCCGACGTTGTATAGTTCATGACTATGGACAATAAAGGTGTAAGGTTTATCGCCCATCATACTTTTGGCTGTGCCGACACCGGTTGTATGTGACGGATATAAATACCCGTTCGCATGTTGCGCCTGTGCTATTACGTCGGCTAGGTCATCTAATGTTTTCTCTAGTTCTGGATCAGGTCGCAATTGCAACAGGTATGCGGCGCCTTCCATAACCTTGTACAAATCCGAATCTATAAATCTATGTGGGCGATGTTTTTCAACCTTTTTCCCAGCCAGAAAATCGCGAGCCGCCTTCAGATGTTCAACGCCACCTTGCGTGCGTTCAAATGCAAACGGGACAAGCGTCTTTCGCTGCGTCTCTAATCGAGGGCGCCAAAAATCGCTCGTCATCTCGACTTTATTGAACGGTACGGGCTTCAGGGGGTAGTCGTCCGCATGTCCGCTACCAACGGCCAGTAACAACGCCAATACCAGCAACCCATGTTTCGTAGTCATTAAAGGTATTCCTTAGCAAAAAGACCCACATATGACGATCGGCAAACATGGGTTCGTTTAGTTAGTTGGTATGTAATTCAAGTTTCCCATTCTAACCCGTGCCACTAATAGATACACCCACCCGCAACCGAACAAGGAAATCCAGGGCTTCGCGCCAGCGTCAAATGTAGTCTCACCCAATATCCACAGCCTAATTAAAACGAATACGTTCCCTTCCGACCCATTCGTCCCATGATTCATCATCGCCAATATAATGAATAAGCCACCGATCTTTCTCTGCCCGCAGCACTTTCGCATCGTACCACTGCCCCTCCCATTTAACCTTACAGTCTGGCTTTATCCTAGCGACTCTTCGCGGTGGTTTCCGCATCGAAACAGCAAGATCTGATTCGAGATATTTTTTCACAACTTTCTTGTTATAGTTGTAAAACTGTACCGAATACGGTCGGGGATTATCACCTCGTACACCAACTACGCGACCGTACCGCCCGTTGACCCTAACGTAGCTACCGATTGGAAATCTAGATTTCGGTACTTGCGGGGTAACGCCACTCGTCTCAGCCACGACAAAGCTATCGTCTATGCCGTTGGAAAAGAATCCGCTACTCTGGCCTTCCAGGTGGGTCATTGCATTTTTAATCTCAGCTCTCAACTCACTGAGCGTAATGCTTCCATCTTTGTTTGTGTCGACAATTGGACTACCCGCCAAACTATCGAGAATAATCTGCGTAAAGGTCCAGTTACCAGTTGAAGTGTTATCCATCGCAGCGGAGGTTAAACTAAAACTGGCCACATTGTTTGCGGCCAACTTTTCTACGATAACTTGCATACCTCCCGAATAACAACAGTCAGCTAAGAAGATCGCTTTATGTCCATTGAAGCCCTCCGTTACGGCACTAGCTAACGCGTTCATGCTCCAAACCGTCTCTGCATTACGAGCCCCCAACCGAGCGTCGTAGTTAGCAAAGTGAAAGTCATTACCTGCTTTCCAACCGTGCCCCGCAAAGTAGACAATTAGCGTCGATTCCTCGGATGTCCTGCGTAGCGTATCATCAATCGTTTTACGAATGTTTGATAGCGTTGCATCGGAGTCGAGCAACATCGTAATGTTACGTGTCGGTGTGCCTCGTTTGATCAGTAATTCATATAACTCCTTATCCTTACGGCGTCGCGTGGAGTACCGAGTTAAATCAGCTTCCCAATTGCAGACACCAACAATAATTACGTGAGTTTTATTCGGCTCCCAACGGTCGGTCGCATAAGATGACAAAACAAAACACGAAATCAAACCAACCCAGAAAATAGATGGTAAAGGACGAATGTAACAGCCATATGGCATCTTCCAACAATTCATCAACATGCTTCCTCTTACTAGATATTATCTTTAAAAATGCGAGGTTGCCCTAACGTGGACTCCCAAGTAATACCCTTATCTTGTTTGACGGTTTTACCTACAAATTACTGATCCTTGCCCATATAGTAACAACGAATCTCTTTGTCGTTACGTAAAAAGACACAGCGATTTGCAAAAGCTGGATGCGACCAAACCAATAAACGACCGGCGACCGAGTGAGTTGGGTCGATTAAATTTACTCGACCGAGCTCTTCATATCGTTCTGGACTTAGATTTGCAATAATCAAATCACCTCGGTCATTGGCTAGAAAATAGCGGTCTTCGTGCTTGATGGTAAAAACGTTCCCCCAAGCACCAGGGCGTTTACCCGTAGAGGGTTGGTAGGTTGTCCAGAGCTTGGTCCCATCCTCCAGTTTTGCGCAGGTATAACGCCCGCTAATCCCACAGGCATAAATGAAACCATCATCAATAACAGCTGTACAGAATACGCCGCTAATTCCGACGCTTGTATTTCCTTCCCAAATAATTTTGGCCGCTTTCCCTGAGTCAGCCACTTCCACGCAGGCCGAAACACCTGCCCATGCCATCATATAGAGTTTATCACCCGCTAGAACTGGGTGCCCGATCGACATACCATAAGTTGGAACTACGTCGACTGCCCAGAACAGTTCTCCGGTTATGGGATCGATCGACTCTAATCCGTCCCCGTGCCATATAAGTAACTGACGAATACCGTTAATTGTATAAATAACAGGTGGACAGTAGCCGGGTATCTTTGAAGTAAGCGCTCGCCACACTTCATCACCATTTTTTTTATTGAAAGCGACAACCGTTGAATTTTCTCCACCGACTATACTGATAACGTTATCGCCGTCGATCAACGGATGAGCAGCCGTTCCCCATTCAGGCATCTGGAGTTGATAATCTTTTTTGAAATCTCGTTGCCAAACAATTTTGCCATTTAGGCTATTAAAACAGAAGAAATTACCCTCTGCACCTAGTGCATACACACGATCACCTTCAACAGTTGGTGTGGCACGAGGCCCAATCGCATAGGCTGCCACCGTGGTATAAGGACAATCCCACTGATGAGACCAAAGCACGTCACCGGTATTCTCATCCAAACATAACATGCGCTCCTTACCAGCAATCAGCTTTCTCACAAAATTGTAGTTTTTCGGGGGTCTGCCGTCGTGTAGATCTTTTGCTGTTGAAGCATCGTCACTCTCAATACGGTCCATAACATAAACACGCCCATTAGATATAGATGGTCCTGAGTAACCGCTTCCAATGGACGTCTTCCACAGTAGTTTGGGGCCGCCCTCAGGAAACTTATCCAAAATTCCTGATTCTCTCCACACACCGTCCCTTCGATTACCAAGCCACTGAGTCCAATCTTCAGCATGGACCTCAATGGTAACCGGCATAATCATGCCCAAGGCAAGGCAAACGAGCGTTTTAATTGCATTCATTGAAACACCGGACATAAAGCTATGAACTCACCTGGTTAAGACCACCTTCAATCAGTTTACCAAATAACAACATATGGTTTGCTTGATTAGGTAACAAGTCGCATCTAGGCATATCCATACAAAGCGAGCCACTAATGACCAAGAATTCGAGCAATACAAGGCATCGATCCTCCAACTGCGGTCGGATTCCAACTAACCTCATTCACCGGTTGATGCGGTAGTTTCCGCCCTACACCGCCTGAAAACAAGTATCCACTAACCGGCTAGCAACAATACGTTGTCGATAGGACGAAGCCTCGCTTCTAACTTTAAGAAACGCCATCGGATTCGCTTTCAGCTGATTTATCGGCAAGCCCCATCAACCAACCCAACAGGCAACCCCAGAGCATAAAGACCAATCCCAGCCCGTACAGAGCGGTGAAAACCATTGCCGAAACGGTAAGAACGGGATGGAATTCAAGTGTCGTAATCCAGTAAGCGAGCCCAACCATCGCTCCCATAATCAGAGGATTCCCGTCCGCGATCACAAATGGAAAGAAAAGAATTTTAAACAACAGAATAAGCACATGGTCCACAACGTTTTTGTCCTCATGCATCGCCCTGCGCAGGATAAAATTAAACAGAACCGCCATAAAGAAGGAACCGGACATTAAACTGATGCCCCATTTTTGTAACTCTGTTGACTCAACGCCTGGTTGCAAGACTGCTTCATCGGGTTTTCGCGGGTTGTAAGCAACCTTCACAGATTTCCCTAAAGGATAACGATCGACTGCACTACCCGCGCTATACCCATGACCACCGATCACAATCACATCGGACTTAAAATGCTTTTCGTTAACAGTGTAACTATATTCGATATCCGCTGAATATGTTGTCCCATCTTCATCCTGATGAGATTGCACTTGAGAGGTAATGATTTTACCCGTGACAAGAGGCCACGTAACGCTTCCCCGCGCGCGAGTTAATTGGTATTGACCATAGAGAAATACGCCTAAGCCAACTACGCCAATAACAGTCCAAATAAATAGTAACGCTTTGCGTTGCATCTTTCCTTCGGCAAGTTTGTCCACCTCGTCCGATTTTGCACTCATCTGAACCACCCCGTTTTTCTAGAACTCCATTGAACTTTAATTATATAAAAGGGACCGCGACCAAAAAGGCATCATAGCAAAAACAGGAATCATCAAACACCTTAACGCAAATAACACGACAGGACCGCAATTACGGTCCAAGCAACAACATTTTTTTAATCAGAAACAAACACACCAATAATTTCAAGCGTA
>Ga0315321_10004027_pt1 | contig 11319 bp, 7 predicted proteins | sample M180m21515metaG_FD_203464 | JGI IMG/M metagenome (GOLD analysis project Ga0315321, IMG submission 203464) | Ammonia-oxidizing marine archaeal communities from Monterey Bay, California, United States - M1 80m 21515 | ecosystem: Environmental > Aquatic > Marine > Intertidal zone | place: USA... | reverse complement strand
TTTTGCAGAGATTGGTACTAGAGCAATTTCTTTAGTGAAATCTTTGATTTTATCATATCGCTCAATGTTGAATCCATGTTCTGCGAAAGAGCCAACTAGGTCCCAATATCTCTGGTCAAAGTAGCCGATAGTATCTTTTGTTTGTTCTCTTATAGCCAAAGCCATAGGTCTATCGCGAACAGATTGCCAACCGTGAATCCTGTCGACTTTATTAGCAGCAATTACGAAAGGTGTTTTTGAATTCTTTAGAATACGAATTGATTCAACTGTTTGTGGCATACATCCATCGTGAATATCTACCATTAAGATTGCAACATCTGCTAAAGAACCACCTCGAGATCGTAGTGTAGAGAATGAGTGATGACCTGGTGTATCTATGAATAGAAGTCCTGGAGAATCAAATGATTTTCCACCCATTAGTGGCGAACATAATTCATTCAGTAAATCTGCTGGAACCTCAGTCGCTCCAATATGTTGAGTAATTCCACCTGCTTCACGATCCATTACAGAAGCCTGTCTGCCTGAACCAAGTGAACGAATATGGTCTAGTAGACTAGTTTTACCGTGATCTACATGGCCTAATACGGAAACAATTGGCTGTCTACGGTTTTCCATCGTGACCACTTCATGTTCCTTCCTCAATCAGTTTAATTGTTTTATTCGTATATTTGTGACTCAGCATCAAGTACCCAGTCGCATAGTCCATCTGGGAACCATAGTTCAAGTTCGAATGATGCAGTATCTTCTCCATCACTTCCGTGAATGATATTGTGGCCAATATCCATTGCCCAGTCTCCACGGATTGTTCCTGGTGCAGCATCTCTTCCGTTAGTAGGGCCAATGATGTTACGAGCAACTGAAATTGCATCTACGCCAGTCCAAGCCATGGCTACAACAGGTCCTGAAGTAATGAATTCGATAAGTCCTGAGTAAAATGGACGTTCTGAGTGCACTGCATAGTGTGCTTCTGCTAATTCCATTGAAGGAGTAAGTTGACGAAGACCGACCATACGTAGTCCTTTACGCTCAAATCTGTTGATTATTTCACCAACAAGTCCTCTTTGAACGCCATCAGGTTTTATCATAATGTAGGTTGTTTGCATATCTGCCATGATTCGCCCGACCGACCATCCCTATTTCAATCAAAGGGATAATTCTTTGATTAAATAGTTACTAAACTCTTCTAATGTCATAGGATTATCCGAAGCTCCCTCGATGTTTTCATCTAGATTAATCTGATAGCTTACTGAACGTTCATTAACTGCTTTCATTTCTGCTATATCAGAAAATCTGATAACCTTTATTTTGGGATCTGCCATATTATAAAATCTCCTAAATGTTATTTGATAACTTTCTTGGAATTGAGTCCAATTAGCCATTCTATTGTGGTCATATCCAATACTATTTACTCCATAATATCTTACGTTCTCCAGAAATACCTGTTTGAGTTCTTCATCTTCAATCGCTTCAAGAATTGAATTTGTAATACTAACTATTGAGTGCCCATCTTCTTTTCTATCTAAACCAATACTAGCTAAAAATAGTTCAGTAATTCCACCATCATCATCTCTCGGATCCACTTGGTTTAAATTATTAATCTCATGTGTCGACTCATTTTTTGTAGTCGTTTTAACCTCTATACATTGCTTATCAAAAATGAAATCTCTAGAGGTCGATTGATATCCAGACCACGCATCGATAATTATTTTTTGTTTAGTTTTCCATTCATCTTTTTTCATAAGGGTGTTTATGATAGATAATTCACCGATTAACCCTAATTTTGAGTTATCATTTAGTCTAAACTCGGCTAATGCTTTCCTCAAATATTTTTCAAATTGACTAAACTCGTTTTGACCCTTTAATTCTTCAGTAAACCATTGTTCATCTTTGATACGCTGATTAATACTTTGCATCATATCCGAAATCTCCTTCTGATTGGGAACTTCCAGGCGCATATATTCTGTGCCATTTAGTTGCGTTAATTTAGAAATCTCATGCACGAGAGGATTCTTAATTTCATAATTACCACGTACGTGATAGTAGTTATTAAATTCAGATTTTTCTATCAGTAAGCCCTTCCCAAATTCTTCTGTGTTTTTATTTTTAAATCTATAGCTTTCAGTCAAAATATCACCTTTTTTTTCATAATTAATTCCCCCTCATTGATCTTATATGTGACGGACTTCCGGTAGGTAAAGCAATCCCTATTCCAATATTTATATCGCCATTATTACCTTCAATAAAATAAATCGCCATGTGTCCAGGATGATGACTTGGTCTAGCTCTATCTGGAGTCCCAGACATCCCTTCAGGAGGCGTTTTTGGCACAGGAGTATAGTTATTTTTATGATAATCAAATAACTTATCATCATATTGATTTGAGGTACCAGAAGCCGTTCCCCAGACATTATTTACTAAGTTTGGCTCTCTACCATCTCGACTACGATGAGATAATTTTATTTTTAGTTCACTATCTAATGATTGTAAACTATAATCCGATTTCGACCCACTTCTCACTGTCACAAAAAAATCAGGATTTTTTGTCATTCTATCTCTCCACATAATAGACTCAGGAAATACAAATAAATCATTCTTAAGGGCATTATCTGGTTCTTTGACAAACTCCCAGAATCTTAGATAAGCAGCAATTGTATAAGGACAACGCCCTGTACTAACAAGATTCCTTGATTGTGATTTGATCTTGACCTTACTGAAATAATCTGCGCCATAAGTATTTGCATAATTTTCCCATCTAGAATATTCAGGATGATCTGCCGATGGGTTATGGTGGGTGAATTGTAACGAATCTAAAAAATCTGCTATTTTTGTACTACTAATTGGCTCAGAACTCACATACCCTTTGACTTCATTTAGTTTCCCAACAGATTCGAATTTCATACTTTTGATTAATTTCTTTACGGATTTAATATTGCTTTCCCGTAGATCTTTTTTTGGTTCTAAAATACCAAACTCAGGATGACTAAGTGGGCGTAGCGGTAGTTTGTTGACAGATGTTTTTGAAGTAGATTTATAGTTTAACCCCTCCAAAATATAAGGCAATTGTTCTAGTGGTTCATCCACTCTATTTTCTGTTAAGGAAATTCTTTCTTTGAGCGATTTATCGTCTGCGTGATAACCTCGAAATAGGTCCAATTGGTTCGCAGTCATAAAAACTCTACAGAAAGGGAGAATTTCTCCTCTATAACCGAACCACCTTTGCATTTGCATTTGCGTATCTGATGCTGGATCAGAACTTTCGCGGGCGAAAATTGTCACAGCTAGTCTCTCTATTGTCAAACCTCTGCTTAGTACATTACCAGCAACAAAAATACTGAGATTATCAGGAGTATTCACATATGTTTTTTCCTCTTCATCTTCTTGAGGAATAAATCGCGGACGAGATTCACCTCCTGCTTTACTATTAATGACTTTAATTTTGATATTAGGAATAATTTCTTCAATTATAGCCGCTTTTATTTCCGGCCATAAATCTTTAATTTCAGGAAATTTAGATCCTTCTAAATTTTTATTTGAAGACTTAATATTTTTATTGAAAATTCTAATCCATGAACTCCATTCTTCTTCGTTAGCAATAAAATGATTTTTAAACGCACCAGGCTCAATAGTTTGATTTGATTTATTATTTGGGTCAAACTCAAAATTCTCATGACTACCATTGTTCAGCCAATGTATCATTTCTTGTTTCCCTAAGAAGTGATCATCAGTCAGAGCCGTAGGGTGATAAACCATTGAATATACTGGAATTTGAGCTTTTTTAGCAGCCTCTAAGTTTTTATAATTTTCTTGTAAATGCGAATATCTCTTTCCAGAAGAAAGCATATTTATCGCAGCGCCAACAATGTATGCTCTAAGACCATCTGACAGATTAACAGAGCCATTCTGATTATACTCTAATATTTGAATCAAATCTATATGATTTTGTTCATAAAATATTTCTCCTCCTGTGTAGTAATTTTTCATTCCCTTTGGCTCGTAATAAGTTATTTCTGATTTCTTATCAGAGGGGGTATCAATAGCAAAAATAAAATCTCTTGGAGAAAGTGGATTAGATTCTACTTGTAAAACATTAGCCTGAGGTGTTGCTGTATAAGCAAGATAAGTTGCAAATAAATTCTCATTTGCTGTGGTATCAAATCTTTTTGATTGATCGTTACCTGCCCAAATTCTTGTAATTAAGTAGGGTATTGTTTTTCTCTTTTGAGAATCTAAAATAGATGAATCATCTGATTCATCATCAATCACTAACATATGACGAACTTCAGAAGGAGATTTATTCAGAGCACTATGTATCACTGAAGAAAGATCAATGATATGTTGAGGGATTTTTGGAATGACGAATAGAAGTACTTTCCCTTCTTTTTCTAAACTCTTTCTGATCGTGTGTTCTTGGGTTGAATAGTCAATGTTTGTCTTTTTATTAATTACGTTCATTTTAGGATACAAAAATCTAATCTTAGCTTTATATTTATCTTCACTATCTAATTCTTCATAAATCCTAACAAGCGTTTGATGCCAAAGAGAAATTTTTGTACCACTTAAAAGAATGATAATCTTTGTATTATTGTCTAAGCAATTTCCTATGACTCCCATCATTGAAGCAGTTTTTCCGGATTGAATTGATCCTACAACCATACCTTTTCTTAAGCGCCCTTCCGACCAAACTTTCTTATTTTCGAACAAATCAGTCGATTTATTAATAATATCTGAAAATTCTTCAGATTGGGCTTTAACTCTACTTACAGCGGTTTCAGAAAAATTCAATCGATTAATATAATTTTCAAACCAATTACCGCTATTTTCATCTTCACGGTTCCTATTTCCTCGATTACTACTACCGTTTCCTCCGTTATTTGCGCTGTTTTCAACAAAGAATTTACATTTACCTATAAACTCAACAAAAGTTTCTTCATCGTCTGGATTATACATATATGATCATTCACTATTCCTTAACTCTCTCCATTGGTAATTTTCGATATTAATCTGATCGAAATATGTTAGTGCATTATATCCTGAGAACAAGTCATATTTATCCTCATAGTTATCTTTAGAGACGCCAAATATATTGCAGATCTGTGTAACAGTTTCAGCATAATACCCCCATTGTGCCCATGATTGTGTTTGACCTAATGTTTCACCATTTTTAATGTACTCTTCAAATGTTTGATATGTTTCTTCTTCATCTATTTTTTTTCCGATGTCTACTCCAGCAGAATGACAAATGATTGATGCTACTATTATAGATATCAATGGGGGTTCATTCCAACTACTCTTTCCATCCTTATTATACCAGTTAGGGTTTTCTAACAAAATATTCCATACTAATTCACTATGTAAAGAATCTACAGAATCGCCCATTATTGAAGCGAGTTTAACAGAACTCCCATCCGTTCTTTTTATTTTTCGTTCCTCCTCATCTCTGTTTTCTTCAGCATTTAAAAAATTTCTAATCTTATCCTTTGTAGAAGGGTATTTTAGAAACTCCTTCTCATGTCCTTTCTTTTTCGTTCTTGGAGTTTCATGAAATAACAAACTCAATATTTGACTAATTAATTTAGCCCATTTAAATCGGTCATCCTTTACTTGACAAGCAGTGAAGAAATCCTCAATTTTCTCAGATTCGCTTTCAATGGATCTTTCATAGATTCCTGGTAACATTTCCTCTCCTCTCTCCGGCCGTATTCTAGACATCGCCATTATAAATTTCATTGCAACTAATGATTGATATGTGGCATTATTTATTTCAGTCGCATTCAGTGTTTCCCCTTGAGTGTTATATCTCTGGAAAACACGACGGATTTGTCTTGGTTTTGTTTTCTTGTCATATATAATCACAGGAATAACATATTGAACCTGTTCTTCAAATATCTGATGTACGAACAATTCCTTTCCAAGATGATTTATTTTCTCATCTCTTATCTCATGATAGTATTTACCAGCTAAAACTTCCAAACCCTTAATTCCTTCAAATCCTTTACCCAAAGTATATGGGAGGAATTTTTTATCAATCTTCTGATCTTCTGTTCCAATTAATCCGTATGTTTTATCCTTTCTCCACTTCTTAAATCTTGGAACTATCTTCGGATTCATCTTCAACCCTCCTCCAGTTAAAATCAATTTAACTAATTCTCCATCATCTTGATTGAGAACTAATTGATCAGTAGTTGCTTCTCTAAAAGCCTTCATTTTTCCTATCATAAACTCATTTGCTTTTGGCAACCTTCCGGCAAACTTCAAAATAGCAGTAGTTCTTTGTTTCCCATCAATTATCTGATATTTCCCATCTTCGTTTTCATAAAGAATTATCGAAGGTAGGGGGATTCCAAGTAATATTGAATCCATCAGAAATTGCTGCTTTCCCCTCTTCCAAACATCATCTCGTTGATATATAGGATCTATGTCTAAATGTCCTTTGTTAGCATGATAAATGAAATCACTTATTTTCCATTGATCAACTGTTGCTTTAACAGGTTCTAAAACCCCTGATTCAGAGGCTCTTTCATCCCAACTCTCCGCCCACAAAGCCTTACATTTTTTCTTACTAATATCATATTCCTCTAAGTTTATATTATATGCGTCTAAATATGATCTCGCAGATGATAAATGTGAATTAATATTCTCAAGTGAACCAATTATTTCGTCTTCATCAATCACTAATTCCGCCATTACCTGCATAAAAATACTATCATCAGCATCATTCCATTTAATAATATTAGTTTCAGGATACAAACATTTCCAAATAGGTTTTAGAGATTTTAACCAGTTATAGTTCTTACCAAAATTAGTGAAATCATCTTCTTCAAATTGAAGTAATTCCTTTCCATTTAGAAATGATTCAGAATTTTCATAAATATGCTGAATATTATCCATTATTTCTGATTTCAAGTCAGAGGTAAGTTCAGGTTGTTTTATTTTTTCAAATAAATAATCTGCAATTAACTCATATGCTGAACCTATTACTGTACTGCCATTTTTTTCATTTATAATTTTTAGCCCATGATCGGGTTGAATAGCATCACAGATTTTTTTGACTAATACTTGTTTTACATCTCCTTCTTTTATCGAAGATAAATCGAGACCAAGCATCTCATGTTCATTAATTTCATTTACTAAACTCTTAATCCAAGTTACGTCAGTATTATGGCCATCTTTTTTATCCTTGTTTCCCCAAGCTTCCGGCTCACCAACTTCTAATATCTCACTTATTTGTAGTACAGCTTTCTTCTTAACAGTCTGTCTCTTACTCACTTTTATCACCTAAATATTTTTCAATTTCTTTGAATATCTCTCGTGTTAATTTTACATTCACAGCATTCCCTAACTGTTTATATGCCAAGGAATCATTAGAATCTAGGATGAATGATCTACCCTTAACTCCATCTACATCAAAGTCTTGAGCACGCGCACATTCTTTTGGCGTCATTCTTCTTTTCTGCCATCCAATAATTGGAGTCTGAGCCATTGCCACTAACGCAGGGATATAGTTAGATTTCTTTACGCGAATTCCAGATGGACGGACTTGAATTAAATGCTTCCATATATTACGTTCTTCATTACCTACCTGCCACTCAAACTTTTGGTAAGTTTCTTTGAGTTCACGAGTTTTCATCAACCATTCACCTCCCACATCAGCAAATACTTCATCCCATTTCTTACGACTATTCCTGATGAATTTCTTTTTCCATTCAGGTAATGGTTTCTTCGATGAAACAATATATGGTGGGAACTGTTTAATTATCTCTGATCTTAATCTCGAATCATTAGGCGGTATACCTTCATTTTCTAAATGCTTTTTTAGTTCCCGTACTGTCACACGCCATTGCTTAGTAATGGGGTGAATTTTCTCCAAAGGATAATTTCTACCAAATTCTTGACTCCATGTCGGACTAGAGGGCGCCACACCAGGTTTAATTTTTTGAATAAAATCATTCCAATGATTAAATGCGTCTATATCGTCCTCTGACAGATAATATTTTTCTGATACACTACTTTTTTCATCCAATATTGATCTGACATTAGTCCTCTCATTGGATCCAATAGGGAACTTAAAAACTTCTTTTTTGCGTAAATCATTACGTATGGCGACTATATACAATCTTTTCCGAATTTGAGGTGTTCCGAATGTATGCGGGCTAAGAATTGAGCTTGAAAAATTATAACCTTCTTGTTCAATAGATTGTTTGATAATTGTATATGTATCCCCCTTGTCATGAGATAGTAAATTTGGCACATTTTCTAGAAAAAGAATCTTAGGTCTAGATTCTCTTACAATTCTCATAATCTCATGAAAAAGTGTCCCTCTTGTTTTATCATTAAACCCTTTCTGAATACCTGATTTACTAAATGGTTGACAAGGAAATCCCGCGCACAGTATATCAAAATCAGATAAATTATTACAATCTCGAATATCCTTGTGTGCAGCAATCCCAAAATTCCGCTGATATACTTCCGCGGCATTTTTATCGATATCGCAAGCAAATATACATTGGTGGCCTAATTCCGATAGTGCCGAATGAAAACCGCCGATCCCACAGAATAAATCTACGAACTTCACAACCGTTCGGTTCATTGGCGGTAAATAAGCTATAAGCTCCCCCGTACTCTAATATTATCAATCACCGTTATTCCATTAATTATTTTGAATCTTTGGAGTAAGTTGTAAAAACTAATTAGGTTTTCATCTGTATTTATAGAAAACTTTAGATCAATTGATCATCCATGACCTACTATGGCATTTACTCCGAGGGAGAGAGCAGTCGAGTATCTTAGAGAATTAGGTTTAAAATTTTCAGAGTGGATGTATGAGTATGAAGAATTTGAAGAATTAGAAGAGGAGTATGCCGATCTTTTACCGCGCTTAGAAAAAAAATCGGATGCAGAACTATCTGAATCAGAGTTCGATCGTCTAAATGATAATGTTTCAGAACTTTTTTTATGGGCGGAGGAGTTAGAAAGTCTCAATGCCGGAAAATCTAGATCAAGAAATATGCTTCTTGATTTTATTGGTGGAGTTGAAGAATGTAGATGGGAGATCTATTATCCGGTGAAAACTAATCTTAAGGCATTACATCCTCTAAATCATCGTCCTATAGGGGATGAGAAAATAAGGTTTGATATTCATAAAGATGGAGATCTCAATTATGTAAAAATAATCGAATCAGAGATTAATTATCTCCACTGGAATCTCTTTAAACTTGAGATAGATAATCAGCCCGGAATATTTGTAGGTTCAATCCCTGCCTGGCAACTTGAATTAGTATGCAATGTTCCTGCTTTGGAATCTGAAATTAGTAAAGAAGAAACTTCTCGCCGAATATTAGACTCTGAACGATCGAAGAATCAATGGCAAAGGCAAATTAATAAGAAAACTCGTGAAAGTATTGCTATGTTCTTTAAGAATAATGATAGTTTTTTTGCTAATCCTGTAATTATTCATGACCCTAAATCGGAATATATTGATTATGAAATTATGAAATCTGGAGTCGTTCATACATCTATTGACCTTTCATTCATCTCTCATAAAATAAGTACGAGGAATGCTGGAAGTGAGACGATTGATTCCAGGCCTCTGACTATTATTGATGGGCAACACAGAATTAGGGGTGCATCTTTGGCACCAACAAATTATGATCAGAGATTATTAGTAGTTCTTTTACCTAAGGAAATTTCTGAATCTACTGCTGGTAAGTTATTTGCTGAAATTAATACATTATCTAATCCCCTAAAAGATAAACATAGGATGTTCCTCTCTCATCGATTCGGAGTATCTTCGCCAAATCCTAAGTTTAGTTTTTCTAAATTTAATCCACAAGATGGTAAAACAACTAGATCTAGGGCGAATAGAATGTCGTACGAATTTGCTGCTCGTTTGTCTATTGACGATAATTCTTTATTTCTGAAAGATAAAATTAGATTTTTAGATCAGAATCCTATGGGTAGTGTGGTAGATATAGAGAAATGGGTCGAGTATACATATGGATGGTTTCAGAATTATCCTTACACTTCACAACAGAATTATTCAGAGGCACATATCCTATCTGAATTATCAAATTATTTTGAAGCATGGCATAGTATAATCGGAAAAAATAATTGGGAAGGTGAATTTTCCTGTCTTTTCAGATCATCATTACAGTTTAGAGTGATATTAAAGAGATTTAAAGACGTTTATATAAAGGCAAAAACTAATCTCCAGAAAGAAGATATAGTCTCCTTAGAGAGATTTAAACAAGTTTTGTCCCCATTATCAAATATTCCATTTACCAACAAAGAGATATATTCTCAATACGATGCATCAGGAGAAGATCCTTGGAAATTACTTGATGCATGGGTTCAGGATGCGTTGAAGAACGGGGTATGCTATTCTGAAGAAGAAATTTTAGATAAGACCATGATTGGTATTCCAGGAGCAGGAATAATTTCTCCTCCTCTGTCTTCCGACTTTCACCAAGTTGATATTCCTTCATCAGGACTATTCCCCTCGAAAGAAACGAAATATATTGAAGTACACCGTCCATTGAATTGTGGATTAACTTGTAAAATTAGAGTAGGAGAAGGAGATAGAGTTTACAAACAAGCTTCGATTAATAGTAAACAAATAGTTGATAAGGCAAAAATTCCGATCAGAAAAGTACCCCAAATTATGGATATCAAAGAAGGACTGTACCTCGAACTGGAATGGTTTACTATAGACAGTAGTGTAATTCATAGAATTCAAATTAACTGATATCTATTTTTTATTTATCGGTCGATAAAAATCAGTTAATTCCGCCTTTAACATATCGACGAGTCCACTTCATACGACGTGGATTACGACCAAGCTTCAGCATGTTCTTTCGAGCCTTACTGTCCTTGAACCAAAGTACTGAACCATCTCTCTTTACAAACATAATGCCTGTTCCTGGCTCGATTTCTTCGTGTGAGAAACTGCATATTCTACGCTCTGGCATCTTAATTCACCTCAGCGTCCTAGACGTCGTGCTTCACGACCTGTATCTCTTAACATCAAAATATCTCCAACACGGACTGGTCCGACTACGTTACGAGAAATAATACGTCCAATATCACGTGGATTGTTTGAGTCATCTACACGGACCTTAACTTGAGTTGCTTCGCCAGTCATACCGGTACGGCCGACAATTTCTACGACCTCTGCTGGCCATGATTCTACTGCCATATTTCTTTCCTCCAGTTATCCTTTAGAAGATTCACGCAGTCATTGTCTCATAGTGAGACTTGACTTCATTGAATCTGTCCATTCCATCTTTTTCTACGGACATAACTGCAATTGCTGCAGTACGTGTT
>Ga0315321_10004024_pt1 | contig 11319 bp, 15 predicted proteins | sample M180m21515metaG_FD_203464 | JGI IMG/M metagenome (GOLD analysis project Ga0315321, IMG submission 203464) | Ammonia-oxidizing marine archaeal communities from Monterey Bay, California, United States - M1 80m 21515 | ecosystem: Environmental > Aquatic > Marine > Intertidal zone | place: USA... | reverse complement strand
ACGGGCAATAAAGTATATATCATTACTCGTCGTTGCGAAGACTATTCCGCATATCGTGAATTAGATGTGGCGGGTTATGGTTCATTAACAGAAGCCCGAAAGAAGTTCAATTTACTTTTCAAAGAAGCAAAAGAAAATAACTATCCCGATGAAACAATTGCTGATGCAAAGAAGTTCATGGATTGGGGCGGTGGTGGAGGTCGTATGTCATTTGATGATGATGAGATGATTTATGAATTGCGAGAACTTATCATCGGAGATAGAGGCGACTTTTACTTTGATGCGGAAACAAAACTTAGTAAGACTTGCCCTAACTGTGAAAAATACGGAAGGGATGCTACTACGGACTATATTTGCGATTTTTGCGCTCAATGTAAAAGATGTTGCGAAACCTCTTATGGATGTTATGATGTAGCACTATGTAATGACTGTGATGGCTCTTTTATCGGAAAAGATATTGACGGTTGTTGCGGTTCATGCGATGACTGTTGCGAATGTGATAGAACCTATGATGCTGAATCCCTTGATGATATGAAAATCAAGTATGATAATAGGGACAGGATATTTTTTATTAAAAGCGTGGACTATGACACCGATGGTGAAATAGAAAATGATGAATTGCCTCAAGAATTTACTATCAAAATTCCTTCAAACTATCATTATTTTGATGAAGATGCCGACGAGGGAGATATTACCGATGTTCTCAATGAATGGATTTCAACCGAAACAGGATTTTCAACGAAAGGTATTGTGTGGATTGAAGAGGAAAATAATTCATGGCGTAAAAGTGCGGAAGAAAAAGAATCAATTATCAAATCCCCTTATGTTTGGGGTGCAGGTATTTTTGCATTAACACTTGGTCTTCTTTCCCGAAAACGATGAGTTATACTCTTACGAAGTAAGAGTCTAACTTGGATTCAACCTAAAACCCACATTTATTTGATTTAATTCCAAATTTGACAAGAGGAAACTTTATTAACTTGATTACTCCCCCAAAAATCATGTTCCGCCGTAAAAAGACTCCGACCCCAATTCAAGAAGTCCTCAAAGATGGTTGGTTTGCTGACAATAAAGGTATTGTCGCCAATCTCCCTTATGCTGATGTGATGGGAACATCGGGTCAAGGAGGCAACCTTCGTGTTGATTACGCTACGCTCAAGAAGATTTTCGGCAAGCCTTCCGTTGATAACAAGAATGGAAGAGGTTGTAAAATCCGTAAGGAATGGATTATCAGCATTGATGGGGTCGTTTGCACTATCTATGATTGGAAGCAGGGCTACGATTTCACCAAGCCAAAGGGAGGAATGCCTCTCAAGGAATCCCGATGGTCTGTTGGAGGTTCACACCGAATCAGTTTCCGTCTTGTTCAAGGAGTTATTGATTCGTATGTGGCGACAGATATTCTCCCAAAGGTTGTTCGCTTAAATGGAAACAATGAGGGATGGTAATTAGGGTCTTGAACCCGACCATTTAGATACCCCTTTGCACAATGTAGGAGTATGCCCTGTCGTATCACCATAGATTCAAACGAAGGGGAGTTTCTTTCACACATTTTGAAGCATGATGAGAAGAAGCGATTGCCTGTGGGTGATGTTCTCCTTGAATGTGGCGATACTGATTGGGTCTTTGAACGGAAGACATGGGGTGATGGGCTTAACTCATGGAAGTCAAAGCGACTCCAAGACCAAATTGCTCGTATGATAGAATCTCACGATAACTACGCCGTCATTGTGGAAGGGAAGCCCGAAGACTTCTATTCCCCAAGCCCCGACGATTGGGGGCATTTCCGTGCGTTCCTTAACCGTGTTTCCGTTGAAGTGTGTCCTGTGGTCTATACAGATACAATTACTGAAACGGCTCGCTATATCAATTCTTTCAAACTCCGATTAGAGGATGAATCACAAGGCCATTTCGTGCGCCCTGTGACCGCCGTTAAATCTTCTCGTAATGCACATCATAACCTTTTACAGTCTATGCCCGGCATTGGAAGGGAGAAAGCAAAATCACTTTATGACCACTTTCCGAATCTAAAAGCCTTAATTGGTTCGTGGGACTCGGCAAAAGACGACAAAATCGTGGTCGGTAAAACTTGGGCGAAAGTGGAAGCATTCATTAACAAGGAGTGGGGAACGACTCCCAAAACACCCGAAGTAATCCGAGAACGGAAGAAAAGTGAAACGACTCAAAGAAACCTTGATTGGTTCACGGAGGCATAAATATGAAAATGGAATTATCCGCCAAGACCGCTAAAGCCTTTGTTAAGGGTATTGAAAATATGACTGATATGATTTTGTTATCGTTTAGCAAAAGTGGCATCAAGACACGGACACTTAACTCGGACAATACTGCTTTACTTGATTTAGAGATTCCTCAAAGTGCTACGGAAGTCTATGACTTCTCCGAAGATAATTCATTTGAGGTTGCATTACTGATTGCTGATGTGAAGGACATGACTAAATCACTCGTTGTTAAAGACACTTTAATGATGGAGTATTCTCTTGACGACCCGACATGGCTTATCTTGTCGGCAAATGGCGTGGAGAAGCGTGTTAGGTGCAAAAACGCATCATTGTTGAAGAGGCACAAAGTTCCACCTACGGAATCTAAGTGGTCGGCTGATTTACCGTTTAAGCAAGCCAAAGCATTCTTATCCACTTGTAAAGATATTCCTACTTTTGAAATCAAAGTAAATCATAATGAAGGTATTCAATTTCAAGCCAAGAATGATGATGAAACATTGACATTGGATTTATCCCAAGATGAGGTCGGACTTCATGCCGAAGAATCTCAAATATGGCTTACCAATTTAACCCCTGCTAATTTGCTTGCTCTCCTTTCGGTTGCTTCGGCTAAGACTCTCATTACTTTGAAAGGTGGAGATGGTTCAGTCATTAAAGCCGAATGGAAAGAAGCGGGTTTGGTTCTCAATGGATGGATAGCCCCTCGCACATCATAGGAAGTGAAATTATGCAAAACAAAAAACCAACCATGTTTGAAGCCGCAAAGAAAGTAATGGGAATTATGGAACAATTGACCGCCCGACAGATTATTGTCCGATTGAAAGACAATGGAAGAAAGGAAGTGCCGACACCAAGACAGTTAGCCCAACGATTCCGAACTGACCAACAAATCAATGTCATAAAGTCCCGTTCAAAGAAGGATGAAACCATTTTTCAAAAGATAACTGAATGAGGTCTTGAAGGCTATTCAATTGGGTCTTGAAGACTTATTTTCAGTCTTGACCTTAACATTTAGATAGTTCCAAACACAACAATGAATTCCCACTTGTGGTGGCGAGTCGCCGCCAATGGAGATGATAATATGCAAAATGCAAGACCGTTCAAACTATCCGATAATTTCGTAGCCAAATACAAAAGAAAGAAAGCCCCCTTTGGTTTCAACGGTTTGGGTGAATTGGTGTATAATCGCACATACTCTCGTTTGAAGGCTGATGGTAAAAACGAACAATGGTGGGAAACCGTTCAGCGTGTTGTGGAAGGGACATTCAATATGCAAAAGAGGCACATTGATTCAAATGGTCTTGGTTGGAACGCATGGAAGGCTCAACATTCCGCCCAAGAAATGTATGACCGTATTTTCCAAATGAAGTTCTTGCCGCCGGGTCGTGGTCTATGGGCTATGGGAACGCCAATTACCGAAGAAAAGAATTTATTTGCGGCTTTGAATAATTGTGCTTTCGTTTCCACAAAAGACATCGCTCAAGAATTTGCCAACCCATTTTGTTTCCTCATGGATGCTTCTATGTTGGGAGTCGGAGTAGGATTTGACACCAAAGGCGCAGGGACAATTGTGCTAAAAGGCCCAAATCGTGACCGAAGGATAGAAAATTGGACAATTCCCGACACAAGAGAGGGTTGGGTTGAATCAGTTCGCTTACTTCTTGATTCTTATTCTATGGGTGCGGGAGAAATTGAATTTGATTATGGCGATATTAGACCCGAAGGAGTCCCTATCAAGGGATTTGGTGGCGAGTCAAGTGGGCCACAACCCCTCATTGAGTTACATAATGTCATTCGGGCAACATTGGATAAAGAGGTTGGAAATCCAATCTCAATCACATCTATTGTGGATATTATGAATCTTATTGGAAAGTGTGTTGTTGCAGGTAATGTCCGAAGAACGGCGGAGATTGTTTTCGGAGAACCCGACAATGACGAGTATTTGGATTTGAAGAATTACGAAGTCAATCCTCACCGTGCTGAATATGGTTGGACTTCTAATAATTCCATTTATGCGGAGGTCGGGATGGATTATACACCTTCCGCCGAGCGAGTTAAAATCAACGGTGAACCGGGTTATGCTTGGCTAAAGAATATGCAAGACTACGGGCGCATGGCTGATGCCCCCGATTACAAAGACCGCCGAGCGATGGGTGGAAACCCTTGTTTGGAACAGACTCTTGAATCGCACGAATTGTGTTGCCTTGTTGAAACATTTCCTAACAATCACGAATCTGTTGAAGATTACAAAACCACTTTGAAATATGCTTATCTTTATGCTAAGACTGTTACTTTGGGCAAGACGCATTGGCCTCAAACCAACCGTGTGATGCTACGAAATCGCAGAATTGGATGCTCAATGTCGGGGATTGCTCAATTTGTCGCCAATCGTGGCGTTGGGGAATTGAAAAATTGGATGGATGAAGGTTATCATCACATTCAAAATTTGGATAAAGAGTATTCCGATTGGATGGCGATTCCTCGTTCCATTAAGACAACAAGTATCAAACCATCGGGAACAGTTTCCCTCCTTGCAGGTGCTACGCCGGGCATTCATTTCCCCGAAAGCCGATATTACATTAGGAGAATGCGACTTGGTATCAATTCATCGCTTGTCCCTTCCTTAGAGAAAGCGGGCTACAAGGTTGAACCTGCTTTTGGTTCGGAAGATACGACTTGTGTTGTTGAAATCCCTGTTGATGTTGGCGAAGGTGTCCGAACATTGGACAATGTTTCCATGTGGGAACAATTATCTCTTGCGGCTCTTGCACAGCGATATTGGGCTGACAATCAAGTTTCTTGCACCGTCACTTTTGACCCCGAAAGCGAAGGTGAACAAATTGCATCAGCACTTGATGTTTTCCAATATCAATTAAAGGGTATTTCTTTCCTCCCTCGTTTGGACTATGGTGCATATCCACAAATGCCTTACGAATCCATTGATGAGGCCACATATCACGAAATCAATAACAAGGTCGGCAAACTATCCTTTGGTCGTGTTAAGGGTGAAGAAATTGTCGTGGAACGCTTCTGTGACAATGATGTTTGCGAGATTGACTTTAACCCTGTGGAAAACTAAATACTTTCGGATTAAATTACCACAAACTTTATATGTTAGTGTGCGATAGGATGGGCATGGAAACCCATACCTACACCGTGTATCGCTATTACGGCGAGAGAACCGAAGATGACGAACCAATTTATGAGCCAATGACACATGAAGGCTATGAAAGCGAAGATGAAGCATGGGAAGCGGGAATGAATGACGCTATGGGTCACAGCGAGAATCTTAACAAAATCACCGTCACCAATCTTGAGGATGATGATGTAATCACTTGGGAATTGGAAGGCAATAAGTGGATTATCACATCTTGAGGTATTTATACCTGTTAGGGCAATCCGACTCTATGTTAGAGAACCCTATCATGCAAAAATTGAGTGAACACTTGACCGCAAATCACGATGGCGATTGGAGATTTGAATACATTGACTACGATGGCATGGCATTACATTGTTATTTGCCTGTTGATTCTCCGGGTTCATACATTATCGTTGATGCTTCCCATTATAACATCTTGGAAACAGGAAAAGCGATTCCTCAAGGACTCATTGATGAAGTCAAAACCGTTCTTGAAGATAGTTTCCGTATTTATGTTGATTGGGATGCTACGGATAAGCCCGAAACATGGGCATAGAAATCCTTCACGGAGGGAAAATGCGGGTGCGAGTCCCGTCTTCGGCTTTCTTTTCTAACCCGAATCATTAGATAGTTCGCTAACTCATGTTAAGACAATGTGTTCCTCTTGTGGTTGTAAAAGTGCCGAAGGGGTGAAGAAAAACTGCGGTTGCGGTCAAGACCCCTGTAAGACTTATGGTGCTGAAGATTGGCAAACCAATGACGAATTTTGGGAATATATGTATTTGAATTATGGAGAAAAATTTGATAATAATGGTCATATTGAAATGACGAACTCCGAATTAAGAAAAATCGCAAAAAAGCAAGGCTTTGCGGCTGAAACGACTATGACGGTTGAACATAAGGATGGCTCAAAATACAGATATTCGGAAACCGACCCTATTTATGGTGAAATGGGTGAGATTGTAGGTCATGTTTCGGAAATTACGGATGAGCAGGACACCCCTTATCAAAAAATCTATGGGCGTGATGTGACGAGAGAACATAATTTTTATCATGCTGAATCCGAAAATGTTCATTGTAGTTTTTGTAGTAAAATTATCGGAACGGAAAAAGAAGTCTATGATGAAGAAACCATTGACTATGAAGTGGCAAATGGCGAAACCATTTGTGTTTCTTGTGGCGAGGAACGAGAAAAAGAATTGAAAAATGACTTAGACCCGCATTATTCTCCGTTTTATGCTGAAACATTTGAAGCACAAGGAAAAAGAAATAGCATTAAAACCGTTAAGAAAAAAGGCATAACCCTTGTTAAAGGCAAATTACACACAATAGAAGAGGGAGGACAATATGATAAAGCACCCTCCACAATAAAGTTTGAATTGCCCCTTGATGAGTTTATTCGCAGATTGCAGGGTTCATCAATGGTAAATTACACAGGCTATATCACAAAGGAATATGATGCTGAATATCATCGTGATTCCAAAGGTCGTTTTGCGGAAAAGCCACTTCTTACAGGTTCAGTCATTAGTGGTCTTGCACTTGGTTTAATTTACTTAATGAGGGGAAAATAATGACAATTGAAAACACACTACAACAAGCGGAAAATACTGCTGATAATGTCCATTTCTTATGCGGCTTATCTCGCCGTCGCTATGATTGTTTAATTCGCACCGCCAAACAGTTAAGATACAAATTACGAGTGAGGGGTTCGCTTGAGTCGTGAAGCGGAAAAACTTGTTGAGGAATTTTCCGAAGACCTCGCCATCATTCTTGAAACTTTTATTGAGGAAACTCAAGATGCTAAAGTAGTTATTGCTCGTATTGAAACCGAGATGGGTCGGCTTAAAGACGACATTACTTCGTTAAACAAAACGATGATACATGGAAACGGCCAACCACCCTTGATTACTCGTATTGCTGTCGTGGAAGAAAAGATTGCTGACATCAAATCAAAGATTGAGCAAATGGAAACTGAAACTGCGGAAGAAAAGAAGATGCGTTGGGAGTTTTTGATTGCGGCTGTTCCGGGTATTTTAGCACTTTTGACGGGTGGAATGCTTTAATCGGGCTTTTGGGCATCAGCCAAATTGCATAGTTCATATACCCTCATTGTTAGATAGTCGTTTAATCAAGTATTTGTTATGAGTCAAACCTCAATTCCACTTGTAGTTATCGGAGTCGGCGGCTTAATTTCTTGGTATAATCCCGCAGGTCTTCGCTTTATTGGTTATACTATGATTCCTGTTGGTATCATCATGCTTTTCTTAAAAAGGTCTTGAACCCGTAGGCTTAGATAGATAGAAGGTTAAGATTTCTTTATGCCTTACTCCGACCCCGAAAAGAAAAGGGCTTACATGGCGAAATATAATCCTAAGTATTACGGTGACAATCGTGAACCGTTGATTAAGAAAAATATCAACAGGAAAAAGGATTTACGAGCCAAGAAGCGAGAGTTCATTATGAAAAGATTTGAAAATTGTTGCCCCCATTGTGGAAACATGGAAATCCACCCTATCAAATTATATGTTGAATACGCTTCTTCCTTAGAGGATGTTCCTTCTAAACCGATTATGGATTTGTCATGGACACAGTTAGAATTATTGTTAAACAATGGATTCATTGAGTTTCTTTGTTCCACCTGCAAATATCGTGGAAAACCTGCCGACCACATTGGGTCTTGAAGTCATTAGGTTGATTTTTAATCTGTAAATAAATCATAAATCTAACCCTTTAGATAGTGGGAAGGACAATGAATCGTTATGGCAATTACAAATGTTAAAGAATTTGACATTTTACCTTCTCGTTGGGATTATTTTGAGAAAAGAATGAACAAACTTCAAGATGCGGCAGGAAGAAAAGTTCCTCCGATTGAATTTAGGTGGACACGACAAGCAAACTCAACAAAACCTCTTGATGCAATTCTCATCCCAAGTGCTATGCGTGGGAATGTCCCCGATTCTCGGCAATTGCCTAATGGTGATTGGGTTAGGGATATTATTCCTGTGAAACTTGAGTATGGCGATTTGATAAACACTAAGTTTGATTATGTGGGTATTGTAAAATATGGTGAGGTCAAAGACACGGCTAAAACTTTGAAAAAGAATGTTTTCGTTACTATTGCTAAAGATGCCGCTATGTCCGATGAAGAACACTTTCAAAAAGTGGAAAAAATGACTCCACAATTACAGGCTCTTGGTGAACAATGGCAAAGCACGACAAGCGTTCTGTGCGAATTGTGCAATCCCAAAGGTGATGGAATTTCACGCCACGCCGCTTATATCGTTCAAGCCAAAGAAGATGTCCGACAAAATACCAAAAAGAGCCTAAAGGGACAGCAACCTCCATTAAACTTGAAAAAGGGAGATATTCTTCAATTAGGAAGTGCTTGTCTTTCCGATTTTATGGGTCTTGATGTGAAAAAGATTGCCGCATTTTATGAATTAGACAGAATAGTAGGTTCATACGGCCCAAATGGTTCACCCTCTAACCCTGCGGGATGGGGCTATAAAGAAATGGGAATTTATGATTATGCGGAAAGGTTAGTCATGTTTTATGGACAACGAGAGCGTGAATGGCTTTCAGCAATTGGAAAACCATTTTACACATTAAAAAACAAATCTATTTACAACAATGGACAAATGAGCAAACTGCATGACCGTAAAGTGAAAGAAGGCGACGGTTGTTTCATCGGAAGTGCAGGTATGCGTCTATTAAAGAGCCGTGTTTTCAATCTTTATGAAGACGACCCTAACCAAACACCACAATGGATGCTACAACCCTATGGAAGTAGTTCAACATCAGCAGGAAGTGTAAAATCTTTCGGTTGGGATGAACAAAAGGGAATTTGGCTTGATGGTTTGCATAATGATTTTGATTATGTGGAAGTTATGGAAGTTAATGAGGCTGATGGAACGCCAATTATTGATGAAACCACAGGCGACATTAAGATGATTGAAGTCAAAGTCCCTTCTTTGAGTTATATTCGTGATAGACTTCGGGACACTTGGACAGGCTACGGTTACCGAAGAAAGAAAAAGCGTGGAGAGTTTGCTTTGAAGATTCTTCCCGTCATGCCACCTGCCGTTGATAGTGAATATGTTAAAAATCAGCGAGATGCGATGGTAAAATGGCTTTTAGGTATTGACATCACTAACCTTCCCGATGAAATTAAGGGTGAGGCTGACAGGGTGCAACGATTAAAGGCTATGGCTGAATTGGGTTATGTTGGTCAAAAAACTGCGCCCGATGCTCATTTTTGGTGGAAATACTTTTCTATTGCTAACTTCAAAAAGCGACAACGAATAGAATATGTCAAGGCTTTGAAGGCGTTCCAAGAAAGAGTGAGTCCACAATTGCCCGCAGGTGGAAAGTGGCACAGAATTAAAGATAAAAACGATTCCGATATGTTTTCTTACTTGAGGCAAATTTACCCAAGAACAAGTGATAGGAACAGGGCAAAATCGGATGAATTTGAAATTGTTTGGATGACTCAAGCACAAATGGATGCTTTCCCTGCTTACAAAGCACAAAAAGAAGCAGACCGTAAAAAGCAATTAGAAGAACAAGAGAAATTCAATAAATATCAGTCTATTGTGCGAAAAATTAGGAGTGACCGTTATTATAGTCGGGGAATGATGAGGAACATTCCTTATGAGCCATCCGTTCAAGACTTCTTGAAATTTATGGGTGGTGAATGGGAAAAACTCGCACAAGATATGGATAGATTCAGCACACAAGCAACAAATGTAATTCGTGTATTCCCTAATGCACCCGATACAGTTAGGCAAGCCTATCTAACACAAGATGAATACGAAAAGGTGGCTGATTATTTCCGACCACAATTAGTAACACAACCCACCACAAATACCCCTACTGCACCTGTTACAATTACACCAACCTCATCAACAGTCGCTACTAAAGAACCTGCTATGAGTAAATCCGCCGCTTACAAATTGCTACAAAGCAATCGCCCAACATCTTATGCACACTCAATCGGAACAGTATTGCCTTCCATTGATGGATATTGTGCTATGGTTTCTCGCCCGTTCCGTAGGCGAGGCATGACAGGATTTGGAAGAACAATTACTCTCGTTAATACAAAGATAGACGAAGTTTATGTTTTCTTTTACTTCGGTTCTAAAATTCCCGAACAAGGACAGTATTACACAGTTTATGATGTGGAAGTGGAAGACCATAATGAATACAAGGGCTTAAAGCAAATGATTATGGAAGATACAGATGGTGGACAAGTCCAATTTATTAACTCAACACAGTAATAGGAATCTTTATTAACCTGTTCCCGCACCATTAAACCATGATGGAACACCAAATGGAAGGTTCGGCTTGTGGAAGATATGTCTATGGTGTCATCCTCCAAGATGGCGAAGAGATTGATAGGTATTTGATTGAAGACCGCATGGAGGCTTCTCAATGAGTGAAGATACCACTACATTTATTGGTATTGCCGACTGTCATGGCCTTGAGTCATTTTTACCAATGGAAGGGAATGAAAATCAGTTAGGATTCTTAGTTATGCGAGCCAATGCAAACCGACACCGCCATGCCCTCGTTTATCAAGTGGAATTAAACGAATACAAACAAGCACTTATTGAGGCCACCCTTGAAGCAGGGGATTATATTCAAGCCTGTAAAATGCTACATGACCCTGCATTCATTGATAATGTAGGTGTTGAGAAAGATATGATGAATTCATGGGAACTGATTCCTAATCCTCGTCTTGACCCTTATTCGGGGCGTTTCCATGAGGACAACGAAGAGGAAGAGTGATTATTATGTTGTATGTTCACATTGGGCTATGCGAAGGTCGCCACGAAATTACAAGAGATGATGGGAAGCCATTAACGGAGTTCATATTCCCACAAATTGTGGAGAATCCAATGGACTTCATTTCTAATTTTGAAACCGCCTATGGTGCATTAG
>Ga0315321_10004023_pt1 | contig 11320 bp, 16 predicted proteins | sample M180m21515metaG_FD_203464 | JGI IMG/M metagenome (GOLD analysis project Ga0315321, IMG submission 203464) | Ammonia-oxidizing marine archaeal communities from Monterey Bay, California, United States - M1 80m 21515 | ecosystem: Environmental > Aquatic > Marine > Intertidal zone | place: USA... | reverse complement strand
GACGATATGTTGTGCATCGCCTGCATCCAAAATTGCTGCAGCGGCTGAAGTAATATCAATACCTAATGATTTGCCTAATTCTTCTTTATTTGGAACAAATGCATATGCTGCACCTTGTTCTTCACAGAGAATTGGAAGATGTGCTACTACCTCTGGTGGTTCAACATCTTCAGCAATTACAATTAATTTACTAGTACCACGTTCAATAGCCTTTGTTGCTTCATTTGTCCCTTTTTTGACTTTACCGCTAGTTGATGCAACCCTAACGGCTTCCAATATTGGACTAACCAAGTCTTCTGGAGTTTCAAATTTAACGTAATAGGCTTTTCCCATAGTATTATCGAATCTTGTGGTTGGTATTAAAAGTGTTATCTGGAAATGATAGATTTTACTTTTTGAAGAAATTCAATCATTAAAGCCTCTAATTGCTCTTGACTTTCAGATTCAGCATAAATTCTAATGATCGGTTCAGTTCCACTGGATCTTATCATAACCCAATTTTTAGAATCAATAGTAATTTTGATTCCATCAGAAATATCAGATTGTGGAAATTCATCTTTTAATGACAAAATTATTTTTTTAGAATCTTCTGATGAACATTGAATTTTATCCTTAGTTGTAAAAGATGGAGGTAATTTAGAAATTACATCAGAAAGAGAATTGTCTGTATTTGATAAAAGATCAAGCATTAATGCTAAACTCATACAACCATCTCTAACTTGATTATGTTTACCAAACATGAATCCGCCATTTTCTTCAAATCCAATTAATGCATTTGTTGAAAGCATTTTTCTTGAAACTTCAACACTTCCTACTTTAGTACGTATTACTTTAGAATTAAATTTTTCAGTTAATACTTCAGTATTTGTACCAGAATTCAAACATGTAACAACTAAAGAATCAGGATTTGTAGTTAGAATATGCTGAATAAGTATCAATGCTGATCTATCACCAGTTAAAATATTTCCAAGATTATCACAAAAAATACTTCTATCACCATCACCATCAAATGCAATTCCAAAATTAGCTTTATTTTCAATTACAGTTTTTGAAAGAATTGAAAGATTTTGTGGTGTTGGTTCAGAACCACGTCCTGGAAAAGTACCATCTATCGTTTCATTTACAAGAATCGTTTCACAATTTACTTTATTACAAAAATCAGGTGCAGTAACAGCTTGTGCACCGTTACCTAAATCTAAAACAACTTTGAAAGATTTTGATTCTATAAGTTGAGAATCAATATGAGATTTAATCCCATTGAGATATGTTTCAATTGATCTAGTTTCTTCTTCAGTTGTTCCCCATTTTTTAGGAGTAGGTAACCAATTTTTTTTAAAATAAATATCTTCTATTAGTAATTCATCTTCACGTGAAATTTCAACGCCATCTTTTCCTGCAGGTTTAATTCCATTGTATTGTGGAGGATTATGTGATGCAGTAATCATTATTCCACCAGAATAACCAAGAGATTTTACGGCATATTCAAGACAAGGAGTTGGAACAAGTCCAGCAATTTTACAATCAATTCCAATTGAATTAAGAGTAGAAGTAATAATTTTACAAATTAGTGGACTGGATTCCCTACCATCATATCCAATGAGGATTGGTCCTTTCTCAAAATAAGTTCCAATTGATAATGTGATATCATGAATAAATTCTAACGTAAAATCGTTAGGAAATACTCCTCTAATACCATTAGTTCCAAAAAATTTTGCCATGAAGTTATTCAATAATAGATAAATTTGTGTTTAATGGCTAGGTCGTTGCGGGAGTCGCCCAGCCTGGTCAAAGGCGTAGGGCTTAGGACCCTATCTCTTAGGAGTTCGTGGGTTCGAATCCCACCTCCCGCACCATTTAGATTCTGGTGAATGATTAATAATGAGAAAAACTTCATCATACAAAGTTATGAAAAAAACAGTTGTTGGAATTACAGTCGTTGGAAAAGACAGGGAAGGTATTGTAGCCACATTTACTAATTTTGCATTTTCAAAAGGTGGTAATATTGAACAAGTGAATCAAAATGTTATCAAAAATCTTTTTGGTATGTATCTAGAAGTGTCATTTTCTAAAACAGTAGATATTAAAAAATTTGATATTGAAATTCAAAATTTAGCAAAAAAAGAAGAAATGGATGTAAATACACATCATGAAACTAATTTAGAAAAAAATATTGCATTATTTGTTACAAAAGAACCACTATGTCTTCAAACATTTATTGCAAATAAGAAATCACTTAAGGGCAAAATTTCAGTAATAATAGGTACAGAAAAATCATTAGAACCAATAGCAAAAAAAGCGAAAATTCCATTTATCATAGTAGAAGAAAAGAATCAGGCAAAAGCAGAAGAAAAAATTATTCAAATTTGTAAAAAATATAATATTGATTTAATTGCACTTGCAAGATATATGAGAATTCTCAGTCCCAATTTTGTTTGGAGATATCCAAATAGAATTATTAACATTCATCCATCATTATTACCAGCTTTTCCTGGTGCATCAGCATATGCTCAAGCTTATGAAAGAGGTACAAAAATTGTTGGTGTAACATCACATTATGTTACAGAAAATTTAGATCAAGGACCAATTATTTTTCAAGATTCTTTTAAGGTTGATCCAAATGATACATTAGAGAAAATAAAAACAAAGGGACAAAGACTTGAAGCAGATACGTTACTTAAGGCAACTAAAATGCATCTAGAAAATAAATTAGAAGTTCGTTGGAGAAAAGTTCACATTAAATCAAAGTGAATTAAATGACAGACATTAAAACACAATTTGATCCAATTCTTAGAAAAGCAATTAAAAATAAGAAAAAAATTGCAGTTATTCCAATTGGTTCAATTGAACAACATGGTCCACACTTACCCATTTCAACTGATTCAGATATTGTATCAGAAGTAGCAAAAAAATTAGCAGATAAAAAAGGATATCTTCTTCTTCCAACTATATCATACGGAATTTCATTTGAACATGCACCATTTTTTAATTTGAGTATAAGGGAATCAACATTACGTACAATCTTAATAGATTTGTGTGCATCATTGTTAGAAAATAATATCAAAACAATTTTTATAATAAATGGTCATCACGGAAATTTGAAATCAATTAAAAACATAGATGTAAAAATTAAGAAAATTTTGAAAAATAAAGTAAAGGTATTTCCATTGTCTTATTGGCATTTTATGGATAGAGATTTTGATCATGCAGGATTTGTAGAAACATCTCTAATGTTAGCAATTTCAAAAAATGTCAAGATGAAACTAGCAAAAAAAGGATTGATTACGAATAAAATGACAAAACAAGAAATTATCAAAATTGGTAAATTAGCTAATCAATCATTTCCAAAAGCTACAAAAAATGGAATATGGGGCGATCCAAGAAAAGCAACGAAAAAAGAAGGAATTAAAATTTTAAACGAAATTATACAAAATTTGTCAAAAAAGTGTCAAACTTACCTTACTGAAGATAGATTATAGACACACAATGATATTTTAATATAATCCCTCAACATGGAAGTCAATGAGTGATATAGATGTCCGTTGATATGGCAGTAAAAGTATTGGATGAGAGTATTAATCAAGTTGTATTAATAAAACTCAAAGGAAGCAAAACAATTAGAGGTAATCTCTTAGGTTTTGATCAACACATGAATCTGCTACTCGATTCTTCAGAAGAAATTCCTACTGAAGGCGAGACAAAAAGCCTTGGTTCCATTGTAGTCAGAGGAGACAATGTCGTAATGATATCTCCTCCACCACCAACAAATTAGGTGATTTGGAATGACAAAGGGTACTACTTCTATGGGTGGATTTACAAAAAAGAAAGTCCATATTAGATGTAGAAGATGTGGTAAAAATTCACTTCACAAACGTCACCATCAATGTGCAAGTTGTGGATTTCCAGAGGCTAAACGAAGAAAGTATTCCTGGATTAAATGGTATACATAGATGCAAGAAATTGCTTTAATTCTTAGTTCAATTGCAGGTGTTGCAACAGCAGCTGCTGTCAGAAAAATGCCAAGAGACAAAAATCAACTATTAAGTTTAGGTGCTAGCTCACATATCAAAAATCAAATTAATTCTTTAAAAATTGAAAAAGATATTCTTACAAAAACAATTGCAAGATTATATCAAGCTGAAGATGAGTTTTCTAAAATTCAAAAAGACAAACTGTTACTAAAATATCAACACCAATTAGGAATTATTTTAGCTAAATTAGAAAAACTAGAACAAGCAAGTAATCATCCAGATTTAGGTCCAGTTGGAGATGGTTTGATTAGTTTAATGGATCAAAAATTATCAAAACTTGATGATAGATTATACGATCTATCATCAAAAATATCAAATTCAAAAATCCAAACACCTGAAATTAAACAAGAGAAAGAAGAAATTAAAAAACAAATTTCAAAATCAATAAAAGACACATTTAATTTTGAAAAACCAAAAGAAACTAAAATAGATCCAATTCATGTACCACCAACAAAATCAAGACAATCATTTGAATTAACAACATTAACAAATATTTCTAGAACTGAACCAAAATTTCCATTATTTGAAAAGAAAGAAATTGTAAAACCAATGCCGCAACCAAAAATAATTCAAACCGAATTAATTAAACCAAAAGAAGAAATTGTAAAAGAAATCGTTCAACCTAAACCAAAAATAGAAGATAAAGAAGAAATCGTTCAATCAATTATACAAAAACCAGAAATTTCATTTGAAAGTAAACCAGATTTAGATAAAGAAGTAGCAAAAATTACTGAGCATAAGGCACTTCCACAACCAGATCAAAAACCAAAAGTATCAACAATCGATGACGATTTTGATGAAGATGGAGATGATTTGGATAAAATCAAGGGCGATATTATGAGAGTATTATCAAAACTTGATCAAGCAGAGGTAGAGTAATTGTCTTACGATGGTGCCATGGAGGCATTATCAAATGATGCATTAAAATTAATAAAAAATAATCAAGTTATCGGATTAGGTAGTGGTAGAGCTGCAACTATGTTAGTTAAATCACTTGGAAAATTAATTAAATTAAAAAATTACAACATCAAAGGTATTCCAACATCATTACAAATTAAATTGGTAGCAGAAAAAGCTGGAATTCAATTAGTAGAATCAGATCAAGTTAATCATATTGATATTGTATTTGATGGTGCAGATCAAATTGATGCACAAAACTATGTTATCAAAGGAGGAGGAGGGGCATTACTACGAGAGAATATTTTGTTTAGTCTTGCAAAAAAAGTTGTTGTGATGGCAGATAAAACAAAATTTGTTAAAAATTTTACAAGAACAGTGCCAATAGAAATTCATCCATTAGCAAGGATTTCAGTTATTAATTCTATTAAAAAATTAGGAGGTGAAGCCAAAATACGTTCATTAGATAGAGGTTATCCATTTTTTACAGAAAATGGAAATATAATTTTAGATTGTGATTTTGGAATAATAAAAAATCCTAAAGTGTTAACACAAAAAATTAAACAAACAACAGGTGTTTTAGAATCAGGTATTTTTCTAAGAAAACCAGATATAATTTACAAAGCCAAAACAAATAGTAAATTTGAAATTATTTAGAAATTACAGATCTTGAAACATGTTTACCGTGACCAAGTTTACCAATTACTTCAAAATTATCTGCAACTAATTCTCCTCGCACCATAGTCTTTACAGGCCAGCCTTTCAAATTTCGTCCTTCATATACAATGTAATCAGAAAATCCTCCAAATAACTCAGAAGTAACTTTTTTCTCTTTTTTCAAATCAATCATCGTAATGTCAGCATCAGAATTCTTTTCAAGTGTTCCTTTTTGTGGATACATACCAAAAATTTGTGCAGCGTTGTAACTAGTGAATTTTACAAACTGTTCAAGTGTAATTCTGTTTTGATTTACTCCATCATTGAGTAATATTGGTAATGATGTACCAATTCCAGGAAAACCAGCTAATGCACCCCAAACATCATCACCATCAAGTTTGAGTTTGAGTTGATTAGCAACATGATCTGTTCCTATACAATCAATTTGATTATTGGATAATGCATTCCAAACTGCTTTTTGATCATTTTCTGTTCTTATTGGAGGCATAACTTTTGCCAGATATCCATTTTGTTTTTCATATGATAATGTTAGATAGTGTGGACAGGTTTCTACAAAAATTTTAGTTCCAAGTTTTTTTTCTTCTTGAATTTGCAATAATGCTTGTTCTGAACCAATATGAACAAAATAAATTACGCAATCATAATCACGTCCAAACTTACATACTGTTTTGATTGCTTTAGCTTCAAATTCTGGTGAACGGCTAGAAGACCAAGCAGATAATCCATCTTGATTTTTTTCTTTTGCTTTTTTAATTCCACATCCACATGATTCATAATCTTCAGCATGAACAAGTACAGGGCATCCAAGTTGTGCTGCATTTTTTACAATTTTTTCTACAAGTTCATCTGTAACATTTACTTTAGATGCAACAAGACTAGAAGAATTTGGTGGCATGTCCATGTAAACATGACCAACTTCACCGCCAAGATTCATGTATATTTTAAAAGATGTAATTCCTTTATCCACACAAAAATTCATTTCATCAATTTGTTGTGGAGTAAAAATAGAAGCATGTACTGCATAATCAACATAATGATATTCTGATGCAGATGTAAGTTGTGGTTGTAAAGAACTTGAAAATGGATTTTCTAATCTAAGCATTCGCATCATAGTTGTTACTCCACCTATTGCTGCTGCATGAGATTCAGTTTTTGCAGCCTCATTAATTGGTGAATAAACCCCATAATGGACATGAGTATCAATTGCACCAGGAATTGAAACTAATCCATTTCCATTAATTTTATGGTCACATGTGGGAATATCATGGGTTAATCCCACAATTTTTCCCTCATCAATTACAATATTTTTGTCAACCATTCCATTTGGAAGTATTACGTGTGAATCAACAATTACAGTGTCATAGGTCATTAGAAAATTTTATGTTATGGAGTCTATTATGCGTTAAGGAATACGCTTAAGTTGATTAGTCTAAAAGAAAAATTATGGAAGGCTCAGAAATAGCAAAACGTGACCATCAGAGAAATAAATCTGAAATTGTAAAATTAGTTAAAGAAATGTTTAATCAAGAAAAATGGGGTAATGAAGAATATAAGAAAAAACTTGAAGAATTAGTTGTAAAAGATGAAGAATTAGTTAAAGATGTTATTAAAAAAATCAAGTTAGAAAAGGGATTAGCCTAATATCAAAAATCAAAGCCAACGGTTCACACCCTTTACGTAATGTAGCAGGTAGGCTTACACCAGTAACACGATGGGGAGTTTATGACAATGCGATACTGTGTTGGCTTCAAATCATAGTTAGCAGTCATAAAATAAAAATGATCTGTCTTAATTGTCTTGCAATGCGGTCTCATTAAATAAATAATTTTTCAAAGAATTTTTTATTTTGTTCCTGTCGTAATTCTTTGTCTACTTTTTTTAAATTATTTAAGAATTGTAAATCCATTAGTTTTTACTAATATGAAGAAGGGGTTGCATTTCCTGTAATGTATTCTATGTCTGGATCTTGAGAAAATTTTTCAACAACATCTGTATTCATTTGACCTACGACCATAACTCCATGATCTGTTGTTTGATTTGGAAATCCAAATCTATTTCTTATTATCTCTTTTTTTCTTTCAGTATCCACATTTGGTTTGTATTCTAAAGTTAATTCAACTTTAGGAGATACATCAGGTAATTTTCTTTCCAAATACATCATTTTAACAAGTAAATTTGAATCAACATTATTCATAGTTTGATTGAGAACAGAGATGAATTGATCATATTGTGCTTCAATTGTCATAAACAAATTTTTTAATTAAAATATTTAACAAGTAAGAATACACTGTACACTATTTATGCATAATTAATTTTCAAAGTATTGCAATAGAAACTGATGCCATTAATATTAAAAAAATGAAAATAGTTCATGCAAACAACAGGATTAATAGTAATTGGAGGAGTTGCGTTAGGTGTGCTAGCATTAGCAGGTGTAGTAGCATACGGAACTGCAAATCAACTGAATTACGTACAAGAAGATTCAATATTAGCTGAGGCCGCAACTCAAGGAGTATTACCTAAAACAGGTATGCTTGGAGCTGATTTGAATAAAGAGCAATGGCATGAAGATCCTTATGCTGAAAAAGCAGCTGAAGTACGAGCTCAATATGAAAAAAATAATGGGCAATAATCTAAAAGATTATTTCCATTTATTTTAATTATTTTTTACCCTAAATTACATGATAAAAAATTCTAAATTAAGTAAAAATAGAGAGGTGAATCTCTATTTTTTGGGAAGTTACAAACTTCATGATAGATCATAAACACATTGTTTACAAAAATTAGGATTTAAAATTATTTTATTAATACAACGTGTAATTTTCAATGATGGTAATCAATAAACAGTAAGATCGTTCATAGTAACCATTCCCAATACAGTATTATCAGATACTACAGGTAATCGTTTAATTTTGTTTTTTTCCATTAGATTTTTAGCAACTAAAATTTCAGCATTTTGATCAATAGAAATCAAAGGATAACTCATCAATCGATTAATTGGAGTGTCAATTGGATATGCATGAGAACCAAGTTTAATTGTATAATCTCTATCAGTGACTATTCCAACTAATTTCTTATCTTCTATTACCACAACTGCTTCAAGATTACGTGTTTCCATAATTTTAGCTGCATCAGATGCAGTGGCAGTGGATTCTAAAGAAAGAGTTAAGGGACTCATTACATCTTTAATTTTTTTATTTTTTAAGTATGGATCAAACTGCATATTACCTAGTAAAATTAACACATATTTCAATTAGTAAAGTGAATTTCAACTTTGAAAATCATGTTCATTAAAATCAGAGCCTAATGAAACATTCAAAATTACAGTTGAATCAGTAGTTTGGAAATCTAATTCTTTATCAGGTAAGAAACTTCTAAAAACTTGTTTTAGTAATTGTTCAGTGAATACAGACCATTTAGTACCCAAATCATGTTGAATAAGAAATGAGTGTACATTTCCATTTACTCTGTGATCAGAATTCATTCCAGATGCTTTCATGTAATCTTCAAGTGTTTCAATACATCTTTTTAGATCATAGCCTCCTTTGATGAACATTACAGTATCTTTAATGGTGGGAAAAATTAGATTGATTATTTCATCTATCTCTTGACCATCTAAATCATCACCTAGTGATTGTAAAATACCTACAGGTACAGGAATTAATCCAATTTTTTGTGAAAATCTATCCCACTGTACATATTTTTCTAAAATCTGTTTAACTAAAACATTTTGAGATATACCCTTTTGACTTGCTTCTGTTTCCAATTCTGAAATTAATTTTTCAGATAATCTATAAGTAATACTTCGAGTAGGATCTTTTTTATTCATATGTGTCTGTCTTTTTGAAGAATCCATGTTACTAGTCATTATAGTGGGCTTATCTGATATTAATTGATGTCTTCTTGTTTTGTATTATTTAGAATACATTCTATTGTAGTTTGTTCTAAATTACAGTGAATTGTAACTTCCTTAATTTTACTCATATATAGGAAATATTTTTTTCCATCTCTGTTAATAGAGCCTGAAATTGCTAGTAGTTTTCCATCATAAAGTCTTTGTAATTTTCTATAAACAGTACTTAAAGGAATTTTTTCCTCTTCGGAGATCATCATTGCAGATTTTGGTTTTTCAATCGTATTTTTTAAAATTTGTTCAGAATATTTATCGGCAATACTTTCTAAGATAATTTGTTTTCTTACAACGTCACTAATTTCTTGTGTTTGAATTAATTCCTGCACAACAAGTTTTTAGAAAAATTAGTTATAATACTGATGTTTGCATTGCCTTGCAATGTACTCTGATGTGTTATATTTTCAATTATAGTTTATTTATTAGTAATGAAAAATTCAATTTTAAAAATAACAATAGTTACAGTATCCATTATTTCACTAGTTTCATTTTCAACAGATTTTGCAAATGCCGAAAATGTGCCTAGTTGGATAAAAAATAATGCATTATGGTATGGTCAAGGTGAAATTACAGAAGCAGAATTTTTAAATTCAATTAAATTTTTGATTGAAAATAATATTTTAGAAATAAATGACGATAATGGAATTAAAAGAAATCAATTAGAACAAATTATAATTCCTAATGGAAATTATGTTGTTTCAGGTGGAAATGTTTACTTGCCATTAAATCTGGAAATACATCCCATGACTACGGTTCAATGGATTAATGATGATATTGTTTTACATACAGTTCAAAGTCAAAATGAATATGGAGAAATTATTGGTTTGTTCAATAGTGCACCTCTAAATACCGGAGAAACATTTGAATTCAAATTTACTGAAGAAGGGGTATACAACTACTATTGTTCATTACATCCATGGAGAGTAGGTTTAGTTACAGTTAGATAATTTAATTTCAAAAATGAGAATTATCTTATCAACTTAAGTAATAAAAATTAATAAAATTTCTGAGGATGACTTATTTAAAATTAGATTTGTTCAGGTCTGCCTAGAATTCCGTCATCCTCTATAATTTAATTTTAAAAATATTGCAATGCAATCATCTTTTTTATAAATTATTTTTTAAAAATGAATTTATGAAAATTGAAAAAACACCAAAATCTCAATGGGATAGAAATGATGGAGAAAACATAGGACATGACAGATATGAATGGGGTAAAAAAAGAGAACCAGAAATCATCGAAGCTTATGATCTAAAATGGAATAAAAATAAATGTATTACATGTGGAAAAAGTTATGAATTTTGTGGAAGTGAATTTTGTTCCAAAAAATGCTATGGAAATTATTTTGTTCCAAAATTTGATTAATTTTTTTGTAAATGTATATGGTACTGTTCTTTTCCTTTTCTACTTCTGGGAAGGCATCTAAGTTGACTATTGCAGCAAGGACATAAAATATTATCAATTTCAATAAAAATTTCACAAAAATTACATCTTTTTTGTCCTATGGCATATCTGCCAACTCCTGTAGGTTTGAGTGCTTTGTACTCTTTACATTTACCAATACAGTAAGTCATAAAATTCTAAAAAATTTATTGGAAATAAAACGTATGATTACACTGCACTTCAAAAAAATGAATTGAATCTACTTAGAAAATGCATAAAAGTCCAATTTATTTCAGATAATTTGAGGGCCGGTGGTTTAGGGGTATAATGCTTCGTTCGCAACGAAGATGTCGAGGGTTCGATTCCCTCCCGGTCCATTTTACCAGAAACTATTATACATAAATAAAAAATACCGTCATCATG
>Ga0315321_10004020_pt1 | contig 11324 bp, 5 predicted proteins | sample M180m21515metaG_FD_203464 | JGI IMG/M metagenome (GOLD analysis project Ga0315321, IMG submission 203464) | Ammonia-oxidizing marine archaeal communities from Monterey Bay, California, United States - M1 80m 21515 | ecosystem: Environmental > Aquatic > Marine > Intertidal zone | place: USA... | reverse complement strand
TTACTGATGGTCGGGGTGGTTGATCCCCCCGGCAAACCCAGTTACTGGAGGAAAAGCCTTGAAAGACTTAGTCAATCTACTCAAGCAGAAAGAACAAAACACCGAGTTTGATAACATTCGGATTAGCCTTGCGTCACCAGAAATGATTCGATCTTGGTCATTTGGTGAGGTTAAGAAGCCCGAGACCATCAACTATCGTACCTTTAAACCAGAGCGCGAGGGTCTGTTCTGTGCCAAAATTTTTGGTCCAGTGAAAGACTATGAGTGTCTCTGTGGAAAGTACAAGCGTATGAAGCACCGCGGCATCGTCTGTGAGAAATGTGGTGTAGAAGTAACGTTAACCAAGGTTCGACGTGAGCGTATGGGCCATATCGAATTGGCGTGTCCTGTGGCACACATTTGGTTCCTCAAATCACTTCCTTCTCGTATTGGCTTAATGCTAGATATGACATTGCGAGAGATTGAGCGCGTTCTATACTTTGAATCTTATGTGGTGACAGACCCGGGTTTAACTACCCTAGAAAAAGGCCAGTTGCTTACTGATGATGAGTATTTTGAGTCTCTAGAAGAGTTTGGTGATGAGTTTGTCGCCACTATGGGTGCTGAAGCAATTCAGGCTCTTCTTAAAGAGATTGTCATGGAAGAGGAGATTGCGGAGATCCGAGAGGAAATCCCCAATACCAAATCTGAGACAAAGATTAAAAAGTTTTCTAAGCGGCTAAAGTTGCTTGAAGCCTTCCATGGCTCCGGTAATAAGCCTGAGTGGATGGTGCTAGAAGCTCTTCCTGTGTTACCGCCAGATCTGCGCCCACTCGTCCCACTAGATGGTGGGCGTTTTGCGACCTCTGATCTCAATGATCTATATCGAAGAGTTATTAACCGTAATAATCGTCTCAAGCGACTGCTTGAGTTAAGTGCGCCGGATATTATTGTGCGTAACGAAAAGCGTATGTTGCAAGAATCTGTTGATGCGCTTCTTGATAACGGCCGTCGTGGTCGTGCAATTACAGGATCTAACAAGCGTCCTTTAAAGTCACTTGCTGACATGATTAAAGGTAAACAGGGTCGTTTCCGTCAGAATTTGCTAGGCAAGCGTGTTGATTACTCAGGCCGGTCAGTGATTGTATGCGGTCCTACACTGCGACTCCACCAATGTGGCCTTCCAAAACGTATGGCTCTTGAGTTATTTAAACCCTTTATTTTCAGCAAGCTTGAGTTAAGAGGTTTAGCAACGACAATTAAAGCAGCTAAAAAAATGGTTGAGCGTGAAGAGCCTGTGGTTTGGGATATTCTTGATGATGTGATTCGAGAGCATCCGGTATTGCTAAACCGTGCGCCGACGCTTCACCGTCTTGGTATTCAGGCTTTTGAGCCAGTCTTAATTGAAGGTAAAGCGATTCAGTTGCACCCTCTCGTTTGTGCGGCGTTCAACGCTGATTTCGATGGTGACCAGATGGCTGTTCATGTGCCGTTGACCATCGAAGCGCAAATGGAATCTCGCGCACTAATGATGTCGACGAACAATATTCTGTCACCCGCATCAGGCGAGCCGATTATCGTCCCTTCTCAGGATGTTGTCCTAGGGCTTTATTATATGACGCGCCACAAAGTGAATGCTCAAGGTGAAGGTATGTCCTTTGCTGATGGTAAAGAAGCTTCTCGCGCATATTATGCAGACAAGGTTGACCTTCAGGCACGTGTAAAAGTTCGTATCGTTGAGGTTTTGGTTGACGAGGTGACTGGCGAGCGCACAGAGGAGAGCAAGATGGTTGAAACCACGGTAGGTAGAATTCTGCTGTGGGAATCAGTTCCCGAAGGCCTGCCGTTCAGTTTAGTAAACAAGCCGATGGTAAAGAAGGCAATCTCGCTTGTTTTGAATGAGTGTTATCGTCGCGTAGGATTGAAAGAGACCGTTATTTTTGCTGATCAGCTGATGTATACAGGGTTTAAGTTCTCTACTCGCTCTGGAGCATCGATTGGTGTAAATGATTTCGTTATTCCAGATGATAAGACAGAAATTATATCCGGTGCCGAAGAGCAGGTTCGTGAGATTGAGAGTCAGTTTGCTTCTGGTCTTGTGACCCATGGTGAGAAATATAATAAGGTTATTGATATTTGGTCTCAAGCAAATGATCGTGTTGCCAAATCAATGATGAAAGGCATTAGTACAGAGCAAGTGACTAATCGTGATGGAGACTCAGAGGAGCAGGATTCCTTCAACTCTGTATTTATCATGGCTGATTCTGGAGCTCGTGGTTCCCCAGCGCAGATTAGACAGCTAGCGGGTATGCGTGGATTGATGGCTCGACCTGATGGTTCGATTATCGAAACGCCCATTACAGCAAATTTCCGTGAAGGACTGACTGTAATGCAATACTTCATCTCCACACACGGAGCGCGGAAAGGTCTGGCTGATACAGCACTGAAAACAGCTAACTCGGGTTATCTAACGCGTCGATTGGTAGATGTTTCTCAAGACGTTGTGGTAACTGAAGTAGATTGTGGCACTACCGAAGGCCTCTTAATGGCGCCAGTCATCGAAGGCGGTGATATTATTTCGTCATTGGGTGACCGTATTCTTGGTCGAGTTGTTGCTAAGGATGTGAACAAGCCTGGTAGCGACGAAATCGCTGTTCCCGCAGGAACTATGATTGACGAGCAGTGGGTCGTGCGTATTGAGAAGTTAAGTATTGATGAGGTAATTGTGCGTTCACCTATTACCTGTGAAGTGCGTCATGGTATCTGTTCGGCTTGTTATGGTCGTGATTTGGCTCGTGGGCACCGAGTTAACCAAGGTGAAGCTGTTGGTGTTATTGCAGCTCAGTCAATTGGTGAGCCGGGTACCCAGTTGACTATGCGTACCTTCCACATCGGTGGTGCGGCATCGCGAGCGTCTGCTGTAGACAGCGTCAAAGTTAAGCAAGATGGTGTGATCCGTCTACTCAATCTCAAGACAGTTGAGAACAAGGACAAGCACCTTGTTGCTGTATCGCGTTCAGGCGAGTTGGCTATTGCAGATGAAAATGGTCGAGAGCGAGAGCGTTACAAACTACCCTACGGTGCGCTAATAAAAGTTAAAGATGGCGCCAGTGTTTCAGCAGGTGATGTGATCGCTACCTGGGATCCGCACACGCATCCTATCGTTACTGAGGTGGCTGGTAAAGTTGCTTTCTCCGGTATGGAAGAAGGTTTGAGTGTCCGTCAACAAACTGATGACATGACTGGTTTGACTAGTATTTCGGTTATTGATCCAAATGATCGTAATGCGGCGGGTAAAGATCTTAAACCAATGATCTCGCTGACCGACAAAAAAGGCAAAGAGCTAATTTTCCCTAACTCGACTGTGCCGGCACATTATCCGTTACCTGCTAACGCAAGTATCAATGTGATAGATGGTGACACTATTGATATTGGACAGATCATTGCCCGTATACCGCAAGAAGCAGGCGGTACTAAAGATATTACTGGTGGTCTGCCTCGCGTTGCAGATTTATTTGAAGCGCGCAAGCCCAAAGATCCAGCGATTCTCGCCGAGATCACAGGTACGGTAACCTTGGGTAAAGAAACCAAAGGTAAGCTCCGATTAGTGATTACACCTGATGATGGTCAGCCATTACCTAATGGCAAGATGCATTATGAGGAATTGATTCCTAAGTGGCGAACTTTGAGTGTGTTTGAGGGTGAGCATGTTGAGAAAGGAGAAGTCATTTCTGATGGACCTCCTACGCCTCATGATATTTTGCGCTTGAAAGGAATCAGTGAGTTGGCTAAATATATCGTCAACGAAATCCAGGATGTATACCGTCTTCAGGGTGTAAAAATCAACGATAAACATATTGAAGTTATTACTCGTCAGATGTTACGTAAGGTTGAAGTAACGGACATGGGTGACTCTACGTTGATTCGTGGTGAGCAGGTCGAGTATCGACGCGTCTTGGAAGAGAATGAGCGTCTTCGTCAGGAAGGGCTACAACCAGCCAAGTATGAGCGTCAGCTGTTAGGTATTACCAAAGCTTCTTTGGCTACCGAGAGCTTTATCTCAGCTGCGTCATTCCAAGAGACAACACGGGTACTTACTGAAGCTGCGGTGACAGGTAAAGCGGATCCTCTGCGTGGTCTGAAAGAAAACGTAGTGGTTGGGCGATTGATTCCTGCTGGTACCGGCTTAGCTTATCATGCACAACGCCGTAAGAATCGTGAAGCAGAAGCAGAATCTACTATGACGGCAGCAGATGTGGAAGCAGCATTAAGCGAAGCATTAAGCGCCGAGATGCTAGAAGAGTAAGGGAAGACTGCAGACTTTTTAGGACCTTATTAGCGTTATGGTTTTTGAACCGGCAATAATGTTACTGAGACAATATAAATGTCTGCTTGACTCCCGCTAGTGCGGTAATTAAACTGCCGCTCCCTTTTGGATGTAGTTGCTTATTTAGGGCTAGGTTCAAGGAACAACCAGTCTTTTTAAAGACTTTTTTAAATTTGGAGAAAAATTGCATGGCAACGATCAACCAGTTGGTTCGTAAGCCGAGAAAGCGCAAAGTTAGTAAAAGTGACGTACCAGCACTGCAGGCCTGTCCGCAGCGTCGTGGCGTATGTACTCGCGTTTATACAACAACTCCGAAGAAGCCAAACTCTGCACTTCGTAAAGTGTGTCGTGTTCGCTTAACCAGTGGCTATGAAGTAACTTCATACATTGGTGGTGAAGGGCATAACTTACAAGAGCACAGTGTTGTGTTGATTCGCGGTGGGCGTGTAAAAGATCTTCCAGGTGTTCGATACCATACGGTACGCGGCACATTGGATACAGCGGGTGTGAACGGCCGTACTCAGCGTCGTTCAAAGTACGGTACTAAGCGGCCCAAGGGCTAATTGCGTAGTAATCGGTTAACAATCAAGTAAGGCTAGGGCCTATCCCTAGACAAACCTGAAGAGAAGGGCAAAACGATGCCAAGAAGAAGAGTAGCAGCAAAGCGAGAGATTTTACCAGATCCAAAATTCGGTAATATTACGCTCGCTAAATTTATGAACCACGTGATGGTTAGTGGAAAGAAATCAGTCGCTGAGCGAATTGTTTACGGTGCTTTAGATATCGTAGAAGAGCGTTTAAAGAAGAGCCCAGTGGAAGTATTTGAAGAGGCGTTGGATAACGTTGCACCTTTAGTCGAAGTTAAGTCTCGTCGAGTGGGTGGTGCTACCTATCAGGTGCCTGTTGAGGTGCGTCCATCTAGACGTACTGCATTGGCAATGCGCTGGCTTGTAGATTACGCCCGCAGCCGTGGAGAGAAATCTATGCCGCAGCGCCTAGCTGGCGAGCTGATTGATGCAGTTCAAGGTAAGGGTGGAGCGGTTAAGAAGCGTGAAGACGTGCATCGCATGGCAGAAGCGAATAAGGCGTTCTCGCACTTTCGTTTCTAAAATACACTGCAATGTCAAAGTTTCGCAAAAAGGTGGCTGTTTTAGCTGCCTTTTTGTGTTTTTAATAAGAGGAAAATACCGTGGCACGTAAGACCCCAATTAGTCGCTATCGTAATATAGGAATCTGTGCTCACGTCGACGCCGGCAAGACGACAACGACAGAGCGCGTTCTTTTTTATACAGGTCTGTCCCATAAGATAGGGGAAGTTCATGACGGTGCCGCGACAATGGACTGGATGGAGCAAGAGCAGGAACGTGGTATTACCATAACCTCAGCGGCAACAACCTGTTTTTGGCGCGGCATGGATGCTCAGTTTGAAGATCATCGAGTTAATATTATTGATACTCCTGGGCACGTCGACTTTACCATTGAGGTGGAGCGCTCACTGAGGGTGCTTGATGGTGCTATTATTGTTCTTTGTGGTTCTTCCGGTGTTCAACCTCAGACTGAAACTGTTTGGCGGCAGGCCAATAAATATGAAGTGCCCCGAATGGTTTTTGTCAACAAAATGGATCGCGCCGGCGCTGATTATATGATGGTGGTGCGGCAGCTAAAAGAGCGCCTAGGTGCTTTGCCTGTGCCTCTCCAGTTAACTATAGGTTCTGAGGAAAAGTTTAAAGGTGTTGTTGATCTCGTAAAAATGAAGTCCATTTTGTGGAGTGAAAATGATCAGGGTATGACCTTTGAATATGGGGATATTCCTGCAGATATGCTTAATGATTGCCAGAAAATGCATGAGGACATAGTCGAAGCGGCTGCAGAAGCTACAGATGAGTTCATGGAAAAGTACCTAGAAGGGGAGACGCTAACAGAATCGGAAATTAAAGCAGGCTTGAGAATTAGAACCTTATCCAATGATATTGTGCCAGTGTTAGGCGGCTCCGCATTTAAGAATAAGGGTGTTCAGGCGATGTTGGACGCTGTTGTTGAGTACCTTCCATCTCCTACCGAGGTAAAGGCTATTGAAGGAGAGCTAGATAACGGTGATAAGGCCGTGCGTAGTGCCGATGATAAGGCTCCATTCTCCGCGTTAGCTTTCAAAATTGCGACAGATCCCTTCGTAGGTACTTTAACCTTTATGCGGGTGTACTCAGGTACGCTTGAAAGCGGTACAGCTGTGTATAACTCAGTAAAAATGAAGAGAGAGCGTGTCGGACGCATGGTGCAGATGCACGCCAATAGTAGAGAAGAGATAAGCCAGGTACTTGCAGGAGACATAGCCGCTGCAATAGGCCTTAAAGATACAACAACTGGCGATACCTTGTGTGCTGAAAATAACAAAATTGTTCTTGAGCGTATGGAATTTCCGGAGCCAGTTATTTCAGTGGCTGTTGAGCCTAGAACAAAAGCCGACCAAGAAAAGATGGGCGTTGCATTGGGTAAGTTAGCGCAAGAAGACCCATCTTTCAGAGTCAAGACCGACGAGGAGAGTGGCCAGACTATTATTTCTGGGATGGGCGAATTACACCTTGACATTCTAGTTGAACGTATGAGGCGTGAATTCGCAGTAGAGGCAAATATAGGCAAGCCCCAGGTTGCCTATCGCGAAACCATTCGTAATAGCTGTGATATTGAAGGGAAGTTTGTTCGTCAGTCTGGAGGCCGTGGACAATATGGCCACGTTTGGCTTAAATTTGAGCCCGCTGAAGACTCTGGGGCAGAAGGGCTAGAGTTTGTAAATGAAATTGTCGGCGGCGCCGTTCCTCGAGAGTACATTCCTGCGGTAGCTAAGGGTATTGAAGAGCAGATGCAGAATGGTATTCTTGCCGGCTACCCTCTATTAGGTATTAAGGCGACTCTTTATGATGGCTCATTTCACGATGTAGACTCCTCCGAAATGGCGTTCAAAATTGCAGGTTCACTGGCAACTAAGAAACTAACTGAATCGGGTGGCGCTGTCCTATTAGAGCCCACTATGAAAGTGGAGGTAGTAACACCAGAAGAAAACATGGGTGATGTTGTTGGTGACTTGAATCGTCGACGGGGGCTTATTTTGGGAATGGAAGAGAATTCCATGGGAAAGGTAATTAATGCGGAAGTGCCTTTGGGTGAGATGTTTGGTTACGCGACTGACTTGCGTTCAGCGACTCAAGGTCGCGCTACCTTTACCATGGAATTTGAGAAGTATGCTGAGGCACCAAAAAACATTACCGAAGCAGTAATGGCAAAAAATATGGGCTGATGCTGTAAGCAATATTTTGCAAGTAATAAAAAACCCCGTTGGTACAAACCAGCGGGGTTTTTCTAACTCTTGAAGTAGTTATTTGGCTTCTCTGAGCTCCTTAGCTGCAGCAATTACCTCTGTGGCAATATTTTGCGGACAAGGGAGGTAGTGAGCAAATTCCATAGAGAATTGGCCACGACCCGAGGTCATAGTGCGGAGATGACCGATGTAGCCAAACATTTCTGATAATGGAACATCAGCTTTAATACGAACACCAGTTACACCCGCTTCCTGGTCTTTAATCATTCCGCGACGACGATTCAAGTCACCAATAACATCCCCAACGTGATCTTCAGGAGTGAATACATCCACCTTCATTATTGGCTCAATGATTTGAGGTCCAGCTTTTGGCATTGATTGGCGGAAAGCACCTTTTGCTGCAATTTCAAAAGCAACTGCCGATGAGTCAACAGCATGGAAGCCACCATCATACAGTTCAACCTCAACATCAAGAACCGGATAGCCAGCCATAGGGCCTTGCTCCATCATTCCCTTAAAGCCTTTTTCGATCGCAGGGAAGAATTCTTTAGGAACATTACCGCCCACAACGCTAGATGAGAAATTAAATCCAGAACCTGGTTCGCCTGGCTTAATTCGGTAATCAATTTTACCAAACTGACCGGAACCGCCAGACTGTTTTTTGTGGGTATAGCTATCTTCAATAGGCAATGTAATCGTTTCACGATAAGCAACCTGCGGCTGACCAACAATTAGATCAACACCATAAGTACGATTCAAAATGTCGACCTTAATATCCAAGTGTAGCTCGCCCATACCTTTAAGGATGGTTTCGCCAGAGTCTTCATCAGTCTCGACCCGGAACGATGGGTCTTCAGCAATCATCTTGCCGATGGCAACACCCATTTTTTCTGACCCGCCTTTGTCTTTTGGCTTAACAGCGATAGAGATAACAGGCTCAGGGAAAATCATCGGCTCTAGTGTTACTGGGTTTTTAACATCACACAGCGTGTGTCCCGTCTGAACGTTCTTCATGCCCACAATAGCGATGATATCGCCTGCTTGGGCGCGATCAATTTCATTGCGGTCATCTGCATGCATTTCGACCATTCGTCCGATACGCTCAGTCTTTCCAGTGAAGGAATTGAGAATGGTTGTGCCTTTTTCCAAGACACCAGAATAAATACGTACAAATGTTAAGGCACCGAAGCGATCATCCATAATTTTAAACGCCAGAGCTTTAAGAGACTCATTTGTTGAAACAACAGCGAATTCACCAGTCTCATCCCCATTCTCATCTGTTAGAGGCTGTGGCTCAACGTCAGTAGGACAAGGCAAATAATCAACGACAGCATCCAGAACCATCTGAACACCCTTGTTCTTAAAGGCAGAGCCACAATAAGTAGGGAAGAAGTCCAGAGCAATCGTACCTTTACGGATGCAACGTTTAACATCATCAATTGAAGGTTCTTCACCTTCCATATAGGCCATTAGGAGGTCATCATCCTGTTCTAGAGCTGTTTCAATCATCTGTTCACGATATTCTTCAACTTTATCCACCATGTCAGCAGGAATCTCAACGACCTCATAGTTCTCAGGTAAACCTGAGTCATCCCACACGTATGCTTTACGCTCAAGGAGATCAACAAGGCCGATAAAGTCTTCCTCAATACCGATGGGAAGGCACATTACTAACGGATTAGCGCCTAGAACGGTCTTAACTTGACCGACAACGCGAAGAAAGTCCGCACCCATTCGGTCTAGCTTGTTAACAAAAATGATTCTGGCAACTTCAGATTCATTCGCGTAGCGCCAGTTAGTCTCAGATTGGGGCTCAACACCACCGGAACCGCAGAATACGCCAACGCCTCCATCTAAAACTTTCAATGAACGGTATACTTCAACGGTGAAATCAACGTGCCCAGGAGTATCAATGATATTAAAGCGGTGGTCTCTCCAGTAGCAAGTAGTTGCCGCTGATTGAATTGTAATACCGCGTTCCTGTTCCTGTTCCATGAAGTCAGTGGTGGCTGCACCATCATGTACTTCTCCGGTTTTGTGTATTTTTCCAGTGAGCTTAAGAATTCGCTCGGTGGTTGTGGTCTTTCCCGCATCAACGTGGGCAAAGATACCTATATTTCTGTAGTGAGATAAATCAGTCATTGTTCTGCTCAATTTTAAAATTATGGTTGCTTGGGTGCTAAAAACGCGCGCGAGTATACAGGATATTGCTGCCATTACGGAGTAAAAATACCCATATATTTGTGATTTTTACAAAAACAGGCACTATTTCTTACGATTTATGGGGTCTTTGTAGAAAAAAAGGCCATTTCTGCAAAATAAATGGATAAAACTGGAAAAAACACGCTATTTAGCGGTAAAGGAAGTTGACTATCCCGAATCGCAGTATAAGATGGCGTCCCTTGCAAGCTGTAGCTGTATAACTAGACAAAACTACAGTTAGTTATTGGATTAATTTGTTAAATGCCTGCTGAGGAGACACTGAGATGGCTAAAGAAAAGTTTGAAAGAAGTAAGCCGCACGTAAACGTCGGCACGATAGGACACGTTGATCACGGTAAGACGACACTGACTGCGGCGATGACGCGGGTATGTGCAGAGGTTTTTGGTGGTGAGATGCAGGCCTTTGACCAGATTGATAATGCCCCTGAAGAGCGCGAGCGCGGCATTACGATTTCAACAGCACACGTTGAGTACGATTCAGCGGATCGTCACTATGCACATGTTGACTGCCCAGGGCACGCTGACTATGTGAAGAACATGATTACAGGTGCTGCACAGATGGACGGTGCTATTTTAGTGTGTGGTGCGACTGATGGCCCAATGCCACAGACTCGTGAGCACATTCTGCTGTCACGTCAGGTAGGCGTACCTTATGTTGTGGTATTTTTGAACAAAGCAGATCTTCTTGCAGAAGATTGTGGTGGTGTTGGTTCAGAAGAATACGAAGAGATGCTTGAGTTGGTAGAGATGGAGTTGCGTGAGCTTCTTGATCTTTATGAGTTCCCTGGTGATGACACGCCGATTATTGTTGGTTCAGCGTTGATGGCGTTGGAAGGTAAGGATGACAATGAGTTAGGTACAACAGCAGTTAAGAAGCTTGTTGAAGCCTTGGATTCTTATATTCCTGAGCCGGTACGTGCTATTGATCAACCGTTCTTGATGCCGATTGAAGATGTTTTCTCTATTGCTGGTCGCGGTACTGTTGTGACAGGTCGTATTGAGCGTGGTGTTATCAAGGTGGGTGAAGAGATTGAAGTGATTGGTATCGCTGACACGGCGAAGACGACCTGTACGGGTGTTGAGATGTTCCGTAAGTTTCTTGACGAAGGTCGTGCTGGTGAGAACTGCGGTATTTTGTTGCGTGGTACTAAGCGTGAAGAAGTGCAGCGCGGTCAGGTATTGGCTAAGCCAGGATCTGTTAAGCCTCACACTAAGTTTGAGTCAGAGGTTTATGTCTTGTCTAAAGATGAAGGTGGTCGTCATACACCATTCTTCAAGGGTTATCGTCCACAGTTTTACTTCCGAACAACGGATGTGACTGGCGCATGTGAATTACCTGCAGGTACAGAGATGGTTATGCCTGGTGATAATGTTCAGATGACTGTTGAGTTGATTCACCCGATTGCGATGGAAGACGGTCTTCGTTTTGCTATCCGAGAAGGTGGTCGTACTGTTGGTGCAGGCGTTGTGGCTAAAATCATCG
>Ga0315321_10004010_pt1 | contig 11337 bp, 16 predicted proteins | sample M180m21515metaG_FD_203464 | JGI IMG/M metagenome (GOLD analysis project Ga0315321, IMG submission 203464) | Ammonia-oxidizing marine archaeal communities from Monterey Bay, California, United States - M1 80m 21515 | ecosystem: Environmental > Aquatic > Marine > Intertidal zone | place: USA... | reverse complement strand
CCACCTTTCCATAACTCTTTACTATTCCTCTATGTTGATTTGCAAGAACATAAAGTTGGTCTTGGATTGCTGAATGGTTATCATCCCATGCTAATAACTTTGGAAACTCATATGGTTGGTCACAACTAATGTGATTCTTTTTGATTTTATAAGTTACTCCTGCTGCAATAGATGATTTACCAATTCCAGGTCCTCCGAATATATTTATGATTTTACTCATCAGTTACAACGATAGAATATATTCCTTTAATCTATCGGTTGGTGCCCACTCCAATCTTTCTAATGTATCATCATTCTCTCTAAGAGTTTGTCGATAGTTTCCAGCAACATCAGGTAGATGTACTTTTTCCAAACCACCAAATCTTTCATCGAAGAAACTGAACACCTCATTGATTGAGTAATTCATACCAGTTCCTAATTCCCAAGCATCTTCATGCTTCTTATCACTCATACCAATTTTGTAAAGTGCATCACAAATATCTTCTACATAAGTAAAATCTCTACGTTGTTCTCCATCTGAGATGATTGTAATTGGTTTACCTTCTTCGATTTGTTTTCTCCAAATACCAATTACTGCTGCCCATTCTCCATCAACCAATTCATTTGGTCCATATACATTATAGAATCGTGCAATCTCAAAGTTACATCCATATGCAGTTCGGTACATCTTTAGGATATCCTCACCTAACTTCTTACAAGTTGCATAAGGTGATGTTTCTGGATTACACCAACGAGATGATGAACCACTATATACAACTTTCACATCATTCTGTCTAGCCCATTCAGCAACTATTTGTACACCAAAGGTATCAACTCTAAATGTTTCCATTGGGTCATCAAATGATGGTTGGATTCTAGCTAATGCTGCAAGGTGATAACATAAATCAAATGATTCACCTTTCCAATACAATAGATTTTCAATATCCCCATAGACATAATTACATCCTTCAACTTCATATTCTTTCAATCCAGTTGAAAGGTCATCAATTGAAACTACATCATGTCCTTCTGATAATAGTTTCTTAATTAAATTTGAACCGATAAAGCCGTTCCCACCTGTCACTAAAATCTTCATATAGCTTTTTATAATTTATAAGTTAATTTTCCAAAAATGGTTCTTCCATTTTGTTGTTTTAAATATTCTCTATTTGTAAAATCTAAAATATTATTTACACCAAATCCAATATTAAACTTTTTATATTGTTTTGATATGATTCCGTTTAATAATGTATGTTGAGGTACGAACTCATTTTCATCCTGCGTTCCACCACCATCTATATCTCTAAAGAAATATTCTGATTTATGAACACCATTCAATACAAATGAATATTTGTTAGTTGTAGTGTACGATGCTGATAAATTGGTTAAGTGTTTAGGTCTTTCTCCTAAGAAGAATTCAGTTCCATCTTTCTTAGTAGCTTCAGTTTCTAAGTATTGGTAAGAACCATCTAACCTTAATCCACCTTTTTGATACAACCCTTCAAATTCAATTCCTTTGAATGTTGCCTCTGATATATTTGTGTATCCAAACAATGCAGTTTGGTTGATGAATTGTCCAACGAATACTGATTCAATTAAATCATTTGTATTTGTCTGAAATACATTCACACCAATTTTACTTCTATTGTTTATTTTATAAGATACTCCGAAATCATAAGATATGGAAGTTTCAGATGATAATGAATTAATATCGTTGATATCATACGTTAAGAATGCTATTTGGTTATTCGATTGGTAGAAGTTAATCTCATCTTCTATAAGTTCAGAACCCAATACATAAAACCCTTGAGAGAATCCACCTAACGTAAGATATAACGTTCTAAAATCAGGTACTCTAAATCCACCACCAACTGATGTGTTGATTGAGAACTTACCTAAATCGTATTTAGCAGATATCTTTGGTGCTAAGTTAGAACCAAATTCAGCATAACTATCGAATCTACCACCAGCTATAATATTTAGTTTATCTAAGTTAAGATAATGTTGTACATACCCAAACGATGAGTTTAAATTTCTCTCACCTCCATATCGTTCGGTATCATATGTGTATCCTCTATATCCAAATCCAAATGTAGTTTGATTCTTCTCATTCCAATTATAAGAATTAATCATCTCAGGTTGGAATATGTTTTGTGTACTCTCATCCAATCTTTCAACTGGTTGTCCAAAGAATTCAAATGATGCTTTGTTGGAATTACTAAAAGATGAGTTTGATAATTTGATTTCACTCACATACTTACCAAATGTTCTTTTATAGTTTAAATCCAAAATAAGGTTATCAGATTGATTCTCTTCAATTGTTTCAATTTGCTCACCCGATGTATTGGTTTCAGTTATTGTGTTTCCCTTTGATTGTTTATTGAAGTAACTAGCTCCTAATGAGAATGAATTTACACCATCATTATATGTACTTCTATTTGTTATATTCAATAAAGAAAATGGTAGAACGTTTTTACCATATGTATCTGGGTCTATATCAAATCCATCTGAGTTTCCTAATGTTACCTTAGATACATTCTGAAATTTATCTTTACCGAAGTTTCCACTCAATCCAATTAAAGATGTGTTGTTTGTTCCATATTGAGTATTCAATTGGAATGATGGTTTACCACCTTTCTTAGTAATGATATTAATTACACCACCAATTGCATGATTACCCCATAGAGATGACATTGAACCTTTTACGATTTCAACTCTTTCTACATTTGCTAAATTGATATTGGATAAATCTAATGCTCCACTTTCTCTTCCAGCTATTGGAACTCCATCAATCATTACCAATACATACTCAGATGAAAGACCTCTTAATTGAAATCCTCCACTACTTACTGGTGCTACTTGGATACCTTTAATTTGTAAAAGGTCTTGCATTGTAATAAGATTCAATTGTTCGATTTCTTTCTTCCCAATTACTTCAGTTGGAATGGGTGAATCTTCTAATGATATCTCACTACGAGTTGCTGTGATAACAACTTCCTCTAATTCAGTAGTTGTATCGGTTTGTTGAGAGAATACTGATGTACTCAATCCCAACGTTACTATTAATAGTAGTTTTTTCATTTTTTTATGTTTAATGTTACTAATATACGAATTTATTTTTACTTATACAAATATATCCAATGATTAAATTTATCATTGTTTAATTTTTGTCTTACTCTCTCAGATGATATATTTAAATATTCACCTGCTTCTTTTAAAGAATAGAATAATCTACCCTCAATATCTATCGTTGGTTTTTCCAACTCCAACCCACATTTCCATACATCTTCCATTTCAGAATAGGTAACATCCCATCCTTCTGATTTAATCCAATGACGATATATTGGGTTCTTTGATTCAATTCTATTTCTACATTCCATAGGTGTTAACCCACTTAACTCAGAAATTTGTAATGGTGATTCAAATGGTACACCACCAACTTCATACTTAATGATTGGTTTGGTTTCCTCACCAATCACCTGCCAATCTTTGTAAGAGGATTTTGTACTTCTACATCGTCTCTCTACTTCAGAAGCTACTAACTTATCAGCATCGATATCAATTGCTGCATGTCTAAAAGTCAAGTATTTTGTACCATTTACTTGACATATAGGTTCACCACCTTCCATTTCAATGGTAGCTATATCTGGATTACCTTTTACAAATACTAATACGTTTTGATGAACTGATGGAATCTTTCGATTTCGTTCGAAGTAAGTTTTACCGATACGAGATGCTTGATGTTGTGAATTGAATAGAACCATATCATTATAAAATGATAATCCACTATCTTCTAACATATCAATAGTTTTACTAACCAATCGTTTATACTTCCCAATTGAATAGTTGCCTGTTTTCGATGGTTCTCTAACCTCAGATACTACAATTCCATAGAATCTATTATCTTTTAACTTTTGTACTGATTTACTGAGTATAGATTTATATACCTTATCAAATGATTCAACATCCATATTAGATATATCCTTTTCATTATCGGTATAAACTTCTAAATCATAATAAGGAGGACATGTAAATACAAAGTCAAATGCTTCATCGGCTACTTTATCCAATTCTTCATTTGAATCACCACAAATCCATAAAGGTTTCTTTGATTGTTCTTTGTTAGCTTTGATTTGAGTTTCAGATAAATCAATACCAACGTATTTCCTATCCATCTCTTCAGCTACAATTCCCCTAACACTACCACCAGCGAATGGGTCTAATACCAATCCACCCTTTGGTGAGAACCAATCATACATTAGTTCACATAAGACCGGGTCAAAGATAGAAACGTTGGTAGATGGAGTATCCCAAAAGATTGTTTTACTTTGAGTATCCTCTCTACCTAATTCTGATTGGATTCCTTGTGTGGTTATCCAATATTCCTTACGTTGTTTCCATTCTTTGGTACGGGTATCCAATACCGAAAAGGGAGTAATTGCCATATAACTTTTTTTAGTAACTACTAATATACAAAAAAAGCTTGGATAAACCAAGCTTTTCTTTAATTATTTTTATGTTGTTGAGTATTACTCACCACCACCTTCAGGAGCTGGGTCAACAGGAGCTTCAGGAGCAACTTCAGATGAACCAGATGTTTCACTCCAAGGTAAATCATTTGATTGAACCTCTAATTGAGCGTATTCTTTTTCATCGATTTGTTTTTCGATTTGTTCGTTGATATGGTCCATATAGTTACTTGAACCACTACCACTTACAATATTCTGAATCCAACCTAACACTTGAGTTTCAGTTAAATCAGCGTAAGCGATGTATCCTTCCTCATCTGCATCAGGAATATCTAATGGAGTAGCTCCACTAAAGGTTCCGTGTATATCGTTTTCATTAGTACCCTTCAGTTCCCATCTAGTACCGATTACCAAGTCGTTTAAATCAGCAGTATCTCTCTTCTTTAAACCAGTTAATTTCCATTCGTATGTTAATGCCATAATAAGTTTGTTCTTTGTTATTAATTATAAATATATATTTTTTTTCTTTTGTAACTATAAATATACGATAAATTATCGAGTATTCAAAGCTTTTCTTTAATTTTAGTTATCATTACTTGTAATCCATACAAATACAGCTAAAATTAAAAACAAAATAACTGCAGTCATAAGTATAAGTATTTAATTGTTTTAGTAATCATATCTACTCAGTAATGTGATAATCTTTCCAATCGGTACCTTTGGTATTTGAATTAGGAAATAAAAATACTTCCTTTCTACCATCCCACATAATAGTTTTTCTAAAACCAGAAGGAATTGTTGCTCCACTTGGTAGAACTTCACAATGACCTTCAAACAAAACATCAATCCTAACCTCTACCTCATAGAAGTTAGCAAGGTTCCTTTCAAATCCCTCTAACCTATTCCATATACCTCTATTTAATGATTCATGTTGTAAAGCTGAGTTTAGATATGAGAATGTTTTCTTTAACATTTCTTTTGAACAATTAAATGCAGCTGCTGGAGCAAGATGACCTTTATCCCATATGTTATTAGAGTAATCATCATCATCTGAAGTGTGAACTCCTTTAGGTTCCCAAAAATCTAAACCTTTTCTTGATGCATCTCCGTTTGGACATTGAACTGTATATTCAACCCACATTGGTTGTTCTAAAACTTCATTGTATTCTACTTTGAATATCTCAGTTTGTATAATTACCGATTCTCTTTTATCCTGCCCTGCAATAGTTGTACCTAATGCTAATAGGATAAACGTTACTAATAGTTGTTTCATTATCTTTGTTTTGTTGGTTTACCACCTCTACTATTAGTAGTTGGAGTAGAGCGTCTTGTTGGGGCTGGTGTATTTGTTCTAACCGGCCTTGTATTTGGTCTATTATAATTTCTATTTGGTCTACTATTATTGTTTCTAATGGTATTATTAGAATTCCTATTATTATTCTCAGGTCTATTATAATTTCTAACAGGAGTTCTCCTATTGTTTCTAATATTATTAGGAATGTTGTTAGGATTTTCGTAAACTCTGATGTTGTTGTTAACTCTTCTAAGTTTAATAATTGTTTTATCAATAACTTCTTTATCTACATTATCGTTTTCTGAACCAGAATACCATCTTACTCCATCTTCTTCAATTACAAAGTTTCTTCTAGGTTTGTTTTTATTAACAATTGTTCTATTAGTTCTACGTTTAGTAGATTCTATCATTGATGCTTGTCCTATCCTATCTCGATTACTCATAGTACTACTTCTTCTACCAGTATGATAAGCTACATTAGTACCTCTATATCTATTGTAGAACCCATTGTTCCAACCATAGTAGTTATTCCATCCATAAGGATTACCCCATTGGTTAGATGACCATCTTCTATTATTCCAACTATAAGACCATCCCATACCATAGTTGTTATTAAACCCAAATGGGTCCCAGTAGTTGAATCCCATATTGAAAGGAGAATTACTTGCCCAATTCCACCAATATGCATGTGAGTTCCAATAAAAATCAGATGGAGAAGCAAATGGACCTCTTCTATACATTCTACTATTCCAATAGAAATCATAGTTCCATCTCATATCTTGTCTCATAGCGTATTGAGCAAAATCCCATCTAAATTTATCATCGAATCTAAGTTTTCTACTTAGTTCCATTTCGTTATCAATCACATCTACTCTAACATCACCAATATATTCTGGTGTGTGATTATGTGTAGATAGTTGATAACTACCACAACTTGTTAGTAACATTAGTAATACTGAAAATAATATTAGTTTTTCTTTCATAGTTTTATTGTTTTAAATTATTGTTTCATCCATCTCTTCTGGGAATGGTCCGAACCCATATGGGTCATTAGCTATTTCTAAATCCTCAAAATAATAATATGCATCTATATCTTCAAAAGATTGAGAATAAGTTCCCGAATAGTTTTCAGAAGCTGATATAATCAGTTGTTCCCCACTGGGACTCCATACTTCAAAATCCAATTCTTCTTGATTGGAATATGATTCAGATGATATTAAATAATAATTCATAGTTTATATTATATTATGTATGTGGTGTAAATCCACCAGAACTTCCCTGCATTACCATAGGAGGCATATTTGGGAATGAGTTATATTGTTGAGTTGTTGTATCATTTTCATAACCCTGCCCATGCCAATAACTACCTGGACCAGAATCTAACATTTTATTTCCATCATTAGCAATTGCAAGTACTTCAGCAGCAGTCAACTCTTCCATAAAAATCCCAAAACTATCGAATCCCCCTTGAAATATTGAATTATTAGTACCATCATAATGTGTATTACCATGTGCTAGGTAAGAGTGGTCGCTGAATAAAGTAGTCGATGTTGAATTATTATTTACCGAATATGTAAGTTCTTGACCATTCCAATATAGTTTCAACCCAGTATAACTTTGATTCCCATCCCAAGTTGCAGTTATCATACACATACCTTTACCATTTGGTGGTATATTACCAACCTGGTCTCTCATCCATCCCTCTCTATAATCAGTTACTCCAGTAATAGCCCGATTTGGATTATCATGTAAAGGATATTCTCTTCGTAATCTACGAATCCCAGAATAATCATATACAGCTAATGACATTCTATTTAAGTTAGCAATATAGTGAACTTTGAAAGCTGCTCTTGGTACCCCTCTATTGTTGGCACCAGTTGAAAATAAGTTTAAATTCCGTTTTGAAGTACTAAACGGCCTGAACCATCCGTTAAGTGATTGTTCTGAATTTCCTGGTACCATTCCAACTGGAGATGCTACTGTATTAGCATACCAAGTTGCTTTACCATCTCTATAATAATTATTTACTGATGCAGAATATCCATAGAACTCACTCATTGCATCGGGTCTATCAAACCCTGCTGCTACACTCATAAACCCTAAACGTATGTTTTGGGTAATTCCATTAATCTCTGCTGCTATATCATTTCTTAAAGAAAGCTGTCCCGATGATTTTATTGCCATACTAATTTTAGTTTTATACCCTTACTAATAAATATATAAATTAGAAGTAATCATTAAAAGTATGAATGTCGATAGGAAATTTGGTTTGTTACCCAACTCAACGTATAATGATTTTATCTAATTCTCAGGGTTTGAAATCAAACTACCCTTTTATTAGTTTTATATCGTTTGGGGTTTTGGTGGAGTTAGTAGGGGAAGAATCCGTTTTTACGAGCTTCGTAAATGTTGATACTAACTTCTAATAGAAATCGGATGAATCTTTTTTTAAACGAACTTATTCTATCCATCCCTTTAAGAATTGAATTCGGTTGAGATATAATTCTCTACATTTGGAGGGACAACACTTATTGGTATGTTCCCAACGCTTGTAGGTTTGTAGGTGATAATCGGTTTGAAGTAAATCTCTTTCCCATTTTGGATGTATTCCCAATGAGGAGGTTATTTCAAATAAGGCTTTATTGAGGCTTTTTCCCATTATATAAGTTGGAGCTAATTACTTTATACTCTACTATAAATAGAAAGAAACTGAAAACTATCAAAAAAATCAAGGTTCCGACTCTCCCCCCACCAAAAATCGGTTTAAAGGGGTTTAAATGAGTTAGTAATCATACTCATCATCATTATATTCTTTTGGTACCTTAATAGGTCTTTCATCAATACCATCTACATAGGTACTTTCATCATCCCCTTCATCGTTATTGGTGGTGGGTTCGTTCCACTCATCATTGAAATACATCCAAGCCCATTCTTTCTTTACCATACTTAATATAAGTTTATTACAATTCTTGCTATTTGATTTTGTGATACCTGAATAGGTACTATGGTATCTCCGGTAATTGGATTGATTAACATTCTCCCACTTTCCAAATATTTATTTTGAGCAGGTGTTAACTTACTCAATATTTCTTTTGTAATTATCGGGTCTTGTACTTCACCACCACCTAAGAATCCATACATTCTAATATTTAGCCTCTACTGTTAATACACATTCGGATAATCCTTCGTGCTTTGATTTCTCTGGTTGGATTCCTTTGATAGTCCATTGTAATCCACTATGTGAAACATATCCACCTACGGATAAACAAGGACCTCCTTCGAAATCAAACATAATTATATCACCTTCATCATTTTGTGATTGTCTCACAAACTGAGATTCACCCATTACTCTAATACGATTACTATCAATCTTTTCGATTGTACGTTCTAAACCATATCTACTTTTAATAACTTCCATAACTTTCAAAATTTAGTTATTTATTTATACTATTTAATTTATTATTATAATCTTGCATAAGCTCATTATAACGAGCTTCGTCTTTATACATATTGTTAAAGTTATTTATTAACTTTAATACACTACCATTAGCCATATGATTGTAGTTACAAGTTCGTATGGTATTCCATACTTTCATATATGCTTCCATCATTATTTTAATCCTTTCGTTGTTGTTCTACCTAATGCAATAGCTATCTCTGATGGTGTTGTTCCCATCTTACATTGTTTCTTATACCACCAATACATATCTTCGGTAGTACCTTTCCCTCTTTGTTTTTCCAAACACTTGTCCCACAAATCCTTTCCGAACTCAGATTCCAATTCAAGTCTTAATTGACGTAATCTAGTTTGTTCTTCAACTATACCGACTTCCATCAACTTATTTGCTTTGATTCGTTTCATCTTAGCAACTTGATGAGCTTCGTGCTTTTTATCATTGATATCATTAAGTTGAGAAGTTTCCATAAACTCATTGTACATTTTATCATACAATTTAGTATTATCATCTGCTTCTCTAAAGTATGGTGAGTATTCAAAATCACCATTCCTAATCTTCAATAGAAGTGGGAACTTTGATTTTAAAGGTCTCTTTCTATACTTACCTTCTGTGAAATATCTAAACGGGTTATAAGCCATATCTTTAATTTATTATATAATGTACTTTTATTTATACAAATATACGAAAAAATGTTTAATTAAACAAACATTATTTAATCTCTTTCTAAAATCTTTTTGATTTGAGACTCTTTTAGAATCTTAGGTTGTTTCTTAGATTCGTTTTCTTCGGTTGGAACACGATAGTTTTCAACTAACTTTTCCATCCAATCTTTGGTGTGTTTACTCATTACTTTATATTTAATTGTTTTTCTAATTTTTCAAAGGCTGGTGAAATTACCTCATCCCAAAAGTACTCTTCATCATCGTATTCGATTGAATAATCTTCCTTTGTTATATATTGACCTGTATCAGTAATTTTGATTATACCAATTGGGTCATATGCCTCATCCCAATAACGTGCCGTAAATATAGTATCGGAATCAATTTCAATTAATTGGCGATGTATTTCTTTTAATAAATCTGAAGGTGGATACCAAGCCGATTCAAAGTTAACTATAAACTCCGTATCATCATTACTATAATAATCACATATTGAAATCCACTTTGAACCAACTTTATCAATAAATAATTCAGCATCAGCACCAAATACATCTGCAATATGTGGAGTTTCTCCTTCGTTTGGATATCTACCATCATTCATATTTTCAAACTTCTCATATAAGAAGTCAATTGCCTCTTTTGATGCTTCTATCTTAACTATTGTTGTATTTGTGTTAGCCATTATTTAAATATAAAAGTTAGTATCCAATGTTTAATAGTATCCCACTTAGAAGCATGGCCCCATAACATAGAATCTTCAATATCTAATAGTTCATTTAAAAGTGGTGTTCTTAGGAATAAGAAATCTCCACTAAATGTGAAGTTCTTATCTGCTCCATTGGGTAATACCCAAGTCATCTTTAGAAGAGAACCTTCTGAAAGATTACGTTTAATATTTAACAAATCAAATCCCCACCCTTCCCATGTGTTATTAATGAAAATAATAAGTGGTGATATTGTTATATGTATTTTTCTAAATTTCCAATTTATCTTTTTTAACATTTAGTAGGTTTTAAGTTAATGAGATTTAGGGGAGTTGAGAGCTCCCCTATTTCTCTGCGTAATTGATTAACCTTAAAACATCGGAATCTCATCTTCCGAATTCGTTTCGGTTTCCTGCTCATTGAAGAGAGCATCACCCTCATCCTTCACATACTTCTGAACTAATTGTTTAACATAAGTTCGTTCAGAATCAACTCCACCATCGTTAGAGAAGAATGGGAAGATTGAAATCTCAGCTGATTCGAATAAATCGAAACCATCATAAATCAATCCAGCCATCTCAACACTAGCACGAGTGGAAACCATTGCAGTAACTTTACCAGCATCACTCATCGATTGAGTTCGAGTATGGTGTGCTATCTCAGCAACTGCTTTTAAATCTTCTTCGTTCACATCAGGGAACATAAACTTCAACAATCCGAATTCTTGCTCATCATTAAGAACATCCATCTCAATGGTTACGAATCGGTCAAGAA
>Ga0315321_10004004_pt1 | contig 11350 bp, 12 predicted proteins | sample M180m21515metaG_FD_203464 | JGI IMG/M metagenome (GOLD analysis project Ga0315321, IMG submission 203464) | Ammonia-oxidizing marine archaeal communities from Monterey Bay, California, United States - M1 80m 21515 | ecosystem: Environmental > Aquatic > Marine > Intertidal zone | place: USA... | reverse complement strand
CACTAGTTGTATTCTGCTTGTTAAACAAAATCTACTACGTTCTGATAAGTACGCTATGCGTTTTCTGTATTGCTTTTCCATATTTTTATTTGTTTTAAACATTCTTGTAAGCTAATTGTATCTAAGTTAAAACCTTTTTTTATTAGGTACAATTCAAATTTCTTGTCGTATATGTTATTCATATTTTTATTGTTTTATTAATCCCCAACTTGTGTAAAAAGTCTCTATACATTCAGAGCATAATGGCATTTCGTGCACATGTTTGTTTGCAAATAATTTTTCTAGTTCTCCTAGTTGTTCATTGCAATAACTACAATTTTTGATGTAATTCATATTTTTATTGTTTAAGACCGGCGATAGAGTTGGTATTCGTCCATCGTTGTCGCCAGTTTCGGCTATTAAAGCCTCATCAGTTAAACTTTATTATATTATCCTAAGTTATTCGTATTTAGTTTGTATTATATTTGTTTATCATTTCTTTCAGAGTATTAATATCTCTCATTGCATCCATTGCTTGCACAATTCTGTCATTGTCAAAATACAATTCATGTTCTTTATATAAATGATCTAACACATCTTGAAAACTTTTTCTAAGATTTCCATCATTCATTATTACTCTTTCTTGTACTTCTTTTTGAAGCCTTTTCATTCTTAATTCTTTCATATTATAATTCATTTACTTGATTTATTAAACTTACTTGCAAATCTTCATATGTTTCACCATCTTCTAAGTCACAATCATATTTCACATAGTTTACTACTTCACGAAGAAATGTATCTTCACCCATATTTTTTAGCTCTTTAAAATACACTAACGTATCATTATCCCAAAAGAAATTTTTCATATTATTGTTTATTTAAGTTATGTAATAACAGTTTTATAACTGCTTTTTTCTCGTCTTCACTACATGTATCATAGCCAAATTCACCAAAGTAAAATTCTGCTAAACGATCCATTTCATTTACAAATTCTGTTGCATTCATATTTTTATATTTAGTTGTGCAGGCGAGAATCGAACTCGCATAAACCATTTGCACATTTCATTGATTAATATTGTAGAGGCAATCAATTTTATAAAACTCTCATTACTATTATCCATTTACACTCGTACTTACTTTGTAAAGCCATTCTTCTATAGTTTCATTGTAAAGCATTTCTATCTTACTAGATTTCATTATAGCTATTTCATTTTTAATTTGCATTTCACTGCCATAATAGCTTTCATTCATTTTTTTTAATTCTTGCTTTGCTAAGTTTTGTACAGTCATATTATTGTTTTTGTGTTACGTATATATTATCCATTAAGCATCGTATTAAGTTTGTAAAAAGGTGTAAATGTATTTATGTAGTGAAAAGTGTATGAATGTATAGCGCAGTGACATAATGTCATGACAACTAGTCATATACTGTAATATAACATAATCTTATAGTTATTATAGTACTATAAATAGTTATTATAGCGAGAAAAGGCTGAATATATAGGGGCCTAACATGTAAAAGCTGAAAACCTACAGCAAAAATCATGAAAAAAAGGGGGCCTGGGCTAAAACTAAAACGTTTTGGTAAAGCGTTGATAACCAGCATATTAGGGTGTAGGTCTATACTTCCCTATAATAGCATCAAAAACAGTGACATTAGCCTATTAAGGTTACTTAGTAAGGGGCTGTTGTCACACTTTCCGGGAGTTTCTACCGACTTCCCGTATTCAGTTTGTAAATCTAGTAAATCATATGTAAAACATGTAAGTATATATAGTATACAATAATGTAAAAACAATAAACATGGCTGCAAAAGTAGGTACAACTTCAATATCAGCGGTATATGTTGGTACTACAACCATAAGTGCTATGTACGTAGGTACAACACAGGTATACCCATAACAAAATATAACACATGTCAATAATTTATTCTTACCCAACAGTACAACCCACTGTAGATGATCTCTTGATCGGTACAGATGTAGGCGAAGATAACGCTACTAAGAGCTTTACTGTACAAAGTTTAGTCTCTTTAATTAATGCTGCTACAGGTACAGGCACAGTTACTTCAGTTCAAATAGCAACTGATGCTTTTTTAAGTGCAACAGGTGGTCCAATTATAGACGCTGGTGTAATTACAATGGGATTAGCTGCAACAGGTACTCCATCTGCAAGCACTTTTCTTCGTGGAGACAACCAATGGGTGGCACCTATAGTATCAGCAGGCATAACTGTTTCAAATCAAAGCATACCACTGACTACAGATGTTGGTTCTTTTAATTTTATTGGCGAAGGCGTTACAGTAACTAATGTAGGGAACGATATTACAGTAAATGTACCACTGCCAACTAGTGATGTTACTTCAATATTAGCTGGAACAGGTATAAACGTAAGTTCTGGCACTGGTAACGTAACAGTATCAAACACTGGTGTTGTTAGTTTAGTAAGTGGTGGCGGTTTAACAATAGTTGAAGGAGCTGGTGGTGTAAATACACTAACAGTAACCGGTCAATCTCAAGGAACAGTAACAGCTTTTAATACAGGGCCAGGACTTGAGCTTCTTTCAGGCACTTCAAGCATAGATCCAGAAATAGGGGTTAGATATTCTGGTGATGTAACATATATAACCATACCTGATGCAGGTGATCCAGTTAGTACTGATAATTTTGCTTTTCAAAAAGGCACAACTGGTGTAAAAAAAGGTACTTTTGAAACTTTACCAATAAGTTCAATAACAGCAGTAAAAACATATGTAGATGCAGCTGACAGTAAAGCTGTACAAAACGATACAGATGTTTACACAAGTGTACCAACCGTCGCAAAGGTAATAACTTTAACTGATTCCCAATACATCGGGCTTACTACATATGATGCATCGACACTATATTTAACAACCTCAACTGCGCCAACTACAGGTACAGTTCAATTTACTATAGATGACACTGGAATAACAACAAGTGCCGGTTGCCCCAACTTTACGGTAAGCACCACATGCTCTCCAGCATTTACAGACGGCAATAACCTTACTAATGTAGCTATTGGTACTAACTATACTTTAACATCTACAATTACACCAACAAATAGTGGTTGTGTGTTTACTGGAACTAATCCTCAAGTTATAACAGGTACTGTTGCTGCTGGTACAGTTGCTGTAACTCAAAGTTTAACTGGTAGTATTGCAGTTCCACCACCTAGTACAGGCTATGCAACTCTTACAAGTGTTTCAAACCAAATAGTCGGAGAACCTCAGGGCTCAGCATACAATATAACACAAAACGCATCTCAGCAAACTGGTACATTAGGCGCTTCTTTTACATCATCCACTCTTTGGAATGTTACAGCTACTATACCATCAGGACAACAAGCTGAATACTATTTTGGAACAAATCAATCTAGCCCATCTTATTCTATAGCCGCAAACTATAGCGTTGCTACTTCTACTTATAAAGCAGGACCTCCTGGCCAAAACGTAAGCGCAACTTTATCTGGAACTTTAAGTAGAAAAAACTACCCAATGTCATATAGTATAGATATAAATAACATATCAGGAGGAACATTGGGTACTGAATATGATATACAATTGAGCGGATCTTATGGTAATCTTATAACATCTACCCCAACTTCTGGCGGAACTAGTGTTTTTGCTTTTGGATCTAATCAATCAGTTACAGCTACTGTAGTTCCTAGATCAGGCTTTAGTGCTAATATATCTGGAACAAGTGGAACTGTTACTATAGGTTCTGGATCTAATGTAGCTAGTATAACATTAACAGGTGCTATAACAAGCACAACTGGTACAGTTACCTTAAATCCTAATACTGAAAATATAACAGGACCTGCAGCTGGATATAATACTTATTATTATTCTGAAGTTATTGGTAGCGGAATTGGTCCACAATCTTATACGCCGGGAGATCCTGTTTCAGGAACAACAACACAAAGCGTTAAGTTTACGGCTACTATAATTAAAACATCAACTGATTATACTGTAACATCACAAAGCTTTACACCAACTACAGCTACAGCTATTGTTGCGGGTAATACAGATGTTGCGGGTACATTAACTGGTAATGTTATATTAAGTAGAACTGCATTTCCAATAGGGCCAACTAGAGGTAGCGTTCCACAAGCTTGTGCTAGTTCAACAAATAATACATATTATTTAGAAAAAGCCTCAGGAAATAATCTTCCTTATGCTGAGCCATTAGATATTGTATATACTTCAGTAGCCGGAACAGGTCACCCTAATAGTGGAATTTACAAAGCTACAATTGGAAATGGTACAACTAATGCATATATAAGCATAGGATCTAATGGAGTAGTTAATGTAGCTGATCCATGCATATAAACAAAAAAACAAAATAAAAATATGTCTATAATTTACAGCTATCCAGAACAAGGACAATTAAATGCCGATGATATGTTTATCGGCACTTCTGCCGTAACCGTAGGTGGAAAGCAAAAAAACATAACAAGGAATTTTACAGTTCAACAGATAGCTGACTTTATAAATCAAGGTGCTGGGTTTGTAGACCCTTTAGCTAGTGATTTTCAAATACCTGTTTTTAATCAAGAAGGTAAAAAAATAACTGGGTCTATAATGTCTCAGAATATTTATCCTAATGGATCTGCTATAACTATAGCTGGATCTTTAACTGTTAATACTGATTTAACTGCTTCAGGAAATATACTGCTAGGATCTGGATCTAACACAATAGTGCTTCAATCACCTACAACTTTAGGTGGACCTATAAAAGATAGCTCTAATACACTAGGCGTAAGTAATCAAATACTTATATCTAATAGCTTAGGTAATTTAGTTTGGCAAAACTATGAAGCTGGTTTAACATATGAAGGGACATGGAACGCGTCTACTAATACGCCAACATTGACTTCAGGCCAAGGCGTAAGTGGTCACTTCTATATAGTAAGTGTAGCAGGTAATGAAAACCTAGATGGAAACAATGATTGGCATGTAGGCGACTGGGCTGTATTCTTTGATGCTGGAGGTGCTGGAACTGCTGGTTGGCAAAAAATAGATAATACTTCGGTATTAACAGGGTCAGGTACAGCTAACACGTTTGCTATGTGGACGGCTACTGAAACATTAAATGATTCTTTGCTTTCTCAAGACGCTGGTGCTACTAAAGTAATTGTAGACGGTTTGCTAGAAATAAAAGGAGATGGAACTTCACAAGATGGAAGAATAAAATTAAACTGCTGGAATAACAACCACGGTGTTACTATTCAAAGTCCACCTCACTCTGGAACATTAACTAGTTATACTTTAGTGTTACCAACATCGCAAGGTAGCGCTAATCAAGTATTAACCACAGATGGTAATACTCCTTCTCAGCTTAGCTGGACAACACCAACAGCAGGTACAGTTACAGGAACTGGTACTGAAAACTACGTAACTAAATGGAGTAATGGCGGTACTGGTATAGAAGATTCTACCATATTTGATAACGGAACAAATGTGGGTATAGGAACTGCTAGTCCTGATAATTCTTTGCATGTTTTATATGATGATAGTACATTATATAGCGAAAATACTCATAATGCAGGAATACAGATAGAGAATCAAAATACTACAACAAATACTTATTCACAATTACATTTTAGAAGTGGTAATTCTGACAGCTATATAAGAAACATTACAGAAGGAAGTAATCTATCGTCATTATCATTTTTGACTGATGATGGAGGAACAACTGGAGATGTTGGCGAGGTTATGAGACTTACAAGCTCAGGCAACGTTGGTATTGGAACTGCTAGCCCTACTAGACAATTGACAGTTAATGGAACTAATTCATCTGCAATTAATATAAATTCAAATGCAAGTAACGGAGTATCTATTTTAGCTTTTGGTGATTCAAATGACGATAATTATGCACAAATAATTTTAGATAATTCTACTAACAAATTACAAATTCAAAATGGTGGTGGAGGTGGAATATCTAATAGAGGTTTAACTCTTGATTCTTCACAAAATGTTGGTATAGGAACTGATAGTCCTAGCGCTAAGTTGGAGGTAGCTGGTGATGCATCGATTGTAGCATCAAATCCTCTTTTCAAAGTAAAAGGATCTGGTCATGCTGGCATTATGATAGATAGAGGGTCAACAACTTATGACGCTAATCTAATGTTTGCTACAGGAGGATCTACTAATTGGAGAATTTGGAATGATGGTAGTAATGACACGCTTCAGATAAGAGATGAAGCGAATTCTGCTAATGTAATGACTTGGAAGACCGGAGGCAACGTTGGTATCGGGACTGACAGTCCAAGTGCTAAGTTGCATGTTGCTCAACCTAGTTCTGGTGATGCAACTATACTTGCCGGTAGACTAAATAGCAAGCCAACTATAAAATCCGATTCAACCGAGGGTGGTTACTTAATACTAGATTCTCACGCAGGAGGCGCTGCGCTAAACCATTATAGCAGTAATAATGTTTGGTTAGCTACAGGGGGTGGCAACGTTGGTATAGGAACTACTAGTCCCGCTGTATCATTAGATATATCAGCAACAGATGCTGTTCAAATGCCTGTTGGTGTTACAGGTGACAGACCTACGACGGGTGTATCAAACGGTATGCTTAGATATAACAGTACTAATAATGGATTTGAAGGTTACATAAATGGTAACTGGGGCTCCATAGGTGGCGGATCTTCAGGAGGTTTAGTTTTCCGTGGTACATTTGATGCTTCTACTGGTGCTATAGCAAGTGGTGGTAGTCTTTATACTTGCCCTGCTGGTGGATCAGGCGGAACGGTGGACACGGCGATTGGTGACTTATATATAGTTACCACAGCTGGTAGCTTTTTCTGCAGTGGAACTAGTTTAAATGTAGGAGACGAAGTTATTTGTACAACAGCTGCACTTGCTGGTAATAGCCAATTTTCTTATTGGAACGCTGTTGCTTCTGGCGCTGGTGGAGCTGTTACAGGATCTGGAACAACTAATTACGTACCTAAGTTTACTGGAGCTACAGTTGTAGGTAATTCATCTATATTTAATGACGCTTCTGGTAACGTTGGTATCGGAACTACTAGTCCTGGTAGCTACTACTCTGGAGCTAATAATTTAGTGATAAATAATGATTCTGGTTCTGGTTTAACCATTGCCTCAAACGATACTTCTGATGGTAGTATTTATTTTGCGGACGGAACTTCAGGAGCATCTGCTTATGCTGGATATATGGAATACAACCATAATAGCGACTTCTTTAGAATAGGAGTTGACGCTTCAGAAGCAATGCGTATTGACTCTTCAGGTAACGTTGGTATAGGGACTACTTCACCTTTAGTTAGAACTCAAATTTCTACGACGCTAAGCTCAGGTTTAGTACAAGATGCTTTATTACTGTCTCAAAACACATCGACTAGCGTATCTGGACAAGGGGTCAAAATGTATTTATCAAGTAGCAACTCTATATCGAGGGCGGCAGCTATTGAAGCTATTGCAGGTAGTTCTAATGACCACAGTTTAGGATTTTATACTAATAGTGCGTTTTCTAACCCTACCGAAAGAATGCATATAGACTCCGACGGTAACGTTGGTATTGGGACTACTAGTCCTGCTTCTAAACTTCACATTGCATCAACAAATGCAGCAATTACAGACCCTCTAAATGTAGGTAATGCACTAAGATTTACAGACAATGACCCTACACAAAACCAAGGGCAAGTAACGGGTACTATTGAATGGGAAACAAAGGATTCCAATAATGCAGGAGTTCAATCTTATATAACAACAATATCATCAAATACCGGTGGTGGTAACTTATCATTTGGAACAGGTCTAGGTGGTTCTGCTACTGAAAAGATGCGTATAACTTCAGATGGTAAAGTTGGTATTGGAAATGACCAACCTGAAGTTAGTTTAGATTTAGGATCTAAAAATGATGCAGTATTATTACCAACTGGAGATAATACAGCTAGAGGCAATATATCAAACCCAACTATTGGTATGATTAGATACAACACTACTGATTTTCAATTTGAAGGTTATAGTGGTGTTGGAGCGGCTGCAACTTGGGGTGCCTTAGGAGGTGGTGGTACTCCAACTATAACAAAAGATTTATTTCAAGTAACTACAGCACAATCTATCTTTACTTTAACTGTATTTCCTCAAGGCGTGAACTATGTTAATATATTTATAGATGGTGTTTATCAAAATAGCGGTACTTACGCACTGAATGCAGGAACAGGTACAGTAACTTTAACTACAGCAGCACCTGTAGGAACAAGTGTAGAAATAATATCAACAACATAATTACAATATGGCATTAACTGGAGTTTCAACTAGCGTTGTAGACATGAGTGGTGATACCACTGGCTTAGTTATAGCCAAGGGTACAACAGCTGAAAGAGACGCTATACCTTCACCTCAAGCAGGTATGATTCGTAATAATACTGAAACAGATATAGTTGAAGTATATAACGGTACTGATTGGAGAAAACTTGTGGAAGCTGGAAATGCTGTACCACCGTTAACTGTTGACTATTTAGTAGTCGGCGGCGGTGGAGGAGCTGGAGCAGCTGGTATGGCTGGATCAGGCTCTGGTGGTGGAGGTGCTGGAGGTTTATTAACTTCAATAGGAGGTACTTCTTTAACTCTACAAAGCAATGTTGCTTATAATGTAACAGTTGGAGACGGTGGTGCTGGAGCTGTAAGCGTTCAAACCCCTAGGTACACCACTGGAAACGATGGTAATGATTCAGAATTTTCAGGAACAGGAATAACTACAATAACAGCCGCTGGTGGTGGAGGTGGTGGTTCTGGGACTGACTCACAAGCCTCGGCAAACTCAGGTGGTTCTGGAGGAGGTTCTGGGTACAATGGAACTGGTGCCGCTGGAACATCAGGCCAAGGAAATGCTGGAGGTTCGTCTAGCACAGGAGCGCCTTTCGCTGCTTCTGGTGGAGGTGGTGCTGGTAGCGCTGGAAGTGGCGCGCCTAATAATTCTACTGGTGGTAATGGAGGTTTAGGATTAACTAATTCTATAACAGTAGCGTCAGGAACTGGACCTTTTTATGCTGGAGGTGGTGGTGGAAGTCCCTCTTATAATGGTACTGGAGTTGGAGGCTCTGGAGGCTCTAATATAGGAGGTGATGGAACTAATGGATTACTTGGAAATAACGGAGATGTAAACACAGGTTCAGGCGGTGGAGCGGGATCACCAACAACTACCCAAAACTCAAGAGGCGGAGATGGTGGCTCTGGTGTTATTATACTAAAATACCCAAATGCTTATTCAACATCATTGTCAACTGGGGGTGGATTAATTAGTCAAGTAGATTCAACTACAGTACCTGGTTATAAAATAGAAAAAATTACTTCAGGAACAGGAACAATAACATTTAGCTAATATGGCAAATTTTAATATAGATTACTTAATAGTCGCTGGAGGTGGTGGTGGAGGATCTTATGGAGGTGGAGGAGCTGGTGGATTTTTAACTAATTTTCCAAGCAAGTCCTTATCTTTAAACACTTCAACAGCTTACTCAATTACTATTGGTGGAGGAGGCTCGGGATCGGGTAACAGTTACACCGCGTACGGAGTTCAAGGAAGTGATTCATCTATTTCTGGAACAGGTATATCAACTATAACAGCCACAGGTGGTGGTTACGGTGGTAATAACACAGGCTCAGGCGCAGGAGCAGCATCAGCTGGTGGTTCTGGAGGTGGCGGTTCTGATGGTCCAACAAATTCATCTGGCGGTGCAGGGAATACACCTTCTACAACACCAAGCCAGGGAAATACCGGAGGCAGTGGTACATTCTCTGATCCAAACTATATGGGTGGTGGTGGCGGAGGCGCAGGAGCAGCGGGTTCTAATGCTACAATTTATACGGCCGGATACGGCGGCGCAGGTTCAGAGGTCAACATAATAGGTGGAGTTGGAAATTATTATGCCGGTGGCGGTGGTGGAGTAAGATTTAATGTATCTGGTAGCTGGGGTTATGGCGGAACCGGAGGCGGCGGTGATGGAGGTTCGTGGAATGCTACTACTTCTTTAATATCTAACAATACTGCAGGTGGTGCAAACACTGGAGGCGGTGGTGGTGCAGGAAAAGAAGGCGGTTCAGGAATTGTAATTATTAGATACGCTACAGCTGATGTTGCAAGTTATACAGTAACTGGAGCGGCCCCAACAGAAGACACAACAACAGTAGCTGGTCAAACCATACTTAGCTTTACAACAGTAGGCACTGGGACAATAACTTTTACAGCATCACCCCCAACACCATCTTTTAGCGGTACTAAAGTAACAACTCCTGTAACAAATTTTAATAAGCCTCTTACAGAAGAAGGATTAAAAATACCTAGTGGTACTAGTTCAAATCAACCAACTGGAGTAGAAGGTATGGTTAGAAACGATACAACTCAATCAAGTAAAGGATCATCAAGCGCTATAAGTTATTATAACGGCACTAACTGGAGATACTTTGAAAACCAAGAGCATCCATTGATACTAAATAGTGTTATGTATTATAGTGCCAGCAACGCTACTTCATACCCGGGAACTGGAACAAGCTGGTTTGATTTAAGCGGTAATGCAAATACAGCTACAATAACAAGTTCTAATTACAGTAATGGTTATTTTGACTTAACTCCAACTGGTTCAATAATAACAACCCCTGTTAATACTCTTTATCAAACTTTTTCTTTTTCTATTTGGGTTAAATTTGATACTGTAACCGTAGCTAGCGGTTATGCAGGTGTAGTTCTTAGTAAATCACAATTCTACGCCAGCAATTACGATGCGTTTCCCTTTAACTCTAGCTTGAGTCTCACGGGTAATTTTTCTGTTGGTTTAAGCTATGGTAATAATTATTCTTATGATGTTATTAATAATACTACAGTGTCAGCAAATACATGGTATAATATAGCGTATGTTGCTGATTCTACTGCTAACACAGCTAAGCTTTACATAGGAACAGAATCTACGCAATTAGCTCAAACAGGTTCAACACAATCCTATACTGGAACTTTAGTTACAAATCCAAATCAATTTTATTCATTAGGAAAATCTCCTGCCGAGTATGGTGGTGGCGTTGGTAAAAGTAGTTTAGATGGTAAAATAGCTAAGTTTGGCTTTTGGGATACAGCGTTGACCGAGGCAGAATTAATAACTATTTGGGGTCTAGGCTCTGGAACTTCTTAATTAATACAATACATGTCAACAAAGATAACAACACCTGAACTATTTAATTTAAGTAGCAACAATACAGAAGCTACTCAGTTACCTGTATTTACTACATCTACAAGACCAACACCTACGGCTTCTACTGTTACTGTTGACTATTTAGTGGTTGGAGGAGGAGCCGGAACTTATGCCGGTGGAGGCGCAAACTATCCAG
>Ga0315321_10004002_pt1 | contig 11355 bp, 8 predicted proteins | sample M180m21515metaG_FD_203464 | JGI IMG/M metagenome (GOLD analysis project Ga0315321, IMG submission 203464) | Ammonia-oxidizing marine archaeal communities from Monterey Bay, California, United States - M1 80m 21515 | ecosystem: Environmental > Aquatic > Marine > Intertidal zone | place: USA... | reverse complement strand
CCCAATCCCGGTGTCGCACTCATCCAAGGTCCTGTGGGCACGGGCCGCCTCGCCCCTGTGCTGCCCGCCCTCGCCCGCCTCACCACCGCGGGCCGCACCGTCGCGGTGGTCGACTCGGGGGGCATCCTCCATCCGCCGGGCCTACCGGGGGTCTGCCTCGACAACCTGCTGCTCGTGCGTCCAGGTGCTACCCGAGTACTCTGGGCCGCAGAGCAGCTCGCCCGCAGCGATGTCATCCCGCTTGTCGTGGTTCTCGACCCTCCGAGCCTCGGTCGACAGTCCGTGCGACTGCAGCGGGCAGCCGAGGCGGGCACCACTGCCGTCATCGTCATCACCGAGATCGCCCAGCGGCGGCTGCCTGCCGCGCTCCACCTGCAGACCGGCCGACGGGGTCCCGGCCATGTGCAGCTTCTGCGGGGCGGTCGTGGCAGCTCATCGGAGCGATGGCTCACCCTCGACCCACGGCCAGGGCCTCCAGAAGCGCGCCGTGCATTTCCGTTCTGAACAGCTCACGATGAGAGGCCCCCGAGCGCTGCCCAGTCCGAAGCGCCGAGGCAGCTCAGCCCCGGGCCAACGCTTCGGCCGCTGCGCGCAGTCCCGCCAAGGGGGCTGACACATCACGAGCCAACACATCCGCGGTCTGGCGGGCATCCAGGGCCTGCTCAAGCTTCCCAAGCTCCGACTCAGTGGCATCCAGCACCACATCCGGGGCCGAGGCCACCTGCCGCAGTCCCATCCGACACGCATCGACCGCGGCGAGGAGATCCTGGGCGACGGAGTCCGTGAGATGGGCAGTGCGCACCACCCGACGGGCCAGCTGACGGGCGTGGGCATCCACCTCCGCGGCCCGGCCAGTCACGCCTCGCTCGGCAAGCGCGACCGCCACTGCCCCCGCCTCCGACCGGGACAACGCCGCTGTCCGCCGCCGCAGGATGCTGATGACCGAGGTCACCAACCATGCAGGCAGTGCACCTCCGGCGATGAAGCCCGACAGCGCCGTCGGGAGGATGAGCCCGAAGATGAGCAGGGAATCGGGGGCACCGACGAGGAGCGGCTCCAAGCCATCGACCATCACATTGCCAATGCCGCACACAATGGCCGACAACAGACCCACCCGGAGCAACACGCCAGTCGCGCGGTCGAGCCGGGTCTTCGCGGGGGCGAGCTCAGCGGGCAAGCCGGTGGCCACGAGGTCTGCCACGGTCGCCGCGGCAACGGTCTCCTGCTCCTCGGACGCAAGAGGCACACCATGGGGACCCGCATCGAACAAGCGCTCTAAGTCGCACGACAGCACCCCCAGCCATGCGGCCACTCGCCGACGCTCAGCGGGCGCTTCAGGCAAGCTGGGAACCACCGGCTGTGCACGCCGCAAAACCCGCCACACCGCTGACCTCCGGGGTCGATGGGGTCCTGCCAGACTACCACCCCGCTTCCCAGGAGCAGAGACAGCCGGATAGCACCTCCCTTCGCCGGAGTCCCGATGTCTCTCCCCCGCGCCGCCATCTTGCTCGGACTCACCGCAGCCTGTTCTGCAGACAGGACCGCCAAAGATGGTCCCGCCCCACCCGTCGATACGGGTGAGCCGCTGGGCACACTCGTAGACGACTTCACCGGCCAGGCCAACGGATGCTACAGCCTCCACCTGCTCGAAGACGGGGAGTCACTGGGCTGGTTGGGGGTGGATGACAGCGCCACTACAGTGGTCGAGAGCGCCGAAGAAGCCGCCCGGTTCACGTTTCAGGCCGCCGACCTCGGAGAGTACCTGCTCTACGACCAAGACGGCCTGTGGCTCAGCGCAGAGGACGGTCCCCTCACCCGAGCGTCGGTCCTCGACTCCGATGTGACCCGACTCGATGACCTCTACATCTCGGGCGGGGAGTGGACTCTTGAGCCCGGCACCCGCCGTCCCGATCGCTACCAGCTGCGCAACCGTCGAAGCGGCACCCTCCTCGCCAGCACCGGCCTCACCAGCGACGACACCCTGGGCGCTCAGCTCCGCCTCGACCCCGCCCAAGATTGCCTGCCCCCCCCGGAGCTGTCGGTCGACGCCACGGGAGTCCCCACCAAGACCACCTTCGCAGACGGCACCCTATACGGGCTCGCGGAGGCCCACGCCCACTTGCTCACCAACTACGCCTTCGGTGGCTTCCTCTTCCACGGCGGCGCATTCCATCGCCTCGGGGTGGAGCACGCTCTGGGAGACTGCGCGGGAGTCCACGGCCCGGAAGGTCGCCACGACTTCTTCGGCTACGCCTACGACGAGGCGGGCAACGACAGCGCCGGTCTCACCTCGATGGTGCTGGAGCTGGCCACCGGGGAGCTCAGCGAGCCCAACCACATGACAGCCGGCTGGCCCGCGTTTCCCGACTGGCCCAATGCAACAAAACGGGCGACCCACCAGACCCAATACTACAAGTGGCTGGAGCGGGCGTGGCTCGGCGGACTGCGGCTGTTGGTGCAACACGCCACGAGCAACTCGGTCATCTGTGAGCTGTCGGTGGGAGAGGGCATCCAGAGCTCGCGCTACGACTGCTCCGACATGTCCGCGGTGGACCGCATTGTCGACGAGACCCGGGCCATGGAGCGCTACATCGACGCCCAGCATGGTGGCGAGGGACAGGGGTGGTTCAGAATCGTCGAGACGCCCGCCGAAGCCCGCGTGGTCATCGAAGACGGCAAGCTGGCGATTGTGTTGGGAATCGAGACGTCCGACCTGTTCTCCTGTGCTCTCACCCCCAAGCCGGGCGACCCAGTCTGCGACGAAGCCTGGGTCACGGCCGAGCTGGACGCCTACCACCAGCGTGGAGTGCGCGCGCTGTTTCCGGTGCACAAATACGACAACCAATTCTCGCCCGGAGACGGCAGCGACGCCTTCATCGAGCTGGGCAACTTCTTTCACAGCGGTCACTGGACCAACAAGACCGAAGACTGCCCCGGCGGCGACATGCCCACCGGCTTCGACGACGGCAAGGTCACCTTTGGCGGGCTGCTGGAGCCGCGCGACGAGTACGATGGAGAGGCGCCCCACGACTTCACCGCACTCGAAGATGCACCACTGGAGACCATCTTCGGGTTCACGGCCGACATTCTCGAGGGCTCAGCGGACGGCGAGTACTGTCAGAACGCCTCCATCACCCCGCTCGGCGAGCACCTCATCGACCAGATGATGCAGCGCGGGATGATTCTCGAGATCGACCACTTCCCGCAGTGGTCCTACCAGAGGGTCCACGAGATCTTGGAGGACCACGACTACCCGGCGGCAGGCACCCACGGCCGCGAGTGGAACGGACGTCTCTACGCACTCGGCGGCGTCTCGACCGTGCGCCCAAGCGTGTGCCGAGACCCCGACCATCCGGGCGCCACCCTGGACCACCTCCACAGTCGAGTCGCCCAGCTTGAAGCTGCCGGACAACACCCCGGGGTGCCTTTCGTGTTCGACTACAACGGCTTCGCGCATGGGCCTGGCCCCCGCTTTGGCGACGAGGGCTGCGGCACCGAGCAGACCGACCCCGTCACCTGGCCCTTCGACAGCTACGCCGGCGACACCACGCTCACCCAGCCCACACTCGGCACCCGCACCGTCGACTACAACACCGAGGGCATGATTCACATCGGCCTCCTGCCTGAGTACGTCGAGAGCTTGCGGGGGGACGGCGGAGATGCAGCCGTCGAGCCCCTGTTTCGCGGGGCGGAGGCCTACATCCAGATGTGGGAGAAGGCCGAGGCGCGTGGGGAAGTCCTCAGTGGAGGCTAAGCTCCCACCTGCGAAGGGCTGAATCCGCGCTCAGCCGACGCACCGACCATGGCTCAGACACGCTACACTCGCGCAAAAGAACGACTCGGCGCGAGGTCCCATGACCGGCATTTCTCCCATCATCCGACTCCCCGCCATCGCTGGCGTGCTCCTGTCTGTCGCCTGCTCCGGGGCCGACAAGAACGGCGCAGACTCCGGCAATGGCGACGGGGCCACCCCCGAGCGCGCGGACTGCGATCCCACCGCGCCCACTCTGTGTGGCACTCCGTTTCCGTCCACCTTCTACATGAAGGAAGACGCCACCACCGCCACTGGCTGGCGAATCGACATGGGGCCCACCACACTGCCCGTCAACATCGACGGCTTCCAACCTCTGCCCACCTACTGGAACGAAAAGGACGGCTGGGGCGTGTCGACACCGATGATTGTCCACCTGTCCAATGTGTCGGTCGAAGGCTTGCCGGGCCACGACAGCGTGGCAGACTCGCTCACCGCCGACTCTCCAGTTGTGGTGGTGGATGTCGACACAGGCGAGCGCATTGCAGTGTGGGCAGAAAAAGACGTCAGCCTCGAAGACAGCGACCGCTCGGCGCTGCTCATCCATCCCGTCGCCCCCTTCACCTACGGTCACCGCTATGCCGTGGGGCTTCGCAACATCGTCGACACCTCGGGGGCCCCCTTCAGCCCGTCGCCCGCGATGGCTGCGCTCATTGCTGGAGGAGACACCGGCGATGCCGCCATCGACGGCCAGCTCGACCTTCGGCGAAGCGTCTACGAAGACATCGTGTTCCCCACTCTCGAGACAGACGGCGTGGTCCGCGACGACCTCATCCTGGCCTGGGACTTCGTGGTCGCCAGCAAGCAGGCCACCACCGGGCGCGCGGTCTCCATCCGAGACCAAGCGCTGGCTTGGATTCCCGAGGGTGGTCCCGAGTACGTCATCAACGAGATTGAAGAGGCTCCAAACGACCAGACCGCCTACCGAGTCAAAGGGGAGGTCACGGTCCCCCTCTTCACGGTCGAAGACTCCCCCGGCTCCATGCTCACCCGCGATGCCGACAACATGCCGTTCATCAACGGCGAGACCACGGCCCGCTTCACCGCCATCGTGCCCAACTCGGTGGTCGAGGCTGGCGTGCCGGCGCCCATCGTGCAGTACGGCCATGGCCTGCTCGGCGGCCAGGACGAGGTCCAGTCCGGCTACCTGTCCGAGATTGCCGACCGCGAGGGCTACATCCTCTTCGCAATGGACTGGACGGGCATGAAGGTCACCGACACCGGGGCCATCTCGCTGATGCTGGTCGAGGACCTTGGCCGGTTTGCGTTGCTGCCTGAGCGCACCCACCAGGGCTTTGCGGAGTTTCATGTGGGCCTGCAGGCGTTCAAGACCTCGCTCGTGAGCGACGCCGCCTTTCGCACCACCGACCCCGACAGCGGCGAGTCGCTGCCCCTGCTCGACCCCAGCCGCACATACTACTACGGCAACTCCCAGGGCGGCATCCTGGGCGCAGCCTACGCTGCCATCAGCGCCGACATCGACCGCATCGTGCTCGGCGTGGGCGGCGGTCCCTACCACCTGCTGCTCACCCGCTCGAAGGACTTCGACCCCTTCTTCACCATCTTCGAGACCATGTACCCCGACGCCGGCGAAGTCGGACTGTGGCTCGGCCTCATCCAGACACTGTGGGATGAAGGCGAAGGTGCCGGCTACGCCAGCGCAATCGGCAGCGACCCCCTACCGGGCACCAACCCCAAGGTCGTTCTTCAGCAAGTGGGAATGGGCGACAACCAGGTCACCACACTGGGCGCGGAGTTTCTTGCGCGCGGACACGGCGCGGTGATGCTGAGCAATCCAGCCCAGGAAGCATTCGGCATCGAGGTCGCCAGCGACTCCACCACGGGCAGTGTGTTGGTCGAGTACGACTACGGCATCGAAGTGCCCTACACCAACACCCCGCCCTCCGACCCCGACCCCCACGAGTGGGTCCGCCGTGAGGCCACCGCGCAGGACCAGATGGCCCACTTCTTCGAGACCGGCGAGATCGTGAACTTCTGCGACGGCCCATGCGGCGACCCCACCCGCGGTCGCGAATAGCACTTACCGACAGTCCGGCAGGCTCCCCATGACCCGACTTCCTTTGTGCTGGGGCGCCGCTCTGGCGCTCGCATGTGGCAACAGTGAGGCCCCACCCGAGCCCGCCAACGCGCGCGAGCCAAGCCCCCAGCGTCCACAGTCGGTGGGCTCGGCCGAGCTGCCCACGCCCGCGGCTCCCGCGCCCTCCACGGCCCGCCGGGCAGTGCGTCTTCACGAGGCAGGTCCCCAAGCCGTGCGACTGGCCAGTCCGCCCAGCCAGTCCGGGGTGCGCATCCAGAGCATCTCGCTGGCCGATGTGCGCCGCCTCGAAGGTCCCCTCCCCTTGTCCGGCCCCTGGAGCCCCCACCCCGAACACCACCGCGTGCGCAGCATCGACAGCCCGGTGCGCTTCGACCACAAGTCGTACCGATCCCGACCGCCCGGCACCCGCCTCGTCGACCGGTCCACCGACACTGATCTGCCCTACGTCGCGCGCCTGCTGGAGCAAGGTCACTGCGGTGAAGACGCCCCGTGCTGGGAGGTTCACAAAGGCCAGGTGCACCTGGGACTTCCCGAAGGTGGGACGCCCGTCCCAGTGACGCTCGAGCTGGTGCACGACGACGCGGACCGAGACACCCGCCGCCGGTCACCGTCCGCGAGTGGCCTGGCCGACGCCGACTTTGTGCAGTGGTCCGCCACCATCGACGGCCTCACCCGCGAGGCCCTCCTCCTTCCCGCAGCCAGCTCCATGCGGTGGACCGTGCCTGTACACGCCGGAGCTTCCCTGCGATTCGGGTTCGGGGTCCCCCCCACTCGGGCGCACGCTCCACCCGCCAATGCATCGGCGCGCATCACCATCGACGGCCAGCAGGTGTGGTCAGAAGAGACCGTCACCAAAGCCCCTTGGACAGAGCACGCCCTCGACCTCGGCCCCTATGCCGGCCAGACCATCACGCTCGAGCTGTCCACCGACGCCAGCGTACCAGGCACCGCCGTGGCCATTGCCGAGCCCACCCTCACCCCGCCGAAAGACAGCGACCGAGCGCCGCGCCGCATCATCGTGGTGGGCATCGACACCCTCCGCCGCGACCACCTGGGCCTGCATGGTTCCCACGACAAGCTCACGCCGGGACTCGACCAATGGGGCGCTGGCGCAGTGGTGTTCGACAACGCCTGGGCCCCGGCCCCGCGCACCCGACCGAGCTTCCGGAGCGCACTCACCGGACGCTGGCCCCTCGACGCGATTGGCGCTCCGCAGCTGTCTCGCTGGCTGGCCGATGCCGGCTTCAGCACCGCCGGCATCGTCGCGAACGTCCACCTGCAACCCCATCTCGGCTTCGCAGACGGTGCGGGCTGGTGGGACTACCACGACTCCGACGACGCCGGTCCCCAGGTCGACCGCGCGCTGGGATGGCTCACCGCTCATGCCCACGAGGACAGCTTTCTGTTCCTCCACCTGATGGACCTCCACATCTTCTACCTGGCCCCCGCGCCCTTCACCGATGCCTTCACCGACGGCCTCAAGCGCGGCAGCCTGCCTGACCGCTACAACCGCTGGACCATCCACGAGTCCATGCGCAAAGAGACGCTCAAGCCCCACCACAAGGAGTGGATTGCGGCCCGGTACGCGGGTGAAGTGCGCTACCTCGACCATGAGCTGTCTCGGCTGCTGGCCGCGGTCGACGAGCTGCCCGGAGACACCCTGGTGGTCATGCTCTCGGACCATGGCGAGGAGCTGTGGGACCACGACGACTTCGAACACAATCACAGCCTCTACCCCGAGCTCATGCGCACGATGCTGTGGATGCGACCGCCCGCCGGATGGTCGGATGGCCCCCACCGTGTCGACGAACCCGTATCCCTGATCGACGTCGTACCGACCATTCTCGATGTGGCGTCCGTAGAAGCACCCCCCGGTGCTTTGCAAGGCATCAGCCTGTCAGCCTGGCTCGACCCAGAGCAGACCCCCGATCCCACCGCACTCACCGAGCGCCCCATGCAGATGGGCCACATGATGTTCGCCCGCGAACAGTGGGGGGTGCTGTACAACGGCTGGACCTACACACTGGAGACCGGCACAGGCGTCGAAGCAGCCTTCGAGCACGCCACAGACCCCACCGCCCAGAACCCCAGGCTGGCGGATGCCCCTCTCGATGAGCTGCGCAGCGCACTGTCCGAAGCCACGGGCTGGCCGGTGGGCGATGGGTGGCGGGTGCGACTTGAGCGCGCCCAGCAGCCTTTCACCCTCCACTTCAGCCACCCGGTCACCCTCGCGGGGGTCATCGATCCGGAGGCACTGCGGAAGCGACGGGCCAACCTGGAGTGGGGCGAGGTCCCGCCGGTGCTGCCGTCGGATGTGGCCGAGGTGCGCCTGTCCGCCGACCAGACCCAGGTGTCGGTCACCCCGGGGCCGAAGGGGGCCGGCACATTGTTCATCCTGGGGGCTCTGGCGGACGACCGGGTGAAGGTGACCAGCGATAGTCCGGACTACGAGATCGGCTTGGGCAGAGTGATGCTCGGACAAGGCCCCGCCAACATTGCCGCTGGCACCATCATTGTCCCCCAAGCCACCGAGGCCAGTCTGCTCGCCGAAGCAGGCGACCCGCGCCTCATCGAGGCCCTCCGAGCGATGGGCTACATCGAGTAGCTGGAGCGCCCATGTCCCCTGCCCCACCGTCTCCGCCCCGCCCCAAGGTCACGCGCGGCGCAGTCACCTTTGTGAGCCACGGCAACAGTCGCATCCTGCGGTGGCTGGACCTCTACCACGAGCTACTCAAGCGTCCGTGGTGGGTCACTATCGGCGCGCTCTTCGCGGGCTGGCTCTTCATCAACGCGACCTTTGCGGCGCTGTACCTGATCGGCGGGGACTGCATCTCAGCGGCCGACCCCGCCAGCTTTCTGCAGGCCTTCAGCTTCAGCGTGCAGACCATCAGCTCCATTGGCTACGGCGCGATGCATCCCACCACCCAGTGGGCCTGGGTGCTCGCCGACATCGAGGCCTTCGTGGGAATGCTGATGGTGGCGATGGGCACCGGACTGATGTTCGCCAAGTTCAGCCGGCCGACCGCGCGCATCGACTTCAGCGAAGTGGTGCTGGTTCATCTTCGCAACGGAGTGCCCCATCTCGTGCTGCGCACGGCCAACCGACGCGGCAATCGCATTGTCGGCGCTCAGATGCAGCTCGCCATCTTCGTGGATGAGACCACTGTGGAGGGCCACTCCATGCGGCGGCTGGTCCGGCTCCCGCTCACCCGCGAGTCCACCCCAACCTTCGCGATGTCGATGACCCTCTTTCACCCCATCGACGAGGCAAGCCCGCTGTACGGCCGGACCCCCGCCACGCTGCACCAGGCCTTTGCGAACATGATGGTCACAGTGAAAGGCCTCGACGAGACCTTCAACCAGACCGTGCATGCCCAGTACTTCTACGGACCCGAGCACGTCCGCTGGGATGCGCGCTTCGTCGACATGATTGAGTCGACGGCCGATGGCACCGTCGCGGTCCACCACAACCGGCTGAGTCTCATCGAGCCCATGCCGGCCGAGCATCACATCCAAGCGCCAGCCTGAGCGCTCAGTCGCGCCGACGTCCCACAAGACCCACCAAGCCAAAGAGGCCGAGCGCGAGTCCGCCGGATGCGCCGCTCACCGAACAGCCGCCCTTGATCTCGCCGCCGTCCACGCTGGCCTCGGCCTCGCCGAACTCGTCGCCCACTTCCCCGTCGGTCCCACCTTCGCCGCCGTCCTCGGCACTGTCGCCACCATCATCGGCACCTTCGCCTTCTTCTGGGTCGACCTCGACTTCTTCTTCGCCGATGTAGCTGAGGAACCAGTCGTAGGAGTCGTCGACCCGAGACACACCCGCCGCCGAGTCGGGGTCCTCACACAGCACGTCACGCGAGCCGTCGAGCATGTAGCCAAAGGAGTTGACACCTACGAGCTCAAGCTCGCCGGTCGACGCGTCGGGCCGAAGCGCCGCCCCACCCGAGTCGCCCGAGCAGATGTTCCGCTCGCCGGAGGAGTCGTGGGTGATGATGAGGCCGCCATCGTAGGTGTAGATGGGCACATCGACCTCGCGCTTGGTGCCCGAGCCCGAGCCGCGGTCGTTCTGGATGCCCCAGCCCACATAGGTGATGTCGGAGCCAACCCAGTCCGACCGCACACTGTCGGTGTTGAGCTTAATCTTTTCGACGTCGGGCAGACCCTCGCCCTCAAGCTCCAGCAGACCCACATCGTTGTAGGGCATGCGGTACTCAGGATGAGCGATGAGGTCTGTGACGACGGCGTAGTCGTCGATTCCAGAGGAGGTCGTGACCGTGTACCCAACGATAAAGATGATGTCCATACCGTAGGCGATGTACTCTTCGGCGCCGTCGACGCAGTGGGCTGCAGTGACGACCCAGGTGTCGCGCACGAGGGTGCCCGAGCAGAAGGGGAACAGCCCGTAGCGGTCGGAGTACCCGGCAATCTGGCCGACCGCCTGGTGGTCGTAGGACGTGTCGCCCCCGATGATGGCATCATCCGCCATGGCGATGGCGGGAGCGAGAGCGGCTGCGAGAAGGAGGGGGGTCATCAGGGCTCCGGAGTGCTCAGTCCCTTCCCGCATGCCCGCGCGAGGGCAAACCGATCACAGAAAAGTCGTGGTAGCGTCCAGCCTGTGGAGCGCCCCTTGATGCCCCGATTCCGCCTGTCCATCGTCGCCTTCTCCGCGAGCCTATCGCTGGGATGCAGCCCTCAAGAACACCTCGAAAGCAAACCTACTGACGACATCTTACGCAACACCCGCGACACGATCCCACCGCCGCCGGTCGGCACTCCGGGCAACCTCCAGCTGTCCGGCCAAGTCGTCACCTTTCCCGACGAGGCGGCCACCGATGCCGGCCTCTGCCTGACCTTGATGGACCCCTCCGACCGGGCACTCGACGGCGAAGCTACGGAGGTCGCCTCCACCACAACCACCTCGGGCGGCAACTACGCGTTCACTGGACTGCCGGTGCCGCCCTCCGTGGGATGGGTGCTCGTGGTCGACAGCTGCGGAGACACCGCCACCTGGTTTCCCACCGGCACCCTCCTTCCCGGCGAGCGGGTCGGCGGCCGCGGCAGTGCAGAGTCGCCCTCCGGGGTGCGCGCATGGCTGCTGTCCACCGCCGAGCGCGACCGCATCGACGAAGGGCTGGTGGAGAGCGGCTCGAGCAGCATTCTGGGCGACGGCGGCGGCCTCATCGGACGGTCGCTCGACCCATCGGGAGCCCCCAACCACGAGTCCTGGGTACGCGGTCCCAACGCCACCCAGCTGTGGTATCCGCAGTCCGACGGCACCTACACGCTCTATGACCACACCGACGAAGCCGAGGCCGGTCTCTACGTCGCGCCCGATGCCGAAGATGTGTACGGCGTGTTCGTGACCCGCGCGGCGGGCGCACAATTTCCGCCGTTGATGGCGGGGGGACTACCGGGCGTGATTGAAGTCTGGGACTTTGTGGCCTGGGAGCCAGAGGTCACGCACGCACTCTGAGCGATGAACGAG
>Ga0315321_10003998_pt1 | contig 11363 bp, 24 predicted proteins | sample M180m21515metaG_FD_203464 | JGI IMG/M metagenome (GOLD analysis project Ga0315321, IMG submission 203464) | Ammonia-oxidizing marine archaeal communities from Monterey Bay, California, United States - M1 80m 21515 | ecosystem: Environmental > Aquatic > Marine > Intertidal zone | place: USA... | reverse complement strand
AAGATATGAGCGACCTCAGAAGCGGTCAATGGTCATTGGAGTCTAAGGTAGATGGGAAATTACAATCAATTGATACTAGGTTGACTAGCTTTGAAACAAAATTAGATGGCAAGCTGCAATCAGTTGATACCAAATTAATTAGCTATGACACCAAGCTAGACCGCTTCGAGTTAAAAGTCGAGAAGACAAAGACTGACCTTGAAAAGCGTATACAACAATCACTAGACAACCCATTGGCATATTAAAGGAATTATTATGGAAGACAGAATAAGAGTATTAGAAGAAAGAGTTGATCATCACCATCGACAAATATCAAAACTGTTTTCTAAGGTAGATGAAACAAATCAGAACATACAAAAGATAATGAACATACTAACTCAGATTCGTTATTTTATGTACGGAGGGTTCGCTTTTTTTGTAGCGACTGAAGTAGGCTTTTTACAAGCTCTACAAATAATATGAAGAGAGGTTTATTATGATAAGTTTATTAACAAGTGTAGCGCCAATAGCCCTTGGGTTTGTTGGTAAGCTCTTTGCTATGAAGCAACACGCTAATGCAGAGCAGCAAAAACTAATGATTGGAGCATTACAAGCTCAGAATAATTCTATTAACCAGGCACGAGAGATGGCTGCTAAAGAGAGTCCATTCGCTGCAATGAATAGAAGAATAATTATCCTGGTTATCCTGGGCCTATTAGTAGCTATTCAGTTTGCACCATTGGCTGGATTGGATACAGTTATACCTACAGTAACGGAGGGTTTCTCAATTTTAGGCATAAAACTGGGAGCGGATTCTGTGACTTATGAGACAGTTTCGGGAATGGTTAAGAACCCTGAAGTTTATGCCTTCGCAGAAATGATAATTTCATTTTTCTTTGGCGCCCAGTTAGCCAAGAAGTAGGCGGCAGCATGTTACATTTATTAGAGTATTGTAACTCTGAATCGCAGCGTACAAAAGTAAAGCTATATGATGAGTTAGGTTCAACAACTAAGGTAGCAACTGTACTAGGAATAGCACATCAAAATGTAAGTAAAACATTTAAAGTTTTAAAGAAAAGAGCTGCGGCCCAGGGGATAGCTCCCGAAGCTGATATGTCTCACTTGGCAGCAGAGGGCTTCAATGTTAAAGGTGTATCTACCTTGTATGGTGATGATGGCGAGGTCAAGGTTCAATGGGTCAAGACTCAGAACCAGGGCCACACACCTGAAGAGATTGCTGAAGCGTTTAATGAATCGTTATCAGATTTTACAGCCTGTCCAATTAAAGCTCCTGAAGAAGTTGATGCAGACCTATTAAGTGTCTACGCAATGGGAGACCCACACATAGGAATGCTTGCCCATAGGGATGAGAGCGGCGAAGATTTTGATCTAAAGATTGCCACACGAGATTTACAACGAGCAACTAAAGCCCTGGTCGATAGAAGTCCAGCATCAGAGAACGCTTTAATACTTAACCTGGGAGATTTTTTTCACTCAGACAATCCAAACAATAGAACTACAAGAAGCGGCAATGCCCTGGATGTTGATGGTCGATGGTTTAAAGTTTTAAATGTCGGTATTGATTTAATGATAGAGCTTACAATCTCAGCTCTAGAAAAACACAAGCATGTCACAGTCAAAAATATCATTGGCAACCACGATGACACTAGTAGTATTATGCTTTCGGTTGCTATGCAAAAATACTTTCGTAATGATGAACGAGTCACTATAGATGTGCAGCCATCTAAGTTTTGGTATTACTGCTTTGGTAAATGCTTAATTGGTTCCACACATGGAGACACAGCAAAACCTGAGAAGCTCCCGCAAATAATGGCAGCTGATAAACCACACGAGTGGGGCCAAGCTGAGTTTCGATATTGGTACACAGGTCACATACATAATAGACAAGCAATGGAATTCCCTGGAGTAATGTGGGAATCATTTAGAACCCTGGCTGGCAAGGATGCCTGGCACGCTGGAGCTGGCTATCGTTCAGGCCGCGATATGTCATGTATAATTCATCACAAAGAGTACGGAGAGATAGGTCGAAATACAGCCTCTTTAAAGTTAGTCCGCCATACGCGCAACCTTGTATAAGACGGCATAAATGTGCGGAATATGTGCGGAATCCATGAGAAAAATTAAGTAATCCCTTTTATATAGGGGATAACAACTTACTGTTCGGTGGCCGTCCACTCCGCCAATCTACTAGTTCTAACCTAGTTTAATCCAGTTTAATATAGTTCAATGCCCCATGTTTTATTGGGGCTTACCTAGTTTATCCAATTTAATAATAGTTTATTGTATTTTCTATAGTTTGACATAATATGTTCGTGCTAGTACAATTCCGAACATGAAAAAAAACCTCCGAACATTTCATGCTTACTGATAAACAAATTCAAAACGCAAAAGGAAGAGCTACTCAATATAGGATTCATGATACTCAAGGACTTTCTATGTATATAAATCCTGGGGAAACAAAAGTTTTCTACTATAGATTTAAATGGAAGGTTGGAGTAAAGCCTCGTTGGAAAACTAAAACAATTGGTTTATATGGAAAACAAAATGGTCAATACACTTTAACTCAAGCAAGAGAAAAAAGAGATGAGTACATTGATAAACTTGCAGACGGAATCGATCCTTGTGCTGAAGTAAATTCATCTGAAACCTTTAAAGAAATAGCTACAGCTTGGTTTAATGCAATAAATTCAACAGATAGAGATAAAACTGGTAAAGATTATTGGTCAAGTAAAACACAAAAAAATTATAAAACTCGGTTAAGTTATGCTTATGAGGGCTTTGGCTCGCATCCAATCTCAAAAGTTACTTCAGAAGATGTATTAAAAGTCTGTCGTAAAATTGAATCAAGAGGAAAGAGGGATACTGCTAAACGCACCCGCGAGCTTATTTCTAGAGTTTTTGATTATGCTTTTGTTTATGATGTAACTAAACCATTAAACAGGGCTTTACTTCCACATACACCAACAAACTTTTGTCATGTTCAAGGGGAAAAAGAAATTAAACAATTAAGAGATGATATTAAAAATTCTAATTCCGAGTACGAAACCAAGTTAGCGTTGCAGTTTGTTTTCTATACATTTTGCCGTCAAAAAATGTGGCGGTTAGCTAAGTGGGATGAGATTGATGGTAATGTTTGGAATGTTAATAAAGAGAATATGAAAAAGAAAAAACCTTTTATAGTTCCTTTGTCTAAGCAATCTGTTGAAATTCTTAATAAGATGAAAGAGATTACTGGTGATAGTGAGTATATATTTAGTTATGGATATAAATTAAATAAACCCCTTAGTGATTCTACCCTGGGTAGAGTATTAAATAGAATGGGGTATAAAGGAAAACAATGTCCTCATGGTTTGAGGCATGTTGCGAGTACAAGTCTGAACAAACTAAAATATAATAAAGATGCTATTGAGTTACAACTAGATCATAGTATTGGTGGAACAAGGGGCGTGTACAACAAGTATGAAGCAATTGATGTACGAACCCCTATGATGCAAATATGGGCTGACTATTTAGACAGCTTGTAATTCTTCAACCCACTTATGAACGACTGATTGTTTCCAGCGATTTCTGTTACCAAATTTTAAAGGTTTTGGAAATTCACCAGCAATAATCATATGTCTTAGTTTAGATTGTTTAAAGCCTACGATTTCGTAAACTTCTTTTTCATTTATTAATTTTTCCATAGTTATGTCCATGATAAGCCAATTGAAATATATGCTTGTTTAAGCTTTTTTTCTTTGGCGGTTAATTTAGGTTCAGATTCAGGTTCAGGTTCAGGTTTCGGTACAGCTTGATTAACTTTAGCTTTCTTCCTGGCGAAATTTATTTGGCTGTACACATGACCACCATCTTTCGTCCATTTACCCTTTTTCTCTAAAAAAATATACTCAGGGTCAGTAGAATGTTTTAATCGCTGCTGCATTAAACTTTCCGATGCTGGCTCTTTATGAAGTCTTAACATTTCAGCCATTGCTTCTAATACAGTCCAGGTAGAACCATCATCTAATGGATACCTATACCTTTGTCCGTTTGGCATTCTTCTAGCCATGACTAAAACGGAATCTCATCTTCAAAATCATCCTTCTCAACTGGTGTAATTGATGGCTGCGATTCTGTATGAGGCGTTCTTGGAGGTTCAGGTGCTGGAACAACTTGATTTTGAGAATTCTTACTATCAAGCATTTCAAGTTTACTGCCAAAAGCATTTAATACTACCCTTGTATAGTATTTTTCATTGAACTTAGTTGTTTCAAGTTTGCCTTCCAGGTAGACCTTGTCACCTTTGTGTAGATACTGAGCTGCAACTTCTGCCAGGCGTCCCCAAATTACAATATTGTGCCATTCAGTTTTTTCCTGTTTTTGCCCTTGCTTATCAGTCCAAGAATCACTTGTTGCCAGGCTAAACTTACAACCTAAACCTTTTGATGTTTCCTGGGTTTCAGGTTCTTTGCCTAATCGCCCTATCAAAATTACTTTATTTATTCCACTCATAACTTTTCCTTTTATTAATTAAGATTTAATAGGCTGCACAATTGATGCTGTGTTGCCTGTTACTTCACATGGTCTTTTGCCTACAACTTCAACTTTGCCATGTTTCTTTAGATCATTAACTCGACCACTTACTGAGCTAATCTCTAAACCAGTTGATTGTTGGATTTCTTTGTTAGTCATAGGGATGCCTTGAAACTTTAAAAAATTTAAAATCTCAGCAGCTTGTTGACCAACAGTTCCATCCTTGTTGATTTTTTTGTATGCTTCTATGCTTGTACTAATCATTGGATGCTCCTAATAGTTCTTTGAAAACTTACGCCCATAAGTTTGAATAGACGGCGTTCAAGTTGATTTTTTTGGGTTCTAAGACTGCCTTCATAGATTTGCAAATCTTCAATTTCAAAATCAGCTAATCCAATTTGGGAATCCAATAAGGCTATTTTTGCTTTTAACTCTTTTATTTTTTCTTCTGTGTTTTTCACTTTTCATACCTCTCTCTCTTATTAAAATTAGTTGCCAGGTTAAGGGGAAGCGACCTGGCGGCGCTATTTGTTAGAGACTAAGGGAGGAGATGCCCTTAATAATAAGTCTCTATTGGACTAATAAGCTCGGCTCCCCATCCACTAAAGCAAAGCCTTCAATGTCGCGGCCCTCCTTCAACGCTTGTTTAAGTCCAGCTTTATCTTCTTTATTAACTACTTTGATAAACTCGAAAGGCCACTTAGCGGTATCAGCAATCTCAAGCTGCCCTCTATTCGTACCTTTCCTTATCTTTAAACCATGAACAGCATTGCCGCCTTCACTAAGCTTTAATGCTTGCATTGATTCCAGGGCATTTTCTTTCAAAGAAGCAGCTTTATTAGCTCTAGCTTTCTTCTTATCCTGGAGCTTGGCAATCGCGTCAGCAATCGCCTCCTCTTCAGCCCTAAGAGTCTTAATGACGGCAGCATAAGCAGCGTACTTATCATCAAGACCGATACCCTCAAAAGTATCATTAATTGTTTGTTGGTCAATATCCTCAAGCTCTAGGATTTTCTGAGCTTCGGCAGTCAAGTCAAATAGATTCATGCTGCCTCCTCAGAAACCATAACTTCAGTAACAAACTCTTTAACATCACCCTGGAGGCCGTTATAAACTTTGCTTTTTAATCGGTCTTCGTCTTCAGCAATCTCAGAAAATACTTCCTGAACAGCAGATTGGTCAAAGTCAGATAGAGCTTTGTCAAGTGTCTGTATGTATTGATTAACTAAATTTTGATCTTTAGCTTCTTGTTCTGCCTTCTCAATCTCAGCAGTATTTTTAGCTGCAACTTCAGCTTCAGGTAAATCCTCACCCGCATAAATATAAAACCCTAGACCATGACGAGCAATAGCCTTAGTTAAACCTCTTTGAATACCTTTATTAACATCAGTAGATGAAAGTAGTTCTATTGGTATTGAAGAGTTGTGAAAGTCCATGATTGGGAGATACTCGATGTACTCCTGGCCTTCGATAGTCACACCAGTTTTTACCCAGGCAGTCTTGCCATCGTGGTGGTAATTAAGACCTTCAGTATTTTCATAGACTGTAGTTGTCATTTCAGGATAAAGTTTTTTAACTTCATTCCATGCCCAAGCCCAAGATAAAAAAGTCATCTTGCCTTTCTTTTCTTTATGCTCATTTACATTAATAGCGCTTAATGTTTCAAAGACGCTTTTTTTCTTATCACTTTTCATAATGATTCCTCGTGGTTAAAGTGCAGAGACCATTTGGCCTTCTGCGGTAAAAGAGTTATTCATTGCCGCTTCGTATCCAGCGTTCCATTCGTTCTTGTCTTCCAGGGCAATGTTTAACCGACATGGGTAAGGGTCGCGACCTTTATCGCTATTCATATCTTCAGCAGCTAGGTATCCGCTTTTAAACATCCAGCTCTTGCTGCTTAAATATTCTTTTCGATTTGATCTTGTCACGACATTACTCATATCAGTATTACTCCTATAATTAAAAATATAAAAATAGAGACCACTACAAATAAATCTGTAATGGCCTCAACGATTGTATTAAGCTGACTTCTTTTCATAGATAGCCTCCTTTGTGTTGGCTCCTTCTTTAATAGCGAGATTAACAAGCTCAGCTTCTTGAATGGCATAAGCACCTGGAAAACCCATAGATACTAAATCCTGGGCATATTTCCAAGCAGCTTTACTAAGGTGAGCGCCAGCGTCATGAAGTTCAGAGTTAGTCATTAGACTTCCTCCTTAACAAATAAAGCCTTACGAAGTGAGCGTGGCATTTTGCTTTGACGGCCATACATCTGACGAGCCATCCTTATTAGCGTTGGCTTCGCTGACCTTGTTTTACTAATAACTTTCCATTGAATAGTTTGAGTTGTTGGAACCTTAGTTACTTTAAGTGGATGCTCCCACCAAATTCCATGAGTCCATTTGCGGCCAACAGAAACCACCGAAAACAATCGGTAGCCTCTGTCGTTTGTGTAAGTTCTAAGATGATTCATTAGACTTCCTCCCAATCTGTGTAATAGATGTGTTCATCGGCATAGTCTTTGTCATGTTGAGCTTTGGTATAACCATCAACATAAAGACATAAGTCAGAACAAGCGTAGCCTTCACCATCGCCCCACACATAACCTTCATTCATACCATGACCACAATGACTACAAACCCTGGCATAAAGTCCGTTTTCAATATCTCTTATGCCATCTTTTGTAACGATTATTTGTGCTTCTAGCTTTTCAGTATGTAAATCAAGTGGCTTACCTTCTATGTGATAAAAGCCATCACACCACCAGCCTTTAAGCTCTGTTTCAAGAGCGTCTAGTTTCATATATAAATGATGTGGATAAATTCCATTGTCAGCATTAACATCCATTACGCCACCTCCTTTGTTCCAGGAAGTTGCGCATCTGTGTAATAACCAGCGCCTTCAAACTTAAATAACTCTTCGAGTTTGTATCTCAATCTACAAAGGTTTCCTAAGTCTTGCAATGAGCAAGTTTTAGTTTCTTCCATTGTTGTGATAGCAGTATTCAAATCATTAAAACTTTGAAGTAGCTCTTTAACATGCTTGTTTGGTGCTGTTAAGATTGAAATCTCTTCACACATGTTAAATACTGGTTCTGTTTTTGATGTGATTATTTCTTTATTCATTACCCTACCTCCAAACCATGAAAGATATTAAGCTCTCTGATTAGTTGTCTGCCTTGTAAAAATTCAGCAGTTGTTTGGTCGTAGTCATAATGTTTAATGGAATGGTCAAGAAATGACTTAATGCCAATATGAGTTTTATCCAAATAAAGCATTGCTCCAATATCGATTACACTTTCTTCATCGGACAAATAATCTGACTTAATGATTACAGGCTGCCCAGTTTCATGTTTTATTGTTATTCTTGTTTTCATGTATTTCCCCAGTTTAAGTAGGAAAGCCGTCCTACGCGGTATCCAATTTAGTTTATATATTTAATTGGATAAATACAATTATGCCATAAAAAAGACAGTTAAACACAATTAAATTGGATTAAACACAAAGAAAATTTGCAATAGACGAAAAAAAGCCCTAAGTTAATAGGGCTTAGAGACTAAATTAAATTAGATTTATTCTACTGGGAGACAAGAAGCTAGAGCGTTACACTCCATTTGTATCATAGAGGAAGAGACATTTTTAGGATTTTTGTCATACGAATCCATAAGCGCTGCTAGTTTTCTAACATCACAACATACCATTTGATTCATGTCCAGCATTCGATTTGATTCAGCAACCGATGGGACACGCGCAAGCATTTCAACAATCTCACACGCTGTGATCAAAATTTGTCTTACATCTAATACTAATTTTTGGCACAATGACTTTAATGTTTGAAGAGAGTCGTGTACATAACTCCTAGCACTTTCGATTTGTGCTGGGGAAAACATTAACTCAATGTGTTTTGTTTCAGAATAGATTACAGGAGTATAGACACTCTGTAACTTTTTTAAAATACTACTTTTCATAACAACTCCGTAGGTATTGTACTTTTAGATGTTTACAACAAGCTACGACAACTTTTGTAAGTACCATCTTGTTAAACTAATACTATTTCTAGTATTCCCTTAACTACTTTTTTTGTTTCTTTTTAAGATGGTAAAGGTTAGTCATCCAAACCCATCTCCTACGCTTTTTTAAGTGGTCGTTTGGCTCACCCACTATATCCTTACAGTTGTTAAGTATATACGAATCGATACAATAGAACGAGGCAATTTGAACTATTTTTTGTGACCAATAAATATTTCTTTTACTTCGCCTTCTTGAGTCATGCCTGGAGAGTAAAAGGGCGTTTCATTTTTTTTGATCTTGACAACATAATAATCATAATTAGAAAAATCAGGACGAACATCCTGGTCAACTAAAAGTAATGTTGTATCTAATGGAACACGAACATTTGTTTCGTCAGATTCTCCATAGAGTAAAAAATCTGTTGTTGTTTTTAATTTTTCAGCAAGAAGTTTTAAATATCGAGGCTGTTCAACTTTGCCCATTTCGAGCATATTAATACTAGTAGGTGGAACATTGCATTTAGCAGCAAGCTCATTTGATTGCCAGCCTAATTTTTCTCTTTTCCACTTAACTCGTCCCGCTATCGTTGAGAGGTCATAGTCAGCCTTTGTAATTTTTTTAGAAATAACCTTATTGTTCATAACTTTTCGTATAAAATTCAATTAAATTGGATTTAACTAAATTAATTTGTATTTATGGACAAACTTATTAAACATTTCAAAACACAAACAGCATTAGCTGCGGCTTTAAATACCTTTCTTGGCGTTAAAACAATCAAGACAGGGCATATCTACTATTGGAAAAAGAAGGGCATACCAGCTAACAGAGCTATCCAAATTGAAGCGATGACCGATGGTTTATTTAATCGCCGTTTGTTATGTCCTAAATTCTTTAATCAGTAGCAATGTAATGTTACCACAAAAACATTTTGCCAATAAATTAGAACCATGAAATTAGTCACATGTAATAGCCGTTGTTCCATAGCTAGAAAATGTGGCAAACATAAGATAAATCGACCAAGTCCAAAGATGAGAGACCAGGATATTAAGAAGTTTAAACCGAAAATGAAAGAAAAATGCCCAGGATATGAGGATTTAAGATGAGCCAAATACAAATACATTTAAAACCTATGAGCGTTAATGAGGCTTGGTGTCATCCTGGGAGACGCTACAAAAGTAAACAGTATAAGAGCTATACAGATACAGTTTTAATGATGCTGCCGCACCTGGAGATTCCTGAAGGTCATTTAGGCATCAGAATCGAAGCTGGCCTAGCTAAGAATGCTGATTTGGACAATGTCTGTAAACCTATCCTGGACATTATTGAGAAAAGATATGGATGTAACGATAACCGCTTTCACGAGATCAATTTAGTGAAGAAGATTATTAAGCGCGGGGAAGGTTATTTTAATTTTTGCATATGGGGAATTGTATGAAATATAATTTATATGTTAATCAATTAAAGGCAATTGAATTAGGCATTAAGAACATCAATCAAGCCATTGTGTTCGATTTATTGAGTAATGCTACAACATGGGCAACGCCAGTTAAGATTGATGATAAGTTTTTTTATTGGGTTTCTAGAACTAAGGTTTGTAAAGAGTTAGAGTTATTAGCTTTCAAGCCTGACACAGTTTATAGACATTTAAAGGCGTTAGACTCACTAGGTCTTATCGACTACAGGAAAGATGGTTATAAAGACTGTGTAGCTCTTACTGAATTAGGAAAAAGTTACCATTCAGAGACACATAACGCCTCTATGTCGGAAATGAATCCGAATGATGAAAATCCCTATGTCGGAAATGAATCCGAAGAAGGTCGGAAACAAATCCGAAAAGACTCGGAAATAAATCCGATAGATACTTCCTCTAGTAATACTTCTACTAACATAATTCAGGCGAGAAAAATTTTTAAAGCTTTTCATAAAAGATACAAAGGCATCAAGAGAGAAGCGAATACTGAGTTTAAAGCATTTATTAAAGAGCATAAAGATTGGCAAGATATATTACCTAAATTGAGTAGTGTTATTTTAGAGACTCCAACAGATGAATCGTTTATTCCAAAATTAAAAAATTACCTTGAGCGTAGAGAGTGGGAGTCAGCTAAAACAGTTAGGGAGCCTCAATGGTGGGATTCAAGAAAAGGTCAAGCTCAGAAAGGTAAGGAGTATGGCTTGAATGTAGAAGATTATTCTCAGTATCACCAATATTTAGCAGCAGTTACAGCAAAGTGTAAACAGGCTGGAGAGTTAGTTTATGAGCAAGCTTAGAAAGGCAGCTCAAGGAGAGCATTGCACAATTCGTTTACCAGGTTGCTTGCCTGGGACAGAGACAACAGTCCTGGCACACTTACCAAATAGATCAATTGGAAAAAAAAATTACGATTTAAATGCAGCTTTTGCTTGCTATTCATGTCACCAGGCATTGGATGGTCAGCGAAGCCATGACTTTGAGCCTGAATGGTTAGAGGTTATGTTCAGGAGAGGGCATGAAAGAACCATAAATCGTTTTTATGAAAAGGGATTACTTTAACTATAACAAAGGAGATAAATATGGAGTTAATTAACAAAGCACTAGTATGGGCTAAAGCTAACAAATCGTTAGCAGCAATAGCAGTAATTGTTGTACTGGGTGTTGGCGCTGAATTATTAGGATTTACCTAAGGCAATGAAAATAATAGTGAAACGAGATACGCCAATGGAGGCTAACGAAATGGCAGCTAACATGATTGTATCTCATTTCGCTAAAGCTAAAGGCAACAATGCAGTCATTGAAATTTCAGATGAGAGAAACCAAACCAGGTCGCAACAGCAAAATCGGTTGTACTGGTCTTGGTGTAAATT
>Ga0315321_10003993_pt1 | contig 11368 bp, 3 predicted proteins | sample M180m21515metaG_FD_203464 | JGI IMG/M metagenome (GOLD analysis project Ga0315321, IMG submission 203464) | Ammonia-oxidizing marine archaeal communities from Monterey Bay, California, United States - M1 80m 21515 | ecosystem: Environmental > Aquatic > Marine > Intertidal zone | place: USA... | reverse complement strand
CTTGCAAAGAGGGGATGTACTCGAGCTGAAAGAATACCTACTGCTAGGTGATGGAAAACGAATCAGGATTCCAAACATCCATGCGATCGAAACTCTTTTTGCTCCGCGTTAGAAACCTATGACTTCTTGCTCAACCGTATTGCCGCGGAAGCGAGTAATTCGACCGTATTCAATTCGTATAGGGTGTCGATCAAGCCTATGCGCAAAGTAAATAAGGACCAGAAGAATCAAGACCCTTGGTCTTCAAGGTTCTGAATGGCAGAGCGTCTTTGCTGTCGAACGCGAAAAGCAAGTTGTAGTTTTGGATAACTACTTTCGCTGATGCGGTCTGCATCAAAGAAGGAGAGGCAACAAAGGGTTCAACCATTAACTCGGGAAACTTTTTCTGGGAATAACCGAAGGAATGGAAAAAGAACAACACCAACAAATAACAGACAGGTAAAAAAAGGAGACCGCACTCTTCAAAATAAACGAGCCGAATGAACTTTTCTTTCAATAGGCTAGACCAGAAATTTGAAAGGTTGAGGAAAGGGTGTTTTATTTCTTTTGGTCTTCCTGGAGAACCTTCATCTCAAAGCTATCCCTCCCTTTCACGTCGCCGACCACGGTACGAAAGCGTCGCTTGGTTCGCAAAGCTTGGACAAGTGCCTCGGTCTTTAGCCGCTTGTAGTAGAGAGGTGGTTCCTCGAATATGGTAAGCAAATCTGCGGTTGCAATTAGAGTACTCAGCTCGATGTACATTTTTCGACTATACCCCTTTGGGAGAACGAAAACGAGTTGCCCGGGACGCAACTTCAGCAAATTCTCGCCAGTTCGACGTAATTCGACTTCACCAAGAAGGCTAATCATCTTGAGGCCACCATTAGTAGTAATGCCTATCATCACAGTAAAAGGTTTACCTCCACAGACTTCAACCTCTGCAAAGGGAGCTTGGAGTAGGATTTTCGCGTCATCTTCATCGGCTCGCAATAGATAGGCGCCAGAATGAGCATCAAGAACACCAGTTGAAGGCAAAGTAAAGCTGGCGGCATCAACCGCACGTAAGTTGAAATTGTTCTTTCCTGGAAAATCCAACTCAATACCCGACTTCGATGAAACAATAACCCGTCTCCCAAAACCGAAGGCTTCGCCTGATTTAGTTAGACTACGAGGGTCAAATTCACCTCGCAAAAGAACTGAACCGAAAACTTGACTGACTTTTATATTCTTTGGTTCGACAGGATTGACTAGTAGGTCTTCACCAAGAGAAGCATTGGTGAGCTCACCCTTATAGCGAGCTACAATCGCTCGTCCCTTTGAGATGCGTAAGCCTTTCTCGATTCTCTCGCGTAAAAGAGGGTTCGCTTTTTCATCATGCCTAAGCAATCCGAGGGCACGATTGAAGGCAGAAATTGAAGGAACGAATTCACCTTGGTCTGCCAACTCGTGTCCGCGTTGCAAAAGAAAAAGGATTTCTGACCTTAGGTTCTCACCAGCAAAGCAAAACAGAAATGATGAGGGAACGAAGAAAAAGAAAAGAAAACCGAGGCTGCGAACTTTACCAGAAAAAAAACTCCAGCGACTCATGACCGCGACAAGGACTATAGCAGTCCCCTTCTAGAATGAGAAATTGAATCCCATAGTTATGCCACCTATGAAATCCTCGAACTCGAGAGTGGGGTCGCTCGAACGCTTCCACATATAATTGGTAGCGAACGAGATATTGGCCCATTCGGCAATAGTATACGCTGCAACGACTGAGGCTAGATAGGTTGTATCATCACGACCATCATTAGCTCCTTCAGTGTATTCCATTTTGTTGACCGTAATAGAAGGGGTGAGGGTGAATTGTTCACTTATGGGCTTAATATAGGATAAATTCAATGTATGCGTCCACGCATTCTGTGCGTTAATAGGTTGCTGAGCAAGTACATAGGCAGCACCTCCCATTACGGCTTCGATAAAATTATAATACTCCGCGTCTGCGATTTGCTGCTCCAAGGTATCGCCATTGGAAAAAGAATAACTCGAGCCAGCGGTAATTGACAGTATATCGCCAGTTGGCAAAGGCAATGTCTTGGTTAAAGATACGTTAGGGGTATTGGAATAAGAGATTATATTGTCGGCACGAAAGGAAATGGGGCGGACATAAGTGTGTCCCAGAGAAAAGGTGTAGTCATGTGGTAGTATAATAGGCAACGTAAGTCCTGCAATTTGAACATCCACGTCGAATCCCTCCCTTTCGTCTCCATGATCCTTCGCGGGGTCGGTATAAGTCCGCATGTGCATGAGCATGAGAGAAGGCGCAAGCAAGACTTCGTTGCCAACGCCATATTCGCCAAGCCCCATGTTGAATGTCAAATTAAGAAGAGCAGTAAAGCCATCAGGAGAAAAGCCTGCGGAACTCTTGTTAACCTTTATGGGGTTAGAGGTATAATTGTAGCCCATGTTAAAAGCGATGGAGGGAGTGAGTCTACCGCTCTTAACATCTACAAGGCGTTGCGTACCCATGGCATCACCTGACCGTGCTGCCTCGAGTGCACCGGCAAAAAAATCAGACGCTAAAAAGGAAGCAGGAGGGGAAGTCTCATTGATATCTGGGGACACAGAAGCATTACCTTCGATCTCAGCGACGGGAACTGGACCACGGATGGGTTTGGTCTTGGTTCCATCGGGTTGTGGAACGGCGGTTATTGGGGTTACATGAGGAGAGGCGGGCTTGGCAGGTATGGTCTTAACAGTTATAGTTTCATCATTCGCCACTTCGTCCAAAATGCTCTTGCCAAAGAGTATCGTTGTCACACCGTTGGCGCGTTTCATTACGGGAGGCGAGCCAGTCGAAGAAACCGAGTTCGAACTTGTCTGCAAGATACCTGAATACGATTTGTCCGCAAACAAAGTAAACAAAAGCGAACTTATTAATAGGAAAATAGAGGAAATACGAGGAATGGTCATAAGTTTATTGTGATGTTTCATTCCTAGTCCCACCAAGGCAAGTCATAAAACTTAAACCTAGACTGGTTCGAATGCAGTGGTAATTGCCATTCGAAAGAGGAATAATTCTTCGAAAGTAAAACTACTTGGTTCCAATCGTAATGGAACCGCCATGGGTATTGAAAGCCGAACGTGAATTCAGCAAATGTTGACCATAACGAACATCGTTTATGAAATTCACTCGACCGTAAGCTTTGTTCTGGGAACCGAAAGTCGGATATTTGCTGTCAAGAGGACCAAGCGCACTGTTCAAATTGACGGAAGAACCACCAGGAAAAGTCACGTTCGCCAAATTAATCGTCATCGCGTCCATAACGATTTTTTGAACGGTGGCAGAGAAGAGAAGGTGGTTGGCGTCGATTTCGTCGAGTGCTCTAAGATGAACGAAGTCGGTTCCATTACCATTAGTGGTCATCATTTTTGAGTTCTTGATCACAAGGCTATCCAAGGAACGAAGGGAAACTTCACCTTCGGCTTGAAGGTCGACGTTGATTACGTTCAATGATTCCAACGAACCTATGCCCAACATCTCTCCTGCATAGGAAACTGATGCATGCTGGTCCGCGGTGCCTTGGGGAAGAGAGATTGCACCCGAAGAAAGGAGGATCAATCCATCAGCAGCAGATGCCATCGTCTCATCCGTATTTCGGAAAGCAGTATTACCAGCTATAGTCAGCTTGTCAGTTGCTGCAATGAGGAAATCATCTTTTCCTGGACCGCCGTATACTCCGCCAATATCATAACTACCGGCGCTTATGGAAACATTCCTGCCACCGAAAACTCTGAAGTTTCTTGAATTCGATTCAGCGGAGTCGGAAGAATCCGACAAACTGTCGTAAACTTGAGCGACATCCTTAAAAAAGCTACTGGCTAAGGCCAAATCGGCGTTGAAAATCAGGTTGAGGTCAATGACATTATCCTTGATCTCGTGGTTAGCGAGAAGAGAAACTGTTGCGGGGTCTATCGGCTGAGTATTCGGGGCATCACCAGGTTGCTGCCCTGCTGCAGGTCCAGAATTAAGATCGGCCAATACTGTTTTAAGCTCTTCGCCCGAAAGGCCCAATTCCTTCAACTCATTTAATAAAGTAGAAGAGAGGTTTTCGCTCGCAGTACCTGAATCCTTTGCCGTTTTAAAGTCTTCGGGGTTATCTTTTGCAAATGTGAGCAGACCTGAATCCTTTCCAAAATCGTCTACCATATCCAAGTTACCAAAAACAACATCAAGTGCTCCGGCATCGTCACCATGAGCATCGTTGAGATCCTTAATTGCATTTGCCTTATCGGGATTGGCAAAAACTAAGTCCAGTTTCGCTGAATCAAGGTCCTTGTCTTCTGACAAGGCTTTCAAGTCGGCAAGTTTGTCCAGATTGCTTCCGGCAACCTTAAGCTTTTCAGCATCACCGCCAAAGGCATCACCAATATCGAAGATCATTTCAACCTGTTCAGCGGTGGCACCATCAAGTTGCTTAAGGATTCCGGCCTCGGTAAAGACATCAAGACCATTTTCGAAATCGTCCAGACGATCAATGTTTTCGAACAACCTGTCTTGAGCGGCATCCAAGTTAGCACCCTCCAAACGGTCTGAAAGCTTCTTGATGTCGTCCAACTTATCGAAATTTTCGAAGAGCTTGTCTATTTTGGCTTTGTCGGCATCGGCTCCATAACGGGCAGTCATGTCGTTTACGGCATCGAGTTTGTCGAGATTGCCAAAGATCAAGTCAAGTTTAGCGGTGTCATCCTTAAAATCTTCCGCAGTGGCTGCTATCTCGGCAGCCTTTGAACCGTGCTGAGCAATTGCATCGCCATACTGTGGATATTCGGCCGTCAACTTGATAAGACCTTGATTCGCCATAGTTGAATCAAGGCTTTCCTTGGATGCAAAGAGGCTATCCATAAGCGAATCCGAACCTGAGGCTTTGACGTCTTTGAAAGTTCCCAGCAAGGCATCTGCTTTGTCGGCATTCTCAAAGACAAGTTTTATACGATCAGGGTAAACAGCGAGTTCTTCGGATAGTTCCTTGAGAGCGTCCAAGCGATCCAAGTTATTGAAAATGGTATCCATTTTGATAGGATCATCCTCGAACTTGAGTCCTAAATCTATTAGATCGTCAAGTTTATCTATATTAGCAAAGAAAGCTGCTTCATTGGCAGTTTCCTTCGCTGCTTCTTCTGCAGAAAGGTCAGATTTACCACTCTTGATAAAACTTAGAGCGAAAGCGATATCATCTGCCTTATCTGCGTTCTCTGGCTTTTCGAGCACAGATAAATAATCGGTCCCGGCATAGTCAGTCTGAAGGCTTCCCAAAGCGGAAGCGTCAACAAGTGAATCGATATTGAGTGCACCTGCAGCACCATCGACTTCTGCCGCTGCAGCTATCGCCGCAGTTTTTTCTTCTTCTGTGGCACCTTCACCAAGGGCAGCAACAGCAGCGGCATCGGCATCAGCCTTAGCCTTAGCCTGAGCTGCTATTTCGCCAGCTAGATCAGCATTTCCTTCTAATGCTTGATCCAATTGGGCGGCCTTATCTATATTTTGACTGACAAAAGCTTCGAGGGCTGCAGCACCTCCCTCACCGCTTTCCTTCAACTTCGTGGCTACGTTGTTAATAGCCTCCAACTCCTTGACATCTTTTTTGACGATGTTCTCCAAGTCGGCTAGCGAAGGAGCAGCACCTCCTCCGTCAGATCCTAAAGACGCCTCCTTGATAACTGCTAGGGCATCTTGCATTTGCTTAGCTTCCTTGGCATTCCCAAGCAAGTTTCTGGCAACGTCTGCATTCACTGCCGTACCTTCAGTAGTAACGTCGCCGAGGACATCTGCCACAACATCGATGTTATCAAAAATGTCTTTGGCTTGATCACCTTCAAAATTGAGAGTGTCAATTTGATCGACCACTTTGGCGAAAGATTCTGCCTTGTCTGCATTCGCTAGAACTTTGGTCAAGTCAGCTCCATCACCGGCTGCGGTTACCACCTTGGCAAGATCGGCTGCCTTGTCGGCATTCGCGAACATCTCAGTAAAATCCGCGCCATCTCCAGCTGCGGTTATCACTTTCGCAAGATCCGCTGCCTTGTCGGCGTTCGCGAGCATTATGGTTAAATCCGTTTCGCCACCGGCTGCGTCAACCACCTTGGCCAAATCTGCCGCCTTGTCCGCGTTCGCCAACATTGTAGTCAAATTGGCTCCTGCGCCGGCTGCGTCAACCACCTTGGCTAAATCTGCCGCCTTGTCCGCGTTCGCCAACATTGTAGTTAAATTGGCTCCTACGCCGGCTGCGTCAACCACCTTGGCCAAATCTGCCGCCTTGTCCGCGTTCGCCAACATTGTAGTTAAATTGGCTCCTGCGCCGGCTGCGTCAACCACCTTGGCCAAATCTGCCGCCTTGTCCGCGTTCGCCAACATACTGGTTAAATCAGCACCTACACCGGCTGCAGTAACGACTTTTGCCAAATCCTCAGCTTTGTCCGCATTAGCGAGCATATTGGTTAAATCAGCACCTTCACCGGCTGCAGTAACAACGGTGGCAAGTTTATCCGCCTTATCAACATTTGCGAAGACGTTACTTAAGTCAGCTCCATCCCCTGCAGCAGTAACGACCTTAACAAGATCGTCCGCCTTGTCGGCGTTTTGGAAAAGATTAGTGAGAGCAGGCGCAGCTACTGCATCTGCAGCAGCAGTCTTGGCCGCGGCTTTCTCCGCATCAGTCGCACCATCGCCAAGGGCTGCAAGAGCTGCAGTTTCGGCTTTGGCTTTTGCCTCGAGCGCTACAGTTTCGGACTTCTCAACCATTGCCTTCAAGTCTGAAGCCTTATCAGCATTTACAAAAAGAGTGGTCAAAGATGCTTCGGCAACCGTATCGGAAGCAGCAGCCCTGGCCGCGGCTTTCTCTGCATCAGTCGCATCATCGCCGAGGGCAGCAAGGGCTGCTGTTTCGGCTTTCGCTTTTGCCTCGAGTGCAACAGTCTCGGACTTCTCAACCATTTCCTTTAAATCTGAAGCTTTATCAGCGTTCACAAAAAGAGTTGTTAAAGATGCTTCGGCAATCGTATCGGAAGCAGCAGCCCTGGCCGCGGCTTTCTCTGCATCAGTCGCACCATCGCCCAGCGCTGCAAGAGCTGCTGTTTCGGCTTTGGCTTTTGCCTCGAGCGCTACAGTTTCGGACTTCTCCACCATTGCCTTTAAGTCCGAAGCTTTATCAGCATTCACGAAAAGAGTAGTCAAAGATGCTTCGGCAACCGTATCGGCAGCAGCTGCCTTGGCCGCGGCTTTCTCTGCTTCAGTCGCACCATCGCCGAGGGCAACAAGCGCTGCTGTTTCGGCTTTCGCTTTTGCCTCGAGTGCAACAGTTTCGGACTTCTCCACCATTTCCTTTAAATCTGAAGCTTTATCAGCGTTCACAAAAAGAGTTGTTAAAGATGCTTCGGCAATCGTATCGGAAGCAGCTGCCTTGGCCGCGGCTTTCTCTGCATCAGTCGCACCATCGCCGAGGGCAGCAAGCGCTGCTGTTTCGGCTTTGGCTTTTGCCTCAAGTGCAACAGTTTCGGACTTCTCCACCATTTCCTTTAGCTCATTGGCTTGATCTGCGTTGTTCAATACATTTTCCAAAAGGGAAGAATCGCCTCCGGCACCAGCAATGTCTCCTGCTTTGTCAGCTAGATCGACAACAGCGGAAAAATTATTGAACACATCGTCGACCTTAACTGCCGGGGCAGTCACAACGGGGGCTTCTCCGCTAGGATCGACTGGAGTTTCAGCAGCAAGCTGTTGAGCATCCCTGGCTGTATCTACTTTCTTCACAACAGTTAACAGAGCTTTCGCTTTTTTAGTTGCGGCTTCAGCTGCAGCTTTGATTTCCAACTCAATTGCAGCAACGTCTTCTCCGGCAGCTTGTGCAGCTTCAAGTTTATCCTGTACTTCTTTCTTTTTCTGGTTGTCGGCAGCAACCACTTGCTCCATCTGAACGGCTTTGTCAGCACTTTTCAACACTGCGGCAAGACTATCTTCAGCTCCTGTGATATCTTGGGCTGCTTCAATGACAGTGACCAATTTATCTGCATCCTTGGCATTCTCCAGTACGGACTCGAAACCAGCTTCGGAGCCAACGGACGTTGCTGTCTCGGTCAAAGTTACGACGTCATCAAGGTTACCAAAAACATTGGTGGTGCTAACTTTCGTGGTTAGGGTGTCTTTGCGAGAGAAAGCTGTTGGAGACAAATCGAGGCCCACTCGAGCGACAGATGTATGAGTAGCCTCGAAAGCAGAGACAATCTCATCAATCCCTGCCGCGTTGGAAGCAGCTTCAATATCAACTAGGGCTTGATCATAAGCGACTTTCGCATTATCGACTTTAGCCGAAGCCTCATCCGCTAAAGCTTTTGCTGCATCTGCGGCGTCGGCCTGTGCCTTTGCTTCAGCTGCCGCAATGGCCGCAGTGATTTCTTCCGCAGATTTACCTTCAGCCTCTGCCTTGAGAGCTGCTGCAATTTTGGCTGCTTCTTCATCGGCTTTAGCCTGCAACTCGGCGGCAAGAGCAGCATCTTGAGCTGACTTCTTAAGTGCTTCATCCGCAGCCTGTTTTTCCGCTTCTGCCTTTAAAGCTGCTGCTATTTTGGCTTCTTCCTCTTGTTGGACAGCATCTACCTTTTTAACCACCTTGAATAAGGCACCAAGAGTCTTTCCCTTCTTTTCTGATGAGACGGCTGAGGTCGATTCGACTACTTCACTAGTTTCGACTGCCTTGGCATCATTAACTACCTTCGCTAATTTATCACCTTGTTCTGCATTCCTCAGAACTGCCCCTAATGTGTCCTTATCCTTGGAACCGACATCGTCTGCCGCGGCAATCACAACCTTTAACTCATCGGCCATTTCTGCATTGTCTAGAACGGCCGTCAAGGTGCTTGAATCGCTTGCTCCCACGGATTGAGCCGATTCAGTTACATCGACGACATTAGCCAAGGGTAGCTTACCATAATTCGGATTAGGCACTGGATTCCCATCTGGATCCAAGACGACAACACCATTTCCATCTTTCATATATGGCTCCTCATCCCGTTTTGTCAGATTATTGAGAAAGGACAGGGATTCATCGTCTTCATTCGCTACACGCCTTCCTGCCTTGCGTTGTTTCTCAACCTCGTCCTGTTTGGACTTAAACATGGTGGCCGCTTTATCCGTGACCTCGACAAAGGTCTCGACTTGATTGAGTTGCTCTGGATTATCGAGGTCTATCAAACCAGCTTTGTCAAGGGCAACGGCCTCGCTGGATGAGTTTTGATCATCAACGCCTTTGGAAGCAGCCTGACGATCATCGTCTTCCTCGTTGAGCTCTTCCTCGGAGGGGGCTTCCTCTTCGGCGTCTGGCTCGGGAGCATCATCCGAACTAGGACCATCTCCAGGAGCGGGAGCGACATTATCTATTGCGTTATTCGCGGCTGCACCGGCATCATCGAGATCGGCGTTGATTGCCGCCAAATCGCCTGCGGCAGCAGGAGCCGCTACGGGGGCTGCGGCTACTGCACCTGTTTCGGTAACAGCGGGAGCAACTGCCTGACCTGCAAGAACAGGAACTGGAATGGGGGGAGGCGCTCCCAGAATAGCCAAGGGGGTGAAGGATATAGCACCCCTAGGAACCGTAATTTTACTCAACCATCCTCCACCTGCGGCAGGACGGATGTTCATTCCGACGCGAGTGCCACGAATACCTGCAGTGCCAACGGGAGAGTCAATATTGAAACTGGACTCTTTCTTGAGCTTCTTGATGTCGACCACCATGTCACCGACATTGAGGTCGATGAGGACGTCGGAGGCACTGGGTTCTTCCTTAATTGCATTGAGGTTAGTGCCGGCGGGAATCTTGCCTTGAGTGAATTTCTTGATGTTAAGAGTGGAGTCCGGTTTTAGGGTGGTCACAGTACCAGTGGAAAAGAGAAGGATTACCTTGCCATTGGGACCAGTCTTTACCGTGTGCCCATCGGAAAGAATTTTGCCTGCCGCAACCGAAGGTGCCGGAAGATTTGCACCCGATAGGTTATTGGTGACGGCAACCTCACCTTCGATGCTTGCAATTATGATAGCGCCCTTGGGGTCAGAGGCTTCTTGGGGGGGATCGGCTTGCCCGAATCCAATTGAAGTAAGTGACCCGACGAAAAGGACAACGAAAACGGTGGGAATTTGAGTCAAGTGCATCGTAATGGTGGATGATTTAGGTAAATGAATGCGAAAATAATAGTCCTAATGAAGGGTAAGACGCAAACAATAATTTGGATTAAAGATAGTAGAAGGTATTAAAAAAGGAAATAGCAGATTGATGTCGGATCATCAAGGCAATCAGAGGTTTGGTGTAATTATCAAAAAGTATGGGCTGTTGCTGTCAGGTGAGAGAGGAGGTTTCATCCTGAGAGGGAGAACTTGAATGCTGTTTGCACACATCACGCATCACATTTTTAAGTTGATGTGGGTGGTATTAATCCTCATCGGGGGAACTGGGCTCGACTACCTTTTTGGAGGGATTGTAGAAGTACATTCGCCCCTGATGGTTGAGTAAGAAATAAATCCATTCTGTATTATCATGCTGGAATAAATATGGCCACAATCCATCCTTGGTCCACAACCACCCTCGTTCTTCTTGCCAAAGCCAAACACCACCTTCACCATCGGACATGACATACAACCATCCGAGACCTTCGTGAAAGACCCAATCATTGTCATCGAAAGCAAGTAGGGTTCCGAACCAAGAAACATCCAACCAACCGCCCTCCAAGGGCGTGGCTTCTGTCCACGGATAATCGCCTCCCGCATTGTCTCCTTTAACAAAATCATCGGTCTCTTCCTCAGGTGAAGAGCCTTCGAAATGTTCGGATATGAATTTTTTGAGGGCACCGAAGGAAATCCCTGCTTCGTTGATGGCGTAAGTACGGTAATAATACGTAGTACCTGGAAGCGTAGGGGTGAAATCAAACGAGAATCCGCCCTCAGCATCGACAACATTCGCAATAACGCGAAGAACTTCGGCGTGTTCGGCGACATGCTCTTCGGCATCGGCAGACCCGGGATCGGTTTCTCCGGGATCGTCGACTTCTCCAATAGAGGAGTCCGGTTCGAATTCGTCATCTACCAACGAAATAGATTGAGATATGAGGAAACCCGTTTCGGCATCAGCATCATCACCATCGTAAAGCAAAGAGCCTCTCAAACGGGCAAGAACATCGTCCAAGAGATCGAAATCCAAAGTTTTAACTATAGCTAGGCGGTGTTCGCTCTCCTCGCCATCAACAGGCTTAGTATAGTTATCGTCGCCGGGAACCTTTTCTTCTTCCCCACTCAAGTCATACAAGAATGGATGATCCTCGTAGAGAGAAGATATCCCTTCGACGGTGGCGTTGTAATCGGTTT
>Ga0315321_10003991_pt1 | contig 11369 bp, 10 predicted proteins | sample M180m21515metaG_FD_203464 | JGI IMG/M metagenome (GOLD analysis project Ga0315321, IMG submission 203464) | Ammonia-oxidizing marine archaeal communities from Monterey Bay, California, United States - M1 80m 21515 | ecosystem: Environmental > Aquatic > Marine > Intertidal zone | place: USA... | reverse complement strand
CGTCCCGCTCAGCAGAGTCGTTGCTCTGCCTTTTCACGATCCCGAAAGGCCCTTCAACGCTTCCGTCAGTAACTCGTAGTGCTCGGGCTTATTGTAAACCTGAGCCGATATTCGAACAATGTGATCGGGGTGACTAGGCCAAGCGAAAAGCGGAACCTCAAGGTTGTGGCACTCGATAAGCACTTCCTGCCAGAACGATTGGTATTTGAGCGACTGATACGGCTTAGCCAAACTCGGACTCGCAAGCGGAATCGAAGAAAGCGAACCAATCATATGATCCGGCGCGGGCGAAGGAATATCGAGAGCTTCCAAGATCAGCTTCCGACCCGCCAAAGCCAAACGACGATTACTTTCCATAATTTCCGGCCAACCGCCGGGGAGCAATCCACCCATATACTCAATGGCAAAGGGAACGCTTAGAACTGCAGAGGGATCGCGCGTACCCATCCAGCCAAATTCGATCTGCAAGCGCGAACGATCGGTTCGAGGAGAATTCGCCCCATGACTGATCGTGAGCGGTCTAATCGCGGATTGCTTATCGCTACGAACATGCAGAAAACCAGCGCTCTTCGGAGCGCAAACCCACTTATGGCAATTCCCCGTATAATAAGCAGCTCCAAGAGCGTTCACATCCAAAGGAATCATTCCGGGGGCATGGGAGCCGTCTACAAGAGTGTCGATGTCCCTCTCCGCCAATACATCGATGATGCGCTTAATTGGCAACACGAGCCCCGTCTGACTAGTCACGTGGTCTATGAGCAGCAAGCACGTCCTATCGGTCACCTTGTCCAATACGGCTTCGATAACGGCTTCCTCGGAATCGATCGGAAAAGGAATATCGATAGTCACCACTTGGGCGCCATTCTGCTCTGCTGCATAGTGGATGGCATTCCGACAAGCATTGTATTCGTGGTTGGATACAAGAAGCTCGTCCCCTGGCTCGAAAGGTAGCGATCGAAGGACCGTATTAACTCCCTCAGTCGCATTCGGAACGAACACCAGATCATCGCCATCAGCACCTACGAAGTTCCCCAGCGCCGCCCGTGCCTCGTCGAGCAAAGGCTCGAAATCGCGCTGATAAAACTGTACTGGCTGAGACTCCAAACGCAACCTAAGCTCATTCTGGCGCTCTAATACAGCGAGGGGGCAACTTCCAAAGGAGCCGTGGTTCAGGAAAACGGTTTCGGGATCCAGGGCAAACAAAGCGGGATCAACGGCAGGACGATCAATCATGACCAATATTGACTCACGCGAAGACGCAAAGACGCAAAGTTTTTAAGAGCTCGATGATGATTTTTTCTTAGCGGCTTTGCGACTTAGCGTGAGTCCTTTTATTTCAACTCCGTCTCAGGTGCCTTTTGATAAAAGCAGCCGATGCCGGTTAAGGCCAAAGTAATGGCTACGGCGAAATTGATGAGCGATAGGAACTGCCACTGCCAATACTGCGAAACAGGTACTCCCAAGGTGGCTACCATGAAAATCGCCGTGGTATGCCACGGTATCAGGTTTTCAATCATCGTGCCTGAGTCCTCGAGCGAGCGCGAAAGGATTTTTCGAGGGATGCCTTTCCGATCGTAGTTTTTATGGAAGGCTTCCCCTACGATGAAACTGGCGGCCATTTGATTAGAGGTAAAGGCATTGATAAATGAGGTGGCAGCTAGCGTAGAAAGTATTGTGGAACCTCTGGACTTCGCAAAGCCAAAGGCGCGGTCCACCAAAATCGGCATGGCATCGATCTTGTCTATTGCCCCCACGTACACGAAAACGATGATTGAAATAATCACTGGCTCGCTCAGTTCGTACAAGCCACCTCGATTAAACAGCGTACTCAAATCTGCCGGGATCATAGGCATCCAAACTGCCATGGAAGTATCGTAACCTTTGTAGAGCGACTGTACCACATCCGCCAGCGTCGTTTGCTGAAACAAGAATGCCAGAATACAGGCTGAAAACGACGAAGCCACCAAAACCGGTAAGGTCGCCTTGCGCTTGATTGAGCCGTAAAGCACGATTCCCACCGGGATCAACAAGAGGGGATTGAAATTGAACATCTCTCCGATCCCGTCCAGAATTACCTGCGTTTGAGCAACCGCTTCGGCCCCGCTGGCCTCGACTGGATAAACGAATCCAAGAATAAAATAGAGGATAGTAGTGATGAAGGCCGACGGCATCGTGGTGTACATCATCGACTGGATATGATCCCACAAAGGCACCTCTGCAGCCAGAGCGGCAACATTAGTCGTATCCGAAAGCGGTGACATTTTATCCCCGAAAAACGCTCCTCCGATAATAGCCCCAGCCGTAATCGCCAAATCCGCATTGATAGTTGCGGCAACCCCGATGAGAACCAGTCCGACCGTTCCCACCGAACCCCATGACGTTCCAGTGAAAGTTGAAAAAACCGAGGCGACCAGGAAGGAAATCACATAGATGTACCCCGGATGGATGATCTTGATGCCATAGTAGATCATCATCGGAATGGTGCCCGCCGCAATCCAGCTTCCGATGATCATTCCGATCGTGAATAGGATCAGAATGGTCGGAAACGCCTTAGCCAGTTTTTTGACAATGGAATCCTGAACCTCTTGCCAGGAAAACCCTAGCCAAGCGAGCTGGGCAATCGCTATGACCGCAGCAGTCAGAAAGACAATCTCCAACGGAAACGCCACCAGTCCTTGGACGTGAGGACGGATAATCAGTCCATAAACGAGAATCAGAACCAACCCAAGAACCGGGAAGAGAGCCTGGAGAAAGGTTACCTTGGGGGAGCGGGTATTGGGCATAGACTAGGATGTATAGAGAAGCGTTTTCCCAAAGCACAGCAAAAAGGTAAGGCAACACTGTCCTCGCCCGAACTACGACTCTACTGAAATCACAACCGATCCAATTCGCTGTTCGGTTTCTACTCTTCGGTGGGCTGTTTCTTGCCGCCTAGATCACAATGAATATCCGCGACTAACCAACTCTAGCCACGGGTGCCATCGAGTACACAGACCAATGGGACGCCGAATTGAATCCTAACACCATACCATGAAAACACGATCAAAGCTTACTGTCGGGATCACCTTGATCTTTCTCACCGGAACACTCGTCGGCGTCATGGGCACAAGAGCCGTTTTTCGACACATGCTCGCCGAAGCATTGGGGCGTCCGTCTATCCTTTCCGATGGCGTCGAGAACAAACTAGATAGTCTTTCACTAAATCCAGATGAACGCGACACAATCATGAGATTACTATCTGAATCTCTCACCGAAATTCAGGCTCTGCGGGAAGAATTTCTTCCGCGATTCTGGAATATCCACACGGAAACATGTCGAAAAATCGACAGCGAGTTGACACCTGAACAGCGGCGACAGTTTCGCCGTTTGGTACGCGATGAACTACCTCTTTTAGGAATAGTCCTAGAGGGGCGTGAACCCGAGCCGTTAATCCCACTTGTGAATTCATCCGGTCCCGCTAGGGGCGGCCTATCTCACTCGAGTACTCTGCTCATCGATCCGTTGCTTCCAGGAAATTACTTTTCCATCCATGATCAAGAATTCGGTAACTTGAGTTACGGAATCTGTTTCCGACTCTAAAATCCGCTCCGGAATCATCATGATTCCGTTGGTCTGAGGATCACGGACAGGGATTTCTTGGAAACCCTTGGTGACCAGGCGCGTTCCCGAGTGCATAAGGTGTCGATAGGTCCAAATAGAACCGGAGGAACCGGATTTTTCGATGGTGGATTTTTGATCAGGCTCACCCATTTGTTCGATGAGCGACATGACGGAATCACCTCGTTTGACTATAAATGCTTCGGCTGGTGGGGCCTCGGTTTTAGATGAGGTCGTTTCGCAGCCTGTAAAGAAAACGAGAATGACTAAAAAGGAGAGAATAAGCGGAAGAAATGCGGGTGTTTTCATTTGTTGATAGGAAACGAATGTCTCTCTTCGTTCAGTACTGTTTTTCTTTCACCGTAAACCTATTCTTCAAAAGCAGATTTCCAAGCGGCGAGTTCGCGTTTCATCGCTTCAAAACGCTCTGGGTGATCGGCTGCGATATCTCTGGTTTCGGAAGCGTCTTTTTCGATATTGAAGAGGAAACTGTTCGCCCTGTCGCTCACGAGTTTCCAAGGGTATTCATACACTGCGCTGCTCTTGCCGAAATCATTGAACAAGGTCCTTTTCGGGTTGCCGGTTTGCTTGCCGTTCCAGTATTGGGCTACGCTGATTCCATCCATCGATTCGGGTACAGGCTCCCCGGCCAAGCGGAGGAAACTCGGCGATAGGTCGATAAGGTGGCTAATCATCTCCTGGTCCACCGAGCCCCGGCGGCTGGATTCAATCCCAGCAGGCCAATGTAGAATGAAGGGAGAACGAATACCGCCTTCGTAGCTGCGGAGCTTGAAATAGCGGTAGGGAGTATTGGATACGTTAGCTAAATCGGAACCGTAGCTTTGAAAGGTGGTTTCATCGCCCGGAAATTCATCCCCTGAAATACTGATGGGACGACCATCGCGGGTGATTGCTTCGCCACCGAGACACCCCACCGCATTGTTGTGGCCGATCGATGTGCTGGAATCCGCGCCATTGTCGGTCATGAAACATATAAGGGTGTTTTCCAGTTGCCCCGTATCCTTCAAGGCCTTGATCACTTGCCCGATTCCCCGGTCCATGCAATCGACCATTGCCGCGTAAACCGCCATGCGACGCGTATTCAAACTTTGATTAACCTCCGACCAGTCCTGATGACTCGGTTCGGATAAAGCGGCCCCTTTCGGAAGCACGCCTATGGATTTCATTTTTTCGAAACGAGAACGACGAATTTCAGCGAAGCTCTTTCCTTCATAAAAGGCCTCATACTTGGCGATGTCCTCAGGCAATGCGTGCAGCGGCCAGTGAGGAGCCGTATAAGCCAAGTAGAGAAAGAAGGGAGATTCAGAATGCTCGCGCGCGTGGTTCCGTATATTCTCCTGAGCGTCATCGCTGATCGCATCGGTCAGGTAGAAATCGTCTCCAATCTCATCGGAGGCAGATGCCTTGCAGCGCATCAAGCTATAGGGATTGAAGTAGCTGACCGCGCCGTGCAGATTTCCGAAATACGTGTCGAACCCGAACTCCAATGGATTTCGGGAAGGGTCGTCATGGCGATTTTGATCCAAATGCCATTTCCCACTCAGATAGGTCCGATAGCCTGAATTCTTCAACCGGTCTGCGATGGTAATGGTCTCGGGCTTCAGACCATTTCCAACGGTCACCTTCTGCCAATACTCGCCCGTTAGAAGAGAAGCGCGCGTCGTCCAGCACTTGGACGTATTGTAAAAATTAGTGTAGCGAATCCCATTATCGGCCAACCGGTCCAGATTCGGCGTTTCAATCTCGCCGCCGAAGCAGCCGATGTCCGAATATCCCAGGTCGTCAGCGAGGATCACGATCATATTCGGCCTGTCATTTCCGAATGAATACAGAGAAAATCCTAGGACGAGCAAAAGGCACAGAAAATATTTTAGGGAAGGCATCGGGGATATTCTTTGTTCGGTTAATTAGCATTATTCGATCGAACACCGCAAGACTCAAGGCGGATAAACTTTGACAGGGTTATTTTGGATCAATTAGACAGGATGCCATAGATCGATTATTACCCCTCATGCAACGCCCCGTGCAGCGCTTCTAGCCCACGAATAGACCCAAAACAAGGAATGAAATTAACACGAATACTCTCCGCAATCGCCGTTGGACTCTTCAGCCTCATCTCCCTAAAGGCAGAAGACCGACCCAATATAGTTTTCTTTCTGGTCGACGATCTCGGTTGGTCTGACGTCGGCTGCAACGGTAGTCCCTTCTACGATACGCCGCATATCGATCAGCTCGCTGCAGAAGGCGTCCGTTTTACGAGCGCCTACGCGGCCTGCCACGTCTGTTCGCCTACACGGGCCAGCATCCTTACGGGAAAATACCCGGCGACCCTGAATCTGACCGATTGGCTCAATGGTCGCTCAGACAGGCCCTATCAGGTTTTGAAAAATCCTGACAAGGCCATGGCTCTCGACTCCGCCGAGACCACTCTGGCCGAAGCCTTAAAAAAGGAAGGCTATGCCACCGCCCTGTTTGGCAAGTGGCATCTGGGAAGGGACACCACTCCGACCGGGCATGGCTTTGACGTGCATGTCCCCTACTCGGTGAACTCCAACCTTGGACGGCGTGGGTTTCACAACCCGAAGGATATCCCCGGTCTAGATGGAGGAGAGTACGTAACCGATCGCTTAGCAGAACTGGCCGCCAAGTATATTGATGTGAACAAGGACAGGCCTTTCCTTTTGTATATGTCTCACTTTTCCGTGCACGACCCGATTCACGGTCGGCCGGACCTGGTTGAGAAGTATAAGAAGAAACTAGCCGCCATGCCGCCCCAGTCAGGGCCTGACTTTATTCTCGAAGGGAACCCCGACAGTCCGACCTATCCGAGCAGAGCTGAACTCGATGAATTGATAAAGCAGCCGGAGTATCGGGATACCTACACGTCCTACGCCAACGACCTGGTGAAGGTGAAACAGAAGCAGGACAATGTTGAGTTCGCCGGAATGGTTGAAAGTGTCGATCAAAGTCTGGGGACGCTCATGGCAAAGCTGAAGGAGCATGGCCTCGAAGATAACACCATCGTTATTTTCATGTCGGACAATGGCGGCATGTCGGTGATGAATGGCACTCCCCATTTCGAAATCACCAAAGACAAAATCGATACGCGCGCTTCCTCGTCCAATCTACCGCTGCGCGGGGCCAAAGGCTGGCTCTACGAAGGCGGAATCAGGGTTCCAATGATCGTCAAATGGCCGCATCAGGGTAAGGTGGGGATGGTTTGCGATGAGCCGGTCATCAGTACGGACTTTTTCCCTACAATCCTTGAAATGGTCGGCGTTGAGAATGAAATCGATGACATCGATGGGAAGAGCTTCACACGCCTAGTGCGCGGCGAAGCAATGGATCGTGGCCCCATCTACTGGCATTTCCCGCACTACAGCAACCATGGGATGCAAAGTCCGGGCGGCGGCATTCGCGATGGCGACTACAAGCTGCTCGAATACTTTGAAAACGGAACCGTTCAGCTTTTCAATCTGGCCAAGGACATCGGAGAGCAAAACGATCTGTCGAAAACGAATACCCGGAAAACGAGAGCGCTCACAGCAAAACTCCATCAATGGCGCAAAGACGTCGACGCGCAGATGATGAAACCAAACCCTGAATACGATCCGGAAACGGATTTATGGTCAGGTCGGAAATAGCGCTTGATACTTCGGCGCACCCTAGTTCTTCGCTTTCAAAATCTGTAGGGCGAGGGCGTTGACCCGCCTCGAGCCTAAGATTTATGGCGACTCTGAGTATAAGTCAGTATTTGGGCTCTTTTCATGTAGCAGGGCTGTCGCTCTTGACTGGGCGTAGCAAAGTATCGATGCGCAGCTCGTTTTAGCGGGATGAGACAATCATCTCCAAGGGTTCCGAGGGGAGCAATTAACAGAATACGCCCCGACAAGTCACGGCTACATGATGGCTTCGCCAACATGATGAATCGGTTTGCTAGCTCCATCATGTAGCGCAGCGTATCCTGTTAAAAAATCCATCGTTATTTCTTGTCTCAGAGGAGAGCCTGCAAGGCGAAGACTGTTGCGACACACCGCTTAGGGGATAGAGATCTGTGGTCGGAATCGGAGGCTGTGAAGCGTCGATATATGACAGTCCTATTCAAGTGCTATTGAACCAAAAAAAGTAATTATTTAACCCAATAGCCAATATCCCAGCAATACGGACTCCATAACCCCTTACGCATCCTGCTTAAATAATTAAAGAAAAATCAGCGTAATTCGACGAAGCAAACCTGGAAAGAGTGCAAACAAGTGCGTGTATTCTTAAAAAGAATGCCACATATAGAGTAGAATCTTGAATTGATGAGCTGTATAATCCGTGTCTCTACAAGAATTTCTCACCCAATCGATATCGCCCCATCATCGCATAAGTCGTCGACCTCATCCGACCCATCCACAATGCCCACCCAGCGTCTCCCAATCTCCCTATCCCTCCTTCTCACGGTCTCCCTCTCCTCGGCAGGCGCTCAATCGATTCAACGCATCGGAGAGTTTCAACATGAACTTCCGGTAGGTAAGAACCTGATACTGCAGAAAATCGCCGGCGGCGACTACAACGGCTGCGAAGGCCCCCTCTGGGTCGACGACGAGCAAGGCGGCCACCACTGGAAAACTGACGCTTCGCCCTGAAGCGGTGGTCCATTCGATTATCTACGATAAAGAGAGCGGAAAGGCGAAAGGCGTACGGGTCATCGATGCGGAAACCAAGGAGACTACAGAATATTTTTCACGTATCGTGTTTTTGAATGCAGGGACGTTGAACTCGTTGTTAATTCTCATGAATTCAACCTCCGATCGCTTCCCGAATGGTTTAGGAAACGATCACGATGTATTAGGTCGCTACATAATGGACCATAACTACCGAGCAAAGGTCTCGGGCACTTTTACAGGCCTTCAGGACAAATATCATTTTGGAGGGCGCCCTGCAGGAGCTTATGTCCCGCGTTTTAGAAATGTGGGGTCAGATAAACAGTCCTTCTTGAGAGGGTACTGCTACGGATTCAGAGGACTAAGAAGTTCGAGTAATGTAAATAAGGATACGCCTCCTATTGGAGCGGGCCTAAAGCTTGCGATGAGCGAACCGGGCGTGTGGAACGTAGGGCTAAACGGAATGGGTGAGCACCTTCCCTACTACGATAACCGGATGACGCTTTCCAAACGCGAAGTCGATCCCTGGGGGATTCCGCAAGTGAAGGTCGATTGTACTTACCGGGAAAATGAAGAGGAAATGATAAAGGATATCCATGCATCGGGAATAGAGATGCTAGAAGCCGTGGGTTGTGAGAATATTAAGACGAGAAACACGCAACAGCCTCCAGGGCAGGCGATTCACGAAATGGGTGGAGCCCCAATGGGACGAGATGCGAAGACCTCGATGTTGAATTTTAGAAATCAACTTCACAGCGTTTCCAATGTATTCGTGAGCGACGGCGCCTGCATGAATTCATCAGCCTGCCAGAACCCTTCTTTAACCTACATGGCTTTAACGGCTCGGGCCGCGAATTTGGCGGTAGGCGAACTGAAGAAGGGCAATCTATAAACTGCAAAAGAGAGCGATGAACCGAAGAGACGCATTGAAATTTATAGCCACCGCTTGCGGTGGGGTCATTTACGGAGCGGACGCCTTCTCTCAAGGGAAGTCGAACGACAATTCAGCGAAAAAGGCATTTGTTCTCTCGAGGGACGATTATGATTTGTTGGATGAAATTGCCGAAACGATTATACCTACGAATCCAGATTCTCCAGGGGCGAAAGCAGCGAAGATCGGAGCGTTTATGGGCGAAATCGTTGGATCCTATTACAGTCCAAACCAACAAAAGGTGTTCTCTCAAGGCTTAGTGAGCTTCAGGGAACGCTGCCAAAAGGAAACGGGCCGCTCGTTCTTGGATTTAAGCGATGAAGAGAGCCATGCGTTCTTGCTCGCTGTGGCACGCGCTCCGAAGGGCAAGTATTACAGCATGTACAGGCAGCTGACCTTATGGGGTTATTTCTCCTCGGAGATCGGTACCACTAAGGCGCGAAGGTACGCTCCGATTCCGGGCCGCTTTGAGGGCTGCATCAATTACAAAAAGGGAGAGAAATCATGGTCGTGACACTTCGCGTATTTTCCCTCAAAAGATCACTCCTTGAGCTGCTTTTGCTGTTCTCAAAATTCCAAAGACAATAGACTTTTAGGTATTAAAAACATACAACCACCCAATTCACTGAGCTCAAAGACATGACGATTAACAAATATCTATTTTCTCTCGTATTTCTAATCCTATCCATAACGGCGAAAGCGGTCGAAACGCCCAACGTCATACTGATCTTTACAGACGATCAGGGTTACAATGATCTGGGTTGCTATGGCTCAAAAACCATAAAAACGCCGCACTTGGATAAGATGGCCCAAGAGGGCATCCGTTTCACGGACTTTTATGTGGGCGCCAGTTTCTGTTCTCCCTCGAGGGCGGCTTTGTTAACCGGTTGCTATCCTGGCAGAATTGGGTTTGGGCCAGGAGTCCTGCGTCCTGACGCCGACTATGGTCTGGCCAAGAATGAATTCACCATGGCGGAAATGTTTAAGTCCAAAGGCTATGCGACAAAATGCATCGGCAAATGGCACATCGGTTTCAAGAAGCCCTTTCTCCCTATGGCCCAAGGCTTCGATGAGTATTTTGGAATCCGTCACAACATGGACCCGAAGGAGGTAGACGATTTCGACGGACTCATGCCATTGTACAGAAATAAAAAGATCATCAAGGAATTGGATACGCCCGCAGAACTAACCGAGCTGTACACGAAAGAAGCCATCGATTTCATTTCCAAGAACAAGGAGAAACCCTTCTTCTTATACCTTCCCCACACCATGGCCCATAAGCCACTCGCCGTGACCAAACGGTTTGAAGGAAAAAGCGAAGGAGGACTCTATGGCGATGTGGTAGAATGCCTGGACTGGAGTACTGGCGAAATCATCAAAGCTCTAAAGGAGCTCAACTTGAATAAAAACACCCTTGTAATATATACCACAGACAATGGTGGGTATAATAAAAACAATGCTCCGTTGAGAGCGGGGAAAGGAAGCAGTTGGGAAGGCGGCATGCGAGTACCCGCTATCATGTGGGGTCCGGGCTTAATACCTTCAGGCAAAGTGGTTAATGACATTGCCAGCACCGTCGACCTGATGCCTACCTTTGCCAGCTGGCTTGATGTCCCCTTGCCTAATGCGATTGATGGACAGGACATCTCAGATCTACTAAACGGAAAAGCAAATGCCGGCCGGGAATATTTTCACTACTTCGAAGGAATCATAGGCACCGCCATACGGGACGAACGATGGAAACTGCACAAAAACATCCACGGTGATTTTCTATTATACGACCTTGAGAATGACATCGGGGAAGAAGAAGACGTCCTACTGAAAAACAAAGACGTAGCGAATCGGCTAAGTAAAAAGCTGTTAGATTACGAAGCAGAACTAGGCAAAAATCGCCGAGTGGCTGGAAGACTTTAAGATATTCTGTGCGACGAACAGCAGGGGTCAGCGATTGAATTCGACCAAAGGTACCAATAAAGCCTTGTGACCCATCCCAACCCACGGGATTTCTAACTTGATAGGGCGACGCAACGGAGTGAAGATGGCGAAGCAAACCAACCTTTAGCCTCCCCTCCGAATCAAATCGGAACAATCGATCAATCGCGGCGCGATTTCACTTTCCGGCAATCAACGCCGCCTCGCAATTGCGCAGGAGTCCCTCATTAAGGACATCC
>Ga0315321_10003985_pt1 | contig 11381 bp, 6 predicted proteins | sample M180m21515metaG_FD_203464 | JGI IMG/M metagenome (GOLD analysis project Ga0315321, IMG submission 203464) | Ammonia-oxidizing marine archaeal communities from Monterey Bay, California, United States - M1 80m 21515 | ecosystem: Environmental > Aquatic > Marine > Intertidal zone | place: USA... | reverse complement strand
GACGGGGCGCTGCCGATGCCAAGCCCCGATGGCATGGACCTCAACGTCGCCATGACCGGCGCTTCACTGCCCGCCCGCGTGTTTGCTTCCGAGACCACCCGCTTCAAGACCAACCGCCTGGGCGTCTACGCCGACGGCCTGCGCATGGAGTGGAACCTCGCCAGCGGCAAGGCCGAGCTGTTCGACCCCCACGCCGACCCCAAGGAAGCCACCGACCTCGCGAAGGCGCGCCCCGAAGACGTCACTCGCCTCAAGAAGGTGCTTGCCGACGACCTCGGCCAGCCGTGGGAAGCCGCACAAGAGGCCGTGGTCAACACCACAGGTCGCATCCTTCACAACGGCGACCGCACCAAGTCGCTCAAGGTCAAGCCGGGCGACCGCTTCCTGGTGCTGCCCTACGATGCGCAGGTCACGGTCGATGTGGCCGGCACCAAATACGGCCCCTGGAAGGCCATCGGCGGAGACCGACCCGGCGAGGGCTGTCCGCTACGCTTCATGGGCACCGCCACCACCGGCTCCATCGAGATGAATGATGAAGAGCTCGCTCTGCTGGAGGCGCTCGGGTACATCACCGAAGATGAGGGAGAGGCCACCGCCGCACCTGGTGCGCCATGTGGACAATAGGACTGCTGCTCGGCACGCTCGCCAGCCACGCCACGCCCGATGCCGACACCCCGCTCGACTCGGCCCCCCTTGAGGCCAAGCGAGTCGACATCGCCCGCACGGGCGCCGTGGAGTCCCACGCCATCCGACAGGGCGAGAGCTTCTTCAACTTCGACCCGCATGCGCGCAGCCGCGGGCTCGTGGTGGGGACCGCAGATGTGGTGTTGGCGTGTGCAGGAGCGGGCCCTCTGCGGGATGCCGCCCTTGCCTGCCCGCTCGACCACCAGCTCGCGCTTCGGGGACTGCCCGGACTGCTGATGGCCTGCAGTGCCGTGGGGGATGGAGACAGGCTGCCCACCACAGCCACTCCGGTGCCCCACGCCGCAACCATTCACGCCGCAGCCGACGCGCGCGCCGCCAGCGCAGCCCGAATAGTCAGCGACTGCAGCTTCAACGTCGCTGCCTCTCGCAGCGGACCGCAGCTGCAGGTGGCCGTGCCAGACGCGTCCGGCGCCGTCGAGATTCGCGTGGGCTGGCGCGAACAAGCGTTTCGGCCCATGCCGGGCACACCTCCCCCGAAGATCACCTGGCTGCCCCCGGTCTACCAGCCCACCGTTCCCCACAACCCCGAAGACATCGCCCGCACCGTCGATCTGGGGGCCATGCGTCCGAACCTGGGCTGGTGGCGATTCGACCTGGCCGTGGAAGTGCTCGACGAAGCGGGCGCCGCCACCCGGGTGGTCATGCCGGTCGACGTCGAGGTCGCCGGCTTGCCCGACAAGGTGGAGCTCGGTCCCTCACTTGAGGTCTCGGTGGGGGCCGGTGCGGGCAACCTCCAGCTCGCCGACCTGCCCATTCCTCCCCAACCGGCACGCTCGGTGGGCCTCACTCGGGGACGTCCCGGCAGCGACCGCACCCCCCGAGCAGGTGGTAGTGCCGACCCGCTGGCCATCGAGAGGGTGCTGGCCGCCTGTGAAGTAGACCCTTCCGGTCTGACCGCAGGCACCTGCCGACGACTCCAGAGCCCCACTGGAATCGGCCACGACTGGCCTGCCCACGGTGCCGGTCCCATCCTCGGTGCGGCCGCCCGCGACGACCTCATCGCGTTGCCCCGCCGGCTCGGCGAGCGCGCACTCACCCAACAGTCGAGCCTAGCCGCTGAGCAGCGGTCCTGGCTCACGGTGGATACCGCCACAGTGCTCGCCGCGCTGGGCGGCATGCTCGAAGCCATGGTGTCAGGAGCAGACCCTGTGGCGTCGCTCGCGTCCTGGGCCCGACAGCGGCCCCCTGTGCTGCCCACCGGCGAGCCCATGGGCTTCATCCAAGACACCCACCACACCGCCGCACCCCTCGCAAGCACCCTCTACATGGCCTCTTTGGTGGCGGCTTCCGCTCCGGACCCCACGCCGGGTCAGCCACAGGTCGGCACCAGCGCGCTCGCCCTGGCATCCAACCTCGCCTGGACCGACAACCTGCCCGGAGGGCTCCGCGCTCCCTGGAGCGGTATCCAGCACCCCAAGATTGGTGCCGCCGACCTCGGCTGGCTTGCCGACGTGGCCCAAGCACTCGACGACATCCGCCAGTCCGTCGCGCCGTCCTGGGAGTCGCATCGACGAGATCCACAGGCGTCGCTGCCCATGCTTGCAGCACTCTACGACGAGACCATGGGGGCCCTGCTCACCGCTACCGCGCTCGTGCCCGACCAGTCCGGCGCCAACCTCGAGTCGCGGTCCCGCAGACGCGCGGATCTCGACCGTCTGGTGGGCCACCTGCCCGACCTCCTGGTGCGCGCCGCTCGGGGTGATCTCGCCGGTACTGCCGATGCAGCCCTCACCTTGGCCGACGACCCGGCGCTGCGCCCCGATCTGCCCCGGCTGGGGACCGAAGAGATGGCCCGCATCGGTGCGCTGGCCCGCCTAGCCGATCCTGACACCCACTCTCCAGCTCGATCCTCGTCTGGCAGCAGCTTCGTGGGCGTGCTGGGACTCGGCGTGGGCGCCACCATCAGCGGCGGACAAGCTGGCACCGCAGCATGGCCCACCGCCGCGCTGGCCTGGCAGAAGCGCATCCACAGCGGTCCTCGTCTGATCGAGCTGCGCCTGCCGATGGTCGACGTCGGTGCCCCCTTCGCCTGGGACTTCGCCACCGGCGAGGTCCCCGAGACCATCGATTGGCGGCGCACATTCTCGCCTGGCGTACAGCTCGGTTGGGCACCCCGCGCCAGCACCCTCGCTTGGACCGCCGAAGTCCGTGCATCGCCCGCAGCCACCGACGAAGAGACTGTGGGGAGGCTGGTGTTCGGGGTGGGAGTCACCCGGTCTGTGACTCCCTGAGCGACTCTGGGAGGAGCACCGCTTTGTTCGGTCGTGCTCCTCGGAAGAAGCTCTCCTCTTCTGTTGGATGGACGCTCTACAAATCAGTCTTTCCAACCTATAGCGAGCTAAAGCGCTCCCCGCGGATCGACCCGACACCACTTGGAGCGCTCCATGCCCCTCGTCGTCCACACCCTAGATCTCCCCGCCGACGTTGTCGAGATGCGCGCAGCCGACATCGACGCAGATGGTGTCGACGAGTTGATTGTCGTCAGTGCTCACCACAGCGGCCGGCGCCCCGATGCCACCACCCTCACGCTGGTCGAGGTGGCGTCCGATGGGGCGCCCACTCCGCTCGGAAGCCACGCCCTCGGCCGAGAGCCCTACCTATGGGACGCCGGCCCCGGCCTGTGGTTGCTCGACAAAAAGGGGATCTCCGACCTGCTCACGCCCACCAGCAAGCGCTTGGCCGTGCCCACGGCGCTGACCATCATGGGCCCCAGCACTCCCCAACAGGCCGACATACTCACCGATCTCAACCACGATGGCCTTCCCGAGCTGCTCGCCTACACCACCGAAGGCCGTGGCGGGCTGGTGTTCGTCGACCTCACGAGCCGCACCCGATACCCCCTCCGGGCGGGCCACACCGGCTTGGCCAGCGTCGAGCATGCCCACGCCGGGCAGCAAGTGTCACTGGGGGTGCGGTGGCCACGCACCCAGGTGGTGGACATCGACGGCGATGGAATCGACGACATCGTCGTGCTCAACGGTGATCGCATCCGGGTGTGGCGGGGTCAGGCCGGCACGGGACCTGCCGAGTCGGTCACCCTGAAGCTGCCGGTCGACGTGGATCCCTGGCGCGATCCCAGCCTTCCCCCCGATGCCGACCGCCGGCCCGTCGAAGGCGCCTGGCTCGACGACGTCAACGGCGACGGAAAGGCTGACTTGGTGGTTCACTTCGCGGTGTTGGAAGGCAGCTGGCTCGGGGCCACCGCCGAGCTGCTCTACGCCCAGGGCACCGGCACGGGCTTTCTGCCACCCAAGACAGTCGTCACCGAGTCGCTGGCCGTCGATCTCGTTCTCGAAGACGTCGACAGCGACGGAGACAAGGACCTCGTGGTCCCCCAGATCGACATCTCGCTGAGCAACATGGCCCGCGCGCTGGTTGCCCGAAAGATGCAGGTAGACGTCACCTTGTACCGCTTCGAGGAGGGCGCATTCGCATCGGAGCCCACGCTGCTCCACGCACTGGTCCTGCCCATCGAAGACACCGAGCGAGTGCACGTCGAGTTCGCCAAAGACATGACGGGCGATGGCATCTCCGACATGGTCCACCAAGTGGCAGACGGACCCTTAGAGGTCTATGCCGGCCGGGTCGACGGCATCGATGACACGCCGTGGGCGAGCGTCGACGTCCCCGTCCCACCTGGCGAAGACACCCTGTTCGTGCATGATCTTACCGGCGACGGGGCGCCGGAGATCGTTGTGTGGAAGCCCGGCGGAGCCACCGCACAGATCGTTTCGCCCTCACCCTAGACTCTCCCCGACCCCCTGGATGAACAACCGCTGGGGTGCCAGCGCCACCAACCACGGCACGGTGGGCGACTCCCAGGCCACCTGGGTCCGCTGAGCTCCGCTCCCACGCACTCTCCACCCTCCTCTGTGCCCCGCTGGCTTCGAAAGACGGGGCGGTCCTGCTCTGGACACAGGCCCCACCATCCTGCTGAAGACACCCGACCCTCTGATGCCCCCGTTTGCCACAAATCGGCCGTCAAGTTCGCAACGGACTTGCCGACAAAGCTACGAGGCGCGAAATAAGCCTCCGAACCCGCTCTCCCCCCACGCACGTCTCCGAACCGGTCACTTCCCAGCAAGGCGCGCATGTCCTTCGACTTCGACACCTCCGCAACCGACATGGGCATCACCAAGCCCGCAGTCATCGTCCGAGACGGACGGCGAGCAGGTGAAGTTGTCCTCATCGGAAACCAGCTCTTGATGGGGCGCGGCGTCGAATGCGGCCTGACCTTCAACGACCCGCGCATCAGCCGATCCCACGCGGTGCTCACACGCGAGCGCACCGGCGTCTTCATCCGCGACTTCCCCAGCCAGAACGGCACCTGGGTCAACGGCATCCGGCTCAATCGGGGACGACTGCACCACCGCGACATCGTGCGAATCGGCAGTGTGAGTCTCCGGGTCCACATTCCGCGCGATGCCATCGAGCCCTGCGCCGAGACTCCGGTCCTCATCCCCGAGCGCTTCGCAAAGCCGGTCGAAGACTCCATCTACCCCCGCCTGGGCACACTCTCGGCCGACGCCTTCCTCACCGCCTACGGGTTCGAGGCGACCACCGACGACGGAATGGGCGACCCCCGCGAGATGCGACGTCGCGCCCTTCATCTCGTCGTGCTCTTCGAGGTAAGCCGCACCCTCCAGCAGGCCTGGAAGACCGGCCAGGTGCTCGACCAGGTCGCCGACATCCTCCTGCGCCAGCTCCGCTGCCACCAGCTCATCGTGGCCCGATGCACCCGCAAAGCAGACGGTCTACACGAATTCGAGACCATCCACTGCCGCGACCACCGGGGCACTTCCAACGAAGTGGACGTCGCCCTCACCAGCACCACCTTTGCCCGAGCCGCCGTCGCCCGCGAGGCCGGCCTCATCACCAACGACCCCCGGGCCGACAACCGCATCGGCGACGCGGAGTCGGTCATTTTTACCGCTGCTCGCGCACTGATGTGTGTGCCCATGATGGTCGAAGACGACGTCATCGGCGTGGTGGAGGTGTCGTCCATCAACCCGGCACACAGCTTTGCGGAGCTCGACCTCGACCTCGCCACCGTCGCGGCCACCCTCATCGGCGCAGCACTGCAGAACCAGTGGATGGCCGCCCAGCGCGAGCGCATCATCGCCGAGCTCGAAGATGCCCGCTCCGAGCTACTTACCGCCCAGCGTGACCGCGAAGAACGAGAAGAAGAACTCATCCAGCAAGAGCAGCTGGCCACGCTGCGGGTGTTCGCGCGCACCATGGTTCACGAGCTGCGCAACACGCTCGGTCCGGTGCAGTCCGTGGGGCTCATTCAGGAGAAGTACCCCGAAGACTCCGAGGTCAATAGCGTCGTAGGAGACGTTCTCGAAGCCGGCAGCACCGCCCTCGACCTCGCTGACAACCTCTACGCCTACGCCACCAACGGAGAGCCCGAGCCTCATGTGCTCCAGCCGGTCAATGTGGCGTCCATCGTGCGCAGTGTGTGTCGCTACTCGCGCTGGGACCCCTCAGTGGTGCATCGCAGGGTCCAGCTGCAGGTGCATGTCGAGGCCGAGCCCACCGTGATTGGGCATCGCCGCCGCCTGCGACGCGTGCTCATCAACCTCGTGCGCAACGCCGCCCAGTCCATTCGTCACGACAAAGGGCGTGTGCGGATCACTCTGCGCCAAGGCCACGGAGTGGCCGAGATCATGGTGGCCGACAACGGCACCGGCATCGGCGTAGATACCGCCGCCAAGGTGTTCCAGCATGAGTTCACCACCAAGCGCACCGACGAGGGCATGGGCATCGGTCTGTCGATCTGCAAGTCCATCATCGAAGGCTTCAACGGCACCATCTCCTTCGAGAGCTGGCCCGAGCGCGGCACCGTGTTCAAGATTCAGATTCCGCTGGCGCTGATCGAGGCCTGACCGTGTGAGGCAAGGCACTCTCCGGACGCTCTCTCGGCGGTGGGGCAGGGGCATCGAGCCGGTCGAGCAGGAAGATGCCGGGGTGAATGCCGCCCATGTCGATGATGCGCACAAAGCGCACGGTGAAGCACTCAGTCTGGCCCACGGCGGTGTTGAGGTCGCGGCGCCGATCGGTGAGAAGCACCACGCGGGCACCCGGCTCAGTGAGGCGCGCGATGGCGCTCAGCAGGTCCACCGCAAACCAGTAGTGGTTGATGCGCTGCCCGAGCCTGCGCCCGAACGGCAGGTTGGACACCACGGTGTCGACCGGATGTCCCTCCCATGCTGCATCCAGCGCCCTCGCATCGGCCAGCCCGACGTGAAGACGGTCGCTGTGGGGGCCTTGGGCGAAGTTTTCGCGGGTGCCGTCGACACACATCTCGCTGGTGTCGCTTCCAAGCAGCACACAGTCGCCCCAGCGGTCAGCGGCTTCGAGGAGCAAGGTGCCGGAGCCGCAGCAAGGGTCGAGGAGGGCCTTGGGAGCGGGCAGCTCTGGGGGACGGGCGATGCCGAGCATGGCCCATGCCACGTTGGCCTTGAGTGCGACGCGCGGACGAAAAGGGCGCTCGTGGCGCTTCGCCAGGGACCGTCGGGTGAGCTGAACCGACACCTTCACCCAGTCGTGGCGCACATCACAACGAACCTCGACGTCGAAGCCCTTCATGCGGACGGGGCGCTCCATCTGGTCGAGAACCCCCGCTCCGGCCGCGTGCTGCACGTCGATACTGGTGAAGTCGTGGGTGCCGGTGCGCTCGGAGGTGACCCGAAAGGACGTGGTTTCCTCAGCAAGCTCTGGCAAGGCGACCTCGGCGAGACGACGCCGAATGTCGTCCAACGGCGCTTCGGGGGACAGGGAGAACTCCTCCACCATGCGCAGCACATGGTGGACGGTGCGCATCTCAAGAGCCCGCTCCACCACGTCGTCTTGCAATGTGTCGGCCCGAATGCGCACGCGTCCGGCGGCCCGTCCTGGGGTGAGGCCGGCATCACAGCCCGGGAGGTCGGCCCCGCGCTCCAGCCACTCGGCAATGACGAAGGACTCCAGGCCGACGTTGGTGGTGAGCTCCAGCTCGGTCATGGTGTGCTCCAGCTGCTGCGAATGCGGTGCTTTTGCACCTTGCCCATGCTGTTTCGGGGCAAGGTCTCGGCAAAGCGCACGGCCTTCGGCACCTTGAAGGCGGCGAGATGTTGCCGGGCCAGGTGGAGGATGGCTGATGCGTCGGCGCGCTCAACAGCAGGCACCACCAGTGCGACCACGCGCTCTCCCCAGTCGGGGTCCGCAACGCCGACCACCGCAACCTCTGCGACGTGAGGGTGGTCCAACAGCACCGTCTCGACTTCGCGCGGGTACACATTGAGGCCCCCACTGATGACCATGTCGCCCATCCGGCCCACGATGCGAAACCGGCCCGACCTATCTTGGGTGGCGAGGTCTCCGGTGCGCATCCACGGCCGGCCCAAGTCATCGGAAACGATCGACTGGCCCGACTTTTCGGGCAGCCCTAGGTAGTGGGAGACCAGGCCCGGGCTGTGGATGCGCAGCTCGCCAACCGTGCCAGAGGGGACGGGCGCACCGGTGTGGCGATCGGTCACGCGGGCGCGCACCCCAGGAAGCGGAAAACCAACGGAGCCTGGGACCCGATCGCCGTCGAGAGGATTGGACAGCACGATGCCCACCTCGGTCATGCCGTAGCGCTCCAGGATCTCCGCCCCGAAGCGGTCTGCGAAGGCCTCCCACACCGGCGCAGGCAGCGGCGCCGAGCCTGAGGTCCACAGCCGCATGGAGGCAGGTGCGTCGACTTCTTCGAGTGCGAGCAGGCGGTGGTAGAAGGTGGGGACGCCCATGAACAGGGTGCCGGAGTGGGCGTGAACGGCCGCCAGCACGCCTTCTGCGGTGAAGCGCGGCAGGAGCACCACCTGCGCACCCGCCCACAGCGCGCCGAGCATCGCCACGAACAGACCGTGGATGTGAAACAGCGGCAGGGCATGCACCAGCACGTCGCGGTCCGACCAGCCCCAGGCCGTGTGGAGGCCCACCACGGTGCCGGCGATGTTGCGGTGCCGAATTACCGCACCCTTCGGCCGTCCGGTGGTGCCCGACGTGTAGCAGAGCGCGGCCACACAGTCCTCGGAGATGCTCTCGCAGTCGTCGTCTCCGTCGATGGGAACCCCGGTCGCTGCATCGAGTGCTGCGGCGAGGTCACGGGCCAGCAAGTGCGGCCGAGAGACCTCCGAGCCGGGCTGGAGCACCGCAAAGCGCGCGTTGGCGTCGGACGTGAGAAAGCGCACCTCGGCGGCGGTGTAGGCCCCGTTGAGCAGCAGCACGGTGACGCCACGAGACAGCGCGCCCAGAAACACAGCCAGGAAGTCGGGACCGCGGTCCGCCTGGAGCGCCACCACATCACCTGCCACCACGCCATTTTCATCGAGCAGGCCTCCTGCCGCCCGCACACGGTCGAGCAGGTCGCGGCGGGACCAGCTGTGGCCATCGACATGCAACAGAGGAATGTCGAGCGCAGTCCACCGCGCGCGGATGTCGGCCACGAGGCCCATGAGTTGCTCCAGTAGGGCGGCCAGTCGCCATCAGCGCGGGAGCAGAGTCCGCTGTCGCCAAGGCGCCGCAAGGGGGCCGCGTCCGCCAGCACCGACGGCCACCAGCATGGTGCCGGCCTCATAGCGGGTGGGGTCCGGCGTGCCCCGTGTGACCTGGGTGCGGGGATGGACCTTCACACCTCGGTCGGTGGCCCGTCCCACGGCCGCATGGAGTGGACTGGCAGCCATCACGGAGTCTTTCACGAGCCGGCGGGCAATGGCGTGGGGCGCGAGCGACACGGCGGTGCGAAGCAGGTCTTCACCGCTGAGATGACGCAGGCTGGGAAGCTCTTCGGAGTCGCGAAAGCGAGCCGCATCCAAGGTTCGGGCGATGAGCCCATCCACATCTCGAAGCGACACCGATTTTTGGTGCTCGAACACGCTGAGCGAGTGAGTGAGCCAGTCGCGGAGGTGGCCCTGCAGTGTGTGCCGTCGTTGCTGGGCTTGGGCGTTGCGGACGGCGTGGACCAGACCTGCGCACTGGGGCTCATAGCGCTCCAACAGCCACGCATGGAGGGGGTCGATGTCGCTGGAGGCGATGTGGGTGGACAGGGCGTCGGTGAGCGCCCACAGGTCAGGGGCATCGCGCAAGGTGTCGGGCAAGGGCAGGTCGTGCAGCTGGGACCAGTCCACGACAAGGTCGGCCAACGCCGCATTTGGGCCGGGGATGTGACCGTGTCCGAAGCCATAGAGGTGAAGGTCTTTGCGGGCCTTGCCATGGTCGAGGAGCCGCTGGGCCGCGTCGTCGATGGCCCGCGGATCGAGGTCAGGCACGGCGATGACCACCTCGGTTCCCAGGCGGGCGTCGGGGTAGGTCTCGTAGGCGATCCACTCGGGCAGGGCGTCGGTCTCGAAGATCTCCCCAACGAGGTCGACCGGCATCAGCTCCAGCACCTCGTCGAGCTCGAGGCGGATACCGAGCAGCCAGGTGAGCTTGAGGCGCGCGGCGGGGTGGGACAGGCTGCGGTGCAGCAAGGCAAACGGCAGACCCGGCGCCTGGACACGCTCAAAGACCGCTCGGCTGCCCAGCAACACCGCGACACCCGACCGCGCCATCTCTCTGAGAATTCCCTTGTGCACCTCGAAGTGAGGCGACCCTACGAAATTTCCCTGCACCACTACGCCCGGTCGGCGGCCACCCGGCGGATGCGCGAGCCGAGCCGCGAGGTCCTCCAGGGTGCGCACGGGGGTAAAGCAGTCGACCACCACATGCTCAACATGACCAAAGCGACGAGTACACCGCAGCTCTGGTGGACGCGCACTCTGCTGCAAGCCCTCTAGGAACACGCGGTCGAGCTTGAGCCGCACCCCGCCGCCGGTGACCTGCACCTGCCCCACCGCCGCAGGAAACGAAGAGAAGTAGCGGCCATTGCGGTCGGGAGAGGTCTCGACCTTGGTGAGCCGACTCGCGAGGTGGACGTCCTGGCCGATGACCACGAACACACCCGGTGGCAACACATCCTCGTCGCCCGGGCCAGCCAGCGCGATGCTCCGAGTGAGGTTCGGGATGGCGTCGGAGCCAGGCTGGTCGGGGGTGGCGTGGGAACCGGTGAACACGATGGGCACCCGCAGCCGCCGGTGCGCCGTCTCCAGCGCCACGAGCAAGCTGGTGACGGCCATGGTGTCGGTGCCGTGGGTCACGACGATACCAGCTCCACGGGCTTGTCCGGCAGCATCGAGGGCCGCATGGCGCAGGTCGAGCTCATCCTGAATGGCCTGCATGATGACCCACCACGCCTCCGCGCCCATGTTGGAGCTGTCAGGCGGACGCTCGAACGGCGACCGCAGCTTGAGCGCGACCGAGCGGGGCAGGCTGCGCTGCACGGGCCCGAGGTTGCGCGCCACCATGTCGTCGGGACGGGCGCCAGCACTGCCCGACATGTTGATGGTGCCGCCGCAGTTGAGGATGGTGACGGTGGTGTGCGGCAAGGGGGCCCCTGTCAGGCGCTATGGTTGGCCGATGCGCGACTCTAGCCCAACCCCGCAGCCCGCGTCGACGAAGTGGCAGCAGGACCAGATCGACCTGACCTCCGCCACCCCCGACTGGGCCAGCTTGGCGCGCCTGCTCGAAGTGCGGGTGGGCAGCCGAGCAGCACGCGTGGCGGACGCCTTGCGCATCGGTCGGGACCCCACCACAGCGGCCGAAGAATTCATCGC
>Ga0315321_10003984_pt1 | contig 11383 bp, 16 predicted proteins | sample M180m21515metaG_FD_203464 | JGI IMG/M metagenome (GOLD analysis project Ga0315321, IMG submission 203464) | Ammonia-oxidizing marine archaeal communities from Monterey Bay, California, United States - M1 80m 21515 | ecosystem: Environmental > Aquatic > Marine > Intertidal zone | place: USA... | reverse complement strand
CCATAGTAGAGGACACAGCAGCAATACGGGTCTCAAGGGTTGCAGAGGTTGCAGCACTTGCTTTAGTTTCCGCAAGAACAGATACAGAGTTAATCCGAGTTTCAAGGGTTGCCGATGTTCCTGCGCTAGCATAAGTAAGAGCCTGTAGTGCAGCAATTGCAGAACTATTTGCAGCAATTGCAGAACTATTTGCAGCAATTGAAACATTAGCTATTGACAAGGTAGCGGAAACCGTGTTAATATTACTCGTTAACGCAGCGGAGGTAGATGCTAAGGCAGTGCTAACACCTGCGATGCGAGCTTCTAAAGTAGAAGAAACACCTGCAATACGAGTTTCTACTGTAGCAGAAGTACCTGCACTAGCATATGCACTGCCATCTCCTAGAATGTTATTAATAGAAGTAATAGCTGATTCATTAGCAGTAATAGAAGTAGATAACAGATTAATTTGAGTAGAGTTACTAGCTATCAGTACACCGTTTGCAGATGTTGTTGCTGAAACAGAATTAATATTACTTTGTAGGATTACATCTGTAGATTCTAAACCTGCAATCACAGTAAGTACGGATGCCTGTGCATTAAGAACAAACACAATGTTACTAGAAATAATTGCTTCAACCGAAGCCAAGGCGCTGCTAGTAGCTACACCGTCTCCATCTACTGTGATGTTTGTTGTATTAATAGTTGTGGCACTTACTGTACCTGCACGTAATGTACTTACGCTTACATCTTGAAAGGTAAGTGTGTCAGCGTTTAAAGTATTTGTTGTGATATTAGTTGCACTTACCGTTGTGGCTCTTACAGCACTAGCTTGAATATTCTGTGGTTGAAAGGCACCATTAATAGTTAAGTTACCGTTAACGCTTACATTGCCTGTAAAAGCTGCAGATGTTTCAGAAAGCTTTAGTGAAGAGTTAGTACCCTCCCCGTCTTGCACACGTCTAAGGGTGTTGTCTAGCCCATCATTAGTAGCGCTAGAGTTAATTGTAAGGATATCTTTATATGTGTTGGCAATTAGCTTACCAGTAAAATCAGTCATTATACGTTATTCCAACTTATGTCTACCAACTCCCACTGGTATATTGTGGTATATCTCTCTGTTGCTTTGTCCCAAGTAATGCCCCTGTCGATATTAGGGTCAGGCCTTGCATTCATTACATACTGACTTCTGTCTCGCATGTCAGGGACTTTGTTCTGCGCATGGTTGACTCTGTCATAGCTTCCATCCCAGTCAGAGGGACACACCCAGAGGTTAAAGCTATTCTTACGTAATCTACTACGTGGATAAGCAAACCCACAAATATCACATTCAGCTTGTACATGTTTTCCTCTAGCCATTTGTTACGGTCCTGGATATGGTGGAAGCCAAGAAGATACAGGTACTGCCGAAACAAGTGACGGAACCTGTGGTCTAGGGTCTTTAACAACATAGTCGTCCGTTACCCTGGCGATTCTATTTTGTGGATGATTCTTCTGGTCAAACTTTCCTTCGTAATCTGATGGACAAACCATCATCCCATAACTATTCTTCTTTAAAGTTCTTAGCTCGTATCTGAAGCCACAGATGTCACAAAGACCTAATGCTTTAGTTGCACCCATGTCACTACCTCAGACGAGGAAGAATGTACATGCTGGCACGTTCTTTATCCTCTTCCTGCGCTCTCATAAGTCTATCTTCATACTCGCCCTTAATCATCTGGATGCGACCTGCATCTACACCTGGACGTTTCATTGACATGAAGTAGGCAGTGCCTGCAGTTAAGCAAGGATAGAACCTACGAGAAATGTCAGCAGTCTGAGAAGACTTGGATACATCTTGGAAATACTTTACAGTTTCAAACTTAATTGCATCTGTGCTATTCTCTGGGATAGGCCACAGGAAGACACGAGACTGGTCACGCTCTCTACGTACAGCAAACTGCGTAGGACGACCTGTCTGCCCCTTACGAGGAACTTTAAGATACTCTTCCATGCTGATGCGTTCTAGCTGTAAGTCGATGTTATCACGGTTAACCACAGCTTCCAGAACGTCAATGTTCTCTTCTCCTAATACATAGGAGGTAACGCTGGTTGCAACGGTAACAGCAGTGGTGCCAATTGTCCACAACTGAATGCCACGGTTCTGCCAGTCTTGTAGAAGCAGGTTAATAGAACGACGAGCAGACTTAGGCTCGTTACCAAGCGTAGCCTCACCTCCAATCATTTCTAGGGCTTCTTCAATTACTTCGTCAATATCCATTGAGAAGGTATATGTACCTGACGTTGCCATTTATGTTCTCCTTTAGTATAGCCTATTATGGCCAGATTGTTTGCGGTCAGCCTTTAAGCCAGCTGTCTGGTCTGTGCCTCTTGGACTAGCAGAACCAGTAGAGTTTCTTTTGCGACCACCTACCTTTCTTCCAGGCTTGCTTACCTGTTGGCTGACCGCAGACCTACTTATCGCCATCCTTAAGTTTTCTTTCTGTTCTTGCCACCAAGACCGAAAGTCTGTTTTTGACTTTTAGGAGGACGCTTAGTACTTTTACCTTTACCAGCCCAAAAGACTTTGTCAGCCCAGTAAGCAGCTGAAGTCTTGCCTCTAGCAATGTTCTTTCCATGCCTTGCTTTAAAGTTTGAACGAGCTTCTTTGCTGTAGTTGTGGCCCATTCCTTGAGCGCCGAAACGAATTGTTTTAAGTTTTCCATTGTCTCCCCTTACGGCCACTACAGCCTTTTTGCTTGGATGGCTTGGCGTCATCTTAGGTTTGTTTAAACCCTTAAGGCCAAGTTTCTTTAATCTATTTTTTTCTGAATCTGTTAATGCCATGTCTTAGTATAACCTATTATGTCCTGAGATGGAACCACCTTTTGCAGCGTTTCTTATTTTAGCTGTTTTTTTAGCTATAGCTTTAGGCTGCTTAACGAACTGTTTTCCTTCTGCTCGTCCTTTTCTTTTAGCTGCCGTAGTCTTCGCATACTCTGCTTTTGTGAGTTTAGCCCTCGCCTTTTTTGGTAAGTACCTTTCACCTGTGGCCTTCGCCCCCTGCGTACTTGGCTTACCACTCTTGGTACCCCATTCTTCTTTTGTCCATTTGCTTAATGATTTTTGTTTCTTTCCTTTGCCGCCCTTGTAGCCGCCACCTGCTTTCTTATAAGCAGCTGCAACTAACTGAGCCTTACGTGCCGACCACTGACCAGCTGCCCCGCCTTTGCTACCCGCTTTAATGCGAGCAACAATTCGTTTACGGAGTTCTGGCTTTGTGTACTTGGCATCAGACATTACTTTCCCTTACCACCACGGTTATCTGAAAGCTGTTCTTCAATGTACTTCATACGCTCTTCGTGTTCTTTTTTAATTTCCTGCTGGTAGTCGTAAGCTCTCATGCCCTGTTCTTTTGTGCCACGATTGCCCTTAACAGTTTCTGTTACAGGACCACCTTCTTGGTAGTATCCCATACTGTTACGAACAGCGGTAGGAAGCTTGGAAAGACCTTTATTCTTCTTTGGTACTTTCTTCATTACTTCATTGCCTTCCCGTATCCACGAGTTGCACAGCCTACGCCCTTAGGCTTGCCTACTTTACCACCCATATTCCTTAAAATTCCTTTGTCCAAGCTTCCTCCATATGTTTTTTTAGGCTTAGCTTCTTTTTTCTTTGCTGGTTCTTTAATCTTACCACCATAAGCTTTAATATCCGAAAGGCCTTCACGCATCAAAGCGCCTGAACCCTTTTTACGTGCCTCTTCTACTCTTTTCTTTTTTGCAGCAGACATGGGCTTGCTAACCGTCTTTTTTACTTTTGGACTCTTGGTCTTTTCTACAGACTCTAAGCCCTTTTGAAGCTTAGACTTACCGCTACCTCCAAACTCTTTAGGACCCGCTAAGCTTACAGGCTTCTTACGACTTGATGCAGACTGACGTGCTTTCTGTTGCATTGTAGCTGTCTCGTCATTCTTTTTAAGAATAGACAGAGCTTCTTTTTCAGCATCACTTGCCTGCTTCTCTCTTCTTTTTTTAATAAGCTCTGCTTTAAGTTTACCATAGTTAGGAGACTTACCCTTTGGAGTTCCCTTTACAAACTTATTAATTAATTTTAAACCTTCTTTTCCTGCTATACCAGCCATGTTATTTTTTCCCCTTTGTCATTGCTTTGCCGTAGCCTCGTTTAGCACAACCTACACCACGCACCGAGCCACCTTTGTTTCTATTAATCAATTCAGTTAGTTCTTTTTCGTATTCGTCCATGAATGGTTTGTCCTTACCACGAAGGAAAGAAGAAGCTTGTCCAGCTTCGTATTCATATAAAGGGTCAGAGCCTGAGCCACGATTGGCTTTCTTTTTACCTACATCAGTTCCACCCCCTTGACGAGCTTCACGAGACATACGTGATTCAAAGTCTGCAGAAGTTTCACGACCTTCAGTTAACTGTGCAGCCTTACGTCTCTTCTTAGGGTTAGAAGCTTTCTTAATGCGGTCACGACGAGCCTTAACAGTTTCACCCTTAAGCTCTCTTCTCATCTCGTCATCTAACATTCTTTGTGTAGCAGGGCCTTTAACCTTTTTAACCTTAACTGGTTTTTTAGGCTTAGTTTCTTTTAGCTTTTCTGCTTTCTTTTTAGAGCGCTCATAAGCTGCCTTAGCCTTAGCGTCTCTTGACATTTTTTCTTTTTTAATGCTTGGCATAGCTCCTGCTTTAGCTTTAACTGCTTTATCTTTAGCTGCTTGGTCACGACGAAGAACTTGATAAACAGGACGCTTACCAAACTTCTTTACAGCTGCTGCTGTTGTACCACTTTTTAATGCTGCTCTGATTGCGTCAGCACCTGTCTTAACCGCTGCCATTTAATTTCCTCCTGGAGTTAATGTATTGTCGCCGCCTGCTGGGGAAGAGTTATCCTCCATATCGTCACGGCGTGTTCTTCTAGCTTGGTTTCTCAGTAAGTCCATTGCATTCTTATGTTGCTCTTGATACACAGGAGTAACAGAAAAGTTTTTCATAAATGTTGAGGCTTCAACCATGCAACCATAAAATAAAGCATCATAGCATTCGTCTGAGAAATAATTATTTTGATTGACACTGGTTAAGGCAGCTGGTTTAACTGTATACACAATAGAGCCACCATAAGTAGCGCTTGCAGTAGGAGCAAACAAAATTTGACTATTGGTTTTTCTGGCATAATACTTAGGAGTTCCTGTGCTGGCGCTTACAGGCCAGTAGTCATTAATAAATTCGTCTGTTCTTTGAAGAAGGGCAATCTTAGTGCCTGCGTCTTTAAGGTGGATATTCTTAATAACCTTTGTGCCTGTAGGTAGTTCAAATATATTTTTACCAGCAGAAAGGGCAACTGACGTAGCAGTTACAAGCCCGTAGTCATCTAGGGCTTTTATCATTCTATCTTCGACACGATTAACCATCTTAGGAATGTAGGCAACAAACTCAGTGCCGTCATTCTCAGATGCTTCAATAATATCGTTCACAAGGTATGTGTAATTAGCCATAATAAATTGTTACCGTTGAACCTGCTGTAGGACATTGCACAATAACAGTACCACCCATACGGACACCTGTGTCAGTAAGATAGGCTTCTGTTACATCCGAATTAGTTGTGTTTGTGAATTTAATAATACCGCCGTTAGAGTTTCCAAAAGCATCTACGGATGTACCAGTGATAGTAAACTCACCTACACCCTGTGCATGGACACCTCTAATGCGTGTACCCTTTAGCGCTACACCGCTAACTGTGTCTACAGCGGTATTAACCAGTGTAGTATTACAAGTAACATATGCTACCCTAAGATTTGCCGACATGATTCGCTCCTGTATAATAAACTTCGATGTGCCTATTATACTAAAAAAGGGCGTAGGATACAACTCCCACGCCCTTCTATTTTTTAGTCTATCAGTAGACTAGTGACTAGGCACCAGCGTTACCGAAGAAACCTCTCCAGTCTGACCAACCAAAGCTATAACGCTCACGAGCTTTAAAGCGAAGGTTACCAGTGTCGAAGTCTGGCTCCATCTTAGTCTGAAGCGGCGAACGTACGAACATTTTCGCACCATTCGGGCAATCAGTCTTGATGAAGAAAGCATTCGTATCGGTAAATCTACGGTTCACGTAGAAGCCGCCAGGGACAAGTCCTTGGTTACGGATGCTGTTGATGTCATTCGTATTTGTTACACCCGAATCGGAAACGATTGTGGTGGACAAAGCAGAGTTCAGAATCTGGTCTGCAGTGAATGCGAGGTCCGAAGGAATGTGCAGGCTTTCGGCTTGCGCACCAATCAGGATACCACGGTCATCTTTGATTTTCGAGATGCTAATCAAAGCAGTCTCAAGCGATGCTTCCGAAAGGTCAGCAGCGGCCAGCAAGTTGCTTTGGTCGCCATCGCCAATCGTTGCGTGTGAAGCCGAGAACAATGCGTCCCCGTCACCACCTGCATAAGCAGCGTTAAAGCCGTTGTTGAATACATCAGCAGCTTTTACTTGTTTGGTGTTTGCCATTGCACGGGCCAGACCTTTGGCACGTAGTTTAGCAAACGTATCATACAAGTTATCTTCCATTGCTTCTTCTGTGATGGCAAAGCCAAGAGCAACAGTCTCGTGTGTGTAACGAGCAGTGTAGCTTTCTTGGGCATCGTCATACGATACAGCAGCGCCTTCACCTTTAACAGGTGCCGAGCCGAAGCCTGTGAAGAGAACTTCTTCTTCAAATGCACGGTCTGAATTTTCAACATCAAACAACGGTGCGTGTTCATCGGATACTTCTCCATACTCAACGCCAAATACAGCGTTAAGACCTGGGAGTAGCTCTTTGGAAATACTTCCTCTATTAATAGCCATTTTTAATTATCTCCCTTAGTTGAATGCCGTAACTGGTGTTGATACCAGTACATTAATGAAGTTCTGTTGGCTAACAGGACCCATTTGGACTTCCAAACGAGTATATGGGTCGCCAACAGCGTTACCTGGCTCATCGACAATGCCGATAACACGGAACAGGCCAGCAGCCGAAGTTCCGACACTACCTGCAGTGGTTAGAGCCGTGATTGTGGAACGACCAGTGAAGGTAGAACCAGCAGCAATATTCGAAGCTGCTACGTTTTTACCAACGATACCAGCAGCAACGGTTGTGTCCGAGCTAATGATATAGGTTTGACTTGGGTCGTCGTTTACCAAACCGACAATATCGGAAGCCGATACGCCAGAGTAGTAAGGTTTAAAGTATTGCTCCCCGTCTGCTACGTAACTGCAGCCTTGGAATGTACCAATAGGCATTTCAGTCGAAGTAACGAGTGGAACTAGCGAGCCGCCAGACAAGCGTACAGGAGTACCTGTATACATTGCACCAGCACCAGAAGCGATTGGGTACGAAGTTGCACCACTGCTCTGAGGCGAGTTACCACGAACACGGGAAGGAGTGATACCAGTAATTAGTTTAGTAGTCATTTTATTAATCTCCTAAGTTGTGAATCATGTAGCCAGACTCTGTAGCACCTTATTCTTAATCGAAAGAGGGTGTACGTCCTCTGGTTACGTTTGTTTTGCTTGAGTTTCGAACAGGCATTTTTTTGTCACTTGCGTTTTCAAGTTGCGAGTTAACAGCATCCACCATATCAGCAGAGGCCCCTTCGAAATGACGTTGCCGTGCTTCTGCACGTTTGATGGGCATTTTGGCAAGAGCCAAGTCCCCACGGCAAACAGTACCGCTATAACGACCTTCATCTCTAACCATAGAGGTGTGGCCTAGTTCAGGTACTTCGTCGAGAGAAACAAACTCCCAGCCTTCAGCTAATCGCTTACCAACATTTGTATAATCGTCTTTACCTTTAAGGGAGATGCGTATCCAACGTAGTTTCATTCCTTGTTCGTCAAATCTATTGTTAACAAACTGTGGAATATCTAAAAGGTTCGGTTCGACATATTCGTAGTCTTCTGTTTCTCTTGTTTCCAGTTCACGAGACTGGGATTCACGTGTGGTATTTCGTGCCATAAGTATATGTATCCTTTCGCAGCTATCTGTTAATTGTTGTATATTCACCATCACCAGCTGATTCTACTTTCAGCTTTTCGGCGGCATACTGTTCAAGTGTAATTCCCCACTTTTGTGCGAGTCGTACGTCTTCTTGAGAGAGTTTAACTTTCTTGTTAGACGGGGATGCTGAAGTGTGCGAGGCTCCAGCTACTACTTGAGAAGCCGTTGACGTAGGCTTCGTACGTGGTTTATCGGCAGCTACTTCTTCTGTAGTTGTTCCGAATTTGTTAGGGAAAGTATCTGCCATGCGGCGGTTAATTTCCTCGTAATAATCGTCATCAGCAGGGTCAAAGCCTTCGCCTTGTACTTCTGAATCAATCTCAAGAGCAGCAGCAGTTAAGACACGGTCTTTATTAAACCAGTCATTCTCTGTTACCCAACGCTGTGCTTTTTTATCAGCGGCTTTATTAACGGGTAGTTGTTGCTCTTGTTCTTCAAAGTTAACAGGCTTAAAAGATTCAGCCTCTTGTTTGAAGGTTTTAATGTTATAGCTATCTTGCTGCGCATTAGTAAGTGCTTCTTGCGCTTGTAAGATTCTATCTGATTCTCCGCTGTCCAGTGCTTCTTTATAGGCACTCTTAGCAAGTTCAATTCTTTCGGTAACCTGACGCTCATTAGATTCTACGTTTGTGTTTAGAAGAGTACCGTATTCTTCTTCACGCTGCTGCAGTTTAACCTGCATGTCTTTTTGAGCTTGTAGCAGTTCTTCAATCTGAGCTTCACGTTCCTTCTTCTGTTTTACCAGCTGACGGATACGCTTCTGTGCGCCCGATGTTTCTGCTTCTTTAGCTGGTGCTTCCTCTTCCACTTCTGCGGTGGTAGTGGCCTCTTCAGCTTCTACTTCTGGGGTTGGAGCAGGTTCTTCCTGCTTCTCAACTTCTACTTCTGGTGCAGCAGATACAACTTCTTCTTCTGCGCCTTCAATTTCAATTTCAATTTTATCGGGGGATTCACCCTTTTCAGGTGTAATAGTAGACCATTCAGTCTCTGCCATTTGTACTTCTCCTGTTTAACGTCCTCAGCGAACTTAGACGAATAACGCTGATGTGATATATTATATAGTATAAGTTACCGTGTCACAATAGCAACACGTTAAATTAATTTGATAGATTAAATGTTGGGTCTAAATCTTTAGGGCTTCCAACTACCATTTTAACATCGTCGTCAAAAATAAGTAGTAGCTGTATGCCTTTGTATAGGAATTTATTCCCTGCGTGTTTACCGTAACACACATAGTCTCCCTCTTTACACCAAGGGGTATCGCCAAACTTGCTGTCTTGATAGGCGGCGCTGCCTACCTTAAGTACACGGCCAACTGTTGTAAGATAAGCCATGTCCGATTTGGTTGAGTCAGGAAGAATAATACCTCCCTTTGTCTTCTCCTTAACAGAGATAGGGCGGACAAGTACAGTGTATCCTGGAACTTCTGGTAATGGTGTCGGGTCAGGTACATCGTCATTTGTAATCCACTCGTCGTTTTTAATAGCATTAGATGCTGCTTGCATTAATCTAGTCCTCTTCTATGTATTTAGTTAGATAGTCTTTAATAATACCAATTGATTTCTCAATCCCTGCAATATTACCTACCACCTCCTTATACATAGGATAGTCTGAAGCTGTCCCATATGCAAGCGAATTTTTCAATCCTTCAATTTCTTTTTGAAGTTCTTTAATTAGTTCGTCGTATAACAATATTAATTACCTTGTTGGTTCTTCATAATAGTGTTCAACATATCAGTAGAAAGCTGCACTTCCTTAATACCATTGGCTTCCTGTGTTTTAATCAAGTCAGCCAGAACGTCCATAGCTTTCAAAGCTCTCTTGGCGTTACGGTCTTCTTCTTTCTGATATGCTTGCATGTTAGCTTGCATCCCTGCTTCTTGAGCATCAATAGCAATCTTCTGCTCTTTCAAGTCAAGGTCACGCTGTTTGAGCGAAGCATCTACCTGAGCCTTAGCAGCTTGGGTTTGATTTTTCTGCTGCTCAACCTGTAGCTTCTGTGTTTCAATTTGAAGCATCTGTTGTTCAGGAGACATGCCACCACCTTGAGCCATCTGCATGTTCGTCTGCATGATTTGCTGAGCAGCTTGTGCATTTGCCATTTCTTCTGGGTTAGGCATCTGAGCAAGTTGAGCAGCCATCTGTGGGTTCTGAGCCGCCTGCATAGACAGACCATCAATCTGTTCTTTATACTTCAGAAGCATATGCTCAGAGATGTTGGCTTGCAAGGCTGCAGCCATTTGATTGAAGAATGGATTTTGTTGATTGCCTGGGTCTTGCAGGAAAGCTCCCTTGAATGAGATGTGTGCATCGTGGTTCTGACCTGTAAAGGCTTGGATTGGTTTATTCTGAGACACAGCCAAGATGTCGGTCATTGGGTCTTGAGGTTGCGCCTCGTCTTTGCGAGGCATCAACGAATCAATGTCAGGTACATTAGCTGTAGTAAGAAGCATACGATTAATGGCTTCCATGTCAAACATGCCTGGCTCCGATTGTTGAGCAATGTTCTGTACCATTTGGATAAGCATCATGCGCTGAGCATTCGAAGGAATGTTAGGGTCAGACACTGGTACAATATCTACACGACCATCGAAGTCTTTCTTAAGAATCTTCTCAGAAACTCCAGGAAGGTCATAAGGATATTCAGGTGGTAGATACTCATAGTCAATACGAGCCAAGATTTTAAACTCGTCGCCCTGTGCCTTGTGTAGACGTTTATGGATTGAAGAGAAGAACTTACTTGAAGCTTCTAACAATGCCAAGGTTGTACCAACGGGACCATAGCCACCGCTGTCTGCAATTACTTGTTCGGTGCTGTCAGCAAACTTCTGACCTGTCTGCGTTACAAAGGTAAGCATGTTGTACAAAGTCTGCGATGGTTCTTTGAAGGGCAGTGGGATAATAGACTTAGACAAGTCCATGCCTGTTGCTTCTACTTCTTTAAATTCCCCTGGCGCAATAGGGTCGTTATCTCCGACCATACGGACGCCCTTAGCTTTGAAACCCCCTGGTAAGTTAGCGAACTGGCCAGCATCAAGTAGGCTACGCATTGCAGCAGTAGCAGACATAGTAAGATTACCAAGGAAGTGAATAAGACCCAAGCCGTAAAAACCAAAACCAGGAACATATCTGTAGTGCGTGAAGTGCATCTTCTTGACATACTTATCGTCTCCTTCTTCCCAGTTACGGCGGATAGACAATACAGCACCAGTAGTTTCTTCTACTGTTACAATGTAAGGGCAGGCAACTTTACCTGAGTGCATCTTGTCTTCTTCAATCTCTAAGTAGCAGTGTTGTTCAAGTAGTACATACTGTGGGTCGTTGTCTGAAGCAGGAGACAAACCAAGAACACTGTCCATCTTTTCAGCCAT
>Ga0315321_10003973_pt1 | contig 11401 bp, 9 predicted proteins | sample M180m21515metaG_FD_203464 | JGI IMG/M metagenome (GOLD analysis project Ga0315321, IMG submission 203464) | Ammonia-oxidizing marine archaeal communities from Monterey Bay, California, United States - M1 80m 21515 | ecosystem: Environmental > Aquatic > Marine > Intertidal zone | place: USA... | reverse complement strand
AGGTGAAGCGATAAAGTTAAAACATCAAAATCCTGCTTCATTAGATGATGAAGCAGGATTTTTTTAGGCATGCGCCGCGAAGTCTGCTGGCGATTTTATGTTGGGTGGCGTTTAGGGTCGAGTTAGTTGAGAGTTTGTCTCTGATTCGCTTAGCCGGTCAGTGAAAAGCAGTTTTGAGGATTCGTATCCCATTGAGCGACGCCAGTATCTTTGGGCTTGGGAAAGGCAGTCTTTCATTTGGCCCTGCAATAGTTCCGCAATTTCTTCGTCGGCCAAATCCTTGTATTGTTCGAATCGGATCGGTTCGCCCATCACCAAATGGATTCGCCCTGGAATGGGGATTTTTGAATTGCGAGGGTACGATTGGTAGGCTCCGTCGAAGGCAAGCGGCATTAAGGTAGCCTTGGAGCGTCTCGCAACGGCGCAAAAACCGAGCATCAATGGTAGGAGTTCACCGTCGATGGTTCGAGTGCCTTCGGGGAAAATGACAACCGACTCTCCTTTTTTGAGTCGCCGCAGCGTTTCTTTCATTCCACCGATTCCAGTCGCTTCGCGGTCAATTGGGATCGTGTCATTGAATCTCAAAAACCAAGCGAGGATTGGTGAACGAAATAGGCTCTTGCGACCTAAGTAATTGACAGCGTGAGGACAAGCAATGCCAATGATCAAAGGGTCAAGGTAGCTTTGGTGATTGGAGCAGATCAACATCCCCTGGTCGTCCGGGTAATGCTTTACGTTGTGAACTCGGATGCGATAAACAAGGAATAGAAAGAATCGGCAAAACCAGCGAATAAATGTTTGTCCCCAATCTACAGCTAATGGACGGCGTCGTTTTTTCTTCGTGGACATGGGGGCCGAGTCGAATCTTGATGCAGGAATTAAGGCAGACAGTTATAACTATAGGTAGCAAATGGAGGTAGCAAATGAAGTGGCTCTCAGGATTTGCTGGACTGGACGAGAGCAGTCGACAGCCGCGTGGATAATCTTAGACTATAATTCGAAGCCTCGCAGGACTTCTCTTAGTTTTCCGCGGGATCGACGATTTTTCATAGATTGGGCCGGTAAATTGAAAATTGGATCGACTGTCATCGAGGATACGTTTGCCGAAGCATTCAGCATGCGGTACTGCCGAATTGTTGTCACCGGACACAATCGAAGATGGATTGAGGCGGCAGTTCATTCGTTTTGTGGTTATGGGAGTTCGGTAATTGGTTGTGATGCGGAAGTTGGAGTTGAGCAATGGCTGGAGGCCTCGGATACTCCAGATGGGCGTCTGGGGGTAAAAATTTTGGTTTTCGGTTTCTCTGCGAAGGCGGTGCACAAGGCATTAGTTAATCGCACTGGGCAGTGTTTAATGACTTGTCCTACAACTGCCGTTTATGCTGGAGGCGAGAGCGACGAAAGCGACGAGTCGGTTGAGCGCATGCCGCTTGGTAAGCACCTTCGTTTTTTTGGTGATGGATTTCAAAAAAGCAAGTTAATTGCCGATCGTCGATTTTGGCGAATCCCAGTTATGGATGGGGAATTTTTGGTTGAGGATTCAGTGACGATTCACAAAGGGGTCGCTGGTGGAAATCTTTTAATTCTCGCGCAGAATCAGGGGGCCGGGCTAGAGTCTGCTGAAAGAGCAGTGGCCGCGATCGATGTGTTGGCAAACGTTATTACGCCTTTCCCGGGTGGCGTGGTGCGAAGTGGAAGTAAAGTTGGGTCGCGTTATCCAACGCTGAGAGCATCGACGTCGGATGGTTACTGTCCGACTCTACGAGGACGGGTTGAAACCAATCTTCCCGAAAGCGTCAATTGTGTTTATGAGATTGTCGTGGATGGCACTTCAAGTAAGGCGATTGCCGAGGCGACGCGGGTTGGAATTGAGGCCGCAGTCGGGGAGGGGGTGGTTTCCATTAGCGCCGGAAACTACGGCGGAAAGTTGGGAAAGCATCATTTTTATCTGCATGATATAATGAGTGGCGACTCAGTTTGAGCGGCCTTTCGTCCATCTTTTTAGGGTCTGATTTTTGAATCCGTTGTTCTTGTAAGGCTGAATAGTTTCGTTTTATCGGCAAGCCTGCATCCTTTTTCGTGGTTAATTTTTTTGTGATTTGTGGGAGTAGCGTTTTTTATTGATGTCTTTGTTCACCAAAAAAAATAATTCGGAGGGCAAGGCCGGAGGCGAACAATGGCAGTTGGCATTGCGTCGGTTTTTTCATCAGATTTGGGTCGAGCTATCAATCGGTGTATTGGTCGTGATATCGGTGACGCTGACTCTTGCCGAATTTTGGCTGGAGGCGCAGCTGGCTTCAGGTTTAACCAGTGTTCCAACGTTTCTTGGAGGACTAACTCAGGGGACGATGCGGTGGATGGTTCGCGTCAATGATCTGATCACGATGACATTTGTGGTTGAGTTGACGCTACGTTTTTTAGCGGCGAGCTCAAAGAAGCGTTTCTTTTCCGAGTTCTGGTTGGATATTATTGCGACGCTTCCCCTGTTTCGGGTGTTTCGCGCTGCCCGGGCATTGAGGCTATTGCGGCTTGGCAGGTTGTTTCGCTTGTTCGGTGTGATGTCACGTCTTTCCGGGCATTATCCGGCGATGTTTCGACGTGGTATTTTTGATTTCTTGTTGATTACTGGTCTGTTGGTGCTAACTGTTTTGTTTGGCACGCTGGCCATTACTCATTTTGAAACGTCAGCGCGTGGGAAGTTGGTTCAGCCGACAGGAGAAGCGACGCCTGCAGCGGCCAATATCGGTGGAGTTAGTGATAGGAATTTGGAGTCGGAGAATCAGTTTAATCTGAATCGCTCATTTTGGTTTAGCATCTATACATTATTTGCCGGGGAGCCAATTCCTGATGCTCCCCGAACGTTAAGCGGGAAAATTGTTTCCGTGTTTTTGATGTTTATGGGGCTGACTATTTTTGCAATTTTTGCGGGAACGGTTTCCGCGTTTATGGTGGATCGAATGCGAATGGAGGGTAGGGTCGTGGATTGGGATGCGTTACAAAATCACATCATTATATGTGGTTGGACTCCAAAAACTCTTACCATTATCGAGGAGTATCGAGCGAGTCCAACAACGCGACGAATTCCAATTGTGGTCATTACAGAAATTGAACGTGAGCAGCTTGAAGAGGCCTGCTCAAAGTTTTCGAGCGTCTATTTTCTACAAGAGGATTTTACCAAAGTGACTGCCTTGGAGCGGGCAGGAATCGCGCAGGCAAAAACGTGTCTTGTGTTGACGGATACCAGCGGAGGTCGCAGTGAACAAGATGCGGACGCGAGAACTATTCTCGCTGCTCTGACGGTTGAGAAATTAAACGAGTCTGTTTACACCTGTGCTGAGATTGTCAATCGAAGTTACGCCACCCATTTAGAAGACGGCAAGGTCAACGACTTTGTGGTCAGTGGAGAGTATGGGGCTCATATGCTTGCTCAGGCAGCGATGAACAAAGGGCTTGTTGGGATTTTAAGTGAGTTGATGACGTATCAACATGGTAATGAGTTCTACCGTATTCCCGTTCCGGAATCCTGGGTTGGTGCTTCCTTCGACGAGAAGTTGACGGACGTGAAGAAATCGGATGACATCATTCTGGTCGCGGTGCAATCGGAAGGGAATTCCCCGGTCGTCAACCCGAAAAATTACCATTTTTGTGCGGCAGATGACGTCGTTCTGATCAGTGACGGAGTTCCAAAACTTTCCTGAAACGTGAAGTTGCCGGTGGAGGAAATGGGCAGCTTGGTCTAAAATTAATGAGACAGTCTTGTGCCACGCTGGTCGCAGTGGCCGATTCGCAGGTGTTCATTTTTTGCGGATCGGTTGACCTTCGTCTTGAATTTAGACTGATTGATCAATTTTACATCACTGCAGACGCGAGTGTCTGCGAATATTTAAACTGATTCCTGTTTCGGGAGTCATCACCAAGGCATCGCATGAATCCGCAAATTTTGACGCGAATTGCAATTGCATGCTCTTGCCTTCTTTCTGCGTGGCTCCTTGGTGACGTTGAAGTGCGTGGCGATATTTCTCTTCCAAAAATATTCTCTGATCACATGGTGTTGCAGCGTGATTCGCGGGTGAAAGTTTGGGGAACCGCGGATCCAAATCAAACACTGATCGTTAAGTTTGCCGGGAAAGAGACGAAAGTCATCGCGACGGCAAAGGGTGACTGGAATGTTGTGATTAACACTCCCGGTGCAGGCGGCCCTTACGAATTGGAGGTAAGTGCGGATGGCGGCGAACCTAAAGTTGTTTTTAACGACGTCATGGTCGGCGAAGTGTGGTTGTGTTGCGGGCAGGATAATATGGAGTTGCCTGTACGCAAGTCGCTGAATGCTGAGACAGAAGTTGAGCAGTCAAAAAAGTATCCTTCGATCCGATTGTTTTCCATGGGGAATTATTCGTCGGTTGAACCGATGGAAAATATTTACAAGGCAGTCCCGTGGCGTGTTTGTTCTCCGGAATCGGTAAAGGAGTTTTCGGCATCGGGTTATTTTTTCGGCCGGGAGTTGAGTAAAAGGCTGAAGAATGCGAATGGAGAAAGCATTCCAATCGGGCTGATTGATGTCGCGTGGGGAGGCACTGTTTGTGAGGCTTGGATATCGCGACAAACTCAGGACGGTGTGGAGTCGTTGAAGCCGCTGCTCAAGCATTGGGACGAAGAAAGTGATCAACCGCTGAGTCCGTTGCGACCGGGCAATCTTTATAACGGGATGATCGCACCACTCAAACGATTCCCAATCCGAGGAGCAATTTGGTATCAAGGCGAATCTAACGTGGGACGTGGTAATCAATATGCGACGTTGTTCCCGACTTTGATACGCGATTGGCGGAAGAATTTTGGACTGGGAGATTTTCCATTCTATTTTGTGCAATTAGCACCCTTTGACTACCCTGAAAAGCCGTTTGAGTCGTTGGCCGAGATTTGGGATGCACAACTGAAGACTTTAAAGTCAGTTGAAAATACGCGTATGGTCGTGACAACTGATATTGGTGATTTGCAACAGTTGAGCCCTCCCAATAAACAGGAAGTCGGTCGACGTTTAGCAGTTGCTGCGTTGGCAGATGTCTACGCGGACCAGCTTCCTGAGGGAGAAGTTAAGCCGGTCTACAGCGGACCAATTTTTGACGGCGCGACCATCACCGAGGACGGTGCGATTCGCGTTACTTTTCAGTACACTCACGATGGACTGAAGATTCGCAATGACGAATCCGAATTGCTCGGTTTCATGATTTGCGGGGAAGACGGGAAGTTTGTCCCAGCCACGGCGAAAATCGATGGACAGCGTGTGGAAGTCAGTTCCCCCAAGATAAAAAAACCAAAATTCGTGCGATTTGGTTGGGATAAGGCGAATCCGACTAATCTAGTCAATTCGCAAGGTTTGCCTGCCTCCCCCTTTCGGACTGATGATTTTGACCTAATTTCGAAGGGTCGTGATTTCTGAAAAACTAAGTCGGCAAATGACGTTTGTTTGACACGCCAAACGCGAAGTTTGCTAGATTACTCAATCTTGAGTGAAGAGATTTTCTTTCCTAGTTTTGCCGAAGACGGTGAAACGTTCACTTTTAACTTTACCGATTTCAGCCATGAGTTCCGAATCCAACAATCCTGCTAACGATCAAAATTCTCCTGCACCCTCAGAGGTCGCATCCTCTTCCCCGGAAACTGCAGCTCCGGCAGGGTCGTCTGATGCTCCGGCAACTGAAGTTTTAGCCGACAAGGTTTCAACTGCAGCGACCGCTTCTCCGACAGTGACGGAGGATCCGCCAGTGCCGGTTGTCGCAAAGGTTCGAAAGGTCGCGATCGGTTCACAGAGAGACACGGCTGACAAGGCACTTCAGCCATCGCAACCGAGGGCTGTGCAAAATGCCGTTGCCAATCCGATTAACCTGACCGGTGAACCGGAGCCGGAACCGGTTGCGATTCCGGATATCAAATCGGACACAGGGTTTAGCGATGATGTCGACGCCGAAATCGACGCAGTTCTTGGCGACATTTCGATGGACGATGTGGTTGCGACCACCGAGGCGAGTACTGAAGAGATTGAGCCTGGGACGCGGGTGAAGGCTGCAGTTACCAAGATTCACGAAGACAATGTCTTCGTGCGTCTCTCAGGGCAATCGGAAGGAATTGCGACCCTTCACCATTTCAAAGAAGCTCCGAACGAGGGAGATTTGGTAGAAATCATCGTTCGCGGATTAAATAAAGAGGACGGCCTGTACGAATTGGCGGTGCCCGGGGCAAGTATTGGTGTCGCGGACTGGGATGATATTACCGAAGGTGCGGTCATCGATGCACTGGTAACGGGATCAAATACGGGTGGGCTTGAGGTTGCGATCAATTCGATTCGCGGATTCATTCCAGCGAGCCAGATCGATCGATTTCGCGTCGAGGATTTCAGTGCCTATATCAACCAAAAACTGACTTGTGTGGTCGTAGAAGTAAATCCAGAAAAACGAAAACTTGTCCTCAGCCGTCGCGCTATTCTTGATCGAGAAAATGAGGAAAAACGCAAGGAGTTGCTCAAGGAACTTGAGGCGGGGCAACTGCGAGACGGTGTCGTCACTAAGTTAATGGACTTTGGTGCGTTTGTTGATCTTGGTGGAGTCGAGGGATTGATTCACGTCAGTAAAGTTAGCTGGTCGCGGGTCAAGCACCCGAGTGAAGTTTTAACCGTTGGCGAAAACGTTCGCGTCAAAATTGAAAAAATTGATGAGAACGCAAACCGTATTTCACTTTCGCACCGCGATACGTTGGAGCATCCTTGGAAGGGGATCGACACGCAATTCGCGGTCAACGACATCGTCAAAGGTACCGTTACCAAGATTGCTGATTTTGGTGCGTTTGTAAAAATTGCGCCGGGAATCGAAGGGTTGGTTCATATTTCCGAATTGGCGTATCAGCGAGTTGCGAAGGTTAGCAACGTCGTGAAGGAGGGGCAAGAACTGGAAGTTAAGATTCAGTCAATCGACCCTCAGTCCCAAAAGATATCTTTGTCGCACAAGGCTTGTTTGGCGCCGCCTGCACCAAAGCAATCTGCTGGAAAAAAGGAAGCGGTTGAAGCCGTGGAAGAGCCAGCACGTGACTTGGCTGTGCCTGCCAGTGGAGAGCCTCTTAAAGGCGGTACCGATCGCAAGTCTGGCGGTGAAGGGGTTGGGCTGAACTGGTAATCAGTGGGTCTCGTTCGGAGGCCAGTTGTGTCGGCCTCGAATCCTTGATGATCCAAAGCAATCAGCGGCAACGAGTTGATCGAGATTCGCTCAATGCAGTGTAAATCTTTGAAAGAGTTTTTTCTTGTTTTCGGATTGAGTTAGAAATCATGCTTTGGCAACGCATCGCCCGACCATTGCTTTTTCTGTTGCCTGCAGAAAGAGCTCATTATTTTTCAATGGGAATGTTCAAGGCAATGTTTGCATTCGGGCTCGGCGGCCTGTTTCGCTGGAGGAACAGGGTAGACGAGCCTTGTTTGAAAACGAAAGTGGTGGGGATGGAATTTCAGAACCCAGTCGGATTAGCGGCTGGTTTTGACAAGGATGCCCGCTGGTTCCCTCAACTTGCAAGCCTTGGTTTCAGTCATGTCGAAATCGGCACGATCACGGGCGAGGCCCAGTCTGGAAATCCTCAGCCACGTTTGTTCCGTTTGCCTGCTGATCAGGCCATTGTCAACCGAATGGGTTTTAATAACTCTGGAAGTGATGCAGTTGCGCGTCGCCTCGCAGTAACTCCCAAAGCAAATGCCGCTGACATTTTAGGAATCAATATTGGGAAAACGAAAGTCGTTCCTGTCGAAGAAGCCACACAAGATTATTTAGTTAGTTTTGAAAGGCTCTTCACTTATGCTGATTACTTTACGGTGAACGTGAGTTCTCCCAATACGCCTGGCTTGCGGACGTTGCAAAATCGAGAGCCGTTGATTGACTTGCTGAGCAAACTAATAAAGCTCAATCGTGACTTATCGCTTGATCACGAATGCAAGCCCAAGCCGATCCTGTTAAAAATTGCTCCCGATGTTACCGAAGATCAGTTGAGCGATATCATCCTGATTCTGCGAGAGGTTGAACTTGACGGGGTGATTGCAACTAACACGACCATTGAGCGTGCCGGTTTGGAGACTTCCAATCAAGCGGTTGAGGCAATCGGGAACGGTGGTTTATCGGGAGCTCCGTTGACGAAGCGGTCGCGTGAGGTCGTTGGCAAGTTGTACGATCAGCTGAAGGGAGATATCCCAATCATCGGTGTGGGTGGAGTGATGCACGGGGAGGATGCCTGGCAATTGATTCGCTCGGGGGCAGCGTTAGTGCAGCTGTACACCGGTTTTATTTACGGTGGTCCAGGAACTGTCCGGCTGATGAATCGCTATATTGCCGGAAAGCTAAAGCAGCATGGGTTTCAATCGGTGGCTGAGGCCGTCGGCACTGGAAGAGGCGGAGCGGGCGATGCTAAATGATTTTTCTCTAGGGTTTATCGAGCATGTTTTTGATAGCCTGGGGGATATTGTTTATTGCGTGAAAGACCAGGCGGGGGTTTATCAATCCGTGAATCTTGCGTTTGTGGCAAGGGTCAATGGCACTGATAAATCTGACTTGCTGGGTAAAACAGCATCGCAGGTATTTTCAGAACCTCTTGCGGAAGGGTATGAGCAACAGGATCGCGTCGTTTTTGAAACGGGGCGGCCAATTCAGGATCAGCTTGAGCGGATTACGAATTCAGACGGCTCAATAGGATGGTACCTTGCAAGTAAATTTCCGATTCGCGATTCGGAAGAATCCGTGGTTGGGCTGGTCGGTATTTCACAAGATTTAAATTGGCCCAACGACAGTAATCCCGAACTTGCTGAGTTAAAGGTGGTCGTTGAGTTCATCAAAGATAACCTAGATCAATCATTGAAAACGGAGCATCTCGCTCGGCAAGTGTCCCTCTCAACTGTGCAGCTAGATCGTCGGATGAAACGTGTGTTTCGATTGTCGACTAAGAAGTTCATTATGAAGTGCCGTCTGGAAAAGGCTTCGCGGCAATTGGTCTCAACTAAAATATCTGTATCCGACATCGCACTCGCCTGCGGATTTACTGATCAGAGTGCGTTGACGAGGCAGTTTCGAAACGCAATTTCGGATACTCCGGCTAACTTCCGAAAGAAAAACCAGAGTTTCTGATTTAAGGTTTTTGGATTCCACTGGTTTTTTGTTGATAAGAAGCAAACGCTGGATATTGGCGTTAGGCAGCGTTGAGAATTAACCCAATGCTCATTCGTTCTTCTTAAATAATTCACAAACATCTGCATACTATTAGCAAAAGAAATCGTTAAATAGTTTGGCGGGAATGCCCGCAGTTGTTTTTTGAAAATGGAATAATGTTGAATCTAAGAATTGATGAGCGTGAGTGTTTGGGGGCTAATTTCGAAAATTACTTAACTTCGACAGCCATGTTTCGCGGGCGTGAAACTGTTGTTGAGATTCAGGTTCCCAACCGCGATGAGATTCAAAGGGCCTGCTGGGCAATTCGAAGTCGCTGGGATTCTCGGGAAGAATTCCTGCGTAGATTGCGGGCAAACATGGCGTGCGAATCAGGTGTTTGTCGCAATCATTGATGACACGGTGTTGTTTTCGTGCGTCGATTTGGGGGGCAGCGGAACTCCACCGCAATTTCATTTGGTACTTGTTTGGTCGGTAGCGGTCGTGTCTTAGGTCTTGCTCTCTTGAGTTTGGGGTGGCAAAATTAGGGATTCCGACGAATTGAATACGAGCCCTCCATGAACGAATCCTCTCAGCCACCAAAGAAATCACGCAAGCGATTGACCGTCCCTGACTTGATCGGAAAAAAGAATCGTGGCGAAAAAATCACGATGCTTACGGCTTACGATTTCACGATGGCGTCGTTGCTCGATGCTTCTGGTGTTGATGTATTGTTGGTTGGAGACAGTATGGCAATGGTCGTTCAAGGCCACGAAAATACGCTGCCCGTCACTTTAGACGAAATGATTTACCATTCTGAGATGGTAGGTAGAGGCTCTCGTAACGCATTAGTGGTGGTCGATATTCCTTTTCCCATTAATCATCAGGGGATTCACCAATGCGTCACGGCGGCGGGACGAATTTTAAAGGAGACGCGTTGTCAGGCGGTTAAGCTTGAGGGGGGAGCCGAACAGGCAGAAGTCATCAGTGCTCTCGTGACTGCCGGGATTCCAGTAATGGCTCACGTTGGGTTACGACCACAGGCTGTTCATACGATGGGTGGTTATAAAATCCAAAGGGATCGAGATCAAATTATGATCGATGCGACCGCGGCTCAGGAGGCCGGGGCTTTTGCCATCGTTTTGGAATGTATTCCCGCCGAAATCGCAAAAGAGCTCACCGATCATTTGAATATTCCTACGATCGGAATTGGCGCTGGAAAGCATTGTGATGGACAGGTGCTGGTGATCAACGACATGCTCGGCTTGACCAGTGGCTATGTGCCAAGTTTCGTCAAATCCTATGCGAATTTAAAAGAGACGATTCAAACCGCAGCGGCGGAGTGGTGCACGGAAGTCAGGGAGCAGGAATTCCCGGCCGATGAAAATTCATTTTAAAAAATTGATTACTCGCCATTTTGTTTGATCCGGACAGGAACGCTGCCGAAGAGTTTTGGTATGACTCAATGTGATCTGCCGTACTCATCGCTTGAATGCTCAGGAGCTGATTTGAACGATTGAGAATTGAGCGTCGTTCGGTGGGCGAGATCGCTGGAAAAACCGCTGGGTATTGCTTATTGTTGAGTGCACTTCGGTCTACTGTAAAATTGAAAGAAATGGGTGCAAGTCAGATGATTCTCCGATCGACAATAAAAATGGTTTGCCTTTTGTTTTCCGTGCTTGCCCTTTGCGACGGGGTATCGGGGCAGGAATTTGATGAGTCGTTTGAGCTTTGGCCAGTCGATTTAAAAATAAACGGAACCGTCCTTGCTGGAGGCGGGAGCGAGTTGCCCGAAGCAGCAGCCGAGTACTTGTTGGCCGTCTCGGGCCGTGCAGAGACGATCGTGCGGGTGCAGTTGCCCAACGTTAAGCAGGGATTAAACTCGAAAACGGAGGCTAAATTTGACGAGATTGAAAATCATCAAGTTGTGAACCTTTTGAAAGCGACCGATCTGGAAAAAGCCTCAACCCTCGCGATTCTGGAAGCAGCAAAAGTTATCTGGTTGCAAACGGAACAGGTTTTGGGGGATTCCTCGCAAGACATATTGGTGCCGCTGCTACCGGTATTAAATAAAGCCGTTGGCCGAGGAGCGCTGGTTTGCGTTAATGGACCTGCCATTGAGTATTTTGGCAAGCTGGTGACAACTTCGACTGAGAATTCGATCTCATTCCGGGAGGGAGAGGATTTGGTTTTCGATTCGGTTATCAAGGCAGGGTATCGCGATGAAACTGAGCGGA
>Ga0315321_10003962_pt1 | contig 11416 bp, 10 predicted proteins | sample M180m21515metaG_FD_203464 | JGI IMG/M metagenome (GOLD analysis project Ga0315321, IMG submission 203464) | Ammonia-oxidizing marine archaeal communities from Monterey Bay, California, United States - M1 80m 21515 | ecosystem: Environmental > Aquatic > Marine > Intertidal zone | place: USA... | reverse complement strand
GCAAAATTGGGCTGCGGCGACACATGCAATGTCCAGCTATGACCACCAAACTCAAACGGGATATTCGCTGAATAATTAGCTTCAGCAGCCAGTTCTCCGGGCGTCAGAGCAAACATTAGCGCTTCTGGACCAACGACCTGACCATCATAAACTCGTAGATCGACATCGCGCAGGCTCTCGCCCAAAACTCCATTCATGAGATCGCCCATGCGGAAGGGGCTGTAGACGAAGCCCTTTATCAGCGCCTGGCGGTCAGAAATGCTTTTGGGAGCGGCACCTTCACCATAAAATGGCAGATAGATCAGGAATCCAGCCTGGACATCTGTTGTGATCTCCTGGACCGGCGTCACTTTGCCGGAAATAGCAACGTCATCCGTGTCACGAGCGCGGTCTATTGCTGTGCGCCGGGTGACCTGGGAATACATATCGTAGCCAAAAGCCTGCCGGTTCCGGGCGTCGAATGGCTCCAAGAAAGTAATGGAAGAATAAAGCTCCCGTGCGCCATCTGGCCGGACGGTAAAATCCGGAAACCCATCCGCGCGAACGGATTCCAAGTAGGCAGGCATATCGGCTGGTTGAATGAGCTCAGCGTACCCAACACCCTGAATGCCTGGATACCGCTTGTCTAATTCCAGGGACTCGACATAGGCCTTCCATTCGCCCCGATCGACAGCTGTTGAGGCCGCAAACAGGCCGAGGCCTCCGCGCAAAACCTGCGTGTAGGTGGCCAGTCGCTCGTTCAGCGATTTTGTAACTTCAAGCTTGCGGCTTTCAAAGCTTGCCGTTGCCTGCTGCTCGGTAGCGGAACTAATTGCCATTGAACCCAGAACGCTCAAGCCGAGCAGCACGGCAAAGGCACCAAATGCGGTGATCATGGCGCTGCGTTCAGACATACGGAAGCGGGTCTTAGCGGGCTCAATGCCAGCACCAGCGACAAGTTCAGGTTTTCGCTCAGTGATAAGTGTGTTCATAGGTCTAGCCTGTGCCTACGAATTGAACTCAAGCTAACAGTGCCGTTCAGACAGTTACTGGCTTCTTAAAAGCGCGCAACGAATAGGTGTTTTAGCCGGGCGTTTCAGGGGAACCGGCCTTGGCCTGGTATATGAGACAGCTAATCAGCACCAATGGACTGAAGCTTTGCAATATACGCACAAATCTGCCGTCGCGCTTTGCATCCGCATCATAGCCAGACTACGGACATCGGTGCCACGCGCTATCAAAGCTAGGAATTTACCTTGAACGCAGAAAAAATTAAAGGTTGTATTGTATATTGATCAATCTCATCAAATGAGCCGCCCATACTCTGGCTGGCATTTGCTGAATTATTCTGGATATACTTTTCCTGACTTAAATTTGACGGCCTCAAGCAATGTCGCCGCGATGGAGGAAGCCCAGATGCGTGTTGGAATTCTATTCACCTCACACCCCGATCCTGTGACGGAGCCTTATCCACACCAAGCAATTCATGCCCGGGTCACCCGTGAAATCATGGAAGCTGAGGAACTTGGCTTCGACAGCGTGTGGATCGCAGAGCATCACTTCTCCAACCGCTACGGGATTCTGCCAGACCCGTTCAGCTATCTCTCATATCTCGCCGCGAAGACCAGCCGCATCAAGCTTGGGGCGGCAGTGATGGTGGTGCCGCTGCATCACCCACTGCGCATTGTCGAGAACGCTGCATTTGTTGATATTTTGAGCGACGGGCGGTTTCAGCTGGGTCTTGGCTCGGGCTACCGACCTTATGAGTTCGATGGGCTAGGCGTTCCGTACGACAAACGCCGGGATATTCAGGCAGAGGCTATTCCGCTCATTCTTGATGGCTTCCACAAGAAACGGCTATCGACGCAAGGCGAGCACTTCAACTTCGATATTTCCGGTGAGTTTGAAATCTTCCCGCATCCTATCCAGCAGCCGCATCCACCATTCTATTTAGGTGCAGGTACGGAAGGCTCGATTATGATGGCGGCTAGAAATGGCTTTGGACTTATGCAGTCGTCATTGCCGAATGCCCGGGTCATCGGCGAACATATTGATATGTATCGCGCCCATATGGCGGAAGCGCCGGCACCGCTGAACCAAAACCCGGCTTTCGGCGAAGTCGATGTCGTCCGTATGGCCTATGTGGCACCAACGGATGCGCAGGCCCGCGCTGAGAGCGAAGAAGGCATTACCCGCCACATGAAGAGTTTCCTAGCGGGCGGTGCCAAAACCGGCGGTTACCTTGGCGATGTCACAGAGAAAGAGGACGATAGCCAGTTTTCCTATGACAATCTGATGGACGGCACGATCCTGCACGGATCGCCGGATACTGTTATTCGCAAGATTGAGGAGTTCCGCGCTGTCGGCACAACATCCATCATGCTGCATTACCCGCCTTACTACGGCTTGGAGAAAACGCTGGATATGCTGCGGCTCTTTGCGAAGGAAGTTCTGCCACATGTCCAAGCCATGGACGCGCCAAAGGTAATGGCGGCAGCTGAGTAGCCCGATATGACCTGGGGCGAAATTACAGACGAAGGCTTGGCGGAGGCGGAGGCGCTCATCGGCCAACCACTCCGCCGAACGCGGATGCAATGGATCGAAACGGCGACCCGGGACGCGATCCGCCATTTCGCCTGGGGCATTGGTGATAGCAATCCGCTCTGGCTGGATACGGACTACGCCGCCGCCTCGCCACTTGGCGGCATTACAGCACCACCCTGTATGCTCTACGCCGTGGACAGCACGATCGTGGCACCAAAGCTCCCCGGCGTGCAATGGGTTTACGCCGGTACGGACTGGACCTGGTACGAACCCATCCGCGCCGGCGATACGTTCACAGTCGAAGCGGTGTTGACCAAGCAGCAGGAAAAATCCGGCCGGCGGTTCAAGCGTTGGGTGCTGCAAACCGGCGAAGTGCGATACCTGAATCAGCATGGCCGCTTAGTCGCGACAGCAGAAGGCCATTGCGCCCGCACGCCCCGCCGCACCCATAATGCAGAAGATGCCAAACCAAAGAATGACGAGCCTATCGCCGAGCCGCAGCGCTACACCCAAGAAGAATTGGCGGACATCGAAAACCAGGTTCTGAATGAACCCCGGCGCGGCGCTGAACCGCTCTATTGGGATGATGTAAGCGTTGGCGATGATATCCCGCCTGTCGTCAAAGGCCCTCTTTCAGTTATCGATATTTTAGCTTGGTATTCCGCAACCCAAGGTGCGCTGCATTATGGTGGCGCGCACGGCGATGCGATCCGTTATCGCAGACGCCATGACGACTATCACATCAATCCAAAGACTGGCGCCAAAGACGCTGCAGGGCGTGGCCATCTAGAGGCACAGACGGGCCGCGATGTCGGCATGGACGGTGCATATGACGTTGGCCCGCAACGGATATCCTGGGCGCAGCATATGCTGAACAATTGGGCCGGAGATCACGGCTTCCTGCATAAACTGAATGTATCTGTCCGGCGGCCAAATCTGGTTGGCGACACAATCTGGTGGCGGGGCACCGTCACTGGCAAACGGGTCGTTGCTGGCGCAAAACTGATTGATATTGCAGTTGAAGCAAAATGCCAGCGGGACATTCATTCCGCTGGCGGCACAGCAGTCGTCGCCTTGCCCAGCCGCGCGGATGGTTCTGTCACCCTGCCATTGATGCCATGACCGCCGCACGCCGTATCCCGAACCCAGCAGGCGGCCTGATCCGCGTCACTGGCGGCAATCGCGCGACGCACTACGCCCGGTATTGGCTAGAATTACTTGGTGAGACCGTAACGGACGATCCATCAGCCCCCATCGTTATTATAGGCGAAGATGATGTTGACGCCCCTTGCGTTATCCGGCTTTGGGATAACCAAGTCGGCATGTCGGGCGATGGCGTCTTCGCCTCGGCACTGTCCGGCGCTGCAACTGTCATTGGCCGGGCTGACGGCCCCGCCATCCCCCTCCCCGCCGACATGCCAGAGAAATGGTGCGGTGCGCACGGTGTAATTCTGGCGTTGGCGGAAGCTTGGCGGTTGCGGCGGGGTGCAACATGCCCAGTTCGCTATGACGTATCGGCAGCAGATATCCTACGCGCTTTCTCCCTACAAAATTCTGGCGGACCAAAGGAGATGCAACATCTCTGGCGGCGGAACGGGCGGCTCTGCATCGATCATGGCGGCATCTTCCCCATGGGTTTTTTCGCCTGCCAAGACGGTCACGTCGCAATCCTTGGCCGTTCAAAGCGTGATTGGCGCCAAATTCGAACCGCTATCGGTGATCCTGAATGGGCGAAAGCTGAACGCTTCCAAAACCCATTCCTGGTCGCTCGTGACAGCGAAGACGCCGACCGGATGCTGGAGGAGACGCTTGCCCAATTCACACGCGATGAATTACTGGCGCGAGGCCTAGAACACGGCGCTGTCATAGCGCCCGTTTATTCGCAGACAGAAGCCGCCGCGCGCGATGTATTCCGTGAGGGCTTCATTGTGGATGGCGCTGGTCCTGCAATGCCGTTTCGGGGGACTGAAACACCGGGACCAACGAAGCCGGCGGCACCCCAAAGTCGACCAATACCAGATATGCCACTTGCCGGAATGCGCGTGCTGGAATTTGCCTGGGTCTGGTCCGGCCCGATGGTTGGCCAGATGTTGGTGGACCTCGGTGCAGAGGTCATTAAGGTGGAGGCACCAGGTCGGTTTGACCTGTACCGCACACGCGGCCTAGAAGCCGAACGCGGCAAAATGGATGAGAAAGCGCGGATCGAATCATCCCTCTATTTTCACAGCCTGAACCGCAACAAGATCGGGCTGGCGCTGGACTTGAAGACTGAGACTGACCTCGATCTGGCGAAGCAGGTCGCTGCCAAGTCAGATATTCTGCTGGAAAACTTTACGGTCGGCACAATGGACCGTCTGGGCCTGGGCGCAGAAACGCTCGTAGCGCTCAACCCCAGCCTTGTGCAGCTATCCCTCAGTGGACCAGGGCGCGGCTCCGCAGTGGAAAAGCTTAGGTCGTATGGCTTGGTCCTAAGCGCGCTCGGCGGTGCCGAGCACCTAATCCGAGACGGCAACGAATTCTTAGGCTCGCCCACATTCAGCGTCAGTGACCCGAATGCCGCCGTGTTCGCGGCCATGGCAAGCTTGGCGGCCGCCCTTCATGCGGACACCACCGGCGCCGGGCACGCCATTGACGTCTCCCAAATTGAAGCAGCTGCAACACTGGCAGGAGCGCCTGTCGTTGGTGAAGCCGTCTCTCAGATCGTCGAGAGAGCGGGCACTTCTATCGCCGTTTCTTCTGACGGCGATATAGAAACCCCGGTCCTGCAGCTGGAAGATACGGACGACGCGCCCGCGTTCGCCACATGCGATGGCTGGCTGCCCGCAGCCCACCCGTCCACCGGCGATGAAACACTGGTCGCAGCACCTTGGCGGGTGAATGGTGCCCGACCACGCTTACGCAAGGCAGCGCCCATCCTCGGCGAGGGCGATGACTATGTTCTCCGGCATGTATTGGGATTGGACGAAGCGTCCATCGCCGATATTCAAGCAAAACGCGCGATATAGAAAGTTCAAACGCAGTACAGCGCGCCCATTTGGAGCGCGTTGTATGCATTCAATGCTAACGATCGATATTTACGCGATTAGCGGATTTCAAATGCTTCAAGCCCAATTGATGCACCGACGCCATCAACGCCGCTCACACTAATCGGCTGCAGGGAGAAGGAATTGTCGCCGCCGCCGACCAGAACGGCCGCGCCGCCGCCTACACCCACTGCAACATCAGCCGCCGCACCGACATAGGTGCCCGTTAGTGCCTTGGCCTCATACGCATTCTCAGAGGGAGCAAAGACGCCCCAAACGATGGTGAAACCGTCTTTGATTGATAAATCAATGCCGACCTTGGTGATCTCACCTTCGTACCATCCATTGGCACCGTTGCCGCGCGGATCAAATTCGCAGCCGAATGTCTGTTCGGTATAGACGACCAGATTGATCACATCCTTGACCTTGCACGCCAAAACGCCATTTTCAAAAGCTGCCGCTTTCTAATCGGCATAAGCAGCGCCAGACATTGTCGCGATCAGTGCAGCCGCTGCGAGTGATTTCTTGTACATGGAACGCATTCCTTATGTGTGTCAGGTGCCCCCCTGCTCGATGAAATGCAGTGACGCCCCAGAAGTTCCATGTATTTCGGCCCAGTAACTCACTCATTAAAGTCAATATATCCACCGCCGCGTTCGATATGCAGCGCCACCCAAGGCATCATCCAGGCGCAAAGGCTATCGTGATCGCCATCAGCACTCCAAGAAATGCCGTCTGGGCCTGCGGCCTGCATATCCGGGTCTGTCGTAAATGCGCCTCTGAGGAAAAAACCCTGCTCGCCCCCATCAACTTCGAGCTCCAGATAACGGTGCGGCGCACCCGCTTGGCCCTGATAGTCCCGGATGCGCATAGCGACGGATGCGCCGAAACGCTCCGTCGTCAGATCGCCTGTGCCGCCATTGGCCCGGCGTGCGGCATCAAGCTCATCCATGAAGCTCAGCCACATATAGCGGAGCGTATCCGCCATATCTTCAAGGCTGGGGCCAATCTCCTCTGTCAGAGACCTTACTCCGCGGCCTGCGGTGCCAAGCCAAGCTCCTCCAGAATGCGTGCCCGGTCCTGGTCAACGTCCGGCGCTGTTGGGCGTTGCAATGGATCGTCATAACCCGACAGCTTCACCGGATTGCCAGCAACCTTCATCTTGCCAACCTTCGGATCATCCACTTCGATCACCATCCGGCGCGGCTCGACCTGCGGGTGCGCCATTACCTGCGCGACATCATTGATGCCGCTAGCGGGGATGCCTGCCGGGTCCAGTTCTGACAGCCAATCCGCCGTTGTCCGGGTTTTGAGGACGGCTTCAATTTCTGGCTCAAGCGCTGCCTGATATTCATTCCGCGTGCGGTTGCTCTCATAGCGTGGGTCGGCCTTGAGATCAGGCCGCCCAATGATGTCGCAAAAGCGATGGAACATCACGTCATTACCGGCAGCGATAATCATGTGGCCGTCTTGCGTCGTGAACACCTGGAACGGCGTGATGGACGGGTGACGCCCGCCAAGCGGCCCCGGCACTTCGCCCGTAGCACCGTAGCGCGCGATAGCGTTTTCACAGAAGGCGATCTGGCAATCGAGCATGCCGATATCAATCTTCCGGCCCTCGCCTGTGCGCTCCCGGTCATACAGCGCCGTCGTCATGCCAATGGTGGTGTAAAGACCAGCGCCGATATCGCCGATGGACATGCCAACCCGTGTTGGTTCGCCGCCCGGCTGGCCAGTGATCGACATAATGCCGCCCATCGCCTGCACGACCATATCGTAGGCTGGGCGCTTGGAGTGCGGGCCGGTATGGCCGAAGCCGGAACAGGCCGCATAGATCAGCTTTGGGTATTTGACGTGCAGATCTTCCCAGCCATAGCCCAGCTTTTCCATTGTGCCGGGGCGGAAATTCTCAACAACCACATCGGCGATAGACAGCAGCTTCTCGAACGCCGCCCGGTCCGCGTCGTCTTTCAGATTCAGCGCAATGGATTCTTTACCGCGATTGACTGAGACGAAATATGTCGACTTGCCATTGACGAACGGGCCGTACTCGCGCGCATCGTCCCCCTTGCCCGGCGTCTCCACCTTGATCACACGCGCGCCAAGGTCTGACAGGATCATGGTGGAGAACGGGCCCGCAAGCACGCGGGTCAGGTCAATTACGGTGATGCCGTTAAATGGGCCGGGCACAGGCATGGGGGTAGCTCCTTCAGCGAAATCGGCTAGGCTGTTTTTAAAATGAACTGAGAGAGTAAATCGTCATGCAGCCCAGGTCACGCAGTTTTCAGAGCCTTGGTCCAGAAGGCTTCCACAAAGTGGCATATTCAGAGTGGGGCGCGGAGGATGCAGCCCGCACTGCACTTATGGTGCACGGCCTGACACGGAATGGCCGGGACTTTGACGATCTGGCCCAGGCGATGGCCGCGAAGGGCTGGCGGGTCGCGGCGGTCGATGTCGTCGGGCGCGGCGATAGTGAATGGCTGGTGGCGAAGGAAGGCTACGACTTCGCCACATATGTCGCGGACATGATCCAGCTGATCGCGCGCCTCGGCGCGGATAAAGTGGACTGGATCGGCACCAGCATGGGCGGCGTGATGGGCCAGATGGCCGCCGCTGCCCCTGGTGCCCCGATCAATAAGCTGGTCCTGAACGATATCGGCCCATTTCTGGATAAGGCCGGATTAGCGCGCATCAAGGGCTATGTCGGCCAAGACCCAAGCTTCGCCTCATATGAAGAAGCCGAGGCCGCCGTTAATGCCGTCACCGGCGCATTCGGGCCGATGGATGCGGCACAACGTAAGCGCTTCTGCGAAGTCAGCCTACGCGAACGGAGCGACGGCACGGTGACGCTGAACTATGATCCCAAGATCGCCTGGCAGTTCTATGAAAATGAGCCAGAGGACGTCGATATGCGCCCGCTCTGGAACCAGATCACCACGCCAACCCTCGTCATGCGCGGTGCAGTGTCAGACCTGCTGTCCTCAGAAACCGCAGCCTATTTGCAGGCGAATGGCCCGAAGGCGGAACTGTATGAGGTGCCGGATGTGGGCCACGCCCCCGCCCTTATGAGCGACTCTGAAATCAACCGCATTATTTCGTTCCTGGAAGCCTGACCCCATGACCGCACATACGGACAAATCCTTCACCGCCCTTGCCGGCACCAGCTACATCAACATCGCCTATCGGGAATGGGGTGCTGCGGACAATCCCAACGTCGCCGTATGCTGCCACGGCCTGTCCCGCAACCGGAAAGACTTCGACGATCTGGCAGCGGAATTGGCCAAAGACTGGCGCGTATTCAGCGTCGACATGCCAGGGCGCGGCGATAGCGATTGGCTAGATGATAAATCCCAATACGGCTACCCGCTGTATGAAACCATCTGTGCCACAATGATCGCACGCACGGGTGCCGATAAAGTCACGTGGATTGGCACCAGCATGGGCGGCATTTTAGGCATGCGGCTGGCAGGCAAGCGCGGATCGCCGATTGAGCGGCTGGTGCTGAACGATATCGGCCCCTTCATCCCCGCCAGCGGACGGCGCGATAATCAAGCCAATTTCGGCACGGACCCGCGCTACCCCAGCGAAGCCGAAGCCGTGGCCTACATAAAAGAAACCCGCAGCGCCTTCGGCCCGTTCTCCGATAAGGACTGGGACAAATTTGGCCGCGACAGCCTCCGCCAATTGCCAGATGGCCAATGGACCCTCCATTACGACCCCGGTCTCGCCTCCAACGCGCCGATCACGGATACAGATATGTGGGACCTCTGGCCCGCCATTATCCAGCCGACGCTCACGTTATGGGGCGTTGAGAGCAAGCTCCTACTCTCTGCCACCGTGGACCGCATGGCCAAAACCGGCCCGATGACGGAGGTTTTTGCGGTTCCAGGCGTCGGCCACTGCCCCGGCCTAACGCTCGACGACCAGATTGCCGTGATCCGGGACTTTATTGCGAAATAAGGAGCGGCTGACATGCCCGCCAACACTGTAAAGTTCGGCTACCTCCTCCCCACCCGGGAGCGGATTATGGCGGGGGAGCATGAAACGCGCACCATCCTCACCCTGGCGCAGGAGGCGGAGGCGATGGGGTTCGAGAGCCTTTGGATCGGCGATAGCGTCACCGCGAAACCGCGCCATGATGCGCTGTCGATGCTCGCTGCTGTCGCTGCCGTGACGGAGCGGGTGGAGATCGGCACGGCTGTCCTGCTGCCCATGTTGCGCAACCCCGTCCTCCTGGCGCAACAGGCCGCGACGGTGGACCGGATCAGTGAGGGCCGGTTGATCCTGGGCCTTGGCACGGCAAGGGACGTCCCCGCCATACGCCGGGAGTTCGAGGCCGCATCCGTCCCCTTCGAAAAGCGCATTGGCCGCATGCTGGAGGGCATTCGCTATATGCGCGCCCTTTGGCAAGGTGGCCCTGTAACCTGGCCGCCAGAAGGTCCAAACTCCCGTGAAGGCGATGGCCGTTGGCAGGCAGACGGCATCGAAATCGCCCCCCTGCCCGAGATCACGCCAGCCCGCCCATCCGGCCCGCCCATTTGGGGCGGCGGTGCGGCAGACGGTGCCCTCAAACGCGCCGGGCGCTATTTCGACGGCTGGTTCCCCTCCGGCCCGTCAGACCCAGAGGTCTACGGCCAGAACTGGGCGCGGGTGCAGGCCTACGCCGCAGACGCCGGGCGCGACCCATCCACCATCACCCCCGCCATGTACCTGACCCTCGCCATAGACGAAAACCCCGCCCGCGCAGAAACCGCCCTCAACACCTACCTAGAAGCCTACTACAACCAACCCGCCGCCCACCTACGAGCCCACCAAGCAGCCTTCGCCGGAACGCCAGAAGCGGCAGCGGATTGGGTGCGCGGGTTTGTTGAAGCTGGGGCGCGGCATCTGTGTGTGCGGCCTGTGGGGGATACGGCGGAGCAGATGGGGTGGATTATGGGGATGCGATGTTAGCTAATACATTTCGTAACAATCGACGAAATTTTTCTGAAGTTACGGTTTGATTTTTCATATTCCGCTCCTCCTAAAATTCACCATTCTGGGATTGACAGAGATAACTAATTCGCTCGGAGAGCCGATGCGTCAGATCGGCCAAACCTTCACCGTTGTCCAGATAGTGAATGTAGCGGTGATGTTGCAGGTCGAAGGGGATATCCTCGCGTGTCTGAGTAATTGGAATCACGTGCTTACCCAAAGTGTGAGCGATACCGGCTTCATAGAACACATTAGGATTCTTTTCAGTAAAGTCGCATACAACGATATTTGATTGGAATATTAGACCAAAAATATCTTGAATTACTGCCGATTTCTTCCAGATATTATCTGCCCTTTCACATCGCATTCCGTTATTGTCTGTTGCTTCTTTAATAGCGCTCCACACGTTAGAAAATGAGCCAGAAAAAGGCATCATCACGGACAACAGTTCAACATCTACTTTTTCAGTTGGAATAGAGAAGGTTGTCGGCTGAAAATAAATACGGGGGCCCTGATTTTTCGCACTAGAAATATTTTCCCCGCCGCTCCCAGATTTTGAGCTTAAATATAGCTCGATTTCGGAATAATTTTCTGGAGCGGAAGCAAACATAACCATCAAGGCTTGAAGCGCGAAGCCATCATAGTCGTCGTCACCGAAACTTAAGCTACGCAATAACCTTGGATGATTATTAACGTAATCGAATTGGCCTGTTAAAGACCCTAGCTCAAGCCAGTTCGAGCTTGAAAAATTTTCTACAGCGATATTTTTAAATTCCACCATTCTGCGACGGGCGCGCGCTTCCTCCTGAATAAAATTTGAACTTCCAGTGGTTGCAATCGAAAGCAATTTCGCTTCAGGCAAGCTGGGTGATCAACTTGCACAAAATCTCAAGGGG
>Ga0315321_10003954_pt1 | contig 11425 bp, 9 predicted proteins | sample M180m21515metaG_FD_203464 | JGI IMG/M metagenome (GOLD analysis project Ga0315321, IMG submission 203464) | Ammonia-oxidizing marine archaeal communities from Monterey Bay, California, United States - M1 80m 21515 | ecosystem: Environmental > Aquatic > Marine > Intertidal zone | place: USA... | reverse complement strand
TTTTGAATGCCGATCTTGTAGCACTGATTTTTGTAAGAAGCTAGAGAGGTGAGAATCGCTAATTTTGATTGTTCTTATTTCTTTATTTTTGCAGTTAATACTCTGACAACTAAAATCACCAGCGAAGTAGAAATGTTATTTTGTCAACCGCAGAGGAAAAGAGATCAGGGAGCTAGCAGCAGGTTTGCAGGTTTTTTTGGACCAACCAGGTCGAGGAAATCTACTAAGGGGAGGTGGAGAGACGAAAATTGTGCGAATTTGGCAAATATTTCCGGATTTTCGGCTTATCGGGGCTGCCAATCGGCCCTATAAATATGAATCCTACGATATGAGTAACCTTCGACTCAAACTTCAGCGCAGTCTCCTGTTCGGGCTTCTAGTCTGCGGAGCTCCTGCTCTTGCGCAAAATTCGGTTCTTTTAAACGAGGCCGCAGCCCGATCCGCTGATGCTCGTGATGCTGGCTCACTTCTAGAGGAGGGCGATAATGCGTATCTTGAAAATGACTATAAATTGGCGATTGATAAGTATGCCGAGGCTCTCTCGAAGCTTCCGAAAGAGGCAAAGTCGATCGTTGGCATGCGGACGACTGCCATTCAGCGATTTTCACAGGTTTCCTTGGTGCAAGCACAGGATTTGATGAAGAAGGGCGGGGTGAAGAATGCACGGGCCTTGGTCAAAGATGCCCTCACCGTTGACCCAGACAATCCCCAACTTAAGTCGTTTTTGGCTAAGATGGATGATCCGATTCGCTATGAGTCAGGCTTAACTACCGACCATAGTGAAAATGTATCGAGAGTTCAAGGTCTTCTCGAAGAGGGGCAGAGCTATTATAGTTTAGGGCAGTTTGATCGAGCCTACATGACTTATGAAGACATTCTACGCATCGACCGATACAACAAGGCTGCTCGTCGGGGAAAAGAGATGGTGATCGCTGCGAAGTCAGGTTACGCGGAGGCAGCCCGAGATCAGGCACGGGCAGAGATGTTAAAGAAGGTGGACGCGAGTTGGGAGCAGAAGATTGCCTCCCAGTCCGGGGCTCCGATTGTCGGGGGTGATGATTTTGGAGCGATTGACCAGAGGGCCAATATCCAAGCCAAGTTGAACAGTATCAATGTTCCTGAGGTTCGCCTGAGCGGAGCAACCCTCGATGAGGCTGTCGATTTTTTGAGAGCTGTTTCCGTGCAAGCGGACAAGATGACATTGGACGAAGCTCAAAAAGGAGTTCCTTTCCTGGTTCAGTTGGGAGACGAGTCCATGCCGGAGGTTCAAAAAATTCGTGCTTCGCGGATCAACCTGACCCTTCGTAATGTCTCCTTGGCAGAAGTTTTGAAGTTAGTTAACGAAGCTTCCGGCACAATTTTCCGGGTGGATGATTTTGCGGTAGTGATTAATGCCGCAGGATTCTCGGACCCTACTTTGGTTCGCCGAGAATTTCGAGTTTCACCTGATTTTTTGACAAGTGGAGCAGTCGGTAAGGCCGAAGAGAATGAGGACCCCTTTGCCGCCAACGATCAAGAAGGGGGGCTGATTGCAAAGAAGCTTTCAGCAAAAGAAAAACTCCAGGATTTTGGGGTGAGTTTCCCGGACGGGTCTAGCGCTGCCTACAATTCGAATACTAACATGTTAATTGTCCGGAATACGGTAGCGAACATGCAGCTTATCGAGGCGATCGTTGCTGACCTCGCAAAAAACGAGCCCTTGATCGTGACGGTGCGGACGACAATTGTAGACATTGGTCAAGATCAACTCGATGAACTTGATTTTGATACGATGCTTGGCGAATTTAATGTTGGAGCCAATGGTATTCTTTCGGGAGGAACGACGGGAACGGGCTCTCCAATTGCTGACATGATTGGGGGGCGTCCAGTCACCTCAGGAAATCGGAGCGGTCAGCTTGCTGGAACTACTGAAGGTTTGGATGCTTTGCTGAAGAGAGTGTCGCCACCGACTGCCTCAGGTGTATTATCAAGTGACGGTTCCGGTGGAGGAAGCGCGGATATTCGTTTGCCGTCCACCCCGGATAGCTCAGGGACGAGGGGGTCTGGAATTATTAGCCTACGAGGAATTATCGATAATTCCGCTCACGAAATTTTAATGAGGGGGCTCTCCCAAAAGAAGGGTGCCGATGTTATGGTTCGTCCGGAAGTTGTGACTCGATCTGGTCAGAACGCGATCGTTCAGTCCGTGATAGAATTTCCCTATCCCGAAGACTTTGAGCCTCCTCAGATTCCGAATCAAGTTTCGGGTGGAGGGATCGTAACTCCTGCCACGCCAACAAATTTCACGACTCGAAATCTGGGAGTTACCCTTGAGGTTCTTCCACAGGTTGGCCCAGACCGTAAGATTATCGAAGTTTCGGTGAATCCGGTGGTTACTGACTTCGAAGGTTTCGTCAATTACGGGACTCCCATCGTTGGCTCAAGTAACACCGCAAGCATTGACTTTGTAAATCAAACGGTGGCGACCCGAAGCGTTTTCGGTGAGATCACTGCGAATGCGATTCTCAAGCCGCTCTTCCGAACAACACGCGGAAACACCAGTGTTCGAGTCGTAGATGGGCAAACCGTGGTCATGGGCGGACTTATCAAAGAAATTCGAAAAGAAATTCACGACAAAATTCCGATTCTCGGTGAACTCCCCTTGGTCGGAAGAATTTTTCAGAGTAATGGGATTTCGGTTGAGAAGCGTGCTGTGATCATCTTTGTAAATGTCGAATTGACCGATCCAGCAGGAAAACCCTACCGCGATCGTTAATGAGCACGAACATCCCCCCTCGTTCTAGCCAAGGAGAGAATAAGTTAGATTCTGATCCGCTGGGTCCAGAGAAAGAGCAGTACTCGCTCGATGAAATGATGAAGGCGCTTCGCGATAAGGAGCGTGCAAAGGAAGCTAAAGGTGAGGTGGTGACGCGCTCTGATGGCACGATTGCTAGGAAAGTGAAGCGTCGGAGACGTCGCTCGGAGCAAACAAGCGAGAATCACCCCGAGCGTGAGAAGAAGCGACTCCTCGTGAAGGTTGTTATTGGGGCTTCTCTTATCCTAGTTTTATTCCTCACCGTTTTGTTTTTGATCTTGATGCAAAATAGTAAAGGTCATCGTGACCAACTTGCACAAAGAGCTTCCGAGTGGAGTGGCGCTGAGGTTGAATTTAGGGGATTGAAGCGGATGCCGTTTTCTGTCTCCATGAAGGAAGCCGATTTTACATGGGATCAGAGCAGCTTTGTTCGGAATTTGTCCTTAAATAATATCGAAGGGCATGTCCGATTCTTGAATTATTTGGGAGTCCGTCCTAGTGGGCTGCAAATAGGGGCGAGTAAGGGGCAGTTGAGGCTCGCTATGCCTTCGGCTGCCGGAGATGGAAGTGATCCTCTGGATGAAGAGGATTTTCCATTCGATTTTGACGAATACTACTGTAATTCGCTCGATGTTTTTTTTGGATCAGATGCTCCGATTGGGTTTAGGGAGATAGATGCTATTTTTTCCTACGCTGGAGATGGTGGTTACCAGGTGACTCTTGATGAAGGAAATTTTCGAGCTGACGGCTGGGAGGATTTTCCGGTTTCCAAAGGGGTGATGCGCTTCAAAGACGGTGTCTTGAGCTTAAATGCTTTGTCGCTTAAGCAGCCTCCAAAAAGTGGGGTTTCTCTTGCATCTGAATTAAAATTGAGTGGAGAGGTCTTGATGGAACCGGGGGAGGAATCGGAACTTGAAATTTCAACAAATCAATTCCCGATGGAAGCTTTGATAGGGAAGCGGCTAGCGCGCTTTTTTAGTGGTTCGGTTGTCTCATCATCTGGGAAGGTTCAGTTTACGGTTGGGAACGATTACTTTGATGAAGTCGAAATTAAATTAGAAGCAAGCACCGCTAAAATGAAGCGACTGCCATTTTTGGTGAACCTCCATTCCTTATTCCCAAATCATAATTTGGATCTTCTGGAATTCCACGAGGGTATTAATAGTTCGCAGATCACTGGAACGGTGAGAGTAAAACCGGAAGGTGTAGCATTGGAGAATTTTCAATGTGCTGAGAAACAAAAGGTGTCCTTAAGTGGTAGCTTGCTTATCGCAAATGATGGGAGAATTGGAGGGCGTTTTAAAATTTCCATAAATCGTTTCTATCTTTCTAGCCAGGAACGCTTCAAGTCCAGCCCTCATCTAGTAGGTTCGGATACAACCGGGCTCGTTACTTTTAGCTTTGACGTCGGTGGCACAGTTGACCGGCCCACCGATACCTTTCTTCAGGTGATTGGTGTGGATTCTAAGACCCTTCAGGTCGACGATCCAGTTAACGGATCAAAGGATAAGATCTGGGAAAATCTTCTCAATCCCCTCGAAGAAAAAGCCCCCCTAGATCCAGATGTTTTAAAACCACTTAACATCGAATAGGTTAGTTTTTTCTTCTTGGATTTGTCTCTGGCAGTTAATACTGCGTGCTGAGATGAATAATCCTTTCACTTCTAACTTTGAATCGTTCGAGGGTCCGATAAGCCCGCTTGTCAAAGATTTGCATGGGGACAAGTTTGAACAATTGAAAGGGCTAATAAGTGGCGAGGAGGGTGTTCTGGTTTCTCTCCGTGCTCCCCGGGCAGGTTATGGGAAAACTATGCTTCTTTCCCGATTGCGAGAAGAAATGCAGGGTGTTTGTGTGATGGTCCCGATTGATCTTTCAGCCGATTCGAGAATCAATGAGAAAGATATTTTGATGCGGCTTCTTGATCAGTTTGCTTCTGTGCTGCCGGGTAAAAGAAATCTTACCAGATTAGATTTTAGTGTGCGCCGTATTTTGGCAAATGCCTTGATCCCGCTGGTGGAATCAGGCGAGGTTCCGAGCCCAAATCGAACAGAGTCGCTGAGAAGTCTTCGTGAAAGTCCAGAGCAAGTTTTTGATTTCCATAAGGACTCAGCGGCTGTTGCACAGTGGGTCCGGGATCAATTTCTTGCTCTCTCGCCCCGGTTTGTATCGGTCATTGGGCAAAAGTGTGGGGGGGTGACAAGTGACCTGTCACAATGGTTTGCTGCCTTGTCAGAGTTCGCTATGGCGCCCGTTGAGGAGCGGAATAGAAATCAGAGGTTTCTGAATGAGATTGGTAGAGAAGGAGGTCAATTAAAGGATGGAATCAGCTGTCATGGAGCGCTTACGTCTTTTTTGAAATTAATGACAATAACCGAGAATATTGTTTTGGTTGTAGATGAGATGGATGGTTTGTTTTGCGATAGTGAAGCGGCCCTTCGGGTCGCAAATACGCTTATCGGTCTTAGGCAGGCAGCGCCTCGCATTAAGGTAATTTTTTCAGTTAATGATGATGTTTGGGAATCTACTTTTTCTCGCAGGATTCCACTTGGTATGCAGGATCGTTTTGAAGATTCGGTAATTCGATTGCAGCCCCTTGAGGAGAGGGGTGTCTCAGCGCTCTTGAGAATTCGCCACGCTGGTGGCGTAAAGGACCTCCGTCAAAAGCTCGACTTAAATGATGGAGATTTATATCCAAGAGCTATTCTACGAGCTGCACGCGATGTCGTAGATGTGCAGTCGACATCAGAAAAACTTGTAGAGGAACAGAAAGAGACGCTCGATGGTAACTTACGTCAAACTAAGGATATTGGTTTTGCTGAATTTTTATCGGAGAAGGTTGTTGAGACTGATTTGACGGAACCGGGTAGGCCTGACGTTCCATTTGCCAATCCGATTGTGAAGAATAAGTATCCCCCAAAAGTTGTTCGAAGGATTGCGATTCCCCGTAAGTTTTTAGTTCAGCGGATTCGCCAGGAAAGTGATTCTGTTCGTTTTTCTCCCGCACCACCCTTGCATACTTCATTCGAAAGTCCTTTTCGGCTTGCTGATTCCTCCAAGTTTGGGGGAGGGGAGACTAGCGGAACCTCGATTCCGGCTCCTGCTAACGACGACGAAATTTCTTCGAAAGCTGGTTCCGATGACAGTGACAGTATCGACGAATTACTTCGTAAATTTCGCGAGAGGTAAGATGTTGACGACCTAAATTAGGGGAAAATCTTCTGGAGGGACTCAGTCATGAGTTTTTTAACTTCCTTCATTGAGATAGGACGATTTATTTCACTTTCGATACAGGTCATGGCAACGCCATCAATGCCGCAAGGGGTGATCATCTGAAATGGCGCGAGTGATGTTTTTTGGACGTTTAAGGCAAGCCCATGAAGGGTGATCCATGAGCGGACACCGACTCCCAGCGAAGCGATTTTCCGATCTTCGACCCAGACTCCGGTTTGTCCTTCTCTTCGAACCGCGGGGATGCCAAGAATTTCGAGAGAAATAATTATGGCCTCTTCCAGATTTCTAAGATGAAGGTGAAGATCCTTTATACGTTGGGTAAGATCGAGAATAGCATAGCCAACAAGCTGACCCGGGCCATGGAAAGTTCCTTGTCCACCACGGTTGATTTCAACGACTTGATGAGGGAGATGCTTGTGGGCTCTCAAGCTGGATGTGTCACGAGTCCGGCCGATCGTGTAAACAGGAGCATGCTCGAGGAAAAGAATGGTGTCCTCAATTTCTTGATCCCGGCGACGTTGCACAAGATCTTCTTGAAGATCCCAAACCTCTTGAAAATCTAAATCGGTTCCAAGATCTCGAAACGTTAGGGCGTTCATCGCATTGATTTGGGCAATTTCAACCAAGCTTGGATTTCGGTAAGTGACTGACAGTTCAGAACGTCTTCCCGGCGTAGCCATCCTTTGCGAGCGAGTCGCACGCCATAGGCTAAGAATTGTAGTTGTCCGATTGAGTGAGCATCGGGATTGATCGAGGTTAGGACGTTTTTGTCACGGGCGCGATGCCACCAACGCCAGTCCATATCGAGGCGCCAAGGATTACAGTTGAGTTCGATAATTGTTTTTGTCTCAGCTGCGCAGTCGATGAGTTTCTCCATGTTGATGGAATAAGGATCACGCTTAAGTAGCAGACGTCCAGTGACATGGCCGAGCATAGTTACGTGCTCATTCTCCATTGCCCTGATTAAACGGTTGGTCATTTCATTTTCGGGGAGATTGAAAACGTTGTGGATGGAGGCGACGCAGTAATCGAGCTCGGCGAGTAAATCATCTTGGAAGTCCAGTGACCCATCTTTAAGGATATCAACCTCCGAACCAGCAAAGAGAGCAAAGTCTTCGAAGTTGGTGTTGATTGTTCTAATCTCTTCGATCTGTTGGATAAGCCGTTGTTCGTTAAGTCCGTTGGCTTGGAAGGATGACTTGGAGTGGTCGGCAATCCCTAAATATTGAAGTCCATGGTCTTGCGCGGCAGTGGCCATCTCCTCAAGAGTGTTTTTTCCGTCGGAAGCAATAGTGTGATTATGAAATGTTCCCCGGAGTTGGGTGAGTTTGACAAGGTCTGGGAGGTTTGCTTCGCACGCAGCCTCAATTTCACCCCGATTTTCTCTGAGCTCGGGTGCGATCCAATCGAGGTCCAGAGCTTGGTAGATATCAATTTCTTCCTCAACTTTAGGGATCTCTCCTTCGCCAGTGAAGTCATATTCATTAAGAGACAATCCCTTTTTTAAAGCCAGTGAACGAAGGGCGACATTGTGCTCTTTGCTGCCGGTGAAATACTGGAGAGCGAAAGGAAAATGGTTATTGCTGACAGCACGAAGATCACATTGAAGCCCGTTGTCTAGACGAACCGATGCCTTTGTTTCTCCATGAGCAATGATTTCGTGGACCTCAGGGAAGTCACTGAAGAATTTAGTAAGCTCAGCAGGTTCTTTAGTTGCAACTAGGAAGTCGAGGTCGTGGAGAGTTTCTTTGGCGCGACGGTAGGAGCCAGCAATGGCGGAGCGACTGACCTTAGGGTGATCACGAAGTCGTTCGAGTAAAGTCTCTGCAAGAGGCGCCACTTCGCCGAGTCGAAAGCGGTCGGCGAATTTCGCTCGGTTTTCGATAGCGCTGAGGATTTTTTCCACAGTCTTGGATCCGAAGCCTGAAAGATTGGCAATTTCAGCTCCTTGACAAGCTTCCTTGAGTTGGGCAATCGAAGATATTCCAAGTTTGTCATAAAGGGCTTTGATTTTTTTGGGACCGAGTCCCTGGAGTTCAAAAAGCTCAAAAAGGGTTAGCGGAAATTCAGCACGGAGATTCTCGAAGTATTCCAGTTTTCCGGTCGACGCTAACTCATGCAGTTTTTGTTGAAGGGCATCACCGATTCCTTTGATTCCTTTGAGATCGTTTTCAGCAGCGCGTTCAACGATGTTGCCATCAAAGTTTTGCACCACTTCGGCACCATTTCGATAGGCCCTTGTCTTGAATGGATTTTCGCCTTTGAGCTCCAGCAGGAGGGCAATTTCCTCAAGTGTGTTTACTAGTGATTCTCGGGTTACGTCCGGCATCTTTGTTGAAGATGGTATGATGACAGCGATTTGCAAGACTAAGGCCTTCGCGAAGCGGGTCGAATCTGCTAACCCTTCGCTCATGAGCACTACGAATTTGAAGTATTACAACGCTGCCATTAATGCAGCTCAATCCGGTGATATTCCTGCAGCCCGGACTGCAATTGAATCTGCTCTCACCGAGGATCCAAACGATGTTCAGAGTTGGCAACTTTATGGCGTGGTCCTGAATGCGCTCGGAGAAACTGAAAAGGCCGAAAAAGCTGTAGCGAAAGTAAAAGAACTAGGGGTAAGTGAAGCGGATGAATTGATCATGAAAGCGGCGGATGCGATCGGTCAGAATAAGTTTGGCGTGGCAATTACTTGTTATGAAGATGCCCTTGAGCTGGAACCCAACCGTCCAGAAGTCTATGTCAGCTATGCTTTGGCGCTGATGCAAGGCAACTATCCTTCCGATGCCGAAGAGGCTGCTGATAAGGCTGTTGAAATGGCTCCAGATGATGCTTCGGCTTGGTATGCTAAAGGCCGGATCCAGAGACTGCGCGGGCATAAGGTTGAGGCGCTTGCTAGCCTGAAAAAAGCAATTGAGCTCCAGGGGACTTTGGTTCTAGCTCGTTACGAGTGCGGAATGATCCTCGCCGAAATGGGGGAGTTGGAGGCGGCCCTTGAGTGCTTTGAACAAGTGTTGGTAGATCATCCCGAGGATCAAAATGCAATTGAGGCGAAAGCTGCTATTTTGGCCAAGATTGAAGAATTAAATTCTTAGTTGATAAGGATTGCATGCCGGTGCCGGAAAGGCAGGATGCGCGAAGCATCAATAAGAGCAAAATTATGAGTCGCAAAATTTGGTTGGATGGGAAGATCGTGGACGAAGCGGATGCGAAGATATCGGTCTTTGATCACGGTTTGCTTTATGGAGATGGAATCTTCGAAGGTATTCGTTTTTATAATGGTCGAGTCTTTCGTTTGACTGAGCATATCGAACGACTGTATCTTTCGGCAAAAGCCCTCCTTCTTAAGATGCCTTGGACTCTTGAAGAGGTTTGTGAGGCGACACTCCAGACAATCCGGGCTAATGGTCTAAAAGATGGCTATATTCGTTTAGTCGTGACACGGGGGATTGGTGATCTTGGATTGAATCCTTATCTCTGTCCGACTCCATCGATGTTCATCATCGCTTCTGGTATTACCTTATATCCAGCTGAACTCTATGAGAATGGACTTGAAGTCGTGACTTGTTCAACTCGCCGGCCAACGCCAGCGAGCTTGAGCCCGCAAGTCAAATCGCTCAATTATCTGAATAACGTTATGGCTAAGGTAGAGGCTCTGAAAGCCGGAGCCAAAGAGGGTTTGATGCTAAATGAGCAAGGTTATGTAGCTGAGTGTACTGGTGATAACGTCTTCATCGTGAAGAAAGACGAAGTGATAACCCCGCCGGTTTCGGATGGCAGTCTTGATGGTATTACGCGGCAGGTGATTTTTGAGCTTTGTGCCGAGTTGGGCATTACGATTCGAGAAATGTCGATGACCCGCTACGATGTTTACACATCTGACGAATCATTTTTAACGGGCACGGCGGCCGAGACTATTCCGATGGTGAAGCTTGATGAACGTGAGATCGGCGATGGCAAACCTGGACCAATTAGTCTCAAATTAATTGAAGCCTATCGGCAGAAAGTTCGGTCGGAGGGAACGCTGTTTTAGGAACTCGCCAATGTGAATTTCAGAAGTTAGGGTCGAGTGATGAGAATCTTCCTCCTCCCGTTCGTTTGTCTGGTTCAAACTGTTTTCTCAGCTCCTTTTGGTGAGCAGATTAGTGATGTTGGCATAAGGCATTCCTTTCTGATTACCGGAACTAAGACTGCAATAATTGACGAAAAATGTGAAATTTCGTGGGAGGTCAAAGCTAAGTCTCGTGATGGTGAAGTTCTTCCCAATGGAAATGTATTAGTGACGTTTGCAAACGAGGTGAAGGAATTCACTCGTGATTATAAGGTGGTATTTCATTATAAGCTGGCAGTTGGTAATAAGGAAATTAGCACGGCCAAACGATTGAAAAACGGTAATACCATGATTGCTGAGATGGGAGATAAACCGAGAATTCTTGAGATTACGCCCCAAGGAAAAATGGTAATTGAAGTTCCGGTAAAGCCGGAAACCAGCAACACCCACATGCAGATCCGGATGGCTCGGAAGTTGGCGAACGGAAATTATCTCGTTCCTCATCTGCTCGCATTTGCGATCAAGGAATATTCTCCGAATGGAGAGATTGTTCGAACGATTAAGACCGATTTGCCGGAGCTCGGCGGAAGGCCAAAGAAGAATTGGCCCTTTACAGCAATCCTTCTCGAAGATGGCAGGATCATGGCGAATCTGACGAATGGGAATAAGACGGTTATCTTCGATAAGGAAGGTGGGGTGGACTGGGTTTTTGCGAGCTCCCAGTGCGCCGACCCCTGTGGCGGACAGTTCCTTGAAAATGGAAATATTGTCGCCTGCCAGTATGGGTCCAGGGGAGATGCGATGCCTGATGCGATCGAAATCAATCCTAAAAAAGAGGTGGTTTGGCAATTTAAGGCGGCAAATTTTAGAGGGGTTCATGAAATTCATGTCCTCACTACAAATGGTAAAGCTGCCGGGGGGTTACGCTAGAAATCAGTCACTTCTTCGAGGGCGGAAGCTCATGAGGAGCCGGATCGCGGCGATTGGAAGAATCCCAATTACAGCGGCAGCGGCGGCAACTTTAAGCCCCGGGTAGATCCGGGGGCGATTCAGACGGAGAGCTCTTAGCGAATCCCTCACGACTTTATCGGCGGGAACATAAAAGGACTCCTGCACGGGAAGTTTGCCCGAACTTCCGCGGCGAGCGATCTCACCGAAACCAGTCTTTACTGGCCCAGGGCAAACGGCAAGGACACGGACTCCTTGATCGGAAAGCTCAAGGCGGAGAGCTTCACTAAAGCTGGTCACATAAGCTTTGGTTGCGGAATAAACTGCAAAATCGGGAATTGGTAGGACGCTTGCGAGTGAGCTAACATTAAGGATCGCTCCCTTACGTTCTATGAGGCCTG
>Ga0315321_10003947_pt1 | contig 11434 bp, 8 predicted proteins | sample M180m21515metaG_FD_203464 | JGI IMG/M metagenome (GOLD analysis project Ga0315321, IMG submission 203464) | Ammonia-oxidizing marine archaeal communities from Monterey Bay, California, United States - M1 80m 21515 | ecosystem: Environmental > Aquatic > Marine > Intertidal zone | place: USA... | reverse complement strand
ATCTTGGAATTTATTCCATCCATGAGCAGGCCGCACTCGAGATGGCTGAGATTGGTCTTCGGCGGGGAGTGATCCCGGTCTGCGATGAAGACGGTAAGATCATTTTGGCAACCGCTGAAATTGACGAATTGGCATTAATTAGTGCTGTGGAACGGTCCTTGGATATCTTAGCCGAAGTGGCTCTTGCCACCCCCAGTGCTGTCAGTGATGCCATCCAGTTCATTCGTAAATTGCGTAATGAAGAGTTGGCAACCGTGGAGGTTGAATCGGAAGACGCTTCAGATTTGTTTGCCCGAGTGATTAATGAAGCTTATTTGCATCATGCTTCTGATATTCATATTGAGCCTGGGGAAAATACGATTCGTATTCGTTTCCGAGTCGACGGTCGGTTGATTAACTATATTAGCAGTATTCCCGCTGAAATCGGTCGGTCATTGGTCTCCAGAATCAAGGTGTTCTCCGGATTGGACATTGCCGAACAGCGTGCTCCTCAGGATGGTCGCATGCAATTTGAACTGGTCAGCGGTATCTCTCAGGACATGCGTGTGGCAGTGATTCCGACTCGTTTCGGTGAACGCATCACAATTCGTTTGTTGGGTACGACCGACGAAAATCTGACATTATCCACTTTGGGTATGTTGGACACGGAGCTGGAAGCATTCCGCCAGGCAATTCAAAAACCTCATGGCATTGTTTTATTGACCGGCCCCACCGGATCGGGCAAGTCAACCACCCTCTATAGTGCACTTAAAGAGATTAATGGTAGTTGGCGAAATATCATTACCGTGGAAGATCCGATTGAACAGGTCGTTCCCAACGTCTCTCAGGTTCAGGTTGGTGCCTCTGATAAAGTTACGTTTGACTCAGCGCTCCGATCAATCCTGCGTCATGATCCTGATGTGGTAATGATAGGTGAGATTAGAGACCTTCCCACAGCTGACATTGCTCTAAAGGCTGCGCTCACAGGCCACTTAGTTTTCTCCTCTTTACATACAAATACCGCTATTGGTGCAGTGACCCGATTGATGGATTTTGGATGCGAACCCTATCTTGTTAGTGCGACACTTGTAGGTGCGATTTCTCAGAGATTAGTCCGACGGTTATGTCCTGCGTGTCGCGAAGAAGTGGAAGTCGATGATGCTAATCGTGCTTTGCTTGGTGATTATGAATTAAAACGACATTTTGAACCTGTCGGTTGCCCGCAGTGTTTAGGGACTGGTTATAGCGGAAGAATCGGGCTCTTTGAGTGCTTTTGGACAGGTGACGAGACAAGAGAGTTAATTTCCAAGGGAGCTGCTGAACATGAGATTAGCCGGGTTGGTGGCGACTTACATAAGACGATGTTTCGTGATGGCTTGGATAAAGTTAGCTTAGGATTGACCAGCCTGGAAGAAGTAATCGGTGTCACGATAGGAGCAACGATCTAATGTCGTATTTTGAATACCGAGCTTTGTATGCTGATGGGCGGCAGGATAATGGGACACTGGAAACGGATTCTATAGAGCAAGCCGCAGCCAATCTTCGTCAGCGGGGATTAATGGTCGTTAGTTTGCAGGAGACTTCCAATCCTGAGAATATTGGTTCTGTGACTAACCGACGCTGGATACATCGGGCAGCCTGGTTGCTACCGATTTTGGCACGGGATCGGGCGACTTTTTTTCGTCAAATGTCGATGATGATTCAAACCGGCCTGACGCTCTTACAAGCACTTCAGATTTGTAAGAAAGAGTCGGTGAAAAAAGCATTCCGTAATGTCATTCAGCAGATGATTGATGATGTTGAGAATGGAGCTTCGTTTTCTAGTGCCATGGGCCGTCATAAACGGATATTTTCATCTGTGATTGTCCAACTTGTGGAAAGCTCGGAGGCTAGTGGTGAATTAGAGTCTGCGATGAACCGTATTGCTGAGGGAATAGAACGTCGAAGTGAACAAATCGTCAAATTGGCTTCGGCTTTGTTCTACCCCGTATTCGTGATGTTTGTTGCCACGATCGTAACGTTGTTTCTGGTTTATGGCGTTATCCCTAAATTCGCGACCTTTATTGAACGACAAGGTGGACAGCTGCCCGCATCGACACAGTTTCTAATGGATTTAAGTAAAGGTGCGATTGCTTACCTTCCCTACCTACTGATCGGTACTGGTTTGGTGATCGTAGGCTTCATCATGGCGTGGCGAAATAAGACCGGACGTTACAGAATTCATCGAATTTTACTAGATATTCCGATCATTGGAGGAATCCTGACCTTTTCCGCGATATCCCAATTTGGATTTACCTTGTCTGTACTTATCGAAAGTGGCTTGACGTTGGTTGACTCTCTACGGATCGCTGGTAAATCAGTGGGAAATGATGCCATTCAAAATCACATTTTAGAAACCAGAGAAAAGATCATTGACGGTGAAAACTTTTCCAACGCCATCGATAATATCATCATTCCTCCCACCGTTTCTCAGGTGATCGCTATTGGTGAACAAACCGGTAACTTAGGAGAAGTTTTAGGTGAGATCGGCAGTTATTATGATTCACGATTACAGGCAAGAATTCGCTGGCTTAGTGCGATTACAGAACCCGTAATGATTATTATTGTTGGTGGAATTGTGGGTTTCGTGTACTTTAGCTTCTTCATGGCTGCTTTGGGCGTGAGTGTGGCATAAGTATGCCCAGAATAGTTCAAGATGGAACTGTTTTAAGACGAAATTTATAGAAGATTGCCTATCTTTCCTAAAGGAGCTAAATGATGAAGGTGGCTATTAATTTTTTAGTAATGATAGCTTTGATGCTAACCGGTTTAACTACGATAGCACAGGAAACTGCTGAGCCGTCACAACCGGTTGTTGTAGAAGAAGCAAAGGATAGCGTGGAAACGCGACCCATTGACACAAACCAGCTGCTACAGGAACTGATTATGCAGTTGCAACAGCAGAATCTACGTGACCCCTTTGCTCCCGATTCCGTTATTTTGAAAGAACAGCGACGGGCTAATAATGAGTTTATAGAGGTCGGCCCGGGAGTAAGTGTCCCGGAAGTTTCTTTGGTCGGAGTGGTTACTATCGCTCCGAAAAAGAAGGCGGCACCCAAAAAGAAAAAGGCTTCCGATGATGAAGAAGCTGAGGTTATCGAGCCAAGTAAAAACAAGGTCGCCAGCATCCGAGTTGAAGGCAGAGTCTACTTTGTTCGTGAGGGAGATCGGGTTACGATGACCAGGTCCAACGGTAATCTGGTGATTGAAATTTCAGCCATCGAAAACGGGTTTGTTGAAGTTAAATTAGGTACTTTGGCGGAATCGGTGATTATTCGCTAAAAACCAATAATCACAAACAAAAATAAATTGTAAAACGCGATGTTTAGGCATCGCGTTTTTTTATGCAATTCTTATGCGATTGAGGGGAACTGCTGTTTACAGCATGCTTCAGAATTTGGTACTTAAACCCTCTATTCGCCGTATTAATTCCAGTAATTTAACCTAGGAATCAAAGGTTTCCTTCCAATCACATTTTTTAAAAAGTACCAAGATATGCTTCGGCTTTCTCTCACTGTGACATTAATACTATCAACGGCTAGTGGTTGTATCTCGACTACCAAACCATCTACTGCGTTTACAGCGCAGGTGGAAAATGAAATAACGGATCCATCGGCGATCCAAAATGCTAAAGTTCATGCTGCTCAGTCCCGCGTTGAGTTTCAACAAAGTCAGCAAAATAGCGGGAACCAATATGCACCGCAGTCCTATGATCCATCAGGTTACGGACAGGGTCAATTTATACCGGCATCCGGGCCTCCGGAAGGTATTCAATCCGGGGCCGTTCCGGTAACCGGCGCAAGTTTTGAAGTCTCTCCGAGGGATGAAAAACCGGTTGAGAAACTTAACCATGCCAGTTTACCTAATATTCGAGTCGTTGGAACGATCGCTGTTCCAGACGGAGCTAAGGCCTTGATTCAACGCGATGAAGAAGATTCCGTTATACGTCGTGTCGGTGAAGAAATTGTGCATGCCGGGAAAAAATATTCCGTTAGGAAGATTACAAAGTCCGGTGAAGTGATTCTCGAGTCACCAAACGCTGAGCTCTTTAGCATCCGCTAAGAGACTTATGTTATCTATACTCTTAAGTCAAAAACCTTATTCAAAGAATGATTTGAAAATGGCTATCTATAAAAAATTACTAGTTTGCATCTTACTTCTTACAATTTCGGGCGGTGAATTACTCGCTCAACCTCAAGCGACGGTACCCCCGCAACCGGTCGTATCTGCAAATGTCGAATATGAAATTGGTAAGAAACAGGTTATCACTCGTCTGGAGTTAAATAAGAGCACTGTTCTTGATGCCACGAGACTAATTTCTGAGGTTAGTGGAATCAATGTGGTTGCAACTCAGGAGGCCGGTATCGTTGAGTTGTCATTATTCCTTAGGCATATTAGAACGATCGATGCGATTGAAACTCTTTGCAAGGTGGGTGGCCTTTGGTACCGCGAAGAGGAAGAGGTAGGCTTAGTTCGAATTATGACCACCGAAGAGTATGGAAAAGATTTGGTCATCTACCGCGAAGAAGATACACAAGTTTTCACTTTGCTTCATCCAAATGTTTTCAGTATCGCCCAGCATATCCAAGACCTATACGGCGAACGCGTTTTACTTTCCCTGCCCCGATACTATGACGATCAATTTCTTGCGACGGCAGGCCAGCAGTCGCAACAGTTGATGATGATCATGCAGATGATGGGTAGCATGGGCGGCGGCAGTGGCGGCATGGGCGGCATGGGCGGCATGGGCATGGGCGGCATGGGCATGGGCGGCATGGGCATGGGGCGTATGGGCATGGGTGGCATGGGTCGTATGGGCATGGGTGGCATGGGAATGGGCATGGGCATGGGTGGTATGGGCATGGGCATGGGCATGGGTGGTATGGGCATGGGCGGCGGTGGTCCACAACAAAATACGATTAATTATGAAGCTGTTAATCGACGAGAAGAATTACTGGATGATCAAAATTTGACGACGGACCAGTTGCAGGCGTTAGGTAATCGAGGTGCCGTTCAACAAGGTTCAACCTCCTCGGAAAGGATCCAGGAAGTTACTTCTCAGGAACCGCCAATTCACGTTGCTATTAATCAGACACATGGGATGATTATTGTTCGAACCAGTGATAAAATTGCGATGGATTCTATTGCGAAATTGATTGAGCAGTTAGATCGCCCTACACCGCAGGTTCTCTTAGAAGTGAGGATTTTGGAAGTCACCTTAGGGGATCAGTTTAAGTCAGCCTTTGACTTTGAATTCAGCCAGAACAAAACCACACCTGCCGTTGGCGATCCGCTGTTTGTTCCTTCCAATCTCGTCAACACAGCAACAGAGCAGTTTATCGGTCCCGGAGCCTCTTACCTCGACAATGGAGGGTCCGCATTAGGTAGTGGTAACTTTGACGTCGAGGCAGATGGTTCAACATTTGTTTATCAGTTTCTTGATCAGAATTTCCGGGCTCGTGTTCAGTTACTCGAAGAAGAAAACCGTGTGAACGTCGTAGCAACACCCATCTTATTAGCATCCAATAATCGTCCTGCCTCTCTGAGAATTGGTGAAGAACGGCGGTTTACAGACAGCGCGTCAACTATCACCAACGCCAATCAAGGTGGCCAGACTGTTGGTGTCAATATCGAAACATCAGATCAACAGATCGGCACATCGCTGATGATGCTGCCCAAAATTAATGCAGACCGCACAGTCACGCTGACGATCTTTCAGGAACGCACTGGTGACGATACCGGGAAACAGGATATCATTCCGATTTCCGCCACGCAGACGGTTACTCGACCAGTGGTTAGCAATGCGACCACGGTCAATACGGTGGTCGCGAAGGATGGGCTGACGGTTGCCATCGGAGGTATGGTGGAGGAAAAGGTTGTCAAACGTCAGCTTAAAGTGCCACTCTTAGGAGATATTCCGACGCTCGGTGCTCTGTTCAGAAAAGACTTTGAACAGGAACAGAAGACGGAGTTAATCATCCTGATCACTCCCCACGTGATCTCGACGCCTAAACAGTCTGAGAAAGCGACTCAAGAATTCCTGACGTCCAAATCTCATCATCCATATATTCGCAATGGTTATAAGAGTCCGGCTACTCGGCCACAGATGCAGAATTTACCTGAAGCTTATGGTACCCAATCTTCAGGGCGATTATTCCAGCAACCGAGTGAAAACTAACAACCCCATTGATTTCCACAAAGCCCTTCGACTATTTCGGAGGGCTTTTTTTATGTCGGCAGGAAATTTTCTCCCAAAAAACTCCAAGTTTAAAAATCGATGAACGAAGCAAGGTAGTCGGCGAGACTATATCTCATTAAGACGGTTCTCCGTACACGATCTGAAAAAACATCCCAAGACGGTAAAAACAAGATTTTGAGACCTATTTTCAATAGGGAGCCACTTGTTAATACCACTTAGTTCAGCCTCCTTTGTTAGCTCCAAAATGACTTTGACGAAAGCTTGAGAGTTTCCAATAATCTCACTGAGTCATTTGTACAAGCTGGCAAGTGGAGGAAAAAGGATGTTTACGATTCTCACAAAGCCGATTGGAGGAACGCCCAATATTCCCTCAAGGAAGTTTGGAATGGGACTTTCGATTGCGACTTTAACCCCCGGACTCAGTGAGGTCTTAATTGGCTTCCTCGTGATTTTATGGATTGTCTTTATTGCCTGTAAGGCAATGGTGATTGCCTATCACTACGCCTCAGAGACCGAAATCAACCTGCCGGGTAGGGTTTGGGACGCGCGTGTAGGTTCCCGCCTTCCCACTCCAGGCGGATAATTTTAAGTTGTGAGCCATTCCAGGGTTGGAAGTCGAGCACATTGGGCAATGCTTTGTCGGCGGACTGTATTTGTAATTCCGTGATTCCATCCCAGTCGTCGAGAACAATCCCTTCTTCATCTTTGAAGTCAGAAGATTGGAGCTGTACGATGTGTTCACCGACTTTGTTTAGTTTGGCAAGGGCAATAAATGTCCTGCTGCGTTTGCCGATATAGTTCCGCCAACTGTGAGTAACGGCCTTGATGGCCACGTGATTATCGGGTTCATCCGTTAACAGTGTCAGTTTGAGTTGGCCACCCAAGGGAGCTTCAAAACGCGGGTCCGCGGGTTTCCGCGTAGAGTATAGCCAATGGTGTTTGTTACCCTGATTGAGAATGTACCAATCTCGCATGCCCGGTGGTTCATTTTCTAGTGAATCAATGAGGCGTTGACGTTTTGCGGTTGCTTTGACTTTTGCCTTCGCCAGATCTTCCGGGTAGGCAGAGGTCGAAGCACTCAGAATAAATGAATCGGGATCGGTTGGCATCCGCTCGTTTTCAGCGAGACGGTAATAGACATTGGCGAGGATGAATAATGGTTCCTCCAGATCATAGACAGGGCAATCGGCAAGCCAGGTGTTCGCTGCATTGCGTGTACTAGCGGAAGCCCAGAATCGATTTCGAGGATCCCGGCTATAACCGTAATAAATGCGAATATCCTTGATTTCTCGTGAGGTATCAGGTGTGACGTGGACAACAGGAATGCCGTCAGAACTATCCAGTTGAAGCTTGATCTGAGGTGTTTCCGGAAAAGAAAATTTGTTTTGAAGGTGAGCGTCAAACCACAACTTGCGAGAGACGTCGGATTCACGATCGAATCGGTGATTCAGGTGAATAGCATAGGTAGTCCGTTTGTTTGCGTGGGGAACTTGCCGCATTCCTTTTTCAACATGTTCCATCGGCGCATTGAAGTCGTTGGTAGCACTTAGAAAAAGAATCGGACAGGCAATACTAGCGAGGTGTGCTTCGCCTGAGATTGTTCGTAGCATCATTTCAAGATCCCCACTGTTGTGCCGTCTGGATCCAGGAAGCATTTTCATATCTTCATAGAGAAATCCGGAGCCACCAACGGAGGGGGAGGCTGCCTGGACACGTGAATCACTTCCTGCGACTAATCCGGTGAGCCTTCCTCCCATCGAGTGACCGAGCACACCAATTTTTGAAGCGTTCACTTCCTCCTGCTGTTCCAAAAAGGTAATAGCGCGTCGACAAGCGATAGTTAACAGGAACCAGTGGTTGTTGCGAGGAGATTCGAAGGCATCGATTTTTTTGGGGCCGGGTAAGACGGAGGAATAGCCCTGAGGATTGGATTGCGTAGGATCAACGGCGCCCCAGTTTGTATTGAAGTCACCCGGTTTGGCAGTTTCCATTTCACGGCCACCCCAGTTTGGCGAAATACAACAGTAACCCCGTTGAGCGTACTCGATACTGCCTCGCAGATAAGCTCGTTGCCCTCCCCCATGAATATTGACCACGGCTGGATACTTTTGGTCGGTTTTAAGTGGCGTTGTATAGAAGGCTGCCATTGTGGAGACCTCTCCTTTGAATGTGCCTACGGTATAGATGACGTAGTGAACATTGACATTATTCTGCTGCCAGCTACGTACAATTTTTACTTCCAGTGGCTCATGGCGAGGATCGTAATCCTGCCAGAGTTCGTTGGCCGATTGGGCAACATCGACTTCAGTCCAGGTAGGAAGAGAGTCTGCTCCAATGGCGGTCGTTTGAGTGAGCGGAATGAGGAATCCAAAAGTGATGAGAAGGATGTAACACAGAGTTTGGAGCATGATGATTTCGCTTAAAGCAGGAGGGGTCTGATATCGGTCATTATAAATGCGGTTTGAATTTTGTTGGGCGTCTGGAGGTCAAGAATATTTGTAGTAGAATCAGGGCAGACCGCTAACGAAAGTGTAAGGACTTTAATGATGAGGATACATTTGAAGATGATTCGTTGTTTGACATTGGTTGCTTTGACAACCTTGATCGCATTTCAGTCGGCCACCGCCGCGGAAAAAGGCTTTAAGACTATTTTTAACGGTAAAGATCTTTCAGGTTGGGACGGTGATACCGAATTGTGGTCGGTCAAAGACGGAGTGATCCATGGTGAAACAACTCCGGAAAAGAAAGCCAATGGAAATACTTTTCTGATATGGGCAGATGGGGAGACAAAAGATTTTGAATTGCGTTTGTCATTCCGGTGTAACGCAACGAACAACTCAGGTATTCAGTATCGCTCGACCCGTGTCGAAAATGCACGCAACCAATGGGTCGTCCGTGGTTATCAACATGAGATTCGGAATCAAAATATCTTGCCAAGTGTTTCCGGATTTATCTATGACGAAGGTGGATTAGCAGGTGGTCGTGGACGTACTTGTTTAGTCGGAGAAAAGGCTGTCTGGGGCGAGAATGGTAAAGAGATTAAAGAGACCTTGATCACAGCCGATGAATATGAAAAACTGTTTATGCTCGATGAATGGAATGACGTTGTTATTCGTGCCAAAGGAAACCATATTCAACATTACATGAATGAGCGTCTCGTTCTTGATTTTGTGGATGGTCACCCCAAAGCACTGTCCGCCGGAGTGATGGCACTGCAGCTACACGCTGGTGCGCCGATGTGGGCTGAGTTTAAGGATATTCGAATCAAGAAGCTGAAGTAGCGTTCACGAATTTTGAGAAACAAAAAAGGCCCTCCCTTAGCTTGGCCAAGGGAGGGCCTTTTCTATGGAACTCGATTGTTATTCTTATTCCATCTTGATACGGATACGGCGATACTCCATTTGACCCCGGTCCCCTTCAAGCCCGATGGGCCCGACCTCAGGTACTTGCATGTTGTCAGTTAAAAGTTCACCGTTACAAGTGGCATGAGCAACACCGCTTTTGACAGTCACCACTAGTTCATTCCAGTCCTGCGGTTTGTATTTCTTCAGCTCCGTATAAGGGCCGGCAAGCGAGTAGTCACGGCACTGTAACTGTGGTTTACGGATAAAAACACCACTGTCAGCATTGGGAGTGGCCCGGAATTCGAGTTTCAGTGTGAAGTCCTTTCCAAATTCAGCGGTTGTCCAGAGCTGCTGGATTCTGCGACCTTCCGTCGGCGTGGTAACGACGAGTCGCCCATTGATAGCCTGATAGCGACCATCATTACTTTCGGTTTTCCCATCGAAGTTGATCGTTTCTTTGACGACAGCAAAAACAGGAGCGTTGGGACGTGGATTTTTGGGAGGATTTCGCGGGGGGGTTGGTAGAAAGCCCCAGCCGGTAAGATCTTTGCCGTTAAACAGGCTTGTGTAACCTTCTTCCAGTTGGAAGTCATCCGTTCCCGTCTCCGAAAACCCAAGGGTAGCAAAGATTGGTTTCACGGCACTTGCCCATTTAGCATAGCCTTCACCATTTAAGTGAAGTAGATCCGGGAAGTACTTGGCAATGGCATCCCCATTTCCGTCGTCGAATAATTTAAAAGTATCGACAACCGTAATTTGGGAATCATGACGTACAATGTCGTCGAACAGTTGGTTGACTTGTTGGATAGTCTCTGTAGGTCGTTTTTTTGTGGCAGAACTTGGGAACATCCGACAAAGAACGATGGGCATTTGTTGATTGTGAGTTTTAAGTGCTGCGATGATCTTCTTGAAGTTGCGAGCAATCATTGCTGGAGGAATCTGCACTTCGATATCATTTGTTCCCATGAGGATGACGACGGCAGACGGGTTCAGTGAGATGACATCTTCCTGAAGCCGCAGAAGCATTCCGCGGGTGGTATCGCCGCCAATGCCTCGATTAGCAAGCTTCATTCCCTCAAAGTGTCCGCGGAAGGTCGGAGTCCAGCCCTGTGTAATGGAGTCGCCAAGAAAGACGACAGCATTTTGGTCTTTTTCCACTTGAGTGGCCCATTGGCTGCGAAGCCGCTGCCAGGTTTTCACATAGCCGTCGTACCGGCGAAGCGTTCCTTCACCCGGCAAGTCTTTTTCAGCTGCGACAGATGGTAGGGCGTACTTATCCTGCTGTGCATATGCAGTGAGTGTTGGGATGAGAGCCAGGTAAAGAAGGGTGAATAATCGTGACATACTATCTCCAGTGTTTCGTGCTGTCGTACCATACCGAAGTGGTAATTGAATTGTTATGATACCAAACATGCAAGCGGCACGTTCTTAATTCCTGCGGCTGTAACTTCCCGGAGTATTTCAAGTGTTATCAAAAATGTCGATTCAGTTGTTAGTCGGGCTCGTCCTACTTTTGCAGGGTTCGCTGAGAGCGGATGAGTTGTTACAAACTGCAGAAACAGTACTTGCGTATCAACGCAGTTCCGGTGGCTGGCCAAAGAACTACGATCGTGAGGAGCGATTAACCGAGAGTCGTCTCCAGGATCTTCAGGCGGCCAGAGATCAGCGTGATTCCACGATTGATAACGGAGCCACTCACCGTGAAATTAGAATTCTTGCGGCGGCGCATAAACAATCGGGAGAAATGCGATACCTCAATGCAGCCTCGCGTGGGATCAAATATCTTATTGATGCTCAGTATGACAATGGTGGTTGGCCACAGTATTATCCACTGACCTCAAGCTATCACCTGCATATCACTTATAACGATGGT
>Ga0315321_10003943_pt1 | contig 11441 bp, 7 predicted proteins | sample M180m21515metaG_FD_203464 | JGI IMG/M metagenome (GOLD analysis project Ga0315321, IMG submission 203464) | Ammonia-oxidizing marine archaeal communities from Monterey Bay, California, United States - M1 80m 21515 | ecosystem: Environmental > Aquatic > Marine > Intertidal zone | place: USA... | reverse complement strand
CCCGAGGCAACCAAAATGCTTGAACAAATTGATTACTGGCTCCACCGACCTGCCGGTGAAGCTACCCAGCCCGTCGATATAAATGCATTGCTTAAACCCTACCAGGGCCAATCCACAACCACCGCTTCGGAGTAAACTCCCGAAAACGAGACTCCGTAAAGGCTACTGATAGACGTGCAATTACCGATCCAAAATTTAACGCTTGACTTGCTTCCTAGCTTGCTTGCCGAATCAATCCTTCCAAACATTTCGTGGCTGCCCAACAGCTTCAACCGACCGTGGGTGCTTTGGCTATTGGTAGTTCCGGTGATTGGGCTCTACTGGATTTGGAATCGCCGCTCTCACGGGGTCCCGATCCCGGTCGACCATAGCGGACACGGATCGGGAATCGTGGCGAGAATTTTCATCAGCTTAGCTGAATCGACTCCGGTGCTAATTAGCATGATTGTTATTTGGATTCTTGCTGGACCGGTGATTCTTGGAAAGCCAACCCAGAAACGGGCCGTAACTAACATTCAGTTTTGTGTCGACATTTCGGGCAGCATGACTGCTCCATTCGGCGCCGGGTCACGATATGACGCCTCGATGGAAGCCATCAATTCATTCCTAGACTTTCGCGAAGGGGACGCATTCGGCTTGTCATTTTTTGGTAATGCTGTTCTTCACTGGTGCCCACTAACGACGGACACGTCCGCAATCAGGTGTTCGCCACCTTTCATGCGGCCTGAAATTGCCCCACCTTGGTTTGGTGGAACATCCATTGGGAAAGCGCTTTTATCGTGCCGTCAACTTTTGATGGAACAGGCAGATGGAGATCGTATGATCATCCTCGTCTCAGACGGCGCCAGCAGCGATCTTTCCGGAGGGAATGATGCGGACATCGCCAAACGTTGCATCGAACAGGGCATTAAAGTGTTCGCTATTCACATCGCCAATTCGGATGCTCCGGCGGAAATCGTTAACATTACATCGCTGACGGGCGGTGAGGTCTTCAACCCTGGTGACCCGGCTTCTCTGGCAGATGTATTTCGTCAAATTGACAACATGCAAAAATCTGAAATCGAGCAGACCATTGCTGAACAGCTAGACCACTTTATCCCCTACGCTTTTCTTGGATTACTGCTGCTTGGCATCAGCCTCCTTTCTACGTTTGGATTGAGGTACACGCCATGGTAGACATGAATTTCATTCCTGAATTTTCAGCTGCGGGCGTATTCATTTTGAGCGCTGGCGCTGAAGCCATTCATATGATTCGCATCCGCCGACTGTCGTCCTTGGCGTTTGGCCCTAAAGCAAGCCCGGCGTTTTGGGTAAGAGCAGCGGCACCGTTGAAGATAGTCGCCTACAGCCTGATTTGCTGGGGACTGGTCTCGTTGCTGCTTATTAAACCTAAAACGCACAACTCGACTGAAATTGACTCCGCCAAACAACGCCATGTGATTTTGCTACTCGATGTTTCACCAAGTATGAGACTGGTTGATGCAGGACCGACGGGGACGCTCAGTCGCACCCAGCGAGGAGCCGAAATTGTCGAATCACTGTTCGATCGAGTGCCAATCCGGCAATATAAATTAAGCGTAATCGCGTTTTACAATGAAGCGATGCCGGTTGTCATTGATACCGATGACCTCGAAGTCGTGAAAAACACACTTTCCGATCTTCCGATGCACTTCGCCTTCAAAGGAAAAGATACCGATCTGTTTAAAGGCCTCGAACAAGCTGCAGAGATCGCCGCACCATGGAACCCAGACAGTGCAATTCTAATGGTAGTCACTGACGGTGACACCGTTCCCGCCACGGGGATGCCTCCAATGCCGAAATCTATCAGCAACGTTTTATTGGTGGGCGTTGGCGATCCAATCACTGGAAAATTCATTGCCGGTAAAAACTCCCGACAGGATACTTCCACACTTCGCCAGGTCGCCACGCGGCTCAACGGAGAGTTCCATAATGGCAATGTTCAACATATCTCATCGACCATGATTTCAAACTTAACCCAGAAAACCCAACAGAATCGCTGGCAGGATCTCACGCGACGCGAATACGCTTTGATCGCAACTGCCCTTGGCACGCTAATTCTCTGCATCCTGCCGTTTCTTTTGCATTACTTTGGCACTCGATGGAAGCCTGGAATCGTTTAATTCCAACCGATCACTTTTAAAGGCTCCCCCGACGTCCGACCCAACCTCCGGCAAGCTAATCAGCATCACTTGCTGGAGACGCTGTTCTGGTCTCGATTCTTCCGCGGACAATACGTTCCAACTCGCCCACAACCTCGCCTAGCGAAAGATCGTCAGTCAGCAATTCGATTGCATCTTCGGCTCTCATGAGTCGGCCGACCTCCCGGGTACTGTCTTGTTGATCCCGGAGTTCCTGATCCCGGAAGACAGCTTCGAACTCAACAGGTTTCCCAGACGAGTTTAACTGCTCAACTCGTCGCTGAGCCCGTGCTTTCGGAGAAGCCGTTAGGAAGATCTTGCAGAACGAATCTGGAAACGCGACGGTTCCCTGGTCTCTACCCTCGCACACAAAATCACCCTGAGTAGCGATCCGCCGTTGCAGGTCGACCAAATAGGATCGAACAGACGGGGCATTTGCGACCGAAGCCACACTCCGAGTCACCTCCGGTTCACGAATCGCTGTGGTGGAGTTTTTTCCATCAATAAAAACTTCCTCACCATCGAACACGATTTCTATTTCAGACGCGATGGTTTGGAGGGCAGACTCGTCATGCAAATCGACTCCTCGGTCAATGGCCGTAAGCGTAACGGCTCGGTACATCGCACCGGTGTCTAAAAACTGAAACCCAAGTCGTTCAGCGAGTAAACGTGTAACTGAACTCTTCCCGGCACCAGCGGGACCGTCTATTGCAACTATCATTTTTTCCATCGAATTAATACTTCAAAATAGTCATTACGACCAAACTCAACTGTAAAACTTGAATCACTGCCTTCCACCAACCCTAAAGCTTGGACTGATTCGCCTGAAAACTTCACACGTTCGACTGTGGCGATAGTACGCGGACAACGCACCGTCAAAGCCCCTGTCCGACCTTCCGTTTCTCGCAAACGCACCTTGACTCCCACCCACTGCCCAGAGGACGAATCTCCAGACTCTTGCTCAAAAATAGGACTCCACCAAGTCGCCACAATATTTCGACGATTGAAATGAAACGACCAGCTAGAATCGGCTACGCCTGATGAGGCAGCTTGAGAAGACTTTGTTTGAGAGGACTTTAATACGCAAGGCGGCGTCATTCGGGACATTGCCGCCGTAAGAGGATAATCAAGATTCACACCTAGTCCGAACGCAAACTTATGCTGTTGTTCATTTCCAGCGATCAAAACAGAATCAACAAATCGCCGCGAAGCACGTCGGTGGTAAGGCAAACCACCTGTCAGCATCGTGAGCCGCCCGTCGTCCTGCACAACTTCGATATATTGAGTTGCATGAAACCAATCGGTGTAAATATCCTGTCGAATCTCACCAGCATTGGCGACCAATCGAGACGCCTCACTCTTCCACGCCAAACGGGAACAAGCGTAGTGGTTATTCGATTTAGAAAATCCTGAAACCGGGGTAATCTCCCCCTCAACTTCGACTATCCGTTGGCCACGGATTACACGCACCTTCTGCCAATAGTCCGCAATTTTGACCTCGTCATCAAACAAAACGCCACGCGAGGTGAGTGTTCCCGCAATCCGCGACTCCATGGATAAAGTGATCTCATCGGCAGACATTCGGGTATACCGCGCCTTACCACCACCGCGAGGATTCGCAGCATCCTTGGGCAACCGGACTGCCAACTGTTGACTGATCAGGTTAACCCTATTCTTGTACAGTTGAATTGAGCGAATACCTCCGGTATCTTCGTCGACCGACAATTCAAAGAATTCATTCCTCAAAGTGTTGTCTTCACCAATCGATGGGTCGCTCCGCAACAAGTCCTTCGTAACAACCAAATCGCCGTTTAAGCCGACTCTCCCCATTGATGGTAATTCCACCACCCAGTGAGCCTCTGATTCCGAGCTATCACAAACATAAACCGGAGGAGATTTTTTCAGAGTTCCGACTTTCAAGCTTTTAGATTTAATCTCAACCAGTCGTCGGCAACCGAGCGTGTTTAGGATCTCAATTTGATCTGAAGCTGCAGAATCCTGTTCGACACATTCTAAAATTGATTTCAACTCAGATCGCAATCGTTCGAGAGCTGCGTCTAAAGATTCTGCAGTTTCAGATTCCAGAGTCGGTGGATCTCCCGTTGGTTCCTGATCGATAGCCGCTTCAATCCTTGCCTGGAGACGATCAATTCGAGACTCCAGATCCTTACCGCGAACTGCTTCGAGCCCACGGAGGTGGCATGCTTGAATGAGTAGCGAACGCAACGCCGAAACTTCGGCAAAGCGGCGAAAATAGGTTGTAAAAGCCGAGATCGGTTGCCGCGACTGAAGTTCGAGCGCTTGTTTAAAATAGGGTGGCTTATATTCTTCCGATGCGAATGTGTCTCCGTAACCAGGATCATAGACAGATTCAAAATAGTCATCGAGGGTCACGAACTGGCCAAACAACGCACCATATTTCGAGATCCGCACAAGATCTTCGAATGACTCGCAGGTTCGGTCAGGCCAGTGCACGAAAACGGCCGCAGCAACATGAGCCGAATCAATCTGTTCTCCGAGTTTGACGCCAAGGCCCAAAAACGCCCCCGCATCAGCAGCACTCAACGGAACATCGCCGATGGCCAGAATGGACTGATCATCATCACCTGTCCAACGAATGTTGCAACTTGAGCTAAGTGGCAATTTCCCCCCGTCCAAGGTCGCATGAACAGCGCCTGAAAAACCGAGCTGTTCAAGGATTGATGGCAACGTCGGGGTCAAACCGAACCGTCGACGCATAAAAACGCTGGGCACGACGCCAAACTGCGACTGCATCATGTCGCGACCACGTTTTAAATTATTCAGGATCGACTCGCTCGCGATTAACGAATCCGGCAACTCATCAGCAAGCCCCCCCACAATACTCAATGTCTTTTCGTTCAATCTCGCAATTGTCGTCTCTCGCAACTGCGGACGCCCCTCTGCAATTAATTCTCCAGTTTCACCGCTGAGAAGTAAGTTGATCGGATGATCCGATGCTAGCTGGTTTGTCATCGAACGCCCAAGTGTCGTGCTGGCAGTCAGCACAACGTCCATTAATTCAGGCTGGACCGGGTAGTAACCGTTTTTCTCTTCTAAGAGCAGATCAAAACAGCGTCCCAATGCATCTCGGGCTTTTACCTGATCTCCGTCGGTCGCAAATCGAGCAGCTTCGGCCACCGTCTCTGAAAAATTGGTTTCATCCAGATTACTCGAATATCTGAGCTGACGCGTCATCAGCTGGACTTGGAGGAAACCATAACCAAGAGCACAAAAATCTTGCACTAGCCCATCATCGAGTCCAGCCGCTAGTTGCTTTGCCCCAGCATTGGACTCGATCGCACGTTCCATGATCGCCTCCCGTGACTCGAGGTCGGACAGCACGACCGCCTGTTCGGATTCCAAATTATCTAATAGCTGTGAGTCCATCAGTGATTCAGAGATGAGCGGAATCACAGCCAGCAGTACCCCATCTGAATCCGACTGTGAGGCTTCCTGATCCGAAACGTCTTGGAATTCTTCGTCAAAACCGATGTCCGGGTTATCAGTTTGGTGCCAGCCGGGCATTTTCCCCGCTGACGCGATTAACGCTGGATGCCACAACGCAGTCCAACTCGCCAGAAGATTGGCCGCTTCGTGGCCGCGATGATGAATCGGGAAATCCTCCATCGAGTGACAGGGAAGCACGATCAAGAGTTTTGAATAGTTATTCATACAAGCGTATGTGGTATTTGAACGATTTTATGGGATTATTAGCCCTGAGGCCACGATTCCCCTTCGAGACCCTGATTTTAGGCTCAATACAAGAAAATCGGGACGGGGCAGTCAAAATTTCATTACGAATTAGCAGTCCAACGTTGTCGCAGGTGATGAAAACAGCAAAGCCCGATTAATCGAATTGGTCGTAATGACCGTCAGGTCAGTCGCTGGTCTAATGACTCTGCCAACTGAACAACTCGTTTTGACCTGCACTTGATGCCGATGACTCACGAAAAGACGGGTTTTATAAACGAAAATTTGACACATTTTGAAGCCATCCGGTAGAGTTACACGTGTTTCCACGGACTTTATGAACGAATTCATCCGTAACTCCTTCGAAAACCGTACAGTCTTGAAGAAAACCACTCGAAACAAACTTAACGAAACAACGTCACTGAACCTATAATAAAGAGTGCTCGTGGACAGCCAATCATTTGGCGAGAGTTTTACCTTATTTTAGTAGTTCCCAGAAATTAGTAGGCAGTAAAGATGGCAAAACAAAATGCCGTTTGGGGTATCGACATCGGACAATGTGCTTTGAAGGCACTCCGTTGTACTTGGGATGCAGATGGTCAGGCCGTCGTGGCCGACAAATATGATTTCATCGAATATCCCAAGATTCTGAGCCAACCTGACTCAGACCCTGAGGAACTCATTAAGGACGCGTTAGAGGAATTCCTTTCCAGGAATGAAGTCCTCGGAGATCGAGTTGCGATTAGCGTCTCGGGACAGGCCGGACTTTCACGATTCTTCAAGCCACCACCGGTCGAGATCAAAACACTGCCCGATATCGTCAAGTACGAAGTCAAACAGCAGATTCCGTTTCCTATCGAAGACGTCATTTGGGACTGGCAGCAATTGGGCGGAGTTGTTGTTGAGGGCCGCGCCATTGACGCGGAGGTCGGACTCTTTGCGATGAAGCGTGAAGCCGTCTACCGAGCTTTACGACCTTTCGACGATATCGGCGTAGAGATCGACATCGTTCAACTCTCACCATTGTCAATCTTCAACGTTGTCTGTTTCGACCAGATTAAGAATCTCCCAGACCCCGAACTGTTCGACCCTGATAATCCACCGCCTTCCGTAGTCGTTCTTTCGATGGGAACAGACACGACCGACTTGATTGTCACCAATGGCATCAAGCTCTGGTTGAGAAATATTCCAATTGGCGGCAACCACTTTACAAAACAGCTTTCTCGGGAGATGAAGCTAACGCAGGCGAAAGCAGAGCACCTGAAGAAGAATGCTCGCGTTTCGGAAAATCCCAAAGCGATCTTCAAAGCGATGCGCCCGGTCTTTAACGACCTCGTAAACGAAGTTCAGCGATCCCTGACCTACTTTCAGAGTATCGAAAAGTCTGCAGATCTTTCGGAGATTATCCTGCTTGGAAATGCGGCCAAACTCCCTGGTTTGCGACAATTTCTGAACAAACAGCTAGAAATTGACATCGCAAAAATATCTGAATTCAACAAGCTAAGTGGCGGTGAAGTCACTACCCAACCCACATTTTCAAACAATCTTCTCTCGTTTGCTCCCTGTTACGGACTTTGCATTCAGGGACTCAAAGAAAGTAGAATCGATACGAATCTGCTTCCTCAGGAAATCGTCGTTGAGAGAATCATTCGAGCGAAAAAACCCTGGGTTTTGGCGTCCGTGGGCCTTCTCACTTTTGGTCTGCTTTTGGGATACTTTTCGATCGCCAACGCGTGGTGGAGCTCAAACGAGAAATTTGTAGACGCGAATAACGTTTCGTGGAAAAAAGCGATCTCGCAGGTTAAATCAACAAAGAGCAAGAGTGACGGCTTCATCGCCTCCGACGAAGAACAGATATTGCAACTTCAGCAATTCAATACGATTGCGACCGAATTGACTTCTGCTTCCGAAGGCAAGGCGTCCTGGATTGAGTTTTACTCTGCCCTGTCTCAAGCATTCCCGGAAGATCCTCGGATTAAAGCGATTAAAGATGCTCAGCCTGACCATCGTGCAGCTCCGACTGAGATTCCTTTTAGCGACCGCGAAGAACTTTACGTCGATCATGTCGAATCTGCCTACTTCCCCAACTTGCAGGCATGGCTGAATGAGGTCAAGCCAATTCACGATAAAATGTTCCAGTTGGATCAAGATGAAATAGACAGGATGAAACAGGGCGGCGCCTCCGCTGAGGACGTCGAAGACTTGCTCGCTGTTGCCGACGAGATGCAAGAGGTAGATGATTATTCAAGTGGAGAAATCGACGCTGCCGATGTCGGGCTCGTTGGACCTCTTGGAGGAAAAAAAGGGTGGGTTATCGAGATCCGCGGCCATCACTTTCACAATAGCGACGAGCAACTTGCAAAACTCAACATGGGCAAGGCATATCTTGTAAAAACCTTGATTAAAACGCTGATTGAGAAAGACGATGTAGTTCTCCCGACCAATGGCAAGGACGAGTTATTCTCATACGCTGACATCGGCATTACGTTTCCAACGGTCACTTTTCAAACTCCACTCGAAGAAAAGACGATCGTATTTGATCCAACCGCGACCGAGGGGGCTGATGAGGATTCAGCCGCAGGCACAGGAGATGGCCGCGGTAAATTTAGTGGTGGCTCAGGCATGGGTATGGGCATGGGTATGGGTATGGGCGCCGGTGATGGTGCTGGAGACACAGGAGCAGCTTCGGAAACGCTTTCCCCCGATGAAGATCCCAACGTTCAAAAAGTCAATGAGTTTACGTTTGTCGTCCAAATGGCGTGGACGCCCCGTTCCGAAAAGGAGCGAATGGATGCTCGCACAGCCCGGCTTGAGAAAATTGCAGCAGATAAAAAGGCGGAAGCTGGTGACGCGATCGAAGAAGAAGGTTAACAACTATGTTGGTTTTTCGATCCAAAGACTGAGCTATCCAGTCGGTTTCGTGAGACTCCAACACCGTCGGTAGCCACCGATTCACATAACAACGAACTGGGCAAAGTGCCTAATAAATATTTTTGAGGATTAAATCATGGACCAATTAGCCCCAGTCATCGCTTGGACCAAGAAAAACATTTTCTGGCTAGTCTGCGGATCCCTTTCCATTGCTATGGTCGTCTCTTGGTTTTTAATAACTAGCGGCATTAACGGCGAACGCACCAAACAGGAGGCGGATCTTAAGAAATCAGTCTCCACGGCGAAGGGGATTAAAACCGTAACGGCAAACCCGCTTCCCCAAGACGGCGTGACCGAAACAGAAGAAGAGACAATTGCTGCTCACCCCAATGAGACTTCCAGGCAAGGCATGCAGGAGGAGTTAGCTGCAACAATCGACTCCATCGTCGCGGCATGGAAAATTAGGAAACAAGCTCAGGATTCGATCCTTGTTTGGCCCAAATGCATCCCAAGTGACACTTTTGTGAAATTCTTCAGTAAGTATAACCCGCCGGAAACTATGCCGGACGAACTAAACTCGTCAGCAAGTACCCAAATGGAGCAGATGCTGACGCTTTACCGAGCGAGAATTCCAGAACAAATGTCTTACCTCTGTGGCGACGACGTTTTGAGAGCCTATTGGAAGTACGATCCAAAGTATCAAGATAACTCCTCTCCAATCCCAGACGAAGATGACGGAGACCCTACTGGAGGCGGATTTGGACGTGGAGGATTTGGTGCAGGTGCAGGTGCCAGCGGAGGAGCGCCAACGCTGAACTCCCCAACCATCGACATGAATCAGTTCGCCGTTCGCTGGAGTGATAAAAACCAAGACCTGTGGAACGAAAAATTAACATCGTTTAATGGATACGACGGCAACCAGTTTGATTACCCAAGCCCGTTGCAGTGCTATATGCTTCAGCAAGACCTGTGGCTTTTGGAAGCGATGTTTCGAATTGTCCGTGAGGTCAATGGCGATTCAAGCGCGAACGACCTCTCGGTCATCAAAAACATCGATCATGTTGCGTTTGGAAGAGAAGTTGGAGGAAAGCTGGGTGAACTAACTCCGGCCGACCAAAGGCTTGCGGATAAAACAAGCGCTGGAATGGCTGGCGGCAAGTCGACTCAGGGATTCCCCGGCTTTGGAGACGACGGCGGAGAAGAACCCTATGATGAAGAAGGTAATTTTGAACCCGATGGCGATTTCTTCAATCGCAGCATGCCCATGGGCGGGGGAACTACTGATGGTGGCGGATCCACTAGCAACGTCCCCTATGACAACCGTTACGTTGATGTGAACTTTGAGCCACTACCAGCAGCAGTCGTCAAAGGTGTGATTACGGGCCAAGAGCTGCCTGAAACCAATCTCGAGCTGATCGTTGCCAAACGCGTACCAGTCAGAATTGCTCTTAAGATGGACGAGCGAAAAATTGCTGATTTCATGGCAGCCTGTGCGAACTCACCGTTTGCCTTCGAGATTCAGCAAGTTCGCTGGAACCGACACACCCCCGGGGGTGACGATATCGCTCTTAACGGCGGTGGCGGAGCCGCGGGAGCTGCAGCTGACAAACGAAGCGGGATGGGACAAAACCTCGGCATGGACGGATTTAATATCACCGCCGCCGAAGTCGTGCCCGTTGAAACAAGAACCAACTATGACGTGAATGTCGAATTTTTCGGAATCGTAAAAATTTACAACCCCGTTCGTGAGGATGAGTTGAAACGAGCTGCGGGACTAGAAGAAGATGCCGACTCACTCGACGATTCAGCAGCAACTGCCAACCCAAGAAGCGATAACCCAGCGAAACCGTAGAGCAGGTTAGAAATTTAGTTGATCGACACCTAAGTCAGCTGACCAACTAACCGCGGCCACTTAGACCACTGCTCAAATTTAAAACAACGACACCCAAAGACGAATAACAACCCAATTTCAGCATCGAAATACCCTGGTTCCAGGGACAAATTTACGAGTCTGAACAGGAGATTTTGAATATGAAGAAGCCAGATTTCAGCAAAGCCGCCATGCAAAAATTCTTTTTGTATCACACAGAAAAGCTGATCATCGTCGTTGCATTAATTGCGATGGCAGCCTTCTTTTGGATTGGCTTTGGGATTAAACCATATTCCGACAAATCGCCTGACGAATTGGTGAAATTGGCAAAAGAGGCCGAACGATACATCGATTCGGAAACCAGTTGGGATGAAATTAAGTCCTATCGAACTGGTCGGAAAAACGTCGACCAAATCGTCCGTGACGGCAGCAAAGTCGATGCCTCTATCTACGAAGTTGATCCGTTCACTGGTATCGCTGCTCGAACACTCGATGCGCGTTTGGATCCCAGTATTTTTGGGATCATTGAACCGGAAGCGGTTGTTTTCACGGCACCATTGTTGGTCGACATCGGAGCTACAGTTGACTTGTTTGCCGCCTATCCAACCGCTCCCAGTGATGGTTTAGACGAGACAGACAACGGCATGGGTGGGTTTGACTCCGGTTTTGGTCTCGGTGGCGATGACGGAGGAGAAGAAGAACCCGGCGGCGGCGAGGAAGAAGATTTCGGACTCGGCGGTAGAGGAGGTGCGGCGGGAGGACTCGGCGAGAGCGAACCAGAAGACGAAGACGAAGTGAATCCAATTCCCGTCATCGACGGCGTCGGAACC
>Ga0315321_10003940_pt1 | contig 11442 bp, 6 predicted proteins | sample M180m21515metaG_FD_203464 | JGI IMG/M metagenome (GOLD analysis project Ga0315321, IMG submission 203464) | Ammonia-oxidizing marine archaeal communities from Monterey Bay, California, United States - M1 80m 21515 | ecosystem: Environmental > Aquatic > Marine > Intertidal zone | place: USA... | reverse complement strand
CACGCCGCCTCCAGAATAAACTGCGGGCAGCCTTGATGGCAATAATAAATCTGCCATGCAACCGGCCTCACTCGAACCTATTTTCGTCTCTGAAACTTTCTCATTCCTTGACACTTCGTTCATAACCACAGGCAACGACTTCACTGATGGACAATTCGCCGCAACCAGGCCCGAACGAAGACAACCCAACTCCGTCTCGGACAAATCCGATGCAGGAACCAGATCCTGTCGGCAACGAGGAGATTCAGGTTGATGAGAACGTCAATGATGACGCTCCTGTCATGGCTCGGGTTGTCGATGAAACACCCGACCGAATAGGTTCACCATTCGCGGCCGCGCCGAGTGGGAAAAAACGACAACGGCTACCCGCAGTTGCTTTACACGACTTAGGGCCTCTCCAGTACACAGCCATAGGTGGGGTCGTCTCAGCTACCATGCTGCTAGGATTCGCAATCCTTGCCTTAGCATGGTTTCCACCCGGTGGTTGCATCATTGCGGCACTCGGTTGCGCCACTGCAACCCTCGGACTCCATTCCAAATTCAAACGCATCACCACAGGCATGTTAGTATCACACGCTTGTCTATTTGTTGCGTGCTTCATTAATGCAAGTACATGATTTCAGACTTCCCGCAATCGAAAACCGTCTTGATCATCGCCTCCACAGTGTGGTTGATGCTCGCATCCGATCCCCGAACTGCGTTGTCTGGTGCACCTGCACAGAATGAAGCAGCCCAACAAGCAACAACACAAAAGGCAACGTCACAGCAAGCAAGCTCACAGAGCAAATCAAGAAACGATGTTCTGAGAGTTCTCAGCTACAACATTCACCACGCTGCAGGAACCGACGGAAAACTGGACCTAAATCGCATTGCAAAAGTGATCCAATCAGTGAACCCTGATGTTGTGTCTCTTCAGGAAGTTGATCAGCGTGCTAGTCGCAGTGGCTCCAAAGACCAACCCTCAGAGCTCGGCAAACTCACGGGCATGAGAGTTCTGTTCGCTGAGAACATCCCTCTCCAAGGCGGATCTTATGGCAATGCGATCCTGAGCCGATTTGAGATCGAATCAAAGAACCACTCACTACTTCCCAACCACAGCAAGGGTGAACAGCGAGGTTTGATTAGCTCAACATTACTTTGGCAAAGCGCGGGTAAAAAAGCAAAAACATTCAACTTCACCGCAACTCATTTTGACCATCGACCTAATGACTCCGAGCGTGTCGCTTCGGCTCGCGAAGTCAATGAACTAGCAATTTCAGATCCGAATACGCCCAGTCTCATTGCGGGTGACTTCAACGATGTCCGTGGCAGTAAGACACTGAAAACTCTACAAGAAAAATGGAGCATCGCGGGCCCAGACCTGCCAACTGTTCCAGTGGCAAAACCGACACGACAAATTGACTTCATTCTTTACAGACCGCGCAACCGGTGGACAGTACTCAAGACCGAGGTCCTCAAAGAATCAGTTGCTTCGGACCACCGTGCAATTCTTTCTGTATTACGACTCAATACACCGCCCGAAACCACGATCAAGGATCCGGCAAACGAAGCAGAAAAAACAAACGGCACCGAGAAGAACAGCACAGAGAAGAACGATAGCAATCTGATTGAAGAACCCCTGAATCCAGAGCGTGATGCACTGCGCCGGTCCCCCACTGCTGACGGCCAAACACGCATCGCAACGACAGTAACCGAATGGGCAGCGAGAAAGGAATCGATTCTCACTGCGATGCAATCTGTGATGGGACAGTTGCCAAAATCTAGATCACTTAATCCTCCTGAAATGGAATTGATCGCTGAGATTGACTGTGGAAATTATGTACGACGCAGAATCATGTATCAGTCGCAACAAGGCAACAAAGTACCCGCATTCCTATGCGTTCCAAAAGCAGCACTGAAAGAAGACGCCCAACCTTTGCCGGCAGTGCTTTGCCTTCATCCAACGGACAATACCATTGGTAATGGAGTAGTCGTCGGCCTCGGCGGACGACCAAATCGACAATACGCGAGTGAACTGGCGTCCCGCGGCTTTGTCACCCTGGCCCCGGCATATCCGCTGCTGGCGGACTACCAACCTGATGTAAAAGGATTGGGTTGGAAAAGCGGCACTCTTCTTGCCGTGTGGGACAATATCCGCGGAATCGATCTACTCTGCTCACTACCGTTTGTCAGACAGGATGCCATCGGCGCGATCGGGCATTCGCTAGGTGGCCACAATGCAATCTACACCGCTGCTTTCGATGAGCGGATCGCGGCCGTAGTTTCCAGTTGCGGTTTTGATTCATATCAGGATTACTACGGTGGTGACCGATCAAAATGGCTGCCGGGCAAAGGTTGGACTCAACTACGTTACATGCCGAAGCTCGCTAATTACCGAGAACGGCTGAACGAAATCCCATTCGACTTTGACGAAATCCTGGCCACGATCGCACCAAGACCTATTCTCGTGGTCGCTCCATTACATGACTCAAATTTCCAAGCTGGCAGTGTGCGGCGTTTAATGGAAAATGCAGGTACGATTTATGCTCTGCATGAAGCAGAGAATCACTTGACTCTCTTGCAACCTGACTGCGCCCACGACTTCCCAAGTCCGATGAGGGACAAAGCCTATGAGTTATTTGATCAAGCATTAAAACAACGCTGATGGGCGTGCCACAAACAAAAGCTGTCTTTCAACAACCAGAAATCACATTTTCATCGTTGTCGCGAAGGACTTACCTTGAAAACAGAACGTTTTCGAAAACTCGCGATTTACTTGCCGTTACAAAATTGGGACTCGCAATCAATAACTCGAACAGCGAGAATATGCGGGTCGGACTTCCTCGAAATTCAATTCACAACCCAGAGAAAATAAACTCCATGACTGTTTTCAATCGTCGTAATTTCATGGCCGGCACACTTGCAACCGGCCTCACAAGCAGCCTCGCAGCTAAGAAATTGCGCGCAGCAAACGCTAACGACGAAGTAAATCTTGGCTTTATCAGTTGCGGAGGTCGCGCTGGTCAACTGATGGGTCAATTCAGCAAAGTCGATGGTATCAATATTGCTGGATTGTGTGACGTGGACGAGAAACGGCTCGGATTGGCCCAACAGAAGTATCCCAAGGCGCAAGGCTGGACAGACCTTCGTGACTTGATCGCATCAGATTCAATCGATGTGGTTGTTGTAGCCACCTGCAACCACTGGCACTGCCTTGCTGCAATATGGGCAATGCAAGCTGGAAAAGACGTGTATGTGGAGAAGCCGTTGTCACATAGTCAGTGGGAAGGCCGGCAAACGGTGGCTGCTGCACGCAAGTACAATCGAATCTGCCAAATTGGTACTCAGCAGCGATCTGATCCCATGCAGGCAGAGATCAAGAAATTCTTGCATGAAGAAAAGTCGCTCGGTGCAATAAACGCCACGCGTGTCAATCGCTACGGAGTTCGTCCTTCAATCGGCAAACGTGACAAACCCCTCGCCGTCGACAAAAATGTCGCTTACGACCTATGGCTTGGCCCCGCTCAAGATGAACCGATCTTCCGCGAAAAGCTGCACTACGACTGGCACTGGGATTGGAACACAGGTTCAGGTGAGATGGGTAACTGGGGTGTGCATGTCCTAGATGATGTCCGCAACAATGTTTTCCAAGACTCAGTTGCACTGCCAAAGCGAATCATGGGTGGTGGTGGTCGCGTTGCACTCAACGACGCAGGGCAAACCCCCAATGTGCACTTTGCCTTCTTTGACACAGGCTCAATCCCGGTTGTCATCGGACTTTCCAATTTGCCAGCGAAGCCTCAAGGAAAAAAGAGCCCGTCGCATCCGGGACCAAGCAGTGGTTATGTCGTGTATTGCGAAGGTGGACGCTACGAAGGCCAACGGGGGCGTGGAGCCGCATACGACTCGGACGGCAAAAAGATCAAGGAATTCAAAGGTGGAGGAAATGTTCTGCATCAAGCAAACTTCATCGATGCAGTACTCAAGAGAGATTCTTCGATCTTGAATGCTGAAATTGCAGTTGGAAATGACAGCACAGGATGGTGCAATCTAGCAAACGTTGCTTTCCGAACCGGTAAGAACCAGGACAAAGAAGCAGCCGACGGTATCGAACTGGAACAATGGACCACTTTGATGGGCGAAATGGATGAACACCTCGCAGCCCACAAACTGTCACGTGTGAGCGACGATATCCGTGTAAGTCCTATGCTCGAACTAGATGCAAAGACGGAACAATTTGTGGGATCTGGCTCCAATACTGCGAATCAGTTCCTCAATCGGGAATACCGAAAAGGGTATGAAGTTCCCAATCTCGCTTAATTTCGAGGTGGTTACGGCACTGGCGTTTGATTGCTAACGCCACGTGCATTAGCAATCAGTGTGTTGAAAAGCGGTGCACGGTCACTTCGTGCAACCGATCGCCGGGATTTAACAAGGTCGTTGGAAACGTTTCAACATTCGGCGCATTGGGATAATGCTGGGTTTCAAGACAAAATGCGTCATGGCCTCCATAGCCGTTGGACTTTTCGTTACCAGGCAAGTGATTTGCGGTATACAACTGCATTCCGGGTTGCGTGGTTTCAATTTCAAGCACTCGGCCTGATTTTGGATCAATCACCCGAGCAGCTTTCCGCAACTCACCCGCTGCACCCCGCACAACGTAACAGTGATCATACCCCTTGGTCGCGGCCAGTTGATTCACACGATTCCCCAGTGGTACGCCCACACGAAAATCGAGCACGGTGTCCGCGACTGAATTCAGTTTACCCGTGGGAATCAAATCGTCATCCACATCGAGGTACTGATCCGCTTCGATGGTTGCAACATGATCCATCGCTGAACCGCTTCCCGCACCACCAAGATTCCAGTAACTGTGATTCGTCAAGTTGACGTGTGTCGGCGCATCCGTTGTTGCACTGAACGCTATCCGAAGCTCGTTGTTGTCATTCCAGGAATACTCAACAGTGGCTTGGACCGTTCCCGGATAGCCTTCCTGCCCATCAGGGCTTATGAGCTGGAATCGGACGCCGACCACCTCATTCTCTTGAAACGATTCACCGCTCCAATTCTGGTAGGTAAAATTCGTTTTCCCACCATGAATGTGATGCTTACCTGCATTAGTTGTCACCTGATAGTCCCTACCATCGATGGTAAATTTCCCCTCTGCAATCCGGTTACAAAAGCGACCAACGGTGCTGCCAAAATAGGGATGCCCGTCAAGGTAGGGCTCAAGTTCGTCAAACGCGAGATTAATATTTTCTCGTTTCCCGTCCCGGTCGGGGACGTTGACATCGAGGAGGGTGGCTCCCCAAGTCATGACCGAAACACTGTTGCCGTGTGAATTAGTCAAAGTGAATCGAGTGACGTCTTGACCGTCCTGAGTAGCACCAAATACGTTGGATTGGATGTTCATGGTGGGATTGGCAGCGAGCGAGTTGGCAAAACAGGTAATAATCGCGATAATGGGCACCGCGGTGAAGAACAAGCGTAGCATCATGACGTTTTTCGGAGCTTTCGTGTACCAGACATGTGAGAGCGTTACGTTAACTGAGATCGCTGGCAAATTCACCCTTTGCAACTCATTGATTTCGAAAAAGTACGTGCCATTTCAGTGTCTACATTTCCCGCCCTTTCACCGCTAAGCATCGGGAATGTCAACATTGGCTTTCCTGTCGTGCAAGCTGCCTTGTCAGGCTACAGCGACCTGCCGATGCGAGTGATTGCACGTCAACATGGCGCCAGTTATGCGATTTGCGAGGTGATGTTGGATCAATTCCTGCTAGCCCTTAGCAAACGGCAGAAAACAAAACACTTCCTAGATATCCATCCCACAGAACACCCAGTGGGTGGACAACTGATGGGCGCTGAACCTGAGCAGTTTGCCATGGGTGCGCTGAAATTGGTGGAAGCCGGCTTCGACATCATCGACGTCAATTTCGGGTGTCCCGTCAAGAAGGTTTTAGGTCGCTGTCGCGGCGGATTCCACCTCTCACAACCCCACGTCGCAATTGATATCCTTCGCCGCACCCGCGATATCGTACCTCAAGAGATTCCTGTGACGGTCAAGATGCGGCGTGGCATCGATGATTCAGCTGAATCCCGTGACAAGTTTTTCCAGATCCTTGACGGTGCCTTGGACGCTGGACTGGCTGCAGCCACCGTACACGGTCGAACCGTACAACAACGCTACGTCGGCCCCAGTCGCTGGTCTTTTCTGTCCGAGGTCAAGCAACATGTGGGTGCAGGGATGCGTATCCTCGGAAGCGGCGATTTATTCACCGCCGAGGACTGCTTGCGTATGATTCAGGAAACGGGGATCGATGGTGTAACTGTTGCACGGGGGGCAATTGGAAATCCTTGGATTTTCCAACAGGCAAAAGCTCTTGCCGAAGGCCTTCCAAAACCCCCGCCACCGGACCTGAGTGAACAAGCCGCTGTAATGCGAGCTCATTTCCAATTGTGCATGCAAACTTACAGCGAGCAACGCGCACCAATGTTGATGAGAAAATTTTGCATTAAGTATTCCCAGTGCCACCCTCAGCATGAAGAAGTGCGACTTGACATGACTCGCATCCGAACAGCAGAAGAATTCGAACAGATGCTCAGCAAGCACTATTCCGACGATGGCGACGGCCGCTACATCCCACGCGAAGCACATGGTTCTCAAGAAGAGTGCTAACGCTCAAAGATCTACTCTTCAGTTGACTGTTCTTCAGTCGACTCTTCTTCATCTTTCTTATACTGATCCAATCGGCGATACAAAGTACGTGCACCGATTTGAAGAATTTTTGCTGCTTCATCACGGTTGTCATTCGTAAGCCTGAGTGTTTCCTCAATCGCCCACCGTTCAATGACGCCCAACGGCTTCCCAATCAGATCTGAATCACCCTGAATTGGCAGTTGCAGATCGTCTCCATCTTCCAATGCCTCATCCGCCAACTCGGGTGGCAAATCATCAACATCGAGCTTGCCATCAGTATCCAACACAACCATTGTTTCGACAAAATTCCTCAACTCCCTGACGTTACCAGGCCAGTCGTAAGAAAAGAATCGCTTTGTCACAGCGGGTGTGAAGTGAGCCGTAGGCTTGTCGTGACGACGAAGAAATGATTTTCGAAAGTGGTCCATCAATGGCACAACATCTTCAAGCCGATCACGCAAAGCTGGCAGTTCGACCGTCACTACTTTCAGCCGATGGTAAAGGTCTTTACGGAATGTGCCAGCTTCAATCATCCCCTGTAACGGACGATTCGTTGCGGAGATTAAACGCACATTCACTTTGATCGTTTTATTGTCACCCACGCGCGTGATCTGATTCTCTTCCAAAACACGCAACAACTTGATCTGAGTATTGGCAGGCATGTCACCGACCTCATCAAGGAACAACGTTCCTCCATTGGCATATTGAAAAGCTCCTTCACGGTCAGACACTGCATCAGTGAATGATCCTTTGACATGCCCAAACAACTCGCTCTCGACAAGATTCTCGGCAATGGCTCCGGTATTGATTGCTACCATGCGTTTGCTGCGCCGCGGACTGTTTTGGTGAATCGCCTGAGCAATGATCTCCTTGCCCGTCCCATTTTCACCAGTAATCAGAACCGTTGCATCGGTGACAGCGATTCGACGCAAGCGATCAATGACCATTTGCATCTTCTTGCTGACATAGATGATGCCCTCAAAACCAAAACGCTCATCCAGCCTCTGCAGAAGCTCTGTATTCCTGCGTTTCAGCGAAACCGCCTCCGCAGCTTTCTCCGCGATCGCTCGAAGACGGTTGGGAGTGATCGGTTTTTCCAAAAAGTTGAAGGCACCTTTTTGCATCGCTTCCACTGCCACCGGCACCGTTGCATGTCCGGTCACCATCACCACTTCGCAGTCCGGTAATCGCTCACGTGCGAGTTTGAGAATTTTCATACCATCGACATCATTCATCACCATATCCGTGATGATGATGTCGTAGGTTTCGCGCTCCACCAAACTGGCAGCCTCCGGCCCACTGGTCGCTACTTCACACGTGTAGCCCACTTTTTCCAAGCTTTCCGTCATCGCACGAGCATGCGCCGCCTCATTATCGATGACCAGTAGCTTAAGACTAGACGGATCAAACGCCGCCACATGGGTGGATTCACCCCCGTCTACCGAGGAGTCGGACTGATTTTCACTTACCATCGTTGACGCGTGGCCCGGGTACCGAGTGGAAGGATAAAAACTGATTTGCGAACGCGCAGAAAGATTAAGTCGTTAATTTTACGAGATGTTGGCGTTCATCGAACAGGAAAAGTCGAAACAGCTCTATGAGTGGGGGAGCCCGTCCACGAGGCTAGTTCCTCCTCTCTACTCTGCCGGAAGGGAACTGCCCCTTCTTTCCGGCACGTTGAGCTCCTACGGGCAACTGCCCCGCCCGTAGGGGCTTTCATCTTAATCAGGGCACTACTCGGTTCTCTCTACTATCAGCCGTTCACAGAGACTTCGCATAGCGGCTTTGCAGCGACTCAACTTCCAGATCTGTATCTCGCGTAGCCCGCATGGCCCGCACCGCTGCCTCAGCAGCTGCCAGCGTGGTGATGCAGGGCACACCATGCTGCACCGCCGCCGCGCGAATGCGGCCTTCGTCCGTACGAGCACCTTTTCCACTGGGAGTGTTAAGGATTAGCTGCACATCGTCATTCTTGAGATAATCAATGAGATTTGGGTGACCTTCCGCCAACTTCTTGACCCGAGTCACCTCGACCCCACCTTCTTCAAGTCGTGCCGCCGTCCCCGAGGTGGCAAGAACTTCGAACCCGAGTTCTCGCAACTCCATCCCGATGGCCTTGGCTGACTCTTTATGGCGCGAGCTGAGGCTTATGAAGATTTTCCCTGATTCGGGCAACACGCTGCCCGCAGCAATCTGGCTTTTCGCGAACGCTAGCGAGAACTTGTCGCTCACGCCCATCACTTCTCCAGTACTTCTCATTTCCGGCCCCAAAACAATATCAACTCCAGCAAACTTTCGGAAAGGGAAAACACTTTCTTTGATGGAGACATGCCGTGGAATTGGCTCCTCCGTAATTTGCTGCTCGGCCAGCGAGATTCCCGCCATGACCTTTGTCGCAATACTCGCCACTGGCACACCCGTGGCTTTCGCCACAAATGGTGCCGTCCGCGAGGCTCGAGGATTGACCTCCAGTACGTAGAGCACCATGCTTTGCCCTTCCGACTTGATGGCGAACTGAATGTTCATCAGTCCAATGACATTCAATTTTTGGGCGAGCTTCTTGGTCGCCTCGCGAATTTCGTGGAGTACCGGTTGCGTCAAACTGAACGGTGGGATCGCACATGCTGAGTCACCTGAATGGACCCCCGCCTCCTCGATGTGCTCCATGATGCCCATGATCACACAATCGGTTCCATCTGCAATGGCATCGACATCCACCTCAGTGGCATCTTCCAAGAAGCGGTCGATCAACACTGGCTGCCCGTCTGCCACCACAAACGCCTCAGCCACGTAACGATCAAATTGGGCCTGGTCGTAACAAATTTCCATTGCTCTTCCTCCGAGTACAAAACTCGGCCTGACCAACATCGGAAACCCAATCACCTTAGCCTCAACCCGAGCTTCATCCATATTTCGAGCGATGCCGCTGGGCGGCTGCATCAAGCCCAGTTCATCAATCAGTTGTTGGAACAACTCCCTGTCTTCTGCCGCTTCTATGGTATCAACACTAGTCCCAATGACGGGCACGCCCGCCTCAGCTAAACCCCTCGCCAGATTCAGTGGTGTTTGTCCGCCAAACTGAACGATAACACCGTCAGGTTGAATCGCATCACAGACGTTCAGAACATCCTCAATCGTGAGCGGTTCAAAAAACAACATATCTGACGTGTCATAATCAGTACTCACCGTTTCCGGATTACTGTTCACCATGACACTTTCGATTCCAATCTCACGCAATGCAAAGCTTGCATGGCAGCAGCAGTAATCAAATTCGATTCCCTGCCCGATACGGTTCGGACCACCGCCCAGAATGACCACGCGCTTTTTGTCACTCTTGGGAGGCAGCTCGTCCTCAACTTCATAAGTGCTGTAGTAATACGGCGTATACGCCTCGAACTCAGCGGCGCATGTATCAACACTTTTGAAGACGGGCTTCACACCCAGTTCCAGGCGTCTGGCTCGAACCTGGGTTTCCGTTGCAGAAGTAATTTTCGCGATCTGGCGATCGGAAAAACCATCCCGCTTTGCATGCCACATCTGATCGCGGGAAAATCCTTCGAGCGAACCGATTTCGATCAGGCGATTTTCATGCTCGATAATCTGCAACAGATGATCGAGGAACCAGACATCGATGTGGGTTAGGCCAAACACCTCATCAATGGTCATTCCCGCTTTGATGGCATACCGGATGTAGAAGATCCGCTCCGCTCCAGGGGTGCTCAATTTCGCTCTGATCTCATCAAGATCAGGCTGCAGTTCGGTTCCCCAGAGGTCCCGATTATCACTCCCCAAGCCGAAGGCACCAACTTCTAAACCGCGCATCGCTTTTTGCATCGACTCACGAAATGTCCGGCCAATGGCCATCGTTTCTCCGACACTTTTCATTTGCGTCGTCAGTGTTGCGTCAGCCTCAGGAAATTTCTCGAACGCAAATCGAGGCATCTTTGTGACGACATAATCGATCGTTGGCTCAAAACAGGCCTTGGTTTGCTTCGTGATGTCGTTTGGCAGTTCCCACAGGAGATATCCAATCGCCAACTTCGCTGCAATTTTCGCGATTGGAAAACCTGTCGCTTTACTCGCAAGCGCACTTGAACGACTAACACGCGGGTTCATCTCGATCACGATCATCCGGCCGGTGTTGGGCTCGATCGCGAACTGGATATTACTTCCACCTGTTTCCACACCGATTTCACGAATCACAGCCAACGAAGCATCGCGCATTCGCTGGTATTCTTTGTCTGTCAATGTCTGTGCGGGAGCGACTGTGATCGAGTCCCCAGTGTGAACACCCATCGCATCAAAATTCTCGATGCTACAAATGATAACCACATTGTCTTCTTTGTCCCGCACGACCTCCATCTCGTACTCTTTCCAACCAATGATCGATTCCTCAATCAAAACTTCGGTGACAGGAGATTGATCGAGACCGTTCTGCACGAGGGCATCAAAATCGTCTTTGTTGTAGGCGATTGCTGAACCACTGCCTCCCATCGTAAAACTGGGCCTCACTACTGCGGGCAAGCCCACATCCTGTAGAGCTTCACGCGCATGCTGCAGCGTTTTGACGGTGTGCCCGTTGCAGGTGTCCAAGCCGATCTTATCCATGGCAGCTTTGAACTGCTCACGTTCCTCGGCTTTGGCAATGACCGCCGCGTTCGCGCCGATCATCTCAACTCCGTATTTTTCTAATACACCGTTGGCTTCCAAGTCCATCGCACAGTTCAAACCGGTCTGCCCTCCCAATGTGGGCAACAATGCAT